>ERZ1031347.114-NODE-114-length-37568-cov-5.587316_pt1 | contig 37568 bp, 34 predicted proteins | sample MGYA00517106_ERZ1031347 | MGnify/ENA primary metagenome ERZ1031347 (study PRJEB33719, sample SAMN04261392) | wastewater metagenome | biome: periurban shantytown; feature: human; material: feces | host: Homo sapiens | place: Peru: Lima | collected 2012-07-19 ...
TGCGCGCAGCCGAAGCGAAAGCGAGTCTTAAACGGGCGCATAGTCCGCGGCGGCAATAGTGAACGAAAACGGGCCGATGATAGCCCTTACATTTGACGATGGGCCGTACCCAAAGGTTACGGGGCATATACTGGACGTGCTGGAGAAAAACGGCGTGTGCGCAACGTTTTTCGTGCTTGGCAGCAGGATAGAAGGGCATGAGGACATGCTGACAAGGATGGATGAGCTGGGCTGCGAAATAGGCAACCATTCCTTCAGCCATGCCGACCTTACGCGGCTGAGTAAGGCGGACTGTCAAAGGGAGCTTAGCGATACGGATGCGGAGATACGCCGCGTTACCGGGCACGAAGCAAGCGTTGTGCGGCCGCCGTATGGGTATTATAATAAGACCGTGATGAGCGCCGCCGGCAGGCCGCTGATACTTTGGACGGTGGATACGAACGACTGGCGCGGAAAAGCGCCGGGCGAGATAGCCGATTATGTTATTCAGCAGGCCAAGGAGGGCAGCGTGATACTGATGCACGATCAGCAGACGCAGACGGCGGACGCGATGGAGATGATAATTCCCACGCTTATAGAGGAAGGCTTCCGCTTCGTTACCGTATCGGAGCTGATAAGGCTCACGGGCGGGCAATGCAAGGGCGTGATGCTGCCGGAATAGGCGCAGGCGAATATGAATTTTTACCGAAGAGGAGATGTGAAAATGGCACAGGTTACCATGGAACAGGCCGAAAGGCTTATCAAGGCGAACGTTACGGAGCAACATCTTTTCACCCATGCGCGCGCGGTGAGCGCGGCAATGGGCGCAATGGCGGAGCACTTTGGCGAAGATAAGGCGCATTGGGAGGCCGTGGGCTATCTTCACGATGTTGATTACGAAAAGTTTCCCGAAGAGCATCTTGCGCACACGCGGGAACTGCTTAGCGGCGAGGATATAGACGAAAGCGATATTCGCGCCATACTTTCCCACGGATACGGCATCTGCACGGATATTGAGCCGCAGACGGATATGGAAAAGAGCCTTTTCACGGTGGACGAGCTTACTGGTATAGTCCAGGCGGCATCGCTTATGCGGCCCACGGGTATAACCGATTTGGAAGTGAAGAGCCTTAAAAAGAAATATAAGGACAAGAAGTTTGCCGCCAAATGCAGCCGCGAGGTGATTGACAAGGGCTGCGCAATGCTCGGCATGCCTATAGAGGACGTTATGGCGATAGTCATAAAAGGCATGCAGGCATATGCCGATGAACTTGGAATAGGCAGCAGGGAGTAAAATAAAAAGGGGCTTTCAAAGCCCCTCTTTCATTTCGCCTTAATTATGCGTTGAAGCCCATTGCGGCATATACCTTTTCAACTGTCTTTGCCGCCGCTTCGCCCGCGCGCAGCGCGCCGTCATGCATTATTTCATGCAGATAATCCTTGTTGCCCATCAACCTGGCATACTCGGTCTGTATGGGGGCAAGGCCTTCTATTATAGCGTCCGCGGTTTCGTTCTTGAGCGCGCCGTAATTCTGCCCAGCAAAATGCTCCTCGGCTTCCTGCATGGTTTTGCCGGTAAAGCTTGTGTATATCGCCAGCAGATTGGATACGCCCGCTTTGTTGGCAATGTCGTACTTAACTATGCCGTCGCAGTCGGTAACGGCCTTGCGCAGCTTTTTGCGTATAACGTCCGGCGTGTCTATTATGGATACGAAGCCGTTGGGGTTGGGGTCGGACTTGCTCATCTTCTGCGCAGGGTTCTGCAGGCTCATCACGCGCGCGCCGAACTTGGGCGTGTATCCTTCCGGAATGGTGAATATGTCGCCGTGGTTGCGGTTGAAGCGGATGGCTATATCGCGGCAAATTTCAATGTGCTGCCGCTGATCTTCGCCAACGGGAACTATATCGCTTTGATAAAGCAGTATATCCGCCGCCATAAGCACCGGATATGTGAAAAGGCCGGCGTTTATATTATCCGCATGCTTGGCGCTCTTGTCCTTAAACTGAGTCATGCGGTTAAGCTCGCCCATATACGTTGCGCAATTGAGCACCCAGCTCAGTTCGCAATGCTCCTTAACGTCAGACTGAACGAATATAACGCTTTCCTTGGGGTCCACGCCGCAAGCAAGCAGCAGCGCCGTGAGCGAAAGGGTGTTCTCCCTAAGTACGTCAGGATCCTGCTTAACGGTTATTGCATGAAGATTGGCTACGCAGTAATAACAGAGCCTGCCTTCCCCCTGAAGCAGCGGCCAATTGCGCAGCGCGCCCACATAATTGCCAATCGTGGGTATGCCGGAAGGCTGAATACCGCTCAATACTATTTTCTTTCCGTTTTCCATAGCCTTGTTCTCCTTCGTTAACGGTAAAATCAATAAAGTATATTATATCAGCTTGTTTTGCCTGTGGCAATGGCGGCTTCAAAATGGTACAATTATTATGGCAGAAAATTATGGAGGCTTACTATGGCTTATCAGGCGCTTTACAGAAAATATCGCCCGCAGCTGTTTGCGGATGTGCTGGGGCAGGAGCATATAACAACAACGTTGAAGAATCAGGTGGAAAGCGGCCGCGTGAGCCATGCGTATGTGTTTTCCGGTTCCCGCGGCACGGGCAAGACCACCACGGCGAAGATACTTGCCCGCGCGGTAAACTGCGCGCATCCCGTTAACGGCGAACCGTGCGGCGAATGCGAATACTGCCTTGCCGCGGCGGACAGCGCGGACATAATCGAACTTGACGCGGCCAGCAACAACGGCGTGGACGACGTCCGCGCGATTATAGACAAGGCGCGCTTCACTCCGCTGAAGCTGAAGAAAAAGGTATATATAATCGACGAAGCGCATATGCTTTCCCGTCCGGCGTTCAATGCGCTGCTTAAAACGCTGGAAGAGCCGCCGGAGCATGTGCTGTTCATATTGGCCACTACCGAGCCGCAAAGCATACCCGCAACAATACTTTCCCGCTGCCAGCGGTTCGACTTTCACCGCATAGGCGTGGAGGATATTATAAGCTGCGTGCGCAGCGCCGTTAACAAGGCGGGCGCGGAGATAGACGACGAGGGCCTGCTTGTTATAGCCCGCGCGGCGGAAGGCGGCATGAGGGATGCGCTTAGCATTGCGGATCAATGCATTGCCTTCTGCGGCAATAAGGTCAGCGCGCGCGATATTTACGGCGTGCTTGGCGGCATGGACTCATCCTTCCTGTTCACCACGGCGGACGCGCTTATAAACGGGGACGCCGCGCTTGCGGTAAGGAGCCTTGACAGCGTTATCGAGCAGGGGCGGGACATGGGCGTTTTTGCCGCGGACATGGCAAAGCATTTCCGCGCGCTGCTCATAGCAAAGCTGTGTGGCAGGAGCGAGGATATATTGAGCTGCACGCCAGATACCATGGCGCGCTACATAGAGCAGGCGTCCCGCTGCGGGGAAACGCGGCTGAGGAGCGCAGTGGATGCGCTTATGGACGCGGTATCGGGAATGCGGTACCTTTCATTGCCGAGGGTGAGGCTTGAAAGCGCGTTTATACGCATAGCATCGCCCGATAAGGCGGCGGAGGCGGACGCAAACGGGCTGATGGAGCGGCTGGAGGCCATGGAAACAAAGCTGGCTGCAATTGAAAAGGGCGGCTTCACGATAGCCCAGCCTGCCGCACAGGTGAGCGTACCGGCAGCGGAGCAGACGCAGACGGCCGAACCGCGGCAGACCATTGCGCCCCAACAGGCGGAGACTGCGCCCGCAAAGCCGCAGCCCGAGGCCAAACTGCAGCAGTCCAACGCCAAGGCATTGTGGGAAACGGTGCGCAGGGCAATACAGATAAAGAACCCCACGCTTGCGGTGCTGGGCATGAAGTGCGAATGCCAAATAGAGGGCGACGCGCTGTTTGTCCGCTTCCCGAAGCGCACCATTGCGGATGCGTTCCTGAAGCCGGAAATGCTGAAGGTTGCGCAGGACGCGCTGAGCGCGGCTTCAAACGGCATGAGCATACGCTTCGGCGCGGCGGAAATGAAGAACGAATCCGTGGCGGAAAAGGCAAAGAAGGCTTTCGGCTCGATGATAGAGATAGTTGAGTGAGCATTGGAAATATGATATAATCATATTTCACGGTAAATAGAAATATATAACTTGAACGGAGGATAATTATGGCAAGGAACGGTTTTCCCGGAGGAATGGGCGGCGGAAATATGCAGCAGCTTATGCGCCAGGCGCAGAAGATGCAGCAGGACATGACCCGCATACAGCAGGAAATAAGCGAGCGTGAGTTCACGGCAAGCGTGGGCGGCGGCGTGGTGAGCGCAACGGTGCTGGGCACCAAGGAGCTCAAGGCCATAACCATAGACCCTTCCTGCGTTGATCCTGACGACGTTGAAATGCTGCAGGATCTTATAATCAGCGCGGTGAACGAGGCCATGCGCAGCGCGGAGGAGACCATGAACAGCGAAATGAACAAGGTCACCGGGGGAATGAAGCTGGGCTTCTAAGGGCAAAAAAGAAGGGGCAATAGATGATAGAACCCATAAATACGCTGTGTGCGCAGCTTGCAAAGCTGCCCGGCGTGGGCGCAAAAAGCGCGCAAAGGCTTGCGTATTACATACTGGATATGAGCGAAGCTTCCGCGCGAGAGCTGGCCCAAAGCATTATAAACGCGAAGGAAAAGGTGCGCTATTGCCCGATTTGCGGCAACTATACGGACAGGGAACCCTGCGCCATATGCGCGGACGAAAAGCGCAGCGGCGAAGTGATATGCGTCGTGGAGGACCCCAAAGAGGTTTTTGCAATGGAAAAGCTCCGGGAATACCGCGGGCGTTACCATGTGCTGCACGGGGCCATATCCCCTACCGACGGCATAGGCCCCGGGGACATACGCATAAAGGAGCTTATAGAGCGCGTGGATGCGGGCGGCGTGAAGGAAGTTATCCTTGCCACCAATCCCGATGTTAAGGGAGAGGCCACGGCAAGCTATATTGCCCGCATACTGAAGCCGAAGGGCGTGCGCGTGACAAGAATCGCCCACGGCGTGCCGATAGGCGGCAGCCTTGAATACGTGGACGAAATGACGCTGCTTAAGGCCGTTGAGGGCAGAAGGGAGCTTTAGAAAAAATTTTTAATATAAAGTTTACTTTTTGCGCAACCTTTTGGGCGCGAAAATAGTTTATTATATTAGAAAGGCAAAACCGCAGAGAAGGAGGCGCTGCAAGGACAATGGAAAAGATAAGGGCAAAGCACATAATTGCAATGCTGCTCGTACTTGCGGCCATGGCGGCGCTCTGCGCATGCAATGCGCAGCAGGCGGATGTTCCGCTGGCTTCCGAAGCGGAGATATACGAAATGCAGCGGCTTTACAGGAGCTCTTCCCTGGTGGTGGTTGCAAAGTGCCTGCGCACGCATACGGATGCATCGGGCAATGTATGCTGCGACGTGAGCGTTGAACGCACCGTTGCCGGCACGCCGGAGCATCTTGGCAAAACGCTGCATTGCCCGCTTGGCAGCATGAAGGAGGGAGAGGAATATCTCCTTTACCTTGCCAAGGGCGAGGATGTTTACCAGAGTGAGGATATGGACAGCTTTAAAATAGTGGGCGACACGGCGTTCAAAATAAAGAACGACGTTGTGTATGTTTCCGGCTCCGTAATAGATATGTCCAGCATTGAAACGGCAATATCGCAGGCCGGCAGCATAATATCCGTGCAGAGCGAAAGCCTGTATTATAAAAATATTGCGGCGTTGAGCGAAGGCAGCGACTATATTTTCATAGGCCGCGTTAAGGAAGCCCCGGCAATAAAGCCCATGGCCTTCCGCTCGCATGAAAACGGCGCAACGATAGAAAACGAACTGCCTGCGTCTTTGCTTACGGTTGAAGTTTACGGCTCCGTAAAGGGCTCGCTGAAATACGGCAGCGAGATACAGGTGGTATACTGCCCCACGATGGCGGAAGGCATGATCGATGCATCAACGCTCAAGCCCGCCGCGTGCGACCCTGCAAAGCTCCCCGTACCCGTTGAGGGGGACACTTATCTGTTCTTCCTTTCCAAAGGGCCGGATGAAAAGCAGGACTATTACTTTGGCGTGAACCCGCTGCAGCTTATGGCGCAGCTTGACGATAACGACCGCGTGAATGTGGACAGCGCCAACCGCGCGCTCAGCAGCTTCAGGTCGCTTGACGCGGTGGTAAGAAACATTAGGAAAGCGCTTAACGGTTAAAACAAAGAATGAGTATAATTGATATATTATTGCATATTGCGGCCGCAGTGCTGGGCTATGTTATAGGCTCGGTCAATGCGGCTGTTATTATTACCAAGTATATTTTGAAGAGCGACGTTAGAGAACGCGGCAGCAAAAACGCGGGCGCGGCCAACGTTACGCGCGTGTTCGGCCCGGTTGCGGGCGGCTGCACGCTGCTGCTGGATATGGCAAAGGTGATGCTTGTAATGTGGCTGGGCGGCGTTATGGCCGGCGAAACCGGAATGGCCACGGCGGCGATAGCCTGCCTTACGGGGCATTGCTTCCCTATATTCTTCGGCTTTAAGGGCGGCAAGGCCGTTGCGGTAACGGCGGGGATAGGGCTTTATATGGACTGGCGGCTGTTCCTTATCTGCATAGGAATATATTTACTGGCGTTCCTTATAAAGAAAACCGCGTCCATAGCATCGCTTTCGGGCGTAACGTTCATGCCGGTAACAATGCTTATACTTGGCGGATTCAGCGCGAGCCAGTACGTTGTGGCGATAGCGGCCGTTGCGTTCGTATGGATAATGCACTGGCCCAATCTTGTGCGCCTTGCGCATCACGAGGAAAAAGCATTCGCCGTGAAAAAAGCGGAGAATGCCGCAAAGACGGAAAAGTAAACGAAGCAAAAATTGGGGGCGGGCAGGATGCCGCTCCTTTTTGTTGCAAAAAGCGGGAATATGCGATATCATTTGTACGCTACAATATAAGCAAGGAGAATCGCACAGATGAAACCACGCATAGGTATGCTCATAAGGATGAAAAGCGGCGATAACCATTACGTTATCGGGCAGAGTGACATAAACGCAGTAAAGAACGCGGGCGGGCTGCCCGTATTGATACCGGTTATGAGCTCAACGGAGGATATACCCGAACAGGTAGAAAACATAGATGCATTGTATATTCCCGGCGGGCCGGACATAAACACGCTGCTGTTCGGCGAAGAACCCATAATAGGCATGGGCGGCAGCCGCAGGAGCGACGATATATACGAAATGGAGATGATCCGTCAGGCTGCAGCTAAAAAACTGCCCATACTCGGCGTATGCCGCGGGGAGCAGGTCATAAACATTGCCTTTGGCGGCACGTTATATCAGGATATACCCGCGCAGTATCCAAACGCGCTCAGGCATCGTCAGCCGGATCCGGGCTGCGAAATGACGCACAGCGTTAAGGTTGAAAAGGGTACGGCGCTGTATGCGCTCTGCAACTGCGAACGGCTTGAGGTGAACTCGTTCCATCACGAATCCGTGCGTGAGCCGGGCCGCGGCATAAAGGTGAGCGCCACCGCGCCCGACGGCATAATTGAGGCCATAGAAAGCGAGGACGGCCGCATAATGGGCACACAGTGGCACCCGGAGCTGCTTCAGCAGGAAGGCGGCGTGCATACGGCCGTGTTCAAACGGCTGGTGGAGCTTGCGGGGAAGTAAAAGCGGGGAACAAACGGCAGGAGGGCATTGAAACAGCCATGCTTAACGACAAGGGATTTGACCTTTGGGCTGACGGATACGACAAAAGCGTCGGCATTTCCGATGAGGGAAACACATACCCGTTTGCGGGGTACAAGAAGGTGCTGGGCTATATTTTCCAAGCCGTAATGGAAAAACAAAGCCCAACCGTATTGGACATTGGCTTCGGAACAGGTACGCTGACAACTAAGCTGTATGAGAATGGCTGCTGCGTTTACGGGCAGGACTTTTCGGAAAGAATGATTGAGCTCGCGGCAGCAAAAATGCCGAATGCGCATCTGTGTCAAGGGGATTTTTCAAACGGACTGGTTGAGCCGCTGCGTAGCCAACGCTATGATTTTATTATAGCGACGTATTCCCTGCACCATCTAACCGATGAGCAAAAGTCCGTATTCATTAACGCATTGCGCGGCTGCCTTAAACAGGGCGGAAGGATTTTGATTGGCGATGTAGCCTTTGAAACACGCGATGAACTGGAAAAATGCAAGAAGAGCGCGGGCGACGAATGGGACAATGACGAAATCTATTTTGTGGTGGAAGAATTAAGGAAATACTTTCCCGAAATCTCATTTATGCCGGTATCGTACTGCGCAGGCATATTAACATTGCAACGGTAGAGTATTCAATAGCTTTGCAACACGCCCCGCCGATATTGCGGGGCATATTTACTTTTGATGGAAAATAGCATATAATAAATCTAAAGAAAGCTTGAGAAATAAAGAAAGGAGGATATGAGCATGAACCTTGCTAAGATATCGTCCAATGGGCAGATAACCGTTCCGGTGGAGATACGCAGACGGCTTGGCCTTAAAGCGGGAGATAAGATATTGTTTTTCCAAAATAAAAACGGAGAAATAGTGCTGAGCAACGCATCGGCGCAGGCCATAAGAAAAGCCCAGGCGGCATTTGCGGGCGCGGCGGCGGAAATGGGCGTTTCATCCGAAGATGACGTTCAGGCTATTATAGATGAAATGCGCGGGAGATAATTAAGGCCCCTCGAAAAACAATAATTAGCAAAGGGCCTTAGATGAGTATTGGATAATGTTAGTAAAATCTAAATATTTAGGATTTCTTTTTTCTTGGCTGCGAATTCTTCTTCGGTTATATACCCAGCATCAAATAGCTCTTTGAGCTTTTTTATTGCCTCAAGCTGTTCGTTATATGAAGAACTTGATGTCGATTGAGAGTGAATGTGGGAAGAATCGCACTCTGAATCGCCATTTGACGCATCACTTATTATTCGAGTTGTGGAAGCTAAGAAGTCGAAATTTCTTTTACTGGTAGATACGTTTGTCTTGCTTACAAATCCGCCAACTAACGAATTAATGATACCGTTTTCTAAAACATTTTTCGCAAGATCAATAGAGTCTACTCCCAAAGTATCGTTAACAAGTCCTATTCCGTTTTTTACTTTCTCAGCGCCTCGTACTTGAGCTGATTTACCGGTTAAAAGCTTCATGAGAGCCATTTTGAATTTAGATAATCCAATTAATGAAGAAAATTGAAGCTTCAAGTTATATGACAGAAAAAGAAGCTCAAGTTCATAGCCTTTTTGAATGAATTGAGGCTTTCCATCATAAATTTTTATATCAGAAATAGGGTATAAATCATATTTCTGCTCGGCTTTTGAAAAGATACTGCTTTTTGTAGAATATGATATTACGATATTAATGTTAGTAAGCATAAGACGCGAATAACTTCGCTTACCTGATTGTATTGCAGATCCATCGAGTAAAATCGTTTCATTTGCTTGCAAAATATACTCTGACATTGTTTGCTACCTCACTTTGTTTGTCATGACTAAGGTCACGCATAAGAGCCTTTGTAATATTCGCGAATAGGGTAAAGGCAGAAAACCGCAGTCGGCTTTCTGCCTTTTTATATTTCGCTTACATCAACTCTTTCGCCATCTGCTCAATCTGTGCTATGGATGCGCTCTTGAGGGCGGATTTGATGGTTACGGTGGTGGGGAGATAGGTTATATCCTTGCTCTTTTCAAGCATGGCGCGCATGACCTTGGCTGCCATGGGCGCCCACGCGCCGTTTTCTATAAAGCCCACGGTGCGGTTCTGATAGTTGCGCTCGGTAAGGTGCTCTATAAACGTGCGCATGAATGGGAATATGTCTGCGTTGTAGGTGGTTGTGGCAAGCACCAGCTTGCCGTAGCGGAACGCATCCTCAACGGCCTCAGCCATGTCGCAGCGGGCAAGGTCGCACAGAACCACCTTTTTGCAGCCAAGCTCATTCAGCTTGTCGTTAAGCAGCTCCGCGGCGGCTTTGGTATGACCATATACGGAGGTGTAGGCTATCATTACGCCCTCGCTTTCCGCGCGGTAGCTTGACCAAATATCGTAAAGATTTATGTAGTGCGCAAGGTTATCCTTAAGCGCGGGGCCGTGCAGCGGGCATATTATGGCAATGTCCAGCGCCGCGGCCTTTTTGAGCAGCGCCTGCACCTGCGCGCCGTATTTGCCAACTATGCCGATGTAATACCGCCTTGCCTCGCAGTCCCATTCTTCTTCAACGTCCAGCGCACCGAATTTGCCGAAACCGTCCGCAGAGAACAGCACCTTGTCCTTGGCGTCATAAGTTACCATAACTTCCGGCCAATGCACCATGGGCGCGAAAACGAACGTAAGCTGATGCGCGCCAAGGGAAAGGCTTTCGCCGTTGGCAACGGCAACCTTGTTTTCTTCCGGTATTGTAATGTCAAAAAAGTCCGCTATCATGGCGAAGGTTTTTGCGTTGCCAACTATCTTGGCATTGGGATATGCGGCAACAAAGTTTGCCACGTTTGCCGAATGATCCGGCTCCATATGCTGCACCACAAGATAGTCCGGCTCGCGTCCGTTCAGCGCTTCCTTAACATTGGAAAGCCATTCTTCGCCGAAGTGCGCGTCCACCGTATCCATAACGGCTATGCGCTCATCCATAATTACATATGAGTTATACGCCATGCCGTTTGGCACGATGTACTGCCCTTCAAACAGGTCAACGTCATGGTCGTTCACGCCAACGTATATTATGTCCTTGGTAATGCTGGAAATCATTTGTGTTCCTCCTTGTATATAAAGCTTATTTGTTGAAAATGTAGTCTATTATCCTAATATAAAGCGCGGGGACTACGCCGAAGCTGTACGGCACGTTCAGCCGCTCCGTGCTTTGGTGGAAATCCTTGCCCCAGCCGCCCAGCACTATGCCCGGCACATGCAGCGCCTTCAATGCCTGCATGGGGAAGCTGTATGTTATGTTCGCCCCGGCAAGGTTATTGAACAGCGCTTCGTGGTTTGCCCCTTCGCTAAGGCCGGTATAGCTCATGTCCGAAAGGCCCATGTAATAATCCTTCAGCGCCAGCTTTTCGCCAAACTCCTTTTCGGCATAGGCTATTATGTTCTCCGCAGCGCAAAGCAGCTTATGCGCGTCCGCATCGGCTGTATCCATATACACGTCCGGATAATAGGGCGGTATGAACGCAATTATTATCATGGGCCGCTTGTCGCCGTATTGCTCGTAAAGGCAGCGCACAAGTTCAATGCTTATGTCCTGCAATTCGGTCTTCTGTTCAGTAAGTGTGCGGGCAAGGGCGGCAAGGCGCGCGTCTATGTCGTCCTGCTCCGCCTTAACGGCGGCGTAAAGTTCCGCGTAGGTAATAACGTTCGGCTCAAAGTCCCGCGTGGCAATGGGGCGGGGCATAAGCTGCTCATATCGGCGCATATCCTGCCGCCGTTTTTTAAGCACGGCGGAAAACGCATCATACGCCAAGGCCTTCAGCCGCTCCGTTATGCCCTCCGGGTCAAGGTCAAGCGTGAGCAGATTGTAGTAAGATACCGCATACATGGGTATGGATACGGAGTAGTTGGCCTTGAGATCCTTCATTTTTAGACATACCGCCGGCGGGGTGCATTCGCCGCGCATATGCTCGCAGTAATCCGCATTCATGGCAAGGCGGGCGTATACGGCGGCGTTCAGGGCGTTCGCGTCAAGCCCAACGAAGGGCTCGTCCGCATGGCAGCCCTTGCCCGCGCAAAAGAACAGCGGCATAACCTTGCCCGTTGCGCCGTAATGTATATAGCGCGTTGGGTCGTGTGCCATATCGTCATTAAGATAGCATTCGCTCAGCAGCAGCGCGCGGTAATGTAAGTTTCGCTCTGCGGCAAGCTTATTGAGAAACAGCGCGGCGGTGAGCATGCCTTCGGAGTTGGTTTCCTCGCCGCATACGGCAACATATAGAAGATTCCCACTCAATGCGGATATATCCTCGCTGTAGTGCCGCAAAAGCTCAATTATAAGCGCGTGGCCGAATTTCATATCCGCGCTGCCGCGGCCGAAAAGCCAATCCCCGCTTTCGTAATCCTGCCTGCATTCTTCGCTCATGGGCAGCTCGCCTATGCGCGCGGTTATGGCGTCCATGTCGAATGCAATGTCCTTAAGCTGGGCGTATTCGTCCGCATCAACAACGTCGTAATGTCCGGTAAGTATTATCGTGTCTCCCGCGGCGCTGCCGCACATGAGCGCGGCCACAATATAGCGCCCAAGCGGGTCTCCGGCCACGGGAACGGTGAATATGTTTTCACTGTGCGCCTTGAAATAATCAAGCTCGTGAAGCATATCGAGTATAACTTCCGCGCCCTGTATCTCCTCCGCCGTGCCGGATATGCTTTTTGCCGCCATCAGGCGGGAAAGATTGCGCCGTATGTTAGCTTTGTCTATCATAGCATGCCGCTCCGTTTTTTCAGATTCATACATAATGATACAATAACCGCGCCCGAAAAGCTATACATAAAAAATAAAGGCCGAGCCCGATATGGGTTCAGCCCAATGCGCATATTATGCGTTACAGCATCAGCTTTTTGTATGATGCCGCCAGCTCCTCCAGCGCGCTGAAGAACGCCAGCGCCTCCGCGCGGCCCAGTCGTTCCCTGCGGGAAGCAAGCGGCTGAACGTAAGGATCGAATGCGGCTATGCCCTCGTTTGTCAGTTCCGCCATTACCTCTCGCACAAGCGCGGGGTCTTTCTTTATAACGGAACGATACTTATTCTGGTAGCGCAGCATGCTGCGCGTGTCCCCGTTGCCCATTGCAAGGGTGCAGCTGCGCACGCTTATGCCTTTTGCCCGCTGGGCAAGTATTGTGCGCAGCATTGCGCGCACCTCGTCCCGCTCAAACGGCACGAATGCCGCACTGCGGCAAAGCTCGCTTTCAACATCGCCCTGCTTTATGCGCTCGTAGTAATAATTGCGTATGCTGTTTGGCTTGCGTCCGGTTTGCGCCGCAACCTCCTCAAATACGCTTCTCAGCGCCCTACCGTCCTGCCGCGCGGACTGCGCCGCGCTCAGCAGCAGCCTATCCTCCTGCTGCGTCCAGCCGCCCTTTGCGGCGGTTTCGTATTTACAGCTTTCCATATATTTCTTCCCCCTGTTGGATTTTAACAGTATTATTGCCGATTATCACAATAATATACATATTCATGCACAGGGGAGGGTAGCACGCGCAAACCTCTGCGGCTCAATCTACTCTTACGCTTATTTCGCCCGTGGAGACGTGCTCCGTTGTCCCGTCGTCAAAGCGGACAACAAGGCGGCAGTCGTCGTCTATGGCAATGGCCTTTCCGTGCCGCGCGAGCGTGGGGGAGATAACGGATACGCTTTTGCCCGTAACCATGCTGCGCCGCCGGTATTCGTCAAGGAAACTGCGGGAATCAAGGTGGGCATAGTCGCTGAACAGTTCCTCTAAAAACGCCGCCGCAAGGGAGGTACGGAGCTCCTGCCTGTTACCATAAGGCAGCAGCGCACCCGCCACCGTGCTTATGTCTGCGGGGAAGCCGCCCAAAGGCTCTGTAATGTTCACGCCCGCGCCTATAACAACGTATTCACTGAGCGCATCTGCATCAAACGCGCTTTCGCACAGTATTCCGCACACCTTTTTGCCGCGCACGAATATGTCGTTCACCCATTTTATCACGGCGTCCGCATCCACCGTGCGCTCTATCGCCCGCGCCATTGCAACGGCAGTCATAGCCGTTACGAAAACCATGCTCTCGGCCTTCATGTGCGGCCGTATGAGCACGCTTATGTAAAGCCCTTCGGCATCGGAATAAAAGCTGCGCCCAAGCCGCCCGCGTCCCGCGCTTTGCCGCCGGGCTATTATAACGCGGCCCTCGGGTGCGCCCACGCGGGCAAGTTTTTTAAGGTATGTGTTGGTTGAATCAAGCTCGTCAAACAGCGTAATATCAAGCCTGCCGGCTAATTCCTTAGGGCAGATATCAAGTATGCCTTGGGCTGAAAAGCTGCTCATAGGTGCGTTTTGGCATACTTTTCGCGCTCATATTCCGGCACAAGGCTGCCGCCCGTTGCCCAGGCAATATGCACGGCGTTTTTCATGTTCAGCCCGTGCGCGCGCATGTACGCCTTCCCTTCTTCATAAGTATAAAGCCCAACGGGCCCCGCGAACGCCGCGCAGGCGGAGGGCTCCGCGAACAGCCCCTCGTTTTCTATCAGCGATCGCATGTAATCGAACAGCTTTGCATCCTCCACCGTAACTTCACCGCTCAAAAGACCGCGCATTACCTTACCTACAAAGCCGGACGCTCTGCCGACAGCAAGCCCGTCCGCTTCCGTTTTGCCGCTGAGGCCGATGTCCTGCACGCATATTTTGTTATCAAGCCCCGTCGCCATGCCAAGCACCATGCACGGCGCAAGTGTGGGCTCAACGAAGAACACATGCGCATTGTCGCCGAATATGGTTTTAAGCCCGAATGCTACCCCGCCAGGGCCGCCGCCTACGCCGCAGGGAATGTATACGAACAGGGGATGCTGAGCATCTATGGTTACTCCTGCTGTGTCAAGCTGTGCCTTCAGCCGAACGGCTGCAACGCTGTATCCCATGAAAAGATCTACTGAGTTTTCATCGTCCACAAAATAGCTCATCGGATCCGCTGCGCTTGCGGCTCTGCCGCGCTCCACGGCGGCTGAATAGTCCGAAGGGTACTCTATAACCGTAACGCCCTTCTGCCTGAGCAGCGACTTTTTCCATTCGCGTGCGTCCGCGCTCATGTGCACCGTTGTGCGGAAGCCGAGCGCCGCGCTCATAACGCCTATGGAAAGGCCAAGGTTGCCCGTTGACGCCACCTGCACGGAGTATTGCGAAAAGAACTTAGTAAACCGTTCCTCCGCAAGCACAGCATAATTATCGCTTTCCTTCAAAAGACCCGCATTTATGGCAAGCGTTTCGGCGTGCTTCAGCACCTCATATATGCCGCCGCGCGCCTTTATGGAGCCGGATATGGGCAGATCGCAGTCCCGCTTGACATACAACGTGCCTTCTATCGGCGCGCCGTATTCGTGATGCAGCCGCCAAAGCATTGCCGGCGTTTCCGTAAGCGGGGATTCTATCAGCCCGCCCGCTGCCGCAGTCTGCGGGAATTTAAGCATAATGTATGGCGCAAAGCGTTTAAGCCGCGCCTGTGCTTCCGCCGTGTCGCTGCCGGTTATGTCAAGCTTGCTAAGTGCGTCCTCAGCTGCCGTAAGGCTGGGATTTACCCACAGCAGCGGCTGTGCCTTGCTGAGTTTTTCTATTATCGGGTCCATGTGTCGCTCCTTGCTGTATAATTTTAGGTTAGAATAAAAGCTGTCCCCGTTTACGGGGAAAGTGTCGCGGCGCAGCCGTGACGAAAGGGGAACTGCTCAAAGATGCCAAGTGTCGTGAGATGTTCCCCCCTCAGTCTGTTCGCTATCGCTCACATCCAGCTCCCCGGCCGGGGAGCCTTTTGGTTTTATGTTAAGCCAAAGTGTTCTTCTGCCGTTTTCAGCGTGTGTTCAACTGTGCTTGACGCATCGCGCTCAATGTAAAAACAGCCGCTGCGCTTTATGCTGTCGTATACCGCGCAATTGAGCCGCTCAAGCACGGCGTTGCAGCGCCGCTTTGCCGCAGTGGGATCGGATGCGCTGCTTATGAAGCGCGTGAAGCCCTCGTGATCCGGCCTGCCGCAGTAATCGTCTATCAGGTTTATAGGCTCCTTTATAAGGAACAGCACACGTTCCGGTTCGGTAAGCGCTTTGATTTGCTCCGGCGTGAAATGGGCGTCGCACACCACTTTGCGCTTTTCGCTCAGGCGGATAAGGTCAAGCAGAATAAAGCCGAGCTGTTCGCGGTTGTTGCCCTCAAGCCAGATTAGATATTCTTCCTCGCTCCTGCCGAAGAACTCGTCCGCCGATGCAAAGCGCCTGTTCATAGACGGCTGAGCAACGGGGGCGGACAGCGCTATATGCTCATCAAAGCGCGCGTCGGCATCATAGAGCAAAAAGCCGTGTTTTCCGGCCAGCGCGCGGCTGAGCGTGCTTTTGCCGCCGCATGCCGTGCCGCATACGAAATAGACGTTTTTTAGATATTGTTTAAGTATGTTATCCTGAATATTCATGATGATTCTCCTATCGAATAAAGTATGTTTTGCCATCCTTGCGGCGCAAGACCGTTTACCGATAGCCCCGCGCCCATCATGCCATTCTTAATTTGATGTAACTTAGCATATGCCGCTCCTTTGGTTGTGGTCCTTTATTGGTGAGTGTTGACTCCCTCAATGAGGAAGCCTTTTGAGCGCTGCACAAACTCCCATATTAGGCCTGCCCTGAAAGGGGAGGTGGGTTTTGCGAAGCAAAAGCCGGAGGGGTTGTAACGGAACTGCACTTATTTACGTCAACCCCTCAGTCAGCTTCGCTGACAGCTCCCCGTCCGGGGAGCCTTTTGGTGCTGTATATAAGCTTTGATAATTAAGCCTCCCTCATTGAGAGAGGTGGCTGCGAGTAAAGCGAGCAGACGGAAGGAGTGTATACAAACTCGCTGCCTCTGTAAGCCTATGTTACTCCTTCTCCAATTCCTCCAGCGCCTCCTGCGCCTGTTCCCATTGGGAATAGAGTTTGTCGAGCTGCGCCTTCTTTTCGTCTATTGTGCGGCTGAGTTCCGCCGCCTTAACGTAATTGGTGGCAACTTCGGGGCTTGCCAGCTTTTCTTCAAGCCTGCTCAGTTCCTCCTCCGCCGCGTTCACCCTGTCCTCCGCGCGCCTTAATTCCCCGCTTGCGCGGTTTATGGCGCTTTGGCGTTCGCGCTTTGCGCGGTAATCTTCGCCCGCCTGTGAACGCTGCGCGGGCTTTTCGGCGGCCGCCTTCGCTTCGCGCTCCTGCTTGGCGGCAATGTAGTCCGCGTAGCCGCCAATGTAGCTTTCTATGCCGCTTTCTCTCATGCTCAGCACCCTGTCCGCAAGCCGCTCAACAAGATAACGGTCGTGCGTAACGATGAGCATAGTGCCTTCGTATTCTTCAAGCGCGCCTTCAAGCGCCTCCCGCGAATCTATGTCCAGATGGTTCGTTGGTTCGTCCAGCAGCAAAAGGTTGGATCCGCTCAGCATCAGTTTTAACAGCTTCACCCGCGCCACTTCACCGCCCGAAAGCTTTTCAAGCGGCTTGAACACATCGTCCCCGCGGAAAAGGAACGCCGCCAGCGCGCAGCGTATCTCCGTATCGCTCATGCGCGGATAGCTGTTGCGTATTTCCTCTATCGCCGTAACCCCTCCGCTAAGCCCCGCGGCGTTCTGCTCATAGTATCCGGGGTGTACGTTCGCGCCAAGGTAATATGAGCCCGCATCCGGCTTCAGCTTGCCCATAAGTATTTTCAGCAGCGTTGTTTTGCCGCAGCCGTTCGGCCCAAGCAGGAATACACGTTCGCCCTTTTTGATAAGCAAATCCGCATTGCAAAAAACGCTTTTGTCAAACCGCTTCGCTAAGCCCTTTGCAACAACCACGTCGTTGCCGCTTACCGCGTCGGCATGGAAGCGGAAATGTATGCTGTCCGTATTCCGTTCCGGCGCAACAAGCGTTGCGCGCAGCTTATCGGCCTGCTTCTGCTTGCTGGCGGCGGTTATAAAATTGTGCTCCTGCCCCCAGCGGCGCTGCTGCTCCACTATGCCCTCTATGCGGCGTATCTCCTTCTGCGTATTTACGTAGCGGCGGCGCAGCATCTCCTGCTCGTCCGCCATCAGCTCGCGGTGGCGGGTGTAGTTGCCCTCGCTTACAAAAAAGCGGGTGTTCTTTATTTCCATTGTGCGGCGCGTTACCGCGTCCAGAAAATATCTGTCGTGCGATATTACTATGAACGCGCCCTGATAAGCTTTAAGAAAGTCCTCAAGCCATGCTATCGAGTCCATGTCCAGATGGTTTGTGGGTTCGTCCAGAAGCAATAGCTGTGCCCCGCTTAAAAGCACCTTTGCAAGCTGCGCCTTGTTGCGCTGCCCGCCGCTCATGTCCCCAAGGCGCTTTGTAAGCTCCTCTTCGGTGAACCCAAGGCCCATTAGCGCGGAGCGGGTGCGGCTTCGGTATGTCATGCCGCCGTTGAACTCATATTCTTCCCTCAGCGCATGCTGGCGCTTTATAAGCGTATTCAGCCGCTCTCCTTCGGCACTGGCAAGTTCCGCATCAACCCGCTTCAGCTCCTCCTCCGCGTCCATAAGCGGCCGGAAGGCTTCAAGTGTTGCGTCGTATACGGTTTGGTTGGTGTCCGCAATGGTCTGGGTCATGCTCATTATGCGGGCGTTTTTCGCGCGGAAAAGCTCGCCCGCGTCGTAACCTTCCTCCCCGAGCAGTATGCGGAACAGCGTGGTTTTGCCGCAGCCGTTCACGCCGACTAAGCCAACCCTGTCCTTTTCGCCTATTTCAAAGGAAACGCCGTCAAAAAGCAGCCTTTCCACAAATTCTTTCTTTAAGTCGTGTGCCGATATTATTGGCATAATGCCTTTTCTTCTCCTGTGCTTTTTGTGTTATGGATGCAGCAGCCAAATGCCGCGCCCTTTTTTGCGGGCGTATTCAACGGTGTTCTTCGTTCCGCCCGGACGGTGGTCGTATATGGCAATCAAAAGCCCGCTTGAATCAACCATGTATGCGTTGCGGCGCATGTATGCATACGGCGTATAGCTTTCCGCGCACACGGTTGCCTTGTCCGCGCGCAGCACTATCGTATCGAATCGCTCCCTGAGTTCTCCCCTAAGGTTCATGTTGAAGGTGGGGAAGGGCAGCGCAAGCTCAAGCGTTATGTCCATATGAGTTCGCTTTAATTCCAACACCGCCTCCGCTGCGTACATATCCGCGCCCAGCGCCCCGCCGGCGATAAAGTGCGTGTATCCGCAGCCGTATGCCTGAAGTATCATTTTGCTAAGCTCCGCCTTGAGCACGAAACAACGCATGTCTGCTTCGTTATATCCCCACGGCAGCTTTTCCGGCCTGTGTCCCGTGAAGCAGGCCGTGCTTTCCCGCAGCATATCAATAGCGGTTATGGACCTTTTCCGCAAAGCCCATAAAGTCCTTAAGCTCTATTACGTCCCCGCCGTCCAGCACCATTTTGCCCGTGAAGCGGCCGAATACCTGATGCTGATCGCTTTCGATTATAAGCGCATTGGTGCGCGCCGCGCGGTCTATAACGGGCACGAAGTCCATTTCAAAGCGCCCGTCATCGCTTGTGAATGTCCAGGGCTTGGTGTAGCTGTCCGCAGGTATATTAAAGTTGACCTTGGAAAGCTTGTGCGCCATGCCGTCGTATATTATCATGTTTTCGCTTGCGGCGGAAGTGTCGCCGAAGCCATAGCCTATGTTGAACCCAACGCGGTGCCCGTTCACCGTTCCGTTGCCGTTGCCCCAGTACCATGTGTTGTCGTATGTCCAAACGCCGCGGCCCCAGTCCAGCGTTGCAAAGCTGTCCTCTTTGCTGAAATCATATGCTTTCCCGCCAAGGCGCATGAAGCCGTTTGCACGCATGCAGTTTATCTTCTGGTTATAATAAAACGCCTTCGGCTTTTCAAACGGGGTGGCTATCACCATGCTGTGCTGCGGCTCATCGGTCAGCGTTAGCTCCGCTTCAAGCGTTTCATCCCGCAAGAATTTATGGAATACGCAGCTTATGTGCCGCACGCCGTCCGCTGCTTCAAAGCGCATATTCACGCGGCTGTCCGTGTAGCTTGTAACGCCCGCGGCGGAGGTTTCGGGCAGCTTATATTTGCCCATCGGGAACGCCGTAATTACGGACGTGGTCTGCTCCCACGGCTTTTCAAAGTCCAGCACGCTTGCGGAGATCAGCCCCATGTAGCCGTTGTCCGCAATGGTCAGCGCCAGCGCGAAGCGGTCGTTTGAAATAAGATAGTAGTCCCATTCCTTTATGCGGATGGGGTGCGCCTTTATATCCGCGCGGGAATACCGGCTTATGAGCGAGCGCGCCCAGCCCGGCTCTGCAATGTTTCCGTTCTTATCCAGTAGCGCTGCGCTTTTTACTATCTCGTGCTGCATGGGCAATACCTCCGTAAATGCATGTATTACATATAGTATAAGTATAAGCGTTTTTCCCCGCCATAGCAACGGGAGAGGGGACAAATTTGTTAACAAACCATGTCCTTCTCGACAAATAGTGCCATAAAGGCTATAATTTAGCTATGGAAAAGAAATGGCAAAAGCGGCGCGAAAGAAGCGCGCGCATAAAATTGTTCTTCAAGCGGGTCAGGCTGCCCCTGTTAACGGTGGGCGGCACGTTCCTGACAGCGTTCATAATCATCCCTCTTGCCCTTGGCGCATACGAAGCACGGGCGGAAAGCATAGAGGTCACGGCGCCGAATAAGCAGGCGCAGCCTTCCGCGCAGGTGGGCGATATTCAGATAGCTACGCCCGAGCCGATGATGACGGCGGAGCCGCTCCCGACCGAAAGTACGGCGGACTTTACGGCCCCTACCGACGCGCCCGATGATATGCAGCAATATGCCCCGCTTGTGTTTGAACAGCGGGACGAAGCCGTGCGCGCATTGCAGCAGCGGCTTATGGATCTATATTACATGGGCAGCGATGAAACAACGGATTACTACGGTCCCGTTACGCGGGATGCGGTCATGAGCTTCCAGCGGGCGCACCATTTGAAGGAGACGGGCGATGCTGACGAGCAGACGCAGCAGATACTTTTCAGCTCCGCCGCGCAAAGCTACATAATCAATCAGGGCTGCTCGGGGGAGGACGTGCTTACCCTCCAGCACGAGCTGAAGGAGCTTGGCTATTACGGGGACAAGCTTAACGGCTATTTCGGCACGGCTACCGGCCGCGCAACAGCCGCATTCCAGAAAAAGAACAAGCTTGAAATAACCGGCGAGGCGGATTATTTTACGCTGGAGCTGCTGTATTCCCCCAAGGCGAAGCCGCTCATTGACCCAACGCCCACGCCCACGCCTACACCAACGCCCAAGCCCACCAAAACGCCTAAGCCGACAAAAACGCCCAAGCCCGGCAAGACTACCGCGCCGGACGCCACAAGCAGCGCCACTATGCCGGACAGCAGCGCCCCAACTTCCGCGCCCACGTCCGCGCCCTCCACACCCGCGCCAAATTACGGCGGCGGAGTATCGGACTTCATAGCCCTTGCAAAGCAGCAGATAGGCGTGCGCTACGTACTCGGCGGCAAAGGGCCGGATAAGTTCGATTGCTCCGGCTTTGTGTATTACTGCTTAAAGCCCCTTGGCAAGATGACGCGCTATTATAACTCCGCCGGCATGGGGCAGATTGATTCCTGGCCCACGGTTTACGGCAAGGAGAATTTGCAGCCGGGCGATTTGATATTCTATAAATCCGAAGGGTCGGACACGCGCATAACCCACGTTGCCATATGGCTTGGCGGCGGCAAGCTTATACACGCATCCGCAAGCGAAGGCTGCGTATGCATAACAAGCTGGGGCGGCTGGAGCGACCGTAACTTCCTTTACGGCAAAAGGGTATTTTAATAATTTTTTTATAAAAGGAACGGTATCAAAGCATGAAGAAGTTTTTTGAAGAGTTCAAGGCGTTTGCCATAAAGGGCAACGCGATGGACTTAGCAGTTGGCATGATGGTCGGCGCGGCGTTCACAAGCATTGTAAATTCCCTTGTGAACAACATCATCTCCCCGCTGATTGGCCTGCTTGTTAAGGTGGACTTTTCGGACCTTGTGCTTACCATAGGCGAGGTGGACGTTCAGTACGGCGCGTTCATAATGGCTATAATCAATTTCCTCATCGTTGCACTTGTGCTTTTCTTCGTGGTCAAGGCCATGAATATGCTCAAGGGTATAGGCAAAAAGCCCGTTGCGGAACCCCCGGCCGCGCCCACGACCAAGGTTTGCCCCTTCTGCAAAAGCGAGATAGCCATCGACGCCACCCGCTGCCCGCATTGTACCAGCGAGCTGGGCAAATAATTTATTCCTATGTAAAGCAAAAGTCTCCGTTCGGCTATCCGTCCGGAGACTTGTTTTTATTCCGCTTTCGCCTTCCAGTATTCAAGCTTGGGCAGCATTTCGCCCATGTATTGGCGCACGCGCTCCTCGGGCCATTCTTCGCTTGCCATGTGGTTCACGCAGAAATCTATGAGCGTGTTCATGTCAAGATATTTGAACTTGCCGTCATTATAGCACCATTTGCAGTATTTTTCGTTTATGTCCCCGTCAATCTCGCGGCTCATTAGCGAATCCTCAAGCGGCATGCCGCAGCATTGGCAAACAAGCTTCTGCGGGGAGCCGAGCAGCGTGTTTATGGACACATCAAAAAACCGCGAAAGCAGCTTCAGCGTTTCCGTATTGGGCACGGTTTCGCCATTCTCCCAGCGGGACACGGCCTGCCGCGTTACGAATAGCTTCTGCGCCAACTCATCCTGAGAAAGTCCGTTTTTCGTCCTCAGTTCATATAAAATATTACCTGTTTCCATGTTTATCGCCTCCGTACGGCATTACTATATCATTAAAACCGCCCGCGGTAAAGCAACGCGCTGTTGCGCAATCCATGCGCCGTGGAATTGGTGCGCACTCCGTTCTGCATTTGTTTATAGAATTGTTTTTGTATACTAAAATAAGTTAAATTGAATATATTACAAATTATGTTGCTATTGCGTTAACTATCGGTTATAATAAAATATCGATATTCCTATCACTATATCTAATAAAAGGAGGAACACCGACCAATGAAGCTGAAACGAACAATTATCTCCATTGTGGCGCTTATGCTTGCCGTGTGCCTTATGCCTACGGCGCTTGCGGCCACATGGTATCTTGAGGATGGCGACATAACCGTCATTGCGGACGAAAACGGCCAATCCGTTAAGCAGGGCAATAACGATGCCGTTGCGGATAGCGACACTGTTATCACCCAGCGGGACAGCGAGAAAGCAACGGACAATACCATAACCGTTTCCACGGAAGGGGACGCGGAAGCGAACATAACGATAAAGGATATAAACATCGCTTCCGGTGCGGACAGCGCAATAGACGTCGGCGATTCTAACCTTAACCTTACGGTTGAAGGGGAAAACAAGCTGAATGCCGATGGCGACAGCGCTGCGCTGCGCGTGTCCTCCGGCGATTTAACAATAGACGGCACGGGTTCGCTCACTGCGGAGCATAACGGCAGGGAAGGCATATTGCAGGACTCCGCCAAAATAGGCAGCAACGCGGGCGAGGATATGACCGGCAATATACACATTACCGGCGACGTTACCGTTACGACCGGCGGTAATAATTCGGTCTATCACGACAGCGGAGTACCCGGGGATGAATCATTCGGAACGCTTTCCGGCGGCGCGGGCATAGGCGCGGGCGCAATAACGGAGGACGAGAACAGGAACGCCCAAGGCGGCAACATGAGCGGAACCATCACCATAGACGGCAACGCCACGGTTAACGCATCCGCCGGCAATAAATACGGCGCGGGCATAGGCACAGGCCGCGTAAGAACATGGCGCAGTCCATGGATGAACCTTGATGATGGCGGCGATATGAGCGGCACCATCACCATAGGCGGCAACGCCAAAGTTACCGCTAAGTCCGATGGAACCGCTGCGGGCATGGGTACCGGCGGAGAAGGCGAGATGAGCGGCACCATAAACATAGGCGATAATGCAATCGTTAATGCGGACAGCACCGATGACGGCGCGGGTATAGGCAGCGGCCTTTGGGGCGGCATGAGCGGCACCATAAACATAGACGGCAATGCCGACGTTACCGCCACCAGCCGTAGCGGCGCGGGCATAGGCAGCGGCGATGATTCCGACGTTACAAAAAACGGCACCATAAATATAGGCGGCAACGCAAAGGTGTTCGCGTTTTCGGGCGGCAACGGCGCGGGCATAGGCGGCGGCGATGAAGGAAACATGAACGGCACCATAAACATTCGCGGCAGCGCGAAGGTCATTGCCGCAAGCGGACGCAGAGGCGCGGGCATAGGCGCGGGCGATGAAGAGAATCTGAACGGTACCGTGACAATAACCGATAATGCCGACGTTATCACGGTAAGCGGAAAGAACGGCGCAGGCATAGGCAGCGGTTGTGAAGCATCCTTCAAAGGGACGATAATAATCAGCGGCAATGCGAAAGTTACAGCGCGTACGGGCGTAAGCGAATATGACGGCAACCTATATACCTTTGCGGCGGCGCTCGGCGCGACGGATGACGACGTTTTCAACGGCAATATAATGATACTCGGCAACGCAAAGCTTACCACGGGCGTAGTGGAAAAGAACAGCGTTACGCGCGAAAACCCGCTGGGCAAGCTGCTTGAGAATATGAAAGGCTATATCGGCAGCGACTGCAACAGGGTCGAGCATTACGGCCATGTGTTCATAAGCGACACGGCGACCATCAACGGCATTTCCGGCACGGATAAAACCACGCTGAACGGATATATCAACGGCGGCAACGGTACGGATATAATCCCCGCGCAGGTGGAGGTTCTGCCCAACGGCGACATAAACCTTATAACAGAGCGCGACGGCATAACCGTGTCCGATACCATGTTCAACGGCAGCACAGTTTTCCCCACGGAACCGGGCGAATACATAATAACCAAGGTAGTTACCGTGAACGGCAAGGATATAACGGTTCCCCTGGGAACGCTTATAATCCCCGAACCCGAACCCGCTCCCAGGCCCGTGCCTATGGCGTACCATGAGCGCATACAGCTTTACCGCGTTGCCGATAAGCAGGGCAGTAGCATTGCCTATAAGGCCGTGCAGAAGGGCGGCGTGCTTACCATCACTACCGATGAAAAGGAAGCCAAGCTTATAATAGAGCGCGGCGGGCTGTTTGCGCTCAGCAGGCAGGGCATTACCAAGATAGTGTTCGTTACCGCATCCAAGAAGAGCGTTATAAGCGTCGGCGCGGCAATGGAAAAGGGCAGCGGCGAATTTGTGCTGCTGCACAGCTCCCGCAAGGTGAAGCTCACCATAGCGGGCGCAGCCGTGGACGCGGACGGCATACTCATTAAGGAATAAAGCGCATATACCTATCGCAATTTCAAATAAAAGGAGGAACACCGACCAATGAAACTGAAACGAACATTTATCTCCATTGTTGCGCTTATGCTTGCCGTGTGCCTTATGCCTACGGCGCTTGCGGCCACATGGTATCTTGAGGATGGCGACATAACCGTCATTGCGGACGAAAACGGCCAATCCGTTAAGCAGGGCAATAACGATGCCGTTGCGGATAGCGACACTGTTATCACCCAGCGGGACAGCGAGAAAGCGACGGACAATACCATAACCGTTTCCACCACTGACGATGCAACGGCAAATATCACAATTGAGGATGTGAACATAAACAGCTACGGCGACGCCATTGACGTGGGCAGCTCCGGCGCGAACATCACGCTGGAAGGAGACAACAAGCTCAACTCCGAATACGGCTCGGGTCTGCATGTTTCAGACGGCGATGTGACCATCACGGGCAGCGGCTCTCTGGAAGCAGGAAGCAAGAACGATAGCAACAACAATGCCGCGATCGGCAGCCATGAAAACGAAGCCATGTCCGGCGATATTACAATTGGCGGTGATGCGCAGGTAACGGCAGTAAGCCGAGACGATGGCGCGGGCATCGGTTCCGGAGATATGGGTGAAATGTCCGGTGATATCACCATCGGTGATAACGCGCAAGTGACCGCATGGAGTGAAACCGGCGGCGCCGGTATAGGCTCCGGCAGAGAGAGCAATATGTCCGGCAACATTACCATCGGCGGCAGCGCGCAGGTAACTGCGGGGAGCAACTCCGAGACCGCAGGCATTGGCTCCGGAAATAACGGTGTCTTTACCTCCACCGGCAGGGTCGTCATCCGCGACAGCGCGAAGGTTACGGCAATCGGCGAGAATGAAGGCGCCGGCATCGGCACGGGCGAGGATGAACTCATGGCTGGGATGATCATCATTCAGGACAATGCGCAGGTAACCGCCATAGCGGGCGATCGTGCCGCCGCAATAGGCAGCGATAACCTGGATGAAATGACCGGAACCATTATCATCATAGGTAATGCGCGTGTTACTACGGGTATTCTCGATGATGATGATGTCAGCTTCGATTATGATACGAAAGAAATCAAATATACGCTGGATGAGAATGCCATTGGCTACATTGGCGACAGCAAGTACAGCAACCATGAGAGCGACGAAGGCCATTATATTATCGGGCCTGACGTGACTATCAACGGCATAAGCGGCAGCGATATTGAAGCGCTGAAGGACTATATCAACGTGCGCCTGAGCGGCGAAAACCACGATGGCGAGCCGGAAAACCTGACCAAGTTGGATGTCCGCAGCGAAAACGGCGAATTTACCGTTACTGCGGATGGCGAGGGTGCCGTGGAAAAGATACTCTATGGCGGCAGCGAGAACGTTCCCACCGCGCCCGGCACATATCCTGTCACCTGCGTGGTACGGATCGGAGAAGAGACGATAGAGTTCCAGATAGGCACATATGTTGTGCCCGAACCCACTCCTCAGCCCGAGCCTATTGCGCACCATACGCGCATACAGCTTTACCGCGTTGCCGATAAGCAGGGCAGTAGCATTGCCTATAAGGCCGTGCAGAAGGGCGGCGTGCTTACCATCACTACCGATGAAAAGGAAGCCAAGCTTATAATAGAGCGCGGCGGGCTGTTTGCGCTCAGCAGGCAGGGCATTACCAAGATAGTGTTCGTTACCGCATCCAAGAAGAGCGTTATAAGCGTCGGCGCGGCAATGGAAAAGGGCAGCGGCGAATTTGTGCTGCTGCACGGCTCCCGCAAGGTGAAGCTCACCATAGCGGGCGCAGCCGTGGATGCGGACGGCATACTCATTAAGGAATAAAGCGCATATACCTTCCCCCAACGAATGGGCTGGCTGCACCGCGGCCGGCCCGTTTTAATATTTTTTCTGCGGCTATTGATTATTAGGCAGATTGTAGGTAATATAATACCTGTACGGTTTGGATTATTTGTTATCGGAAGGAGAGATGTTTATGACTAAGCTATTTGAAATACTCGGCACGTTTTTTGCAGGCACAACGCTTATTGTTTATATTTGCATATTTCTGGGGAAAATACTGGAGGTTACGCTCTGTACCCTTAGAATAGTGCTCATAAACCGCGGCGAACGCGCGATAGGCGCGCTGCTTGCGCTGATAGAGATTACGCTTTGGCTCATAATTGCGGGCAACGTGCTGAGCAATTACCAAAGCGACCCATGGAAAATGGTTGCCTACGCGCTTGCGTATTCATTGGGCAACTACGCGGGAAGCTGGCTTGAGGAAAGGCTTGCCTTCGGCCTATGCTCCATACAGTGCGTTGTTATGGAGGCGGAAACGGCGGATAAAATAGGCGATGCGCTCCGTGCGCACGGGTTCGGACTGAGCGAGATGAAGGTTCAGGGCAGGGACGATACCGATAGATATATGCTCATGTCAACCCTGCGCCGCAAGCTTGCGCCCGAGGCCATGGATATAATCAATTCCGTTGCGCCCAATGCTGTAATAACCGTGAGCGATGTTAAAAGCCTGCGCGGCGGATACATGCGCCAAAGCGCGGGACGCAGGTCAAGAAAGGGGAAATAATGAGTTATTCGGTAAAACTGGCAGAAAGTGAAGATATAGATAAGCTTATTCAGCTGAGGTTGGACTTTTCGGATGCGAACAACGGCCCGCATCCCGAAACATACGAACTGCGCAAAGCGAACCTGAAAAGCTATTTTGAGCGTCACCTTAACCGCGACTGCTACGCCGCCATAGTTGAGCAGGACGGCAAGGCCGTATCCAACGGCATTTTGGGCGTTTACGAAAACCCGCCCAGCCCCTCCCGCCCAAACGGGCGCTTTGCAAGCATAGTCAGCGTTTGGACATATCCGGAATACCGCAGGCAGGGCTATGCGGGCCTTGTTATGGAAATGCTGAAGCTGAAGGCAAGGGAAAACGACGCTGCGTATATAGAGCTTTCCGCAACGCCGATGGGCAGGCCGCTTTATGAAAAGCTTGGCTTTAAGGTGCGCCAAAGCGAAAACGTTGAAATGAGATATACGTTCAAATAACACAAAAAAGCACAATGCTGCGCCCCGTATGCGGGCGCTGCTTTTATATTGTGCTTTTCCTGCGCGGTATGCGTGGTGTATAATAGAATAAGTTTATGCGAAAATATGGAGGTATTACCATGAGCGAATGTATGCTTGCAACGCAGAGCGATGCGCCGGTGCGCCTTGCCGCGGCATCGCCGGAAATAGTATTGGGAGACCCTAAGGCCAACGCTGCCGCCGCAATAAGCGCCATACGCCGCGCCGAAAAGGCGGAGGCGGACTATCTTGTGCTGCCGGAGCTTTTCCTTTGCGGGGCTACGCTTGGCTCCCTTATGGAGCATCCGCTCATGCTCAACGCCTGCCGCGAAGCGCTCGGCGCCGTGGCGGAGGCCACTAAGCATACCTGGCTTTTTGTTAGCATAGGCCTGCCGTATATGGTTGATGGCCGCGTGCGCAGCTGCATTGCGCTGCTCAGAGGCGGCAGGATATATGCCGTTATACCCGCCTCCCGCGGGGCTGCAAATCCGTTCGGCTTTGCGCCTGCCGTTCCGCGCGGGGCGGCGTCCCTGTCCACACTAACGCCAATACCGCGCCTGAGCGTGGGCTTCGCGGGGCAGATATTTGCCAAGGGAGAGCCGAGGGAGGGGCACATCATGCTGCTTTCCGGCGCAATAAACGCCACGGCAAAAAGCTACGGCGCGGTCAGGAGCAGCCTTGCCGCATACAGCGCGCGCACGGGCATGGCCGCCGCAATGGCGCTGCCCTCCCGCGGGGAAAGCACAACGGCGTTTGTGTTCGACGGGTACTGCGCAATAGCCGCAAACGGCGAAATACTGGCCGAATCAGAGCCCCTTTCGCGCGATGCGTTCGTTTATGCGGACGTGTGCATAGATAAGCTGAGCGCCTTTGAGCCGTTTACCGAGGCGGAGGAGGAAGGCTACGTTTCAAGCGACCCTGATAAGGCTCAGGCGCAGCTCAGGCGGCTTTTCGCGCTGCAAAGGGCGGCGCTTGTGCGCAGGGCGGAGCATATTCATGCAAAGGGCTTTGTTATAGGCGTAAGCGGGGGGCTGGACAGCGCGCTTGCGCTGCTGGTGGCGTGCGCGGCGGCGGACGAAATGGGAATAGACCGCGGCATGATAACCGGCGTATCCATGCCGGGCTTCGGCACAACAAGCCGCACCAAGAACAACAGCCGCGCCCTTGTTGAAGCGCTTGGCTGCAAATATAGGGAAATATCCGTTGCGGCGGCCTGCCGCGAGCATTTTGCAAATATAGGCCACGACGAGCGCAACCACAACTCCGTTTACGAAAACGCGCAGGCGCGCGAACGCACCAAGATACTGCTTTCCATTGCCAATGAAGAAGGGCTGCTGGACGTTGGTACCGGCGATTTGAGCGAGGCTGCGCTCGGCTGGACCACCTTCGGCGGGGATCACCTGGCGCAATACGGCGTGAATACATCGGTACCAAAGACGATAATACGCCGCGTGGTGGCGGCGGTGGGCGCGGACTTCGGCGCGGATGCGGACGCAATACTGCGCGATATTCTGGCCACGCCCGTAAGTCCGGAGCTTCTGCCCGCAAACGGCGGGGAGATAAGCCAAAAGACGGAGGAGCTGGTGGGCAGCTATGAACTGCACGATCTGTTCTTATACTATTTCCTTAAAGGCAAGGGACCGAAGGAGCTTTACGACATTGCCCTAGGCACGCTGGACTTTGGGGAGGAGGAAGTGTATAAAACGCTCGGCACGTTCCTGAGAAGGTTCTTCTCACAGCAGTTCAAGCGCAACTGCGCGCCGGAAGCGCCGCTTGTTTGCCTATCGATAGCGCCAAGCGTATGGAACATGCCAAGCGACATGGCAAGCGCAGCATTCATGGCGGAATATGAGCGGATAAAGAGAAGGCAAAGCTGACGCGATGGAAATTATTGACGACCTTCAGCGGGATGGGCTTGTTATCGTGCGCTCCGATTCCCGCTTTGCATACGGGCATGACGCGGTGCTACTGACTGACTTTGTGCGCGCGCATGCCGGCGAACGGTATTTGGACATTGGCACGGGCACGGGCATACTGGCGATACTTACATACGCCAAATGCGGCGTAAGCTTTGTTGCGGCGGATATTGACGGCGAATGCGTGCGCATGGCTAAACGGAGCGTGGAACTGAACAGGCTTGGGGAGCACATAAGCGTTGAACAATGCGACGCGCGGACGCTTACGGAAGCGGAGTTCGGCCGGTTCGACGGGGCGGTGTGCAACCCGCCGTATTTTTCAGGCGGCACAAAAAGCCCCAACCAAAGCCGCGCAACAAGCGCGTTTGACGACACGCTGAATATATACGAAGCGGCGCAGTGCGCAAAGCGCGTTGTTAAGCAGGGCGGGCGGTTTTTTGTGTGTTATCCCGCCAAATACATTCAGCAGCTCTGTACGGCGATGCAGCAGGCGGATTTTGCCATAAAGCGGCTTTGCCTTGTGCAGTCCCGCGCGGATAAGGCGCCGTATCTGGCGCTGGCGGAGGGGCGAAAGGGCGGCGGCGCCGGAACGGAGCTGAGCCGCATTATACTGGAGGAACAGCAATGAGCAATATTGAAACAACGGTGCAGCTTGAACCCATGCTGTATCTTTGCGCAACGCCGATAGGCAATCTATCGGACATTACGCTGCGCACGATAGACACGCTGAAGGGCGTGAGCGCCGTATATTGCGAGGATACGCGAAGAACGCGGGAGCTGATGACGCATCTTGGAATAAAAAAGCCGCTTATCGCCTGCCATGAGCATAACGAAAGGCAGCGCGCGGAGGAGATTGCCGAGCGCGTACTTTCGGGCGAGGCGATAGCTTTTGTGAGCGACGCGGGGATGCCCGGCATAAGCGACCCCGGGGAAGCGTTGGTTGCGGGATGCATTGCAGCTGGCGCTAAATACACCGTGCTGCCCGGGGCAAGCGCGCCGCTTACGGCGCTGGTAATGAGCGGGCTGCCCACAAGGAACGCCTGCTTCGTGGGCTTTTTGCCGCGGGACGGAAAGCCGCGGCGCGAGGCCATAGCCGAAATCGGCGCGCACAAAGGCACGCTGATATTCTATGAAAGTCCGTTGCGCATAGCCGCAACGGCGAAGGAGCTTGCCGCCATGCTTGGGGACAGGCAATGCGCGCTGGTGCGGGAGCTGACAAAGAAATTCGAGCAGGTGGTGCGCTGCACGCTGAGCGGGCTTGCGGATATGTATGCCGATACGCCGCCCAAGGGCGAATGCGTAATGGTAGTTGCAGGGGCAGAGAAGCAGGGCGAAAACGCAGCGGAGAGGGCGGAGAATATGGCGCTGGAGCTTATTGGGCGCGGGGTAAGCGTTAAGGACGCGGCGAAGCAGATAAGCGCCCTGTGCGACATTGCGCGCAACGAAGCATATGCCATTGCGGGCAGGATAAAGAATGAAGAATAATGAATAAGGAGATATAACCATGCAGAACACCGTGAAGCAATACAAGGCCATATTGGCAAAGCGCAACGCACTCAGCCACGCGATGGGCGTGCTCAGCTACGACAGCGAAACGGCAATGCCCAAAAACGGCGCGCCGCACATGGCGGAGACTATGGCAATATTGAGCGAGGAAAGCTACAAATTGCAGGTGAATGAAGAGGTGCGCGGCTTGCTCAACAAGCTGAACGCCAACAGCGAAAGCCTGGACGAGATAACAAGGAGAGAGGTCGAGGAGGAACTCAAGCAGCTCAAGAAGCTTGAAAACGTGCCTATTGAGGAATACGCGGCGTATTCGCGGCTGATAAGCGAAGCAAGCGTTAAATGGCGCGAGGCTAAGCAGACCAACGATTATCCGCTTTTTAAGCCCTATCTTGAAAGGATAATAGCCGCGCAGAAGTCCCTTATGGCGCATATGTACCCCGGTAAGGACACATACGACGCGCTGCTGGAGGAGTTCTCGGAGGGTCTTAGCGTTGAAATGCTTGACCCCTTCTTTGCAAACGTAAAGGCGAAGCTTGTGCCGGTAATACACGCCGTTTGCCAATCGGGCAATCAGGCGGATGATTCCCTGCTCCATCGTCCGTTCCCGATAGAGGGGCAGCGCAAGCTATCCTCCTTTGTTATGGATTTCCTCGGCATAGACCGCGACAGCTGCGTTATAGGGGAGGTGGAACATCCCTTCACAACCGAATTCAACAAGCACGATGTGCGCCTTACCACGCATTACCACGAGGACGACGTGCTTTCAAACATGTTCAGCGTTGCGCATGAGGGCGGGCATTGCCTGTATGAGCTGAACATCGGCGATGAGCTTATCGGCTCTCCCCTTTCCGGCGGGGCTACAATGACGCTGCACGAAAGCCAATCCCGCCTGTTTGAAAACATGATTTGCCGCAGCCGTGAATTCATTGCGCTGCTCTATCCCAAAATGAAGGAGATATTCCCGGAGCAGATGCAGGGCGTAAGCGAAGAAATGCTCTACCGCGCGGCCAACAAGTCCATGCCCAGCCTTATCCGCACGGAGGCGGACGAGCTTACATACCCGCTGCACATAATGGTGCGCTACGAGATAGAGAAAAGGCTTATCGCGGGCACGCTGAGCGTTGACGAGCTTCCCGCCGAGTGGAACAGGCTTTATAAGGAATACCTTGGCGTGGACGTGCCGGACGACACGCACGGCGTATTGCAGGACAGCCATTGGTCAGGCGGCATGATAGGGTATTTCCCGTCCTACTGCGTGGGCAGCGCGTATTCCGCGCAGATATATCACAACATCTCTAAGGATATGGACATAGGCAAAGTAGTCGCCGCGGGCGGCGTGAAGCCCATTGTTGAATGGCTCACGGCGCGGCTGTACCGCTTCGGCAGGCTCAAGCCCACGGCGGAGCTTACGCGGAACGTGCTTTGCGGCGAATTTGACCCCGCGTATTACACGGATTACCTTACGGCAAAGTTTAGAGAGCTTTATAAGCTTTAATGCCGCCAAAGGCGCAGGAAAGGAGCCACGCTTGGCACGATTTGTTACGCAGTCCGCCCATGCGGGCGTTACGGCGATAGATAACGCATTTATAATAGACTATATGCCCACAGCGCCCGATGGGGCTGTTAAGGCATACATATACGGGCTGATGGCCGCAAGCCGCGGCGATGCGCCGGACATTGCGGACGCATTGGGCATGGATGATGCTCAGCTTTGCGATGCATTCGCGTATTGGCAGCGGCTTGGCTTGGTGCGCATAGCGAGCGGGGAGCCGCTTATAGTGGAGTTCCTGAAAACCGAATCCATTGCCCCTGCCGAGCGCACGCGGCGCTATGCTTCGCTTATAGAGCGGCTGAGCAAGGCCGTGCCCGGGCGCGTATTCACGGGGAGCGAGCTGAGCGCGATATGCGACTGGATAGAGGTTTTCGGCTTCAGCGAGGAAACGGCGGCGCTTGTGGTGAGCGACTGCGCACGGCGGCGCGGCAGCAAGGTTAAGCTTTGGCAGATGAATGCGGAGGCAAAGGCATGGGCGGACGCAAACGTTTCCACGATAGAGAGCGCGAACGAATACATAGCCCGCAGAGATGAGCGCATTGCGGGCGCGCAGAAGATACTTTCTCGCTGGAAGCTGAGGCGCGCCGCAACGGAGGACGAGCTTGCCCTTTACGCCAAATGGAAAGAGGAATGGGGCATGAGCGACGAGGTGATATCCCTTGCCCTTGGGGAGCTGACAAGCGCGGCGCAGCCCAGCTTTAAGTATCTTGACACGGTGCTTACAACCTTCCGCGCAAACGGAGCCATAACGCCGGAGGCCATAGCTGCGCTTAGGCGTGAGCGGGACGCCAGCCGAGAGCTTGCGCGCATGATGCTTGCCCGTGCGGGCATAAATCGCGCCCCTACAGCCGCACAGCAGGACGATGCGGACATGTGGCGCACGCGCATGAACATTGCGCCGGAGCTGCTTCTGCTTTGCGCGGAAAGCTGCCGCGCGAGCGACAAGCCCTGGGCTGCCATAAAGCGCACGGTGGAGCGCTGGCACGCGCAGGGCATAAGCGACCTTGACTCCGCAAGGCAGGATATTGAGCAGCACGCCAATTCCGCCGCCAAGCTCCGCAGCCGCGGCCGTGCGCTCAGCCACGCCAGCCGCACATATACCGACCAAGACCTCAGCGCCATGGGCGTGGAGTTGCTGGAGTAAGGATGATAAGAATGGTTAAATGTATTTAACCCCCCTGCACACTATCGTCACTTGCGTCACATCGTCACAAACAGGCTAATTATCTACGTTTTTTGTGTGACGCAAGGTGTGACGATAAATTCTGCGTCACACGGCGGGCTTATGTGCGCGGTGAAATCCGTTCTTCGAAAGGCTCCCCGGACGGGGAGCTGGCACGGCGTAAGCCGTGACTGAGGGGTTGTGATAAACAAGAGCAGTCACGATGCAACCCCTCCGGCTTTTGCTTCGCAAAACCCACCTCCCCTTTCAGGGCAGGCTTAATATGTAAGCTTATAAAGCGCACCAAAAGGCTCCCTGTCGAGGGAGCTGGCGAGCCGAAGGCGAGACTGAGGGAGTGTAAAGGCTCCCCTTTACGGGGAGCTGGCACGGCGCAAGCCGTGACTGAGGGGTTGTAACAAACAAAGAGCTGTAAGCTGCTTTATAACCCCTCCGGCTCACTACGTTCGCCACCTCCCCTTTCAGGGCAGGCTTAATATGTAAGCTTATAAAGCGCACCAAAGGGCTCCCCGGACGGGGAGCTGGCAAACCGAAGGTTTGACTGAGGGGTTGAGGTAAAAAATATAGCCACGGGCGGGCCGCCAATGACGGCCCCTACAACGCCTAAGCGCAATTTCACCGCGCACGTCAGCCCGCCGTGTGACGCAGAATTTATCGTCACACCTTGCGTCACACAAAAAACGTAGATAATTAGCCTGTTTGTGACGATGTGACGCAAGTGACGATAGTGTGCAGGGGAGAGGGGCAGTATAAAAAACAAAGGGGACGGCAACCCGTCCCCCTAATCCTATGCGGCGTTTACGCCACAACTATGTTCACTATGTTCTTTACAACTATCACCTTGCGCACTGTCTTGCCTTCGGTGAAGGGCTTCACGTCGGCGCTTTCAAGCGCAAGCTTCTCTATTTCCTCCTTGGCGGCGTTGGCGGGAACCATTATGCGGGCGCGAACCTTGCCGTTTATCTGCACGCCTATTTCCACGCTGTCCGCTACCAGTGCGCTCTCGTCATATTCGGGCCAGCGCGCCTCGTATATGGGGGAGCCAAGCTTGGCGGCTTCGTTTATTTCCTCCGCAATGTGCGGCGCGAAGGGGAACAGCAGTATCAAAAGCGTCCTCAGCTCGTCCCGCGTTATGCTGCCGGTGGCGTAAATATCGTTCACGAAGCTCATTATGGCGGCTATCGCCGTGTTGAACTTCATGCGCTCTATGTCCTCGCTCACTTTCTTTATTGTGGCGTGGTAGCTGGCCTTCACGCTGTCGCGCACGCCCTGCTCATCATTTATCATGTCCTGCAAACGCCATACGCGCTCAAGGAACTTGCGGCAGCCCTTGGTGCCCTGCGTGTTCCAGGGGATGGGCTGATCGAACGCGCCCATGAACATTATGTACATGCGGAATGCGTCCGCGCCGTATTCTTTGATGTAATCATCCGGATTTACAACGTTGCCGCGGGACTTGCTCATCTTCTCGCCGTTTTCGCCAAGCACCATGCCGTGGCTGGTGCGCTTCATATACGGTTCGGGCGTGGGCACAACGCCGATGTCGTAAAGGAACTTGTGCCAGAAGCGGGAATAGAGCAGGTGCAGCGTGGTGTGCTCCATGCCGCCGTTGTACCAGTCAACGGGCATCCAATACTTCAGCGCCTCGGGCGAAGCAAGGGCGTTGTCGTTATGCGGGTCTGTATAGCGCAGGAAGTACCAGCTGGAGCCCGCCCAGTTGGGCATGGTGTCCGCTTCGCGCACGGCGGGGCCGCCGCAATGCGGGCAGGTGGTGTGCAGCCAATCCTTTGCGCGGGCAAGGCAGGAACTGCCGTCGTCCGTGGGGGAGAAATCGTCCAGCATGGGCAGCTTCAGCGGCAGTTCGCTCTCCGGCAGGGGGACCCAGCCGCACTTTTCGCATTTTACAAGGGGTATTGGTTCGCCCCAGTAACGCTGGCGGTCGAATACCCAGTCGCGCAGCTTATAGTTCACCTTGCGGTGGCCTATGCCTTCCTTTTCAAGGTAATCGGCAATGGCCTTCTTGGCCTCTGCCACTTCCATGCCGTTAAGGAAGCCGGAGTTCACCATGCGCCCGTGTTCGCATTCGGTGTATGCTTCCTTGCTGACGTCTCCGCCCGCAACTACTTCTACTATTGGCAGATTGAAGGTCTTTGCGAATTCATAGTCGCGCGTGTCGTGCGCGGGAACGGCCATTATTGCGCCCGTGCCATAGCTCATCAATACATAGTCGGAAACCCAAATGGGTATCTCCTTCTTGGTAACGGGGTTGATTGCGCTCACGCCTTCAAGCACAACGCCGGTCTTTTCCTTATTAAGCTCGCCGCGTTCAAAGTCGCTCTTGTGGGCGGCCTCCTCGCGGTATTTGGCAACGGCGTCCCAGTTGGTTATCCTGTCCTTATATTTGTCTATATATGGATGCTCGGGGCTTATTACCATGTATGTTGCGCCAAAGAGCGTGTCCGGGCGGGTGGTGTAAACGGTCAGCTTATCGTCCGTGTTTGCTATTATGAAGTCCACCTCAGCGCCTTCGCTGCGGCCTATCCAGTTGCGCTGCTGCGTCTTAACGCGCTCAATGTAGTCCACCTTGTCCAGATCGTCTATAAGCTTCTGCGCGTATTCGGTTATCTTGAGCATCCATTGGCTGCGCACCATCTGTATTACCTGCCCGCCGCAGCGTTCGCATACGCCGTCCACGACCTCCTCGTTGGCAAGGCCAACCTTGCAGGAGGTGCAGAAGTTTATGGGTATTTCCGCCTTGTAGGCAAGGCCGTGCTCGTAAAGCTTAAGGAAAATCCACTGCGTCCATTTATAGTATTCCGGATCCGCCGTGCTTATTTCGCGGGACCAATCGAACGAATAGCCCAGCCTTTTAAGCTGCGCGCGGAAGCGGGCAATGTTAGTCTCCGTCACCTTGGCGGGGTGTATGCCGGTTTTTATGGCGTAGTTCTCCGTGGGCAGGCCGAATGCATCGTATCCCATGGGGAACAGCACATTGTAGCCTTCCAGCCTGCGCTTGCGGCAAATAACGTCCATTGCCGTGAACGGGCGCGGGTGCCCAACGTGAAGCCCCTGGCCGGAAGGATAGGGGAATTCGATAAGCCCGTAAAACTTGGGCTTGGTGTAATCCGTTTTGGCCTCGTTGCAATGCGTCTCTTCCCAGCGCTTTTGCCATTTCAGCTCTATCGGGTCGTGTTCGTAGCGCTCTGACATCGGTTTTTATCCTTTCATGCTTTGTATAAAAATAAAGCCGCCTCTTATATTGCAAGAGACGGAACATTTTTCCGCGGTACCACTCCGCTTGGCGGCATAAACCGCCCGCTTTAGCCCCCTGTAACGCGAGGAACGCGCCGCGCATTGCCGCGGCAGACTCC
>ERZ1031347.118-NODE-118-length-36935-cov-37.482158_pt1 | contig 36935 bp, 27 predicted proteins | sample MGYA00517106_ERZ1031347 | MGnify/ENA primary metagenome ERZ1031347 (study PRJEB33719, sample SAMN04261392) | wastewater metagenome | biome: periurban shantytown; feature: human; material: feces | host: Homo sapiens | place: Peru: Lima | collected 2012-07-19 ...
GCATCTGCACTAATGCATCTTACGGTATATGTATAATTCTTGCCCGATGAAACGGTTTTGTCTGTGTATGCAGTTGAGGTTGTATCTGCAAGCCTTGTCCAACCCTTACTACCCTTGTAGTAAATTCTATACTTTTCGGCACCGTTCACCTTGCCCCAGCTTATTTTTACACCGCCGTTTATACTTTCAGCCTTTGAGATTTTCGGGGTTGCAAGACTTGTCTTTGCTGACTGTGCCGAAACAACAGGGGCATTCGTTTCAACAGCGCTTGCCGTAAACGGAACTGCTGTTGCCGTGCCTACCGTCATTATTGCAGAAAGCAATAACGGCATTATTCTTTTTGATTTCATTATTATGTCTCCTAAAAAGTATGTTTTGATGATACTTGCATCTATAACTAAATTTTATATCTTTAATTATGATTAGTCAACAATATGTAGGTATTTTTTCTCATTTGTGATGATTTTTTGTTGAAAACAAGCGACAGCTTAATTCGCTGCCGCTTGTAATTCTCATATATTCTGTTTTTTCGGGTTACCCCAACTATTGACATTGAGCCAGCAGATAAAAGGCAAAAAAACAACCGCACTAAAAAACTCAAAAATGGCTTTCTAATGCGGTTTTTTCTATGGTCGAGGTGACAGGACTTGAACCTGCGGCATCTTGGTCCCAAACCAAGCACTCTACCAAACTGAGCTACACCTCGAAATGTTGTTTACTAACAACAGCTTGCTTATTATACACCGTATTTTTCGATTTGTCAACACTATTTTTGATTTTTATTCAAAAAAATAAAATAACTGACACATTGAATTAACTGACACATAGTGCCGTTGTTCTCTTGTTCAGAGTTGGGGCTGCCTGTGTTTTGGTGCAAAATTAAGTGCATCCATAGCAACGATTTATTTTCAAATTTTTGTTCAACGGCTTAATTCTGCTTCAAAACCGTTACTATGGATACTTTTTATTGTTTCTGCTTTGTTTTATAATCTGCGATTAAAGCATTGATCAGTCGGAATATTTTCTGATTTTGAGATGAATTCCCCTGTCATCGGCAATTTTCTGACAAGCCTTGATGTCTTCTTCGGGAATTGTATCTACGATTGAGAACTGGGTATGTTCAAAATATTTCTTTGCATCCTCTGCAAATTTGAGCATTGACTCATACGCATGGTCAAAAACAGGACGGCAAACTTCGTCATACTTTTCCGATGAACAGGTATTGAGGCTGATTGAAACAGAATCAATATACTTTGAAATCAACTCAGCTGTGGGCTTGTTGTTGATTCTGTCAGAAAGACCGTTTGTGTTGAGTCTGAGTTTGATGTCGGGGTGCTTTTCCCTTACATATTTTGCGGTTTCAAGCATATTATCAAGAGCCGAAGTCGGTTCGCCGTAGCCACAGAATACAAGCTCCTTGTAGCCTGTGAAATCAAAATCATCAACAGCCTTTTTAATATCCTCCATACTCGGATCATGCTTGTGCCAGAGTGTATCTGCACTGCCGACCGAATCGGTATTGTTGCGGATACAAAATGTGCATCTGCAAGGGCATTTGTTCGTCAGATTAGCATAGATAGATGTTTTGTACACATAAAGAATATCTGCCATTATGTTTTCTTCTCCTTATATAAATTCACATCAGAGTGAAAGTTTTTTCTTGAAATTGATTTTGTCAAGACCGATGCCCACAACGATGAAGATTAAAGCACCTACACCGGGCTGCAACCAACATGTAGGAAGTTCCGCAATTGCTGCGGCAAAATCGTACATAAGACCGTTTGCAATAAAGTAACCGCCGATTGTAACGATTGTTGTTGGAATGAGCATAAGAAGTGATGACGGACTGATGATTTTTTCATCTTTGCCACGCTTTTTCATTGCCATTCTGCAAAGCACAAACGGAACTGCGTTAAGAGCCTTGATAATAGCTGTTGGGATTGCCCAATGCGGATAACCCGAAATAAGGTCGGCAAGAGCGCCGCCGATTGATGATGCGATAATTCCGAAAGGACCGGGAAGGATACTTGCGGCGAGATAAATCATAGAGTCGCCTGCATGAGAGTATCCAAGCGGTGACGGAATCTTGATAAAAGCAGTTGTTACGGTAACAAGAGCCGCACACATTGCCGTAATTGCAATCAGTTTTACATTAAATTTTGAATCGGTTTTTGAAACAGTTTTAGCAGTCATAGTAATTTCCTCACAAAAGCATTTTTAAATGTTTTTCAAATTCAATACCCTCGTTGCGATGAATACCGAGTTTAACGGTTTCGCAAAGAGAGGTCTGTATGAATTTTACCGCCAGATTTACGGTATCTTTCAGGCTGTCACCACGGAGCAGTCCCGAAAAGACAACCGAGGCAAACAAGTCACCTGTACCCGAATAGCTTCCGCCCGTCTTTTCACAGCTGACACAAAACACCTCATCATCGGTTGCAATAAGATTGTTAATCTTTGTAACCTCATCGGAAATTTTATGCTCAATGCCTGTAACAATCACAGTTTTCACCTTGTAGAGTTTCAAAAGCTTTTTGGCAAGCTCTGCAACCGTATCGAGAAAATCGGGAGAATCGGCATTTTCAATCAGTTCTGAATAGTCGGTATCGCACAGAATACAACATTCGGTAAGGTTCGGGGTGATTACATCGGCAACAGAAACGAGTTTTTTCATCTTTTTGCCGAGAGTTTCGGTATAAAGACTGTAGGTTCTTCCGCCGTCACCGAGAACCGGATCCACAAGTACAAGCGTGTCGTCGGTTTCAAAGCTGTCTATAAATGAAAGGATTTTGTCCACCTGCTTTTCGCTTGAGAGGAAACCCGTATAGATTCCGTCAGGCTGAAAGCCGAGTTTTTTCCATTCACTTGTGTAATAATCAAGCTTATCAGTGCAATCGTTGCAGTAAAAGCTTTCAAATCCCGTCTGACTTGTCAAAACGGCTGTCGGCATAGGACATGCCTGAATGCCCATTACGGACAAAACAGGGATTGCCGCCGTCAGCGAACACTTGCCAAGCCCTGAGAGATCATTGATTAGTACAGCTTTTTTTGTCATCATACCACGCCTTAAAATTTCTGAACAGTTCAACATTTATCTTGTGATGTTGTCATTATACAACACCACTGTCATTATTTGTATGCACAATTTTCAGAATTTTTATAGGTACAGTTTGTTTTTTATCTGTTCGCTCGGTATGTTACCGATACAGTTCATCACAACGCATTTCTGACATTTTTTGTTGAATAAAGAAGCAACCGCCTGCTTAGTACACCTAAACAAGCGGTTGTTTTTGTTTATTTATTTTGCATATTTCGGTCTGCAACAACAGGAAATATTACTCTTATATCTTGTTCTGATTCTGAAATCATCACACTCTGTGCCGCCGTTATTCGCACCGATTGTTGTTATGGTAGAACTGCCCACAGCGATACAAAGCTCTATGTGGTCAAGTGACCTACAGCCCTTGGCTTTCAGCCTTGAATCGTATTTTGTAGGTTCGCCGCTCCACGAAAAAATAACAAGGTCGCCCGGCTTAACATCACTCGCACGGTAAAGCTGTCCTGCCTCTAAAAAGTTCACGGCAACAACACCGCATGATGTGGTTTTACCGCCCGGAATCATATCCAACGCACCCGCTTTGTTGAAAAGATACATCTGACCTGCACAACAGCACGCAACAGCATTGATTGTTGTGTCATAATTTCCGTACCATTTCATAATGTCGCAGCCCTTGCCCGCATCCTTGCCGACAAGTGATTTTGCCGTTGAGATGATTTTATTAGCCTTAACCGGCTGAATGACAGTCACCTTGCAGGTTGCGGAATAGCCGTTCACTTTGGCGGTAATTGTGGCAACACCCTTTGATTTTGCCGTTACTTTGCCGTTTTTATCAACAGTAGCTACCTTTGAATTTGAAGATGACCATACTGCATTTTTGGTTCTATCGGAAATAACTTTTTTCAGAGTATAGCTTTTGCCTTTATAAAGAGAAAGGTTAACTTTGTCGAGCATAATATACGGCTTATCGGCAGCATTTACGGTTATACCCTTTGAATCAAATCCACTCATAAATGTATTTTCGGATGGATTTATACATCTTACGGTGTAGGTATATGTCCCCTTGCTGCCTGCGGTTTTATCCGTAAATTCCGTTGATGTTGTGTCGGCAAGCTTTTTCCAGTCCTTACCGTTCTTGACATACACACGGTATTTTTCAGCACCGATAACTTCTTTCCACTCAATTCTTATTCCGCCGTATGCAGCACCGGCGTTCAAAAGCTTTGGGGACGCCGTATATAAGATTGACTTGCCCTTGCCGTCATAACCGCTTGCAAAATTTCTGCCGTCTTTTGTGATACACCTTACGGTGTAAGTACAGTTATGATCTGACATTGCCTTGGTATCAATGAATGATGTTGAGGTTGTATTGCCAAGACCCTTCCACTCATTGTTTTTCTTGCAATATACACGGTATTTTTCAGCACCGCTGACCTTGTTCCAGATGAGCTTTACTCCGCCGTAAACATTTTCTGTCTTTGTTATTTTCGGCACTGACAAAAACTTTACGGATTTGCCTTTTGAGTTATAACCGCTTGTGAATCTCTTTGCATCTGCACTGAGGCATCTTACGGTATAGGTATAATTTTTGCCCGATGAAACGGCTTTGTCTGTGTATGCAGTTGAGGTTGTGTCTGCAAGCCTTCTCCAACCCTTACTGCCTTTGCAGTAAACCCTGTACCTTGCAGCACCGTTTACCCTTCCCCAGCTTATTTTTACACCGTTGTTTACACTTTCAGCCTTTGTAATTTTGGGAGTTGCAAGACTTGACCTTGCCGACTGTGACGAAACGACGGGTGCGTTTAACTCAGCCGCACTTGCCGTAAACGGAACTGCCGTTACTGCGCCTGCTGTCATTATCACGGAAAGCAACAACGGCATTATTCTTTTTGTTTTCACTGCTATTCCTCCGAATGATATATTATCAGTTGCTTTTTAATATATACTGTCGGAAGCTATTGTTGTAGGCTCTGTTTCAGGCTGAGTCGGTTCTGTTGGCATTTGTTCCGACTCATATGATTCCTGCTGAGATACCGTTGTCGGTTCCTGTACAAGCTCATTTTCTGCCGCAGGCTGTGTAGGTTCGGTTGTGTTCTGTGATGAAACAGCCTGTGCTGATTTTTTTGTTGTCTTTGTATTCTTTGCAGGTGCTACATATGTATAACCGTAATATTTACACAAGCCCTTGCATATTGCTTCGCCGATTTCATTTATATTACTGCGAATCCAGTTTGAGCCTGTTACGGTATCATGAAATTCACATTCAACATACAAAGAAAGTGCCTTCGGAACATTGATTTCATAAAGATCTTTCTTGTAGATAACAGCGTCATCTTTACCCGGAGTGATTGCACCGAGTGAATTGCATACAGCCTGTGCGGCTTTTTTACCGCTTGAATTCAGGCAAAATACTCTTGTTCCGCCTGTGTAGTTACCGTAACCGCTGGCATTTGTGTGAATCGGCATATGAATGTCTGCACCAAACTTGTCCGACTCGGGACAGCGTTTCTGCATAAGTGTACCCGACTTGGCAACCATAACCTCAAATCCGCAGCGATTAAGTGCTTTTGCTGTTGCGGCTGCAATTTTGTCGCACTGAGCCATTTCGTTGGTATTGCCCGTTGCATAGGTGTTTGCATTTTGATTTGACGGACTGAGATAGATTTTTATAACCTTTACCTTTACTTTGCATGTGGTCTTTATGCCGTCAACCTCAGCTGTTATTATTGCAGAACCTTTGCCCACTGCCTTTACTTTGCCTTTTTGATCAACTGTTGCAACCTTTGCGTTGGATGTTGACCAGGTTATAGGCTTTGATTTGTCTGCCACTGTAGTTTTTATTGTGTAGGTTTTACCCTTATCAACCGTAACGCTTGTTTTATCAAATATAACAGGCGGTACCGGGGATGTTGTCGCTGTAAATCCTTTTGAATCATATCCGCTTGCAAATTTCTTTCCGTTCGCAGTAATACAGCGTACAGTATAAGTATAGCTTTTCTCAGCTGACAGATTCTTATCCGTTACGGAAGTTGATTTTGTATCGGCAATTCTTTTCCAAGTGTTTCCGTTCTTGCGGTAAACACGGTATTTTTCAGCACCCTTAACCTTGTTCCAGGTAAGCTTTACGCTGTTATAGGTGACATTTGTTTTTGTAACCTTTGGAGTGGCGATATACTTTACGGACTCGCCGTTTTTGTCATAGCCGCTTTGATACTTTCTTGCGTCATTGCTGATGCATCTTACCGTATAAGTATAGTTATTGCCGGACAAAACATCGCTGTCAACGCAGGAGGTTTCTGCTGTATCAACAAGCTTTGTCCAACCATTCCGTCCTTTGTAGAACACGCGGTACATTTCCGCACCGCCAACGCTGTTCCATGAAAGCTTTACACCGCTGTTTACGCTTTCAAGCTTTGAAATTTGAGGAGTTGCGATATAGGTTGTTTCTGTTCCTTTATGGTCAAAACCGCTTGTGAAGCTTTTTGCGTTGTAACTTATACAGCGTACCGTGTAAGTATAGCTTTTGCCCGACGCAACATTTTTGTGAACTAAGGATGTTGAGGTTGTATCGCCTATTCTTATCCATTGTTTGCCGTTTTTTAAATAAGCTCTGTACTTTTTAGCTCCTTTAACCTTATTCCATGTCAGCTTTTCTCCGCCGTTGACGCTTTCGGTTTTTGAAATTTCGGGAGCGGCAATGTAAGTTAGCTTTGTTCCCTTAGAATCGTAACCGCTCGAGAATTTTTTTCCGTCTTCGGTGATACATCTTACTGTGTATGTATAGTTTCCGCCTGAATAAACATCACTGTCAATACAGGAGGTTGAGGTTGTATCGGTCAACTTTGTCCAGCCGTTTTTACCTTTGTAATACACACGGTACAAGGCAGCACCGTCAACATTGTTCCAACTGAGTTTTACGCCTTCGTAAACACTTTCTGCCTTTGAAATTTTGGGAGTTGCAAGACTTGTCTGTGCGTTATGTTTATTCTGCGCAGGTGCTTTTGCAACCTCAACTGCATTTGCAGTAACAGATACTGCTGTTGTGATGCCAAAAGTTACCATTGCTGAAAGTAATATTGGCAATATTTTTCTTGATTTCAAACTTATCTCCTCCTGAATAGAATATTTTAATAAGTATTATCAACCATTAAATCTTATACCCTTAAGCTCTATCAGTCAAGACCATTTGGATGATTTTGTATATTTATATATGTTTTTGTCAAAAATGAACAATTATATTTTCAATATACCTACATAAGCAGTTGCATTTATGTGTTTAAAGCACCAATCAGATTGGCAATAATATTTTTACATTCTTGTATTTTGGTTTATCACATATTTTTCTTCGCTTTGGTGCAAACAAAATCAGTTAATATACAATTACCGCCTTTGAAAAATACAAGTATATTTTATGCAAATATGCAAAAATCGGACGGTCGTTACGACCGCCCGATTTGATTTGTGTTCTGAAGCTTTATTTATCTTAGCCTTGAAATAATGCGGCTTGCGGTGATCTGCACAATCAGAGCGCAAGAACTCTCGGAACAATTTCCGCAGGAGCTGCCACTGTGCCGCTGCATTTATATTTCTCGGTTTCTTCTTTGGTTCTGAAGCCCCATCCGTAGAGAACGGCGAGAAAGTCCATACCGATTTCTTCAGCACCGTTTGCTTCAATAGTGCCGTCGCCTACAAGGACACTTTCCTCAACTGAAACACCTGTCTGCTCACACGCCTGCAAGAGCAGATGGCTCTTTGTTAGGTTTGTACCGACATCTGTTGCACAAACTGCGTCAAACACATCCGCAGCATCGTAGTTTTCGAGCATATCTGTTGTAAACATTCTGTGCTTTTGAGTTGCAATTGCAAGCTTAAAGCCGCTTTTCTTGAGGTCACGGAGAGCGTCATAAATTCCGTCATAAACTGTGAACATCTCTTTTCCCTTTTGAGAATAGAGCTTGCTGTAGTTCTTGACAGCATATTCAATTTCATCATCACTCATATTAAACAGCGTTTTAAAGCCGTATTCAAGCGGTGTGCCGATTACTCCGTAGAGTGCGCTGTGTTCAACAGGCTCATAGCCCATTGCAACTGCCGTTGTATTGAAACAATATAAAATTCCGGGGGCTGTGTCGGCAAGAGTTCCGTCAAAGCCAAAAATAACTAATTTTTTCATAAAACCGCCCAATCTGCAAATAGATAAAATTCATAAATTACCTGAAATCAATTACAAAAGTCTTTTGCCCTGCAAATTCCTGCAAATATGGAAATACATCTCTGTGTGAATTATAACATTTTTGGAAGATAATTACAACACTTATTTTGCTTATGAGTATAATTTCTAAAATAAAAGCGGTGCAAAAATATGCAATTGTTGTTTTTTTGATTATATAACAATAAAATTTATTTGAAAAACAGGACTTCTAAACAACTTTATTTCTTGACAACATTGTGCGTGCGTTATAAAATTGAAGTATATTACATTGAAAGGTTATTATATTATGGCTTCTACAAAGCATAAAAATCCCGCTGCTAAGCCAAAAGAAAAATATTCGGTACAGCAGGCGCTCACAAACTATTATCTGCTTGTTATGTTCACGCTTTTTCCGTTGTTTTTTACCGACGCATATTTTAACATCAGGCATGACAAGTATTACTTTTTCATTATATTGACGGGTATTCTCGTTATTGCGGAATTTCTTATTATTATGACCGCAAGCGTTGATAAACCGCCGGAAGACTCAAAGCTTGAAAAGCCTAAACCAAAGCATTTGTATGAAGAGCTTTCGTTTATGGACTGGGCATTTATTGTATTTCTCGGGATAAATGTCATTTCAACGCTGTTGTCCGCAAGTCCTTTGGATGCGCTTTTAGGCTCTGACGGACGAAACAACGGACTTTTGCTGATGACATTTTACACCGCAGCATATTTTATGATTACAAGGTGCTTTAAATATTTTGAATACATATTCGTTGCGCTTGCGTTCGGTTCAATGATAGTTTATGCACTTGCGGTGCTTAACTCATTCTATATTGATCCTCTCGGGATGTTTACTCTTCTCACCGACCAACAGACTATTACCGACTTCACTTCAACAATCGGCAACAAAAATCTGCTTTCAAGCTACATCTGCATCGCTATGCCTGTTATGATTGCAATGTCGGTTATCACGGAGAAAACCTTGCTCAGGGCAATTTATCTTATTGCAACAGGATTGGGCTTTGCGGCTCTTATGACTGCCGACAGCGATTCCGGCATTCTCGGCATGGCTGTATTTATGATTATTTACCTTGTATGGTTTTCAAACAGCCTTGTCAGACTGAAAAGATTTTTCCTTTCGGCAACTGTTATGCTGTTGTTTGCAAAGCTGCTCAGATTGTTCTCGCTCTGCTTTGACGACAAAAGCAAGGGCTTTGATAAGTTTCAGGAAATTTTCGTTTTCTCAGACATCGGCTGGATATTGCTTGCAGCTTGTGCCGTTATTACAGGGATTTTGTATCTTATTGATTACAAAAAACCAAACATCACAATTTCAAAAGCCGTGCCGATTGCTCTTGCCGTTGTATTCGGACTTTGTGCCGTTGCCATGATAGGAATTATGGTTTATTTCAGTTGTATTGACACCAAAACCGACCTCGGCAGTTTTGAAAGAATTATTCGCTTTAACGACAGATGGGGTACTCACAGAGGCTTTATGTGGATAAGGTCGATATGGATTTTCGGCGACGCTTCATTCATTGAAAAGCTGTTTGGCGTAGGTCCCGATATGTTCTACTCCGCATTCAGACCGTACTTTAACGACCTTTCAAAATACGGTGACAGCTCAACAAATGCCGCTCATAACGAATATCTAAACTACCTTATCACAATCGGAATTACAGGACTTCTCTCCTATCTTGCCATTGTGTGCGGTACGATTAAGAACGCAGTTAAGTATGCAAAGGAAAATCCGATGCTGATTGCGTGCGTTTCGGCTGTTATCTGCTATGCTGTTCAGGCTATTGTAAACCTTTATCAGCCGATTACAACTCCGCTGTTTTTCATCTTCATAGCTTTGTGCGAGGCTTTTGTAAGAAATGCCAAAGCTGAAAAATCTGCCGTATAAATATTATGACTGCGTTTCAATTCGGATAAGAAGGTTCTGCATTGATTCGCTTCGGTCACGGCGGTATCGTCCCAGCTCGTAGAGGCTGTCGGGATTTTTAGTGATTATATTGGGCTTTTCCGTACAGGTTAGTGTACACGAAAAGCCCATTTCTTTTATCAGCTTTTCGGTCAGGTCATTTTTTGCACCGAACGGATATACAAAACAGGTCGGTTTTTTTCCTGTTGCATTTTCAAGCAAGGCTTGAGCCTTGGCAACATCTTCCGTAAGAATAGATTTATATGCTTCGTCACTTTCCCCCGCTTTTGGCAAAACACCCTTTCGTGATTTCAAAGAATGCATATCGTACGAATGATTCTGAATTTCAATATAGCCCGAATCGGACATTTCTTTCATATCGTCAAAAGTTATATGCCCGTAGGTCACGGAAATGTCCTTGGTTTCGGTAAATTTTTCAGACACTGACGCAATCGGCGATATGACCGCCTTGCAGTTGTATTTTTCAAGTAAAGGGAGTGCATAATAATAATTATTATAATAGCCATCGTCAAAGGTCAGCATAATGCATTTTTCGGGCAATGATTTTTTGCCGTAAGCATAATCGGTAAGGTCCTTTACAACAACGGTTGTGTAGCCGTTTTCGGCAAGATATTTTAAATCGTTTTCAAAAAGAGTCGGTGAAACGGTGTAGTCATTTTGCAGTTTTTCATCCTTTAAAAGTGAGTGATACATTATTACGGGCAGTTTCACGCTGTCGGTATCAGCCGTTGTTTCTTTTACTGCGCCTGTCATTACCGATATTATAATTACCGCAGACAGGAAGAGTGCCGTAAAAATGATAATTTTTACTGTTTTGTTTGATTTCACTATATTTCCTCCCAATTCTTTGTGCAAGATTTTTTGCCTATAATTCTTTATTGTAAATATAATCAAGCATCTGCGTGATAGAATATAGCCAAAGTTAATACTGATTACTGATTTTGGTCAATCGGTACTGACTAATATTGCATAAGGATTTATGAATTATGGCAAAAAGAAATTTCAGCTCAAAACGCAATGCAATTTACAACGCTGTGTGCGGTACGGACACTCATCCGAGCGCACGCTGGGTTTATGATAAATTAAAGCCCGAAATTCCCGACCTTAGTCTTGGCACGGTTTACAGAAACATTGCTCTTTTTAAGGATGAAGGAAAGGTCAGCGTTATATGCAATGTAAACGGTGAGGAGCGTATTGACGGCAACACAGAGCCACACCCCCACTTTGTATGCAACAAATGCAAAGCAGTTATTGATGTTGAAGACAATCAAAATGCTGATGACCTTGAGTCACAGCTTGCCGAAGAGGGATTTAAGGTAGAAAACAGATTTGTTATCTACTACGGCATATGTCCTAAATGCTCGGCAGAAGTACACTAATATTTATTACAAAGGAGAAGTAATTATGAAATGGTATTGCACAGTATGCGGTTATGTTTATGAAGGTCCCGAAGCTCCCGAGGCTTGCCCTGTTTGTAAGGCACCGAAGGAAAAATTTAAGCAGATGGACGAGGAGGCGTCTTTCGCAACAGTTCACGAGGTTGGCGTTGCTCAGGGCGTAAGCGAAGATATTCTCAAGGATCTCAGAGCTAACTTTGAGGGAGAATGCAGCGAAGTCGGTATGTATCTTGCAATGGCAAGAGTTGCAGACAGAGAAGGCTATCCCGAGGTTTCTGCCGCATTTACAAAGTATGCTTTTGAAGAGGCTGAACACGCTGCCAAGTTTGCAGAGCTTTTAGGCGAAGTTCTTACAGACAGCACAAAGAAGAATCTTCAGATGCGTGTAGATGCAGAAACAGGTGCTTGCGAAGGTAAGTTTGACCTTGCAAAGCGTGCAAAGGCTCAGAACCTTGACGCTATTCATGACACAGTTCACGAGATGGCAAAGGATGAAGCAAGACACGGCGCAGGCTTTAGAGGTCTTCTTAACAGATACTTTAAGTAATCATTAAAAAATAAAAAATCAAAAAGTCAGCTTGATAATCGTATGACCAACAACTAACTGATTACACAACAGACTTTGAACAGGAGATTTGATAGTATGAAATATGTATGCGATGTTTGCGGATATGTTTACGACCCTGAAATCGGCGATCCCGACAACGGCGTTGATGCAGGCACAGCATGGGAAGATGTACCCGAGGATTGGGTATGCCCTCTCTGCGGTGTAGGTAAGGATGAATTTTCCGCAGAAGAATAATTAACAGATTGGCAATTTGGGGGCAGGCAATGCTTGCTCCCTTTTGTATGTACGGGAGTAAATTATGAAAAAATTGATTTCGTGGAATGTAAACGGACTTCGTGCCTGTGTTACAAAGGGCTTTGAGGACTTTTTTAAAGATGTTGACGCAGATATTTTCTGTCTTCAGGAAACAAAGCTTCAAGAGGGACAGATTGACCTCTTGCTTGAAGGATATCATCAGTATTGGTGCTATGCCGACAAAAAAGGCTATTCGGGAACGGCTATGTTCACAAAGGAAGAGCCGTTAAATGTAAGTTACGGAATTGGCATTGACGAACACGACCACGAGGGCAGAGTTATCACGGCAGAATTTGACAATTGCTTTGTTGTCACCTGCTACACTCCAAACTCGCAAAGTGAGCTGAAAAGGCTTGATTACCGAATGAAATGGGAAGATGATTTCAAGGCATATTTGAAAAAACTTGAAGAAAAAAAGCCGGTTATTATGTGCGGTGATTTGAATGTTGCACACAAAGAAATTGATTTGAAAAATCCGAAAACCAACCGTAAAAATGCAGGCTTTACCGATGAAGAGCGTTCAAAGATGACAGCGTTGCTCGATGACGGATTTATCGACACCTACCGCTATTTCTATCCCGATACAGAGGGCGTGTATTCGTGGTGGTCATACAGATTCAAGGCTCGTGAAAAAAATTCGGGCTGGCGTATTGACTATTTTATCGTTTCAAAAGCTCTTGAAAGCAAGCTTGACGGCGCAAAAATCCATACCGAAATTTTTGGTTCTGACCATTGCCCCGTTGAACTGACGATTGACATTTAAAAAGCAGAGCTTATTGAACACTCCGCTTTCATATGTTTTTTGTGCAAAAAAACAGGATACCGTTCGGTACCCTGACAGTTGACATATTTTTTTATTATGTTAATGTACAAGTAAGGAAACGGCTTTAGCTGTTTCGCTTGAACGATTTTTATTTTTAATAACCGCTCTGTATTGCGATTACAGAGCGGTTATTTCTTTATAGTAAACACAATAAGAAAGGTTGTTACCATTTGTAGGCAACAACCTTTTTTTAAAATCAATAGTATTCTACTTTACCACAACCTGAGCATTTCCTGCCGATTGTTTTAGTCTCATAATGGCTTTTCTCAGGGACATTAACTTTTTTCTTGCTATAATTATATGATATTATGTCGTTATTTCAATTGATTTCTGACCGCCTGTTATGTCGGAAAAATTGTTTTTAGCACTTTTAACGAATGCGAAGATTGTTTTCAGAAGCATATTTCTTGTTTTGCTGTCAAGACCTGCAAAGGATTTTAGGATTGTTCCTGTGTTTTTAAGCGGATTTTTCAGCATCTCATTAAAGGTTGCGGTTTCGGTCAGCGACAAAAGGGCAAAAACCTCTTTTGTGAACTCCCTTCTTTGAGCAATTGTCAGCGATTCAACAAATTCTTTCAGCGTGTGGTCAAAGAAAACGCTGAAATTTGTAGTGCTTTTCAGCCTGATAAGACTGTTCTGCTCAATCTCCCATGAATAGATATCGTGCTGAAGAAAACCTTTTTGATTGCTCTTTACAATTGTGTAGCTCTCCTCATGCTCAAATATCATGCCGAAAATGCTTGACTGCGGAACAAAGGTGTATATTCTGTCGTCGACTTCATAAAATCCGCTGTCCCTGATTTTGTCAAGAGAAAACCCCGGTCCGTCAAAATTGTAAATATAATCAATACGATTTCTTGAATTTTCATCGGTGAAAGCACCGGCATAAACCGCAAGATTTCCGCCCTTTGAGTGACCGCCCAGAATGAATTTTCCGTTGAGCATACGGACTGCCTTTTCAAAATAATCAAGAGCCTTTTTCTGTGACGGCAACGGAAATGTGAAGAACATATTGAAGTCCTCCTGCCAGCCGACAAGAGAAAAGTCCGTTCCTCTGTATGAAATAAAATAATTCTTTTTGAGAAATTCAAAAGTGATTGCGGAAAACTGCATACTCACATCGGACTCAACCTCGTTTACATACCCCGAAACAAGAATTTTGCCGAATCTCTTGCTCTCTGCCGTTGCTTTCAAAAGGTCGGCGTCACCCTTCCACAATAGATTTTTCTCGTAATCATCGGTTGCAAACACACGCATTGCCGCCTGTTCAAGGGTAATTTCATCAAACAGACAGGACGATACCGCACCGTCAAAAGGAAGATATGAAAGCCGTGAAAGCACAAGTGCGTCAAGCTCGTTAAAACCATCCTGCTCAAATGTCAAATCGCCGCGCCAGCTTATGTAATCAAATATGTCAGCCATACAAATGCCTCCAATCTGTTTTCTCTCCGTAACTATTGTATCACTTTGTGCTAATTATTTCAATACAATTTCGATAATTGTAAAAGAAAAGGACAAACGGCTTGCGTTCATCCTTTAACAGTATATGAAGTTATCTGAATTTTGCGATTACTTCAAGAAATTCTTTTCCGAATTTTTCAAGCTTTGTTCTGCCCACACCCGAAACTTCAAGCATTTCATCGGGTGTTTCGGGGCATTTTTTGCACATATCAATCAGCGTTGCATCGCTAAAAATAACATATGCGGGAACGCTCTTTTTGGATGCAATGCCTTTTCGCAAAGCCTTGAGTGCATCAAGTAATTCGGAATCGACAGGCACTTCGGGGCGGTGCGTTTTGACAACCTTTTCGGAGTTTTCAACTTTCTTCATCACAAGCCGTTCCCGCCCGAAAAGCACATCTCTGCTCTTTGGCAAAAGTTTTAGAGCCTCGGTTTCATTGTCGGCTGAAATATACTCCTTTTCGGCAAGAAAGTCAATTGTGCCGAAAATATGCCTTGCCGTAACCTCTTTCATTATTCCGTAGGTTGACTGACTGTTAAGCTCAGCTTTTAGGATTTTCTCGTTCTTACTGCCCTTTAACACATCACAAATCACGGTTTTGCCGTATCTTTGTCCTGTTCTTGCAATGCAGGACATAATTTTTTGAGCGTCAATTGTGACATCAACAAGCTTGTGAACGGAAAGACAGTTGGAGCATTTTCCGCAGTAAGCCTTTTTATCACCGCCAAAATACCGCAGAATAAATCCACGCAGACAATCGTTTGTTGTGCTGTAAAAGGTCATACGCTTTAAGCGTTCAAAATCACGCTCACGAATTTGCTCGTTTTCTTCAATTGTAAGCTCATCGTTGCCCTCGGAATTTTCAATCATAAAGCGGTTCAATCGGACATCCTTCGGACTGTAGAGCAGAATACAATCAGCCTCACCGCCGTCACGGCCTGCCCGTCCTGCCTCTTGATAGTAGCTTTCAATGTTTTTCGGCATATTGTAATGAATTACATATGTAACATTTGACTTGTCAATTCCCATACCGAAAGCATTGGTTGCAACCATAATATTTTTTCGGTCAAAAACAAAATCCTCCTGATTTTTCCTGCGTTCGTATTCATCAAGACCTGCGTGATATCTTGTAGCCGAAAAGCCGTTATCGCAGAGCAATTCGCAGACAGATTCAACATTTTTTCGGGTTGCACAATAGACAATTCCCGACCTGTCGCCACGCTCCCGAATGAGATCAATAAGCTTTTCGTCCTTTGACGATGACTTTATTACACCGAAGAAAAGGTTGGGGCGGTCAAATCCCGTTGTAATTTCAAACGGATTTTCAAGCCTGAGAATTTTCTTTATGTCTTCTTTTACATCATTTGTAGCCGTTGCGGTAAATGCTCCGACAATCGGACGATTTTCAAGGCTTTTAATAAATGAAACAATTTTGAGGTAACTCGGTCTGAAATCCTGTCCCCATTGTGAAACGCAATGAGCCTCGTCAACTGCAACCATTGAGATTTTTATCTTTTTGCAGGTGTCGAGAAATCCGTCAGTCAACAGCCTTTCGGGTGCAACATAGATAATTTTGTATTTTCCGTGTTCAGTATTTGAAAGTACTCTGAGAAATTGCGGATATGAAAGGGAGCTGTTTATGTATGCCGCAGGGACTCCCGACTGAACAAGCGAGCCGACCTGATCCTTCATAAGCGAAATGAGAGGTGACACAACAATTGTCACCCCGTCAAAAAGTAATGCGGGAATCTGATAGCACATTGACTTGCCTGCACCTGTTGGCATAATGCAAAGTGCATCTCTGCCGTCAAGCAAAGCGTCAACTATCTGTTCCTGTCCGTCTCTGAAAGAATCGTGTCCGAAGTAATCTTTCAACACGCTTAATTTATCACTCATCTTTTTACCCTTGTCTATCATTCTTTATTGGAATTATAATCATTGTATTCCCGTTCAATCCAAGCCATAAGCAGATTTACAATTTTCTGCTGTTCTGCCTCGTTAAGCTGTTTGTCCTTTGCAACTCTGTACCACTTGTTAAGACACCCTCTGCAACAACAGGCACAGGCGTGCTGTGCGATAAAAACAGGGTGTCCCCTCATAGGCGTCTGCTTTCCGTCATTCGGAATATATTTTGGTGCAAGCCGTGTTCTGACAAAATCTTCTGCGTGGGAGCGGATTTTATCCATTCCCTTTTCATTTATGTAGTCGATGTCCTTTTGCTTTAAATGAAACCGACTGCGAAAATCCGACTTTTTCAGTTTATCAAGTGCCTCATCTATTGTTTGCATCGTTTATGCCTTCTTTTATTGTCATAACTTAATTATAAACAATTACTACGGTAATGGCAAGAAAAAAGGCGATAGTTTTCTGTTACAGAAAAAACAACCCCACGATTATTTTACCGTAGGAGTTGTTTTCATAGGGTTGCTTTTCAATTATTTTTAGAGATTAAACATCTTTGCAATATTTTTCAGCAAGAGCAAAGAACGCTTTTTCAAGCGAATCCAAGGTTTGTTCCGTCATACTGACCGACATACTGTTTTTGTCGGAAAATATGATTTCAACGATTGTAACCGTGGCGTCATCGACTGTCAGTTCTTTGTTTTTCGGATTATATTTTTTCAGGATTTCCAACGCGTCTTCGGCGGTATCACACAGCAGTCTCATATCCGTTTCGTCAATCAAAACATTTTCAAAGGCGATATAGCCGCATTTGCAGATAGCGTCAAAAAGGTAAATTGTGCCTTCTTTTCGCACATAAAAAGAACAGCAGTAGTCAAAATTTGAATGATTTTTTGAATAGCTCACGGACACTATTTCTTTTTTTGCACGCATTTTTCGTTTGGAAATATTATGAAATAACGACCGTAAAGTCATATCGGTTATGTCATGGTCGTTCCACAGAACGGACAGAATTTTGGAGGATTGCCGTCAGGCTTATATCCACAGGCAGGGCAAACAATTGCCGCAGAGTTTTGCGGATTAAACGGCTGTTGCGGCTGCTGATTTCCTGTGTTGCTCTGCACAGGCATTCCGTTCTGCTGATAACCCATATTGTTCTGCATCGGCATTCCGTTCTGCTGATAACCCATATTGTTCTGCATGGGCATTCCGCTTTGCTGATAACCCATATTGTTCTGCATGGGCATTCCGTTCTGCTGATATCCCATATTATTCTGCATTGGCATTCCGTTCTGCTGATATCCCATATTATTCTGCATTGGCATTCCGTTCTGCTGATATCCCATATTATTCTGCATCGGCATTCCGTTCTGCTGATATCCCATATTGTTCTGCATGGGCATTCCGTTCTGCTGATAACCCATATTGTTCTGCATACCGTTTCTGATTTGTTCGCATAATCTCATCAACTGCATTCCGTCATCAAACGCTCTCATAAGCTCATTTCTTACAGTACCGATTGACGAATCAACATACATTGATATGTCGGTTATGAACGGATGATTTACGATGAATTTTGCTTTTAGAGAAGATATTCTTTGCGGAGATGACGATGTGTTTGTATCACGAACATACGGCTGAAGCGCAAGAGGAACATCAAGCATACCATTTTGCCCGGAAAATGAGTTTTTTGCGTCAAACTGACTGCCAAAACCGCTGTTCATGCCCTGACGGTTATCATAGCGGTCGTACTCATCGGGGATTCCGTCACGGTCGGAATCCTGCAGGGTTGTATATCCGAGTTCAAGCCAAAAGTCCTGCAGCTGTGAAAAATCGAATATTTCAGGATTGCTGTTTTTGAAATCTCTGCCTATTGTGAAATAGAATTTTCTGTTATTAAAATCAACAACAAGCTTTTCATTTGTGCCGGCACTTGCCGACTGAACAAATGCCGAATATTTCTGTCTGTTCTGTTCACGCTGTTCAAGATGAGTTTTAACATCAGCTATTGTTCTGTTTTTCCATCCTGATGAAAGCGAACTTAATTTGTGCTTGCAGTCGCTGCAAAGATAGCCGTCTGAAAGCTTTTGCCTTGTGAGGGCATTTACCTTTTCCCCGCAAAGGTCACAATATTTCTTTTCAAATAGTCCCATAAGCGTTCTCCTTTACAAAAGACCAACGATTTTCTTTTGAATGTTTGTAGCGTCTACGACAGAAATTGTTCCGTCATTATCTGTGTCGGCGAGTTTTAATTGATAGGAATCAAATTCAACATTATGAACAACCTGTTTTTGAACAAGTGTTGCGTCAATAACATTAACCACACCGTCCATATTTACATCATACGGAACAGTAATGTTTACATCAAAACTAATATCGTCTTTATACAGATATATCTCATACACCCTTGCAATACACTGCGGTTTGCTTACAGTAATGACATATTTGCCTGGGGATGTATCAAAAGCCAAATATAAGGGTTTTGCATTACTGTTTTCCATATCATCTTCAAAGCCGCCCTTATAAACGCCGTCAAAAGTGTATCTATCCACCTTAACAGTAATAGTATCATCCGGTGAGCCGCCTGTTTTTAAGTTCATTGTAATTCTGGCCTTAACCTCTTGCGTAACTTTAACCGATACACTGTAAATGACATCACCGTTTTCACCCGTGACAGCACACCTGAAATGAGTTTCATCAAAATCCGTATTCGGTCTGATGGTCAAAGCATTTGTTTTTGTACCCTTGAAGGAAAATTTGTTTGATGTGGATGAGTTGTCACTTATGTTTCGCCACACAGATTTTCCTGTGCTTCTCCTTACTTTCATCTGCCACTGATAGCTTGCGGCATTGTTGGCAGTAACCGATATAGTTCCTTCTTTGCCTTTCATAATTTCTGCCTCAGTGAACTGATGTGAAAATGAAGGTGATTTATCTGCAACAACGTAATATGCCCAAATATAATATTGACCTGTGGTTTCATCCTGAAGAATTGTCGCCTGACCGTCGTCGTTGTACAAGCCACATACTGCGTTCTTGGCAACCGCATATCCTCTGTTCATATTAAAGTATAGCTGACAACAATACATACCACTGTCAAAAGCTTCTCCGTCATTGAGCTTTCTGCCAACTTTGTTGTTTTTGTACTCATACCACTCAATATAATCAAAACTGTAGTAAGTGCTGTTTATCGGAGTTGCCGTAGTTGAGGGGATTTTCCGCTGTTCAGGTTTCTCCAAGCCTAAAAATCCAATTGTAGGAATTTCTGTCTTCTCAAGAAGTCCCGGAAAGTTACATTTTCCCGAATAAAAAGTACCGCTCTTTGAACCCGTTACTTTACATCTAAAGACAACATCTTTCCACCCTGAGCCGGGTCCTACAAGTTCTGCGTAGGTCTGAAATTTAAGATGGTCTGTAAAAACACCCGAAAATTTCGAGTCGGGTCTGTCGGTTTTATCGGAGAGGTTAACCCAGCTTAGGCTCGGATACTTTGCCTGCCATTGATAGGTAAAGGTTTCGTCTGTATTGCTGTTTACTCCCACGATAATGTTAAGGACATCTCCTATGTAAACCTCGGTGTCGATATATTTGATATAAGCCTGAGCCGCCGCATTTACGGTTACGGCTGTCATAGGAAGAGCCGTTAAAAGCATAAGCACACACAGGGCAACGCTCGAAATACGCTTTGCTTTTTTCTTGATTTTCATAAAAATCCCTCCTTTATGCCCAAGGGTCATCCGAAGCGGGAGTTCGTATGTCGGAGAGTGCAAGATTGCGCCACAAGAACCATTGATTGCCCTTTCTGCGAAGCTCAATCGGGCGAGGTGAGTCCGCTCCCGACGACTGAACCTGAACCTTTGCATAACCCTCGCTCTGATAGGTATATGCATACTCGGAAACGGTTATTTTGTACGGAACATTCGGTGTATAATCGTTCTTCACGGATGAACCCTCAAAATACGAGCGAGGAATATATCCCCTGCCCTTGATTCTGTCACGCAAAAACTGAATATCCATCCCGTTCATCGGCTGAGGTCCTTTTAATACATTGAGCATTTCTATTGTGTTTTCCGGGCTTTCATCATATTCAAACAACACAAGCATTACAAATGCCGCTGTTGAAAGAGGTGACGAAAAGTCAAGCTCCGGCATTTTTTTGAGTTCATCTGCATTTTTCGGATAATCGGCAAATACAAATGTTTTGCTTTTGTACCTTGCATTGTTTACTGCTCCCGAAACAGCCTTTGTAACATTGTTTTTTACAGCCTGATTTGTCATATTTTTTAAGCTGTCAAATATACCCATAAACAGTACCTCCTTTTTAAAGTGCGTCAAGTGCGGCAGCAAGATAATCTGCCGTTACGGATGAATAAAAAAACGAGCTTATTTTTCCGAATTGTTTTGCCTGTTTAACCCTGTCGGCAAGATCGGGGTATGACTGTTCATCACAAAGCAGAGCCGTTTTGCAGTTTGGCAAATGTTCTTTTATTTTCTCACAAAGCTCAAGCCGCTTCTCGACAGTTGAATTGGCAAGTCTTGTGACATCCATAAGCAAAACATCAACTCTTTGTGCAATGCACAAATCAAGAATTTCTCCGTCCTGATTCGGCGAAACATTTTCAATGCAGAATCTTCCCTTCCTGACAAGTGCATTTTGAATAGCCTCACTAAGCAAATTGTTCTGAACACTGAGCAAAATTTTCTTCAACGGACATCACCCCTTTTCACCTATATCTTTCACTTATATTGTACAATTTTGCGGTACAAGATGAATGTGCCAAACGGCATATTTCACAACATAAACAAAAAAACACAGCCGCCCGATTACTCGGACAGCTGTGAACTTGTGCTAAAAATATCAATGGTGGGTAATTAAAAGGGGGGGGTAAATAATAAAATAATTATGCTTTGTTCTTAACAGCACCGATAATGTAAAGTGCAGGAATAACAAGACCGCAGATAAGAGAGAACACATTAAACTGTGAGCCGCCTATCATACTGATAATTTCGCCTGCAACACACATAACCGCAACAATAACGCCCCATACAATACATGTGTTTGCCTTGTTCGGAAGTTTTGCATTGACAACGCCGATAATACCTGCAACAAACTCAGCAACCGCACTGATAAGTGCGAAAACGCCGCCGACATAAAGCATAGTCATATCGTATGTACCGTCGTTAAAAGCTGCAAGTGCGGCGATACCGAGAATGGCGATGATTGACACGATCAATGCAATAGCACCGAATACAATCATAAGGATTCCCGTTACTTTAAGAAAAGTTGAACCTTTTGCCTCCATAGTTTTTCCTCCTGTCATTAAATAATAAATTCTATGCGCCCTTGCCTTTAAATATTAACCTGACAAAGGAAGCATTTTGTACAAAAGATATCACCGTCCAAGCAGTTATATCCTGTAATTGTATTATACTGTTTTAACAGCAAAAAAATATGTGCCAAACGGCACATATTCAGAAAAAAGTATTTATTTGTCGTCATTTTTGTTATCGAGAATTACAATTCCCGCCTCTCTTGCCTTTACGGCAAGCTCTGTTCTCGACTTAAAGCCTGTTTTTTCAAGCATATACTGTATATAGTTTTTGACAGTACCGGGAGCAATGTAAAGCCTTTTTGCAATTTCCGTGTTTGTATCGCCGCTTGTCAGTTCACGCAAAACCTCAAGCTCTCTTTCCGTAAAATCCGTACTCATTGCATTGCCGAATCTGATTTCGGGAGTTGTGTCGGGAAACACACGCTCACCGTTCATTGTTCTGTCCATAAGCTCAATGATAGGTTCGGGACTTACCTCTTTGTACCAAAAGCTGTCAACCCCTGCCAGTCTTGCTCGCTTCAGGTAGGAATATTCAGGCATTGAGGTAACTATGATTATCTTGATTTTCGGGAACTTCTTTTTAATTCTTTCAGCCGCCTCAAGACCGCTTGCACCCATGGCCGTACAAATATCCATTAAAATCAAATCAACATCTGAATTTTCGCAATGATAATCCGCCATATCGGCATTGCTGATTGAGCCTGCCAGCGTATAGCTTTCACTTTGATTTACATACATTTCAAATAAAGTTCTCGGCATTGACTGATCTTCAACTATCAGTACTCTTGTCATATTGAAGCACCTCACTTTTTGGAATTGTGATTTCAAGAACAAAAATTTCGGAAGTCGATATTTTCATGCTTCCGCCGATTTGCTCCGCTTTTTTTCTTACGGAAGAAAGTCCGCCGCCCTCGTTAATTTTTCGGGGAGGTTTTCTGCCGTTATTCTTGAATTTAAAGATATAATTTTCACCGTCGTCAAGACTTTCAAGAAGCATTTTATCCGCCTTGGCGTGTCTTGCGGCATTGTTAAGACATTGCAATGCTGCAAAGGTCAGCACCCGTGCAACCGCATTATTGTCTGTCGGAAGATTGCCGGCTATTTCAAGCGTTATGCCCACCAGCCTTGCGGCATTTTCAATATCCTTAGCAAAGTTTTCGTCTTTGCGGTCGTTCTCTGCGGTGTTTAAAACAGCAATATTGTTTCTCCACATTTCAAGCAATTCTTTATTATTTTCAGGCAGATTATTGTTTTCGAGATACTTTCTTGTTGCTATGAGAGTGCTTCCGAGCCTGTCATGAATTATCTCCTTTGTGCGGAGAATTTCTTCTTCTCTTGTCAGGTCACAGACCATTTCATTGTATTTTTTCAGATGAACATTAACCTTTTTCAGCTCGCCTATCTCATATTCCAAAATTGAAGTCAGCTTCGTAAACTCTGTTATGTCGGTTGCGACAAGCTGAAAATATGACTTTGAAAAAATTTCCGTTTCCGACAACGAAAAGCTGAAAACTCTGCCGTCATTTAATCTGACTGTAAATGTTCCGTCATTTTCATATTGAGAAACCTCTTTTATCTTTTCTCTGAAAGGCGCTGCAATGTTAAGCGATTTACCCGTAAGCTCAAGGCATATACTCTCCATAAGGTTATTTTTCAGCACAACGAGTCCGTTTTTATCAAAATAGCAAAGTCCGGCAGGCAGACCGTCAAAGCTTTCCTTGATTGACATTGCGGAAATATTGTTGTTCCTGCAGCGGTGAAGCCTTGCCGTTATGTACACAGACATTGCCGTGCAGTATGCCGTTATACCGACAGACAGAGCAAACGGCATTCTGCCGAAAAATTCAGCCATTATGTTAATTGAATTGTCATAGTAAATTTTACTCAGAATCTGAGTGCTTACCAAAAACATTGCCGATGAAATCACCGCAATAGCAACAGCCGAAACCGACCTCCACAATTTGATTTTATACAGAAAAGACACTGTTGCGTTGTGGATTGCCATACAGGTGACAACAAACTGTACGCTCATCAGTACAACGCAAATGAATGAACGCATTTCAAACACGGGAGTCATATGTCATCACCTCCGCTTTGCATACGAACAAACACAAACAGCGTGTCGGCGTCATATTCCGCGGTGACATTTCCGCCGAGTTTTGTAATATCGTCAAGTAAATCATCGGGAATTTTCATTTCATTTTTGCTGTCACAGTTGATTTTTAAATCAATAAATTTATTATCAGCCTTTAAATTAAACAGCAACGCATCTGTGCAATTCATTTTGAGTCTTATAAATTCTCCGATAAATTTGAAGATTGCAATTGACTTTTCAGCGGATATTTCTCCCGATACATTGCTGAAAAACGAACAGGAAATTCCGTAAACAGAAATGTACTCGGCAAGTTCTCGGATACTGTTTTCAAGCTCAAAAGCATTCAGCATTTTTCTGCTTTTTGCCATAATGAACAGATTGCTTATTCTCTTGATGTAAACATTCACAACACAGGCACGGGCATAATTGACCGAAATATCTCCGCTGTTATTTTCAATGTTTTTGAGTATATTTTCAAGGTCGCAAAGCTGCGGGCGGATAAATTCGGTTATGTTGTCATAGAGCTTGTTCTGTTCGGTTACTGCCGCTCTGCGTTTTTTCAGCTCTGCCTCTGATTTCAAGATTACATTGTATTCTGAAATCTGTTCCTTAATCTCCGAAAGCTCTCTGTTAATTCGGTTAATTGCCGATATGTCTTCCGTCCAAACTGCCTTACCGCCTTTTATATTATGCTTTTTAAGAATTATATTTTCATCAATCACAACGCTGTTACCGTTTTGCAGAACAACATTTTTTGAAACATTTGCCGCATTTTTTGAGCGGTATTTCATATTGCCCTCATTGTCAAATATGAGAGCGTTAAGATTTGACGCATTGAAAAAATTGCCGTAACCCGTATTTGACGGCACAAGACCTATCTGAATAAGGCTTTCCCATAAAGCAATTGATGCAAAACAGAATACCTCGGGAACATTATAAATTCTGAGTCCCGAATATCCGTGATTCAGATTGTTCCAAACGGTATAAATTATTGCGACAAGAATTATTACAATCGGAATCCACAGCTTTTTGCGTGTTGCGGAAATTCTGCATTGATTGATTGAAAGCACAATTGACGAAAGCACAAGCATAAAAATCCACACTGCAATTACATAGTAAACAGGACCGTAGCTGTATTGCTTGTTCCAATTGTGAAAATCGGGTTCAAATACAAAAGCAAGCTGATGAAAATCGTTCGTCATAACAAGCAGCACAAGAACGGCGGCAGGTATAATCAAAAGATATTTTCGGTTATTTGTATTTTCGGGCTTACCGATATTCAGCGTTGCAAAAAACATCATAAGCGGCAAAAACACCATTGCTATGTAATATGAATACCAAAGGTACCGTCCATATGTGTTGATGTCGGCAGGGCTGTTGTATTTTATAGCACGAAGAGCCATCCACAAGAGCATAAGCGCCGCAGATATCACAAGGCAGATTCTTATATTCTTCTGAACAATGCGATATGAAACAGACACACCCCAGCCTATAATAAGCCCCGAAAAAATAATAACATCAAAATTTTCCATATAATTATCTGCTGAGGAAGTAAGATGAGAAAAAATTCTCACCGCACCGCCAAACAGGAATATAATTATCCCGATAACAGTCAGAAGTTTTGTTTTGTCTACTTTGCGAACCATATGCCACCAACCGGTTAATTTTAAATAGATTTTATGTGAATCGCCAAATTAAGATTGTATCACTTTATTACATAATAACACAAAGATATTGATTATACAATTGAATATCTTCTTAAAAAACAAAATTAGGGTTGATAAATTCCGACTCTGTATCAATATCGGCACCGACAGACAGAGTCATACTTTCAGATAAAACACAAAGACCCCTTATGACAATTATTATGATATTGCCATAAGGGGGTTATCGTTTATTCGTTTTTACTGCTGTTCATAAAACAAATCTGCTCAGGTTTAAATTTTGTTTCTTCGTTTTTTCATATAGATTACAGCTGCGGCAGAAATTATCAGAGTGAACAAAATTGCTGTCAATATTATTCCGCCTGTTTGAACTGTGTCTGCGTTGTTGTTGATTTGAGTGCCGTTGCCTGAGGAGTCAAGCGGGGTTGTTTCAGATGCAGCCGAATCTGAAGAATCAATGGGTTTTGTTTCAGATACAGCCGAATCCGAGGGGTTCGGTGCGGTCGGTTTTGTCGGTGTGACAGCTGAATTGTCAACGATTACATTTGCGGTATCGGTAATACCGTTTGTCGCTGCAGTAATGACAGCTTTACCCTCCTTATGACCTGTAACAACGCCAAAATTGTCAACCGTTGCTATGCTTTCATCAGATGAAGTGTATTTAATCTTACTGTTTATCTGTGAAGCAACAGGCTGAACAGTCTTGTCAAGTTTTTGGGACTCATCAACCTTTACGGCAACATCGTCTATGCTCAGGGACTGAACTTTTTCCGGAACAGGCTTTGATGTGAGTCCGGGATAGAATTCAGAGATTACATTTATATCTTCCTCTGAATTGCGTGTTTTCCAATCCTTTTCGTTCTTATCGGAAATCAAGCATTCAAGATATGCCGTATCGGTTCCTGTCTTTTCGAACACCCGTGAAGGAATATCGTCGGATATAAAGCAGACCTCGGCAGTATTTCCGATTTTGATGCTGTTTATCTTTTCTCTGCCAAAGGAGGTGTAAATCGGATTTTTCGCCTTATAGCCGTCCTCCATTGCTTTACACATTTCTTCAACATCATAATCAACAAGCCTTACATAATCTCCGCCCGAATAATCTTCATTGCCCTTATTTTGAACCGTTGCACGAACAAAGAACTTAGCGTTGTCGTTATCATCGGTAATCAGGTTGATTTCGGACAATGTCAGTGATGTAATGTCAAGGTCTGCACCCTGCTTGAAACTGAATGAATCGGAAACGAGCTTTTCTTCTCCGTTTTCAGTTACTGTGAAATACATTGAAACCTCGTCTGCTTTCTTATCATCGGGAAGAGTGTAATAGAAATCAAAAGCTTTTGCCTCTGCCGAAAGCCATACGCTTTCCTTTGTACTGTCATAAGCTTTTCCGTTTACATACAGTGTTACGGTTACATTTCTGCCCGATTTGATGCCAAGATTTTCAGCGTGACAGGTAACATTGACTGTTTCACCGCCCGTTGGATAATCGTTGCCGAACTCGATTGCATCTATCGCCTCAGGCATATGATATTCGGAATCCGTATTATATTCGGAAACAACAAACATATTGTTTACATATGTACAACCCTCATCCGTAATCTTTCTGTCAAAGGCATTAAATGCAGTAAGCAGGTCGCCGTTTTCAAGAACTACCGCTGAGAAATTGCCTTTATACATACCTGAGTTTTTGCTTCCGTAAATACCGTTTTCTGTAAGATAGGTCTTGCCTCCCCAATAACCGTTAAGCAGGTATATCGGGTTGTCAAGTTTTTCGGTAATCGGATTTGAATTTTCGTCATACATAAGGACTCCGTTGGAATCGAGTTTACCTACTTCCGTAACCTTATCAAAACGGTTGAAAACAAACTGCCTTGCCCATATTTGTTGTTGATTGCTCTCGGTTGTTGTCCACAATGCGTAGATATCACCGCTGCCGTTGGTGAAAACCGAGAAGTCATCGTTTGTGGTATAATCGTCTTTTTCGGAAATGAAGTTAGGCTCAACATACGAGTCGCTTATCTGTGAATATCCGTCTGCGTCACTGTAAAGTCCGTTTGTAAAAATGTTGGTAATATTCTGATAAGCATATGCTCCGTTACACTTGTAGAACAACAGAGTATTCTCAACACCCTGAGTGTTTATGTTAATAAACCTTGGATTAGCCGTGACATATCCGTCCTTTGTAAGACGCATTGGATTCGATGATGTCATTTTTCCGTTGTCCATCTTAAATCTTCGGATATAAAGAGAATTGTTTGTTTCAAACTGTGATGAATCAAAATCGCTTTCAACCTCAAATTTATCAATAGAATCAAGAGTAAAGCCGTATGTGTCGGAGGCAACATATGAAAGCAAGGTTTCATCACCGTATGAAACGGCATCAAAATATTTGAGATACTTTCCGTTGATTGATAACGCCTCTCCTGCCGACCATTTTCCCGTTTCAGCACTGTAGGTGGATGTGAGCAAAGCGGTTGGCATTGACTGCAGCTCCTCAATAGTGGTATCAAGGGTAACCTTTTCCATGTTCATTGACTGGTAGAACATCTGAACAGAATTGCTCTCGCTGTTGTACACAACCTTCGGCATCATATACAGCTGCTTTTTGCTTTTATCCGATATCACCCTATAATCGTGGAATTTGCCGCTTTCCTTATTATAGAAAATAGTTGCAATGCCGACTGAATTAAGCAAATCACGGTTATTGCTGCGTGACGCTATCATACACTTGTTCCAAGCGATAAGGATATCATCTCCACAGTCTGTCATAACTGCATCGTGGTCTATTTTTTCGTAATCCTCTGTAAGCTGTGAAATTTTTTCAGAGGTTTCTTTGCCGTAAGCGTCTTCAACCGCACGCTTTAAAAGTGAGCCTGAGTCAACAATGCTGTCTGATTTTTCATCATAGATATAGAAATGAAGAACATTATCTTTAGATGTTGCAATATCTGTTGATGTACTTACGATAAGATATCTATCATTGCCGATTGAAATAATTTCGGGATTTACGAGTGTGTCGGTTGACTGCACAACCTTTTCTTCGATCGCATTATTCGGAACAGTCAATTTTTTGGAGGTTTCTGCTGTTGAAACAACCATGTCCTTTATCGTTGTATTTTTAAGCAAATTAGTTTCAATCTTAGACTGAAGCCTGCTCAAATTCATAACATCATTTGAATCGCCGAGAGTGTTGAACATTTCGGTTGTAAAGAAGTTGTCGCTCCAAGAAGCTTTAAGGAACAAAAGTTCAAGCGTTATACTGCCTGACATTCCGACAGTTCCTACTCCTCTGAGATAATCATTGAATTGGATATCAAACTTAAAGTCAACACCGCCCGATGCAGAGAGCAAGCCGTCAAAGCCAACGCCGACACCCGCTCCGAGTCCGATTTTCAGCTCATATACACCCTGGAAAGTTGAAGCGTTTGCATCATCGAGCTGATCGAGAGTAAGAGCAACCGATGAACCTGTTTCACCGTCATTGTTTGCAAAAATGCCCATATAAATGTTCACATTGATTGAAGCTGTAAAATATGCAAAACACGGAATGTAGCACAGCACAAACGGCATACTCACTCTTATTGAACCGCCTGCGCCTGCAATAAACAGGTTTCCGACAAAATTCCATTCGCCGTTATCGTCAACATAATAGTTGCCCTGATAACACAATGTAATGCTGAACGAGAGCTTTACCGCCGTTTTCATATTCAGCGAATCGGTAAGTGCTTGACCTATGGCGTTTTTTGGAAGACCTGCGGATGAATTGTTGGCTGTATCGTAACCGTCCAATATGTTTCCGAGCTTTTTCGCCTTATCAAGAGGACCTGCCGACGCCCATGTGCTGTCTTTTGAAGCGGCATCTTTCAGCTTGCCGAAGCTTACTCCGATTGTAAGTGTATTGATTTCGTGACCGTCCTTGTCTTTTCCTGCCGTACCTGAATTGATAATCGGGGTAAAACCTTTTAATGAAACAGTAGGACTTACATTGCCCAAGACAGGGATAGGCTGAGCCATTGTACTCGGCGCACCCACATCAGGTGCATAGGTTATTGTATCTATTACCGAGGTTGCAACAAAGTTGTATCCTGTATCAAACTTTCCGTAGCTTGAATAGATTTCGTTTGCATTACTGTCGTAACCTTTCCATAACATTTCAACATAAAGCCTGTCACCCTGCTTTACCATTTCCGAAAGTGTACTTGCCCAATGCGAAACTGTCTGACCTTTTTCAAGCTCAACATCATATTTGGATTTTATTCCGTCCTCATTTTCAATGCTCCAGCGAACAAGATTGACAGGTTTGTCGGCACTCTGTCCCTTTGTGTTCAGCGACAGGTCAAACTGAACGGCATTTGCGGTTATGAGTGTAATTGTATCGCCGTAAACCGTTCCGTCCGAAGAAACTGCGTTAATCCTTGTGGGAACAACACCGTTTGTTTTATACTGCAATTTTAGCTGTGCTGTTATACTTGTTTCATTACCTGATGAAAGATAGTCAGCCATATTGATATCGCAAATATAGTAACGGTGGTTGAAAAATACCAACGCTCTGTGGATTTCGTCCTTTGATGCCGAAATTTTTACTATTTCGGAGTTTTCACCGTTAGGATTTGATTCAAGACAAAATTCACCGTTCTCATCCGACACAGCCGAATAGCTGTCCATAGTAATCTGTGCTCCGCTTACAAGGTTGTATGTATCAGTTTGGCTTGTCGGCGGATTTATAACCGTACCCTCCTGCAGCATTGTTTGTCCGTAGAAGTTAAAGGTTTGATAATCATTGCCTGTTTTTTCAAAGGTTAATGTAATATGGTTATCATTGACATCGTAAGGGTTTTGTATTGCAAAGAAGAAGCTGTTTCCGTAATAGTTTTTTGTCTGATGCGACGCACTGTCGGTATAGCTCCACCTTGCACGGTAGCCTTTGTCAGGCTGAGCATAAAAAGTGATGATTTCATTTACCGACATATTATTAAATACAGTATCGGTTGCACCGTCCTGTGCCGAGTAGCCTTTAAGTGTAACCGAGCCGTCGGAGTTTTTAACTGCATACTTTCCGTTTTTGCCGATAAAATCACCGTTGTCGGGATTTGTAACCTTTAATACAGTTGTTGTATCGGTAAGGCTGAAATTCGGAGTCACCGAAAAATACAAATCCGAAAGCTGTACATCAACTGAAAGCGTTCCTGTATTTTTGGTTATAATATCGGCAGTTGACAGCAAATTATCCGTTGACGCCGCCCTTGTGTCAAGCTTCATATTCCAAAGATGTGACGAAATTCCATCGGCATATTCAAAATTGAATTTAAGTGTATCCGCAACAAGGTAGTTATTTGTATTCTCTCTCGGCTTAGTCCAGCTCAGCGTACCGATATGCTCGTTTGAATAATAGAATTCACCCTTGCAGTTTTCATTATCGGCAACAAATTTCTGTCCTGTTGTTTTTGTGTTGTCAAAGCTTTCAACACGCAAGGAAGAATTTGACACCGTATACACAGGCTGAATTACTATCTTCTTATCCTTTATATACGAAGCATATTTTTCAAGAATTTCAGAGGTAAGAGTAAACGAATCGCTGTCAAGCTTATAAAGCTCAGAATGATTTGAGGTTTTTCCGCTTTCACAGAAATACACACCCTCAAGCTTTACCAAGCCGTTAAACTGAGTGTCAATAGCCGCAGAAACAGCCGATGTTTCATCTCTGTAAATATCAAAGGATGCACCTGTGTTTCTGTCGCTGTCATGCATAGACGCAGGGTCAACCAGAAGAACATTTTTTGCGACCTGAACATTTGAAAGCTTACCGTCAACATAAATTGCCGTAGTGTCAGGCTCAATAATGCTCAGGTTATATTTTGTCATATTCAATCGAAGATTGTGGTTAAGATTTTCAGCACCGCGCTTATAAACCTTGTAACCGGCATAACCCACTACTGCACCCTTGTGAAGAGCGAGATAGAGATAATGATCTCCCTTAACCTGATTCTGATCAAGATTAGCTGTTCTTTGAATAAACGAATCGCCGATATTTGTCATATTCCAGCAACCGCCTATACCGCCGAGTTCATGCACCCAATCATAGTTAGAGGTATTCGACTGAAATTTATCGGTATCGGCAACATAAAAAAGTTGGTCGTCAGACGCTGTTGAGCCACCGAAGTTATCAATTGCAATTGTGATTGAATCAACACCGGTAAAGTTAATTTTTTCTCTTGAACGAGCTGAAACGCAGTTATTCTTACTGCTCCAGTTGTTATCGTATTCAAGCTTCATATCAGCACCGTCCGCTTTATATGCGTGATTCTGACTGCCTGTACCTCTGTCCGTAGCGGTAGCAACATCAAACTGTGAGGCGTCGATTATCTGAACTCCTCTTGTGCCTGTGTTTGTGTCAACCATTGAAGATGAAACATATTCTTCCGAAGCCGTGAGAGTGGTTAGATGTCTTTCCTCTGCGGTTGTCATATCGGTAATGTTCACTTTTTTTGTCTGACTTTTACTGTCGGCAACGGTTATGTCGTCAAGACACACATTAAAATATGTGCCGCTTTTTGCACCGTCAAGCATTGTAACCGGAATTTTAATTTCAGACATTCCGGGAGTAAATTCAAGCGGCATTTGAACAGCCTTGTATGCCTGACCTGCTTTTGCGGTAGCGGATTCGGTTCTTATTGAAAATGTACCCGTAGTACCCATATTACCGGTTCTTTTTACGGTAACATATGCTTCATCGCTGTTTGGGTTTACGCTTGTATCGACAAGCTCAAGATATGTAGGAGGAATTTCCCTGTCTTCAAGTATTGTAAAGGCACAGCTTGTCTGAGCGCCTATACTGCCACCCTTTGGATTGCAAAGATTCAGTGTAAATTCAAGATTTGCCGTAACTTCATCCTTTTGATGAGTCTGAATATATACGGTCTTTGATTTTTCACCGTCTGCAAAATTAAGAGTAAACTCACTTGAAGTCGGCATTACTTCATTAAGAAGATAGTCGTTATGCTTGCTCGCATTTTTACGCACCTGCTGAGTATTTTCATCATTGTTTGACGGATAAATCCTCTCGCTTTGAGTGTGCGTTGCAATAAAGCTGTATTCCTCCATATCGTAATAGGGATTTGCTTCACCGTCAACGGGCGTTGAAGAGGATTTGTTATCAAGAAAAATCTCGTAATCAACACCGTAACAGGCTGTCAAATCGACTGATTTTACCGTAATGGAAGCCTCGCCCTTTGTTCCGCCCTCTCTGAACACATCAACAGCATAAAATTCGTCCTGTTTAAGCTGTGACGATGAAAGAGGAAACATAAATGCACCGTTTGGATATTCGGACTGCGCCTCTTCGTTTTCCGAAAGATAACGCTTTGCAAGCTCATCATAATCATACAGCCGTGTAAAATCCTTGTCGTTTTCTTTTGCCGTAACCGATAACGATGATATACCGCATAACAAAACCGACAAGCTAAGAATCAAAGCCAGACTCCTTTTTCCTGCCTTTTTAGCATTTTTTACTACGCTCATTACAATTGCACCTCCTGATTTATTGAAACCTGTTAATATTATTTTGCTTAAATTTTACCACATTATACACAATATGTCAATTGCATTGCTGTGTTTATTGTGCAGTTTTTGAAATAAAAGTTATTTTATAATAATCTTCACAAACAACAAAAAGCACCTTACATATTCGTAAAGTGCTTAATCTGCTTTTTCTGTTTTAACCGTTCTTGCTCTCGGCTTTTTGGGAGCGTCAGACTTGACCTCTAAAAAACCGCCCCTTTTACGGAGCGGTTAAGATTTATGCAGGAATATATTCCGATTTTCTCGGAATTTTTAAAAAAGAATTAACAATAGGTAAATCAACATCATAAACGGCGGTTAATTTTCGCAGTAGCTTCCGCTTTTTCACTGCTGTAAAACCTACTTCGGAAAGTGAGTGAAATTAAATTTCATTTCTGCCCTCAAGAGCCTTTGCAAGGGTGTATTCATCGGCATATTCAAGATCGCCGCCAACGGGGATACCGTAGGCAAGCCTCGTCACCTTTACACCGAGCGGCTTTAAGAGCTTTGAAATATACAAAGCCGTTGCGTCACCCTCAACAGTCGGATTGGTTGCCATAATGACCTCTTCAACCGATTCCTCGTTAAGCCTTGAAAGCAGTTCTTTTATAGTAAGATTGTCAGGGCCGATACCGTTAAGCGGCGAAATTGAACCGTGGAGAACATGATAAACTCCCTTAAATTCGTGGGTGTTTTCAATTGCCGCGGCATCTCTGGGAGTTTCAACAACGCAGATAACGGAATGATCTCTTGCGTGATTTGCACACACGGGACAAATGTTTTTGTCTGTGAGATTGCAGCATTTACTGCAATAGTGAATCTTAGTGTGAGCGTCCATCACCGCACCCGCAAGCTGTTCTGCTTCAGTCTTTGACAGATTGAGAACATAATACGCAAGCCTTTGAGCGGTTTTGTTGCCGATCCCCGGCATTCTTTCAAACTGCTCCACCAAATTTTCAAGCGGAGCAACATTATATCCCGACATAATCAGAACATTCCCGGAATGTTAAGTCCGCCTGAAATTGTTTCCATTTTGCTCTCTTTTTCCTTGGCGGCTGCTCTGATTGCTTCATTTGCGGCTGCCATAACAAGGTCTGCGAGCATTTCTACATCTTCAGGGTCAACAACCTCGGGTGAAATTTCGACCTTTGTAAGTTCCATTTTGCCTGTCACGGTAACCTTTACCGCACCGCCGCCTGCTGCTGCCTCATACTCTTTTGCCTCAAGCTCCTTTGATGCTGCCTCCATATCGTCCTGAAGCTTCTGAGCCTGACGGGCAAGCTGCTGAATGTTGTTTGCTCCGCCGCTGCCGTAACCCTTTGGTAATCTTGCTTTCATAATTTTATCTTCCTTTCGGTTATTTTTGTGTTATTATTACATCGCTTCCCTGCAAGCTTTCAACAAGCCTGTCAACGGGATCGGTTTTGTCTTCCTGTTTTGCACTCGGTCTTTTGTACGGACCGAGGTTATAGTGCTGACCTGTTGTTTCAAAAATAAGCTGACGGATTTCCTGTCGTCTTTCGTTATTTTTGAGAAGTTCAAAAGCCATTTCGTTATCTGTGTCAATCAGCATATATTTTCCGCTTGTGTAAGCAGAAGAATTTGCAAATGCCGCCGCAATCGTCCTTGAAACAGGCTTCATATTGTTGACTACCTCCGCCCAATCGGGGAAGGGCTGTGCGTTGTTATAGATTGCGTCAAGGTCAACGCTCTGCCTTTGAACTGCTTTTTTAGGTGCGGAAGCTGTCAAAGCAGGCTGTTTCTGTGCAGGCTGACCCTGAATTTTCGTTGTCGGTGCTGCAGGCTCATCCTTTTCCGTTTCAACAACAGGCTTTACTTCCTGCACTTTTTCGGGTTCGGATTTTTGAACCTCCGGTTTTGGAGGTTCACTCTGAACAGGCTGTGACACAGCTTGTACCTGTTCGGGAACACAGTTTACCCTTATTCCCTTTTTAACTGCCTTTTCAAGGGCGGTTACCCTTGCGGTCAAAGCCTCAACCGTTCCGTCAAGCTCTGCCGATGACAGCTTTACAACCGCCATTTCAAGCTCTGTTCTGTCGCCTGTTCCCCTGCCCATATTCTGATATGCCCTTGAAAGCACATCCATATAATAAACAATGTCGGCAAGTGAAAGATAATCCGACTGGACTTGAGCCTGCTCAAACTCATCGTCAGCCATAATAATGATATCTCTCGGATTTTTCACCGACTTTATCAGCATAAGCGTTCTGAAATGCGAAAGCAGTTCATCGCAGAGCCTTGCCATATCCTTGGACTCACCGTAAAGCCTGTTGACAATTTCAAGAGCCTTTGCGGTGTTCTTATTGATAACGCAGTTAGCAAGCTCAAAAAGATAGGTCTTTCTTGCAAGTCCTGCGGCACTGCGAACAACATCTTCATCAATGTCTGAGCTGATTGCAATACATCTGTCAAGAAGAGAAAGAGCATCCCGCAACGCACCGTCGGCAACAGACGCGGCAAGCAACGCTGCACCGTCGCTCAGCGTCACTCCCTCCTGACTTGCAACATAGAGCAGTCTGTCTGCTATTGCACGGGGTGGGATTCTGTGAAAATCAAAACGCTGGCATCGTGACAGAATTGTCTGCGGAAGCTTGTGAACCTCGGTAGTTGCCAAAATAAAAATTGCGTGCTCGGGAGGTTCTTCAAGCGTTTTGAGCAAGGCATTAAAAGCCTCGGTTGTGAGCATATGAACCTCGTCGATAATGTAAACCCTGTATTTGCACTTTGATGGCTTAAACTGAACCTCGTCAATAATCTGGCGAATATCGTCAATTTTTCTGTTGGAGGCGGCATCCATTTCGGTAACATCAAGCATACTGCCGCTGTCGATACCCTTGCAGATTTCACATTCACCGCAGGGATTTCCGTTTACGGGATGAAGGCAATTGACCGCCTTTGCAAGAATTTTTGCGCAGGTAGTTTTACCGGTACCCCTTGAACCCGTAAAAAGATACGCATGGTTAAGACGGTTGGTGCTAAGCTCATTTAAAAGAGTTGTGGTTATATGCTCCTGTCCCGAAACATCGGAAAAGGTTTTAGGTCGCCATTTTCTGTAAAGTACCTGATACAAAAATTCACCCCGCAATCAACAAAAAATGCAAGCCGTCAGCCGAAACAACGGCAATCGTACAAATGAGTGAACGACAGACTTACTGCATCGCATCGGCAATACTGCTTAATGCTGCTCGGTTCCCCGCCTGACATGATTCACAGACCCCAATCGCACAGGGCCTGTCGCTCACTTAATTGCACGCTTTTTGACTTCTTGCAATTCTGAACTGAATTATTCATTTCTTTGTTCGTAAAAAGAAATATATTGTACAAAAGAACACCATTGCAAGACAAGCTGAATATCCAGTCTGCTTCACAACGGGTTCATTATACCATAACCGATTGATAAAATCAATAGGTTATGGTTATTTTTATTGTTTGCAGTCACAGAAAGATATCGTCTGTTTTGCAGCGGCAAACCTTGTTCACCGTTGCAAATGAATACACATTTTTGATTAAATCATAAGTTATGTGAATAAACAAAATGTTACATCAATGCGGGCGTCCAATGTGTGCAGTGTAGTAACATAGTATACAACAGTGCAAAGACATAGTATACAGTTTT
>ERZ1031347.122-NODE-122-length-36494-cov-5.546365_pt1 | contig 36494 bp, 26 predicted proteins | sample MGYA00517106_ERZ1031347 | MGnify/ENA primary metagenome ERZ1031347 (study PRJEB33719, sample SAMN04261392) | wastewater metagenome | biome: periurban shantytown; feature: human; material: feces | host: Homo sapiens | place: Peru: Lima | collected 2012-07-19 ...
GAACAGATAAATCTCGTCGCCTGATACGCATCGATGCCCGTCTCGCCACTCTGCGCAGCTGCCACAGAAAGGGCCTTGCCCGCCTGCAGTTTACTGCCACTGATGCTGACGCCGGCATCTTTCTTCGCATCGAGGACGGCAACCGTCGCACTGAGTCCCATTGAACCCGAAACGCTGGCCGAAGCCGCCGTAATCTGGGCATCGGTCTTGCGGTCAGCGCTGAGGTCCAGCGTATCTGCCGTGGTGATGGCAGAGTTCGTCACGGCTACCTGGGTCCCCTTGGCATCGCTCTTGCCGGAAGAAGCGGTCACGCCAGAGGCATCGGTGCTCTCGACGCCCGTATCCGTATTGTGAAGGGTGTCCTTGACCACCTTGCTGCTGGCGGTGGTGTCATCGGTAGCAGCCGTCTTCTGGGCATCCAGGGCCGTATTGGCCTTTCCCAGCACAGCGGCGGTATCAAAGGAAGCTCCCTTGTCCGCGCTGCTGCCGTAGGTATCCGCCAGTTTGGTGCCGATGGAGGTCACCATCACGTTGGCATTAATGCCCAGGCCGCCCACTGTAGCGCCCACCAGGTTCTGATCCACATCCAGGTCTTCCCGGGAGGTGATGGCCGCTTTCCGGGCCGTGATGGTGCTCTGGTTCACCTTGGCCAGGGTGGACGTGCCGATAGTGTTGACACCCACGCCTGTGGCGATGGCGGCGCCGCCCGCACCAAGCGTAGCCGCGTTGAACTTCGTGGTCACCCGGTTATGAGCATCCACGGCAAAGTCCTGGTCGGCCGCCACGGTGCTGTTATCCACGACCGCTGCAGTCTGGCTGTTCAAATTGTTGACGGAAATCGTCGAAGCCGCCGCACCCATGGAACCAGCCACACCGGCCACGACCGTTGTTACAGAAGTGCTGCTGTCGGCTGCCACTTTCACGGAACCGGAACCAGTCTGGCCGTCTTCCTTACTTGCCGTGACATCACTGTTTATAAGTTCTGCATTGGTGGTGAAGTCATCGTTGACCACGCCCACACCAGCTCCCACGGCGCCGGAAACCATAGCCGCCGACATTGCTGCCGAAGCGCTGACCAGAGTGGTCTCATGGTCGTGTTTGGCCGAGATGTCCAGGCCCTTGTTGTTGCTGATGATGTTCTTCATGGTGGCGGTCACGGATCCGTCCAGTTTGGTGGCGGCGGCTGTTGCCGCTACTGCGCCTGACCCGTAGATCCCGCCGGCACCGGCCACGCCGTCCGCATTGGTGACGACGATGGACTGCTGGTCTGCCGTTACGGCCAAGTTCCGGCCGTTGACCGTCTTTTTCGCCGCATCCGTGCCGCTCAGTTCCGCAGCCGTCTCCCGGTCAAGGAGCAGGGTATCCGATGCCGCGCTCACACCGGCCCCGCCATCGGCGCCGATGCCCACAGACAGGGAGCCCACATGGCTTTCGCTCTTGGTCACATCGTGGGCTTTCACGGCCACATCACCGGCCATGCTGTTATCCAGCTCGGCATTGATGTCCGTGCCGGTCACGGCTGCCCGGGTGGTCCCGCCGATGTTGTTCACCGTCACCGTGCCGGCGGCACCCACGGCCACCGTGTCAGAACCGGCCAGACCGGCTGTCAGGGCCACGCTCTTCAGGTTATGCTGACCGGACGCGGTCACAGCCACGCCCTTCTGCGCATCGCCCACCGTCTCGGTCTCCTTGCCCCGGGCCTCCAGGGAACTTTCTTCCACAGTGCTTTCCACATTGCCCGTGATGGCATTGTAGCTGACGCCCATGCCGAGACCGGCATTGCCGGCTGCACCGCTCACCGTCCCGGCATAGTTCGTCAATTTTTCCCGCCCATTGGCCAGTACGCCGATGTTGCCGCTGCTGGTCAGTGTGCTGCCCGTCACAGCAGCCTTCACGTTGTTGCCAATCTGGTTCACGGCGATGTTCCCCGCAAGAGCTACCTTGCCGGCCACAGCTGCGCCCACACCAATGGACGTAATGGTGGAATTCCCGTCTGCCTGCACGGTGGTATGCTTGTCTTTGACCGTGCTGCCGCTCATGGTGGCCGCAGTATCCTGATTGATGCGGTTGACGGCTACGCCGGCGCCGCCGGCAAAGGTGCCACTGCCTGCGCCTACCACAGCCGTACTGTTGATCTCGCTGTTGCTCGTTGCCTGTACGCTCACAACAGCAGCCTTGTCTTCATCCTTGTCGATGGAGCTGTCCTTGATTTCGGCCGAAACAGCCTTGTTGACGAGCGACGTCGCCGCTGCGCCCTGCACGGCCACCTTGCCGGCGCCGCCGACGCCCACGCCAACTGTCGTCAGGGTGGAGTTATCCGCGGCCTTCACGGTCACCGTGCCATTCTTGACATTGGTCAGCGTGGTGGAGACGAGTGCCGCACGCGTCTTCTGCTTGGCATTCTCTGTGCCGGAAGAAGCGCCGCCCACATCGTTGTAGGCTACGGCACCGCCCAGGGCCACCTTGCCGCTGGCACTGACATTGCCGGCAACAGCCACCCGCACATCGTCGCTTTCGGCTTTCACTTTCACAGCTTTGGCATTGGCCACTGCAGTATCTTTTACCGTATTGGTCCCGTCTTCAGGGCGCACTTCCCCTACTACGGCTTCCGTGTCACTGCCGCCATGGTTCATCACCACGGTACCGTTCACGGCTGCATTCTGGCTGGCGGCCACAGCAGCTCCGATGCCATAGATCTTGCCCGTATTCTTGCCTTCCACATCCACGCTCACACCGGTGGACGGCGTTTTCGCCGTCACGCTGCCTCCGGCCAGGTAGGCACCGATGTGGTTGTCCAGGCCATTGTAGGCCAGGGCGGCCCCAACGCCTGCCGTCTTGCCGTAGGCCACGGAACCGGCCACGTTCACAGCCTGTGAATTGCTGGCCGCTTTGACCGCCAGGGAGTCTGCCGTGATGGCCGAATCACTGGCCTTGGCAAGGACCGTGTTGTCCATATCCTGCCAGGTCACGCTGCCCATGCCGCCGAAGTCCTTGGAACCGGCGGCCACACCGGCCGACACGTTGACGGCCAGGGAATCTGCATCCGCCTCGGCCGAGACGGAATCGGCTGCAAGAGTGGCGTCGGCGATGGCTGCCGTGAAATCATTGTCGACATTGGCCACGTTGACCGCCGCTCCGGCCGCATTGCCGCTGGAGCCGGCCACGACAAAGGCGGCGCCCACGCTCAGGCTGCCCTTATTGGCATCATAGTCCACTTTTTCACCGGCCGTATCCAGGCCGTTGCTGCTGTCGGAGGTCTTGTAATAGGAAGAACCGTCCGTATCCACGCCGGCATCTTCGGCAAACTGCTGATGCTCCTTGTAGTTCCCCAAAAGGTCCTGATATGGCTTGGCTTCTGCCGAACCGCTGGTGGTATCGTGCGTGCGGACCGCGATGGAATCCGCCGTCACCTTGGCACGGCCATCGATGCCGGCCTTCACTGTATTGTGCAGCCCATTGTAGACCATGGCCCCGGTGAAGGCGTTGTTCGTCCCACTGCCGCCCACAGCGACGCCTGTGGAGATGGCCGCCGTGATCTGCTTGGTGGCCAGGAGGCTCTCGGCATCAGCCTTTTCGATATTCGTATACATCCCGCCGCTGATGCGGGCATCCAGGTCGTTCTTGATATCCGCCACGGTGATGCTGCCGCCCACGGCTGTACCGCCGCCGGTGGCCACATTGGCATTGACGCCGCCCGTGACCTGGAGGTCGCTCTCATAGGCCGTCAGCTTGACAGCGGCCTTCTCGTCAGCCGAAACGCCGGAAACGGTATTCTTCTCGGCGAGAGCCTTCACATCCTTGTCGATGAGGTTGACGGAAACAGATGCGCCGCCCGCGAAGTTGTTGCCGGGCTGGCTGTTCTTGGTCAGGGACAGACCGGTCCCCACTGCCACGGAAGTGCCGCCGGAAAGGGCCGTGACGTCCATGCTCTTGAGGCCCTCGACCGTGCTGTTCTTTACGGCAGATTCGATGGTGTTTTCAATCTTGTTGACGCCCACGGCCCCGCTGAAGGCCGCACTCGTCCCGCTGCTCTGACCCTTGCGCGCCGAGATGGCCGCACCGCCGCTGAAGGCACCGACAAAAGCAGTATCCCGGGCACCTGCCTGCAGGACGCCGTCATTGTTCAGATTGACATGTGCCCCGTCGATGACGGCCTGCGTCGTATCGCTGACGAGGTTCAGCGACACACTGCCTGCCCCGGCAAAGGCAAAGGACGGAGCCGTCTCGGATTTTGTTGGCACAGCACTCTGCGTCCCGCCCTGGGATGCTCCGGCCCCATTGACGGTGCTGATGACATTCTGTACCTTTTTCGAGACGTCATTGATCTTCCCGTTGACGGTATCCGTGAGGCCCGCCAACTTGCCAAAGCCGTCGCCGAGCTTGTCAAGAGGCCCTTTGTCCTCTTCTGGTTTTTCGGGGTCCTTGCCGCTGGTCGTCACGCCGCCGGCCACACTGATGGTGTTGATGAGGCCGGTGGTCTCCGCGCTCACGCCCAGCTTGGAAGCCTCGATGCTGCCGCTTTTTTCATCATCATCGGCTGCAGCGATATTCTTCACAGCCGCCCGGTTGACCACATCCACCTTGTTGATGGCCGCCGCAATGCCGGCAGCAGCCGCACCACTTCCTGCCGAGAGCGACAGGATGGCATTGTTCACATTCGTATCGTTATAGCCAGTAATGGCAATGCTGCCCTTCTTGTCCGCATCTTTAACGGCCTTCAGGACAGCGTCTTTGTCCACGAGGGTCTGATTCTTGCTGTCCGAATCGGTCATGGCCAGCATGCCGCTGATGGCGCTGCCCTCCGCCTTGCCCGCCGAGAGCATGACGCCCGTATGGAAGATGTCCGAGCTGCTCGCAAGCTCCATATCACCGGCCGTCAGGGCTGCGCCCTTATCGACCTTGACAAGTGTATCCGTATCGAAATTCTGGTAATTCACGCTGCCGCCGATGCCGACGCCGCCGGCTGCTTCCGCATCATTCTTCCAGACTTTATTCTTGCCGGTGATGTTGACATCCTTGACGGCTTCTTCGGCCTTCAGGTTCAGCGTATTCTCCGCCGTCAACGACGCATGCTTGCCGACCGTCACATGGCTGCCGTAGTCGAAGTCAGTCGCCGTGACCGCCGCGGCCAGGGATGCCTTAGTGTCACTGCCGCCTCTCGAGACAGCAGCTGCCGAGACATTGGCATACTGATTCGGCTCCGTGAAAGCCACGGCATTCGTGACGACGGCCAGAGCATTCGTGACCACTTCACCAAAAGGCGAGGTCACATCCTGCAGCTGCGCCACAGACTGCTGGATTTTCGTGACAGCATTGAGGATTTCCCAGCCTGTCCCGGCGACGTTGCCAATCTTGTTCAGCGTGCCCTCTGCCGTCAGGTTCTTGACATTAGATGTATCCTGCAGATAGTCCGTCGTAAAGGCATCAGCCATTCCCGTCATGGATGTCTTCAGCGTCTTCAGCTGCTCCAGGATCTCCTTGGCCTGCCCCACCTTGGCTTCCGGCATGTTCGCAATGGCAGTAATCGCCGTATCGAGCTTCTCAATGCTGCGGTCGATCTCGCGTTTCATGCGTTCCGGGCGGTGGTATTCCATGATATTGCTGCTCTGGAGGTTCAAGTTGCCGTCGGCCTGCAGCGTGGCGTGCTGATCATCCGTTCCGTCTGCCACCGTGACATCGGCCTGATTGTCCATGCCGGCATAGACGACGCCTGTTGCGATGGTCACGGTATCCGAGCTATTGTCGCTGTTCTTGAACGAGCTCGTGGTTCCCGAAGCCGTCATCATCGTATCGTAGACCTTCGATTCCGCCTTGGCCGTCAATTCCTGCCCGGCCTGGACGAAAGCCTTGCTGCCGATATTCACTTTAGCCTTGTTGGTTTCATCCGTCACCGTCACGGCAGCACCGGCCGAGAGCGTCTGGCCAAGCGTTGTGCTCAAGGGAACGTCGGTATTTCCGCCGTCCTTCTGAAGCTTGCTCAAGATGCCGGAGACGACCTTGTTCTTCTTGACTTTATTGCTGATGCCCGTGAGGTCTGCCGCCTGCATGGCTTTCGCTTGCAGTTTCCCCATACCCAAGTTGTTGTTGCTCACATGGGTGTTCTCATCCGTAGTATTTGTCGCCTTGATCGTGACATCGTTTTTTGCGTTGACCGTTCCCTGCACATCTACGGCACTCGTGCTCGCGTGGACCACTACATCCACGGCAGCCGTGCCCACTGTCTCATTGGCAGCTTTGGCCGTGGCCGAGGTGTTGAGCTTATGGACCGTGTCCGCCGTGACAGAAGCCGAGCCCTGCTCCGCCTCTGCCGTCCCGTTGAGATTGACCGTGGCATCATTCTTGTGGTCCGTAATGGCCACAGCAGCTGCCAGAGAGGCCGAACCTGCCCCAAGCGCACCCTTCTTGACCGTCGTGCTGGCGGAATGATCCACAGCTGACTGGGCATTGGCCTTGATCTGGAGGGCTTTATCCTTGACATTGCACTTGTCATCCACGGTATCGGCCCCGGTGGCCTTGACTTTGCCGTCAATCTGCACCGTCGCCTCATTCGTGGCCTTGGCATAGCCCATCCCCACAGCCGGAATGACGCTGGGGACCTTGCTGACCAGCTTGCGCCCCGCAGCCGTCACGCCGGCAGTGCCGTCGAGATTGGCCTCGGCCGAAACAGCCACCTGGCGGCCTTCCACCTGGGCCTCTTTCTCCACCGTCACACTGGCCTTGTTGTCGAGGATCATGACATTGGCACCGACAGGCACCACGTAGCTGAGAGTATCCCCCAGTTTATCCGTAACGGACTTGCCACTGTCCACATACGTGTTGTCAGCCTTTGCTGTCAGTTCTACCTGGCCCGCTGCCTTGACATCCCCCTGGACTTTGACGTCAGCCACAGTCTGGGCAAAGGCGCTGGCATCAGAGGCCGAGTGGTCCTTATTGCCGTTGGTCGCTTCTGCCTTGAGCACAACATCGCCAGTCGCCGTGCTCGTCTTGATGGTGCCGTAGTTCTCCACGCTGGCCGTGATGGTCTTGGGCACATTGATTTCCGGGGTCTCCGTGGTCCCGAGGAGGCCTGCCAGTTTGCCAAGGTCGTTGAAAGCCTTGTCATAGGCATTGGCGTACTCCGCCCTGGCCGCCAGCACGATGTCGCCATTGCCCGTTTGCGTGGCCTGCAGATCGCCAAGACCGGCTGCCGTTTTCTGGTCATCGCTCAGATTGACCAGCGAGGCAAAATCCGTCACGCCCGTCTCGATGGCCGCTGTCTTCTTGATGCCGCCCGCTGCTGTGCCGTCAATCGCTTCCCCTGTCAGATTCCTGCCCACGGCAATCTGTGCAGCGTAGAGCTTCACATCGTCCGCCGCGTTGATCTTGCCCAGCACGCTGATGGTGCCGCTGGGATTGAGCGGGATGAGCGGACTGCCATTCTTGATGGCATTGAGATGATCCTCAGTGGCCGCCCCTGTATCAAAAACGCCTTTCAGCGATTCATAATTCGATTCGCCGGGCAGGGATGTCGTAGCCGGTGCCATGACATAGAGGGCCCCCGTATTGATGACGCCGCCCTTGCCGACGACCATGCCCTCGGGGCTCAGGAAGAACAGGTTGCCGCCAATCTGCTTGTTGCGGATGGCGTTCAGCGTGCCATTGATGTCAATGCGGGTATCGACGAAGTTCAGCAGGTTCTGGGCTTCCCTAGTGTCTTTTTCCATATGGAAATACATATTGGCAATCTTATTGGCATCCAGCTGGAAATTCTTGAACTGATTGACGGCATTGTTCTTGCCGTTGTACTTCTGGGCGTAGATCTCAAAGACATTATTATTAGCCGTGTAATCCTTGCCATTGGCAGCCGTGATTTTCGAATTATCGGCTGCAAGGACACTTGCAGGGCTCATCACGAGCCCTGCGGCCAGCAATGTCGACAGCACCTTGTACGTCAATTGGCTTTTTTCAGCTTCTGCTTTATTTTTGGCGCCAAGGTGCTCATTTTTCCGGTTGATATGGCGTGAATAGCTCATGGTGGCCTCCTTTATTACAATCTATCTATTGCAGTCTATCGTAGTCTATTATCGGGATGACGGGAACGAGCCGTCAGAACTGGCTGTTGAACGAGAAATGGACGCGGGCTCTGCTCTGCTCCACTTCATTGACCGTGCGGATCAGCGGGAAGCCGAGGCCGACGTTGAGGTAGGCGTGGGCACCGAGGCTACCCTTGAGGCCGAAGCCTGTGCCGGCGAGGCTGCGGTCGCCGAAGGCGCTGCTGCCCCAGACGCGGCCGCCGTCGAGGAAGAGATAGGCCTCGATTCCTTTGGTGACGGGCACGCTGTATTCAAGGCCCATCGAGAGGCCGCCGTCACCGCCGAGCAGGCTCTCGGTGTAGCCGCGCACGCTGTACATGCCGCCGATGTAGAACATCTCGGCGGATGGCAGGTACTGCGTGCTCGAGAGCTGGCCGTCGACGCGCATGGTCCACGACTGGCCGTGCGCAAAGTGCTTGCGGAAGAGCCCATTCATGTTGTATTTGCCGAAATTGCGGTCGCCCTGCATCGTCTGTGCCTTGCCGATGGCGTAGGCGTGCTTCTGGTACCAGATGGTCGAGCGGCCGTAGTCGAGCTGGTCGTAGAACGCCTGCAGCGTCTGCACCGTGTCGTCGACCCAGGGCATGCCGAGGAAGTCCGTGCGCGAGTGCTGGTAGCCGTAGTCGAGGCCAATCTCGGAGCGCACCGTCTCGCTCGTGACGACGGGATTCGTCACGAAAAGATCGTAGGCATACGAATGGCCGCGGACTTCGAGCGGCTCGAGCGCTCCATCCGTGATGTGGACGCTGTTCGTCGTGTAGTTGACCCCGATCTTGCTGCCCATGCGGTCGAGCGGCGCCGTGTAGCCCGCGGCAAACGACTTTGTGCCCTGCGAGGCCATCGTGCTCAGAAACAGCACATCGCGGTTGCCCGTCAGGCTGCGGTCCTGCCAGAAGAAGCCGCCGCGGTAGAGGCCGCTCGACTTATTGCCGGCATTGTCGGCAACGATGCCGAACTGGTACAACTGCGGCTCACGGACGGCGATGACGTAGTCCGTCGTGCCGACCTCGGCGCCCGCCTTCATCACGATGTGCAGCTGAGCGTCGTTCGTCGCGTTGAAGCGCAGCAGCTCTTCGTTGAGGTCATGGATGTTCGCGACTTCGCCCTTCTTCAGCGAGAGGCGGTGGCGGACGTAATCCTCGCGCGTCGTGCGGTTGTCCGTCAGACTGACCTGCCCCGTCCGCCCCTCGATGAGCTCAATCTTGACGATGCCGTCGTGGATTGTCTGCGGCCCGAGGAAGGCCCGGCAGGTCATATAGCCTCTTTTCTGATAAAGCGCATTTATCTGATTTATCAAGGTATAGAGGTCCGCTAGCTTGACCTCATGGCCGACGTACGGCGCGGCGAGCTGCTGCAGCTCGTCATCCGTCAGCACGGACGAGGTGCCCCACTCGATCTTCTTGAGCGGAAACGAGATATTGCCGCCCTGCTGCGCTTCCGGCACATCGGCGCCCTCGACGCCTGCTGTATTGTTCTCCTTGGCCAGGCGCTCGCGCGCCTGCTGTTCTTCGAGATACTGACGCGTGCGGCTCAGCTGTGCGCCCGAGTCGTTGTAACCCGACGGGCGGGCGGTCGGCGGCTCCGTGCCATCCGGCGCCGCCTCGGCCACCATCGGCAGGGCCAGCAGAATGGCGAGCACCAGTGCGCATCTGCTGTGTGCGCGCATCGCCGCATCTTTATGGGAAGGATATATCATCAGAGGTTCCCCCTTCTGTCCTGTGTCTTCACATCATTTCTTCTTCATGCAAGGCCTTCTCCGCCTGGCCTTCCTCGCATTTCTTTGCCACGCGGTCCAGGACTTTCAGGACATCATGGCTGGCATCGCCCTCGCTGTCGAGCAGGGGGCCTGTCGTGCAGAGTGTGCGGATGAGCTTGGCGAAGAGCATCTCGCGACAGTCGACGTTGAACTTGTTGAAGATCATGCGCACGTGGTACTGCACGGTGCGGTAGGTGATGCCGATTGCGGCGGAGATCTCCTGATACGTCTTGCCGTGCATCATGAGCACGAGCACCTTGCGCTGCTGGGAGCTCAGGTGCGGGATTTCCTTGAGCTCGAGCTCGGAGAGCAGGTTGAGAAAGTAGGTGTAGGTCTGCCGCCCGAATTCTTCGGGCCAGCGCTCATCGCCCTTCATCGCATGCCAGGGGTTTGAGGTATGGACCTGGCAGATCTTGAATTTGCCGCGCTCCCAACGGATCGTGACGGTCGAGCGCTGGCGCTCCTGCATGACGTTCTTCTTCTCCTCGAGCTGGACAGTCAGCAGGTATTCGCAGAGCACGACACAGGCGCAGCTGCCGATGGGCTGCGCATCGTAGCGCTCCTCGGAGATGGCGATGAGCGGCACGGCTCCTGACTGGCGCTGCTCCGCAAAGTAATGAAGCGCCTCGTCATAGCTGCGCAGGTATTCCTTCGGGGCCGCGCCGATCCAGCTGAAGTTCTTCTCGTCCATCTGTTCCATGATCTTCCAGATGCTCTTGCGCTTCTGGTAGAAGTCCCAGACGAAATCACGCGCGATCTCTTTTGCTTTGTCCAAGAATGCATTTTGTTCGGCCATTGTCATCACCTCTTCTTCTACTACCTCTATTTTACCAAAAATAAAACGGGATAACCCTGTCATATCCGACAGGGTTATCCCAAAATTGCACAAAAAATACCATAAACGTACAGGAACGTGCACGAAATGGCAAAAAATCAGCGAGTCATCTCATGGCCGTCCTCTCTGCCCCGCTCTGCACCGGACAGCTGTTCTTACTGCTCATCAGGCGCAGTCTGGACATCCTGTGTATCCTCTGCATCCTTTACATCTTTTACATCCTTTGCATCCTTTGCACCGTCAGCTGCACGGTCAGCGGGCTCGCCAGGCTCAGCCTCCTCTGCTCCCGGCGCCGCGTTCTCGTCCGGCATCACCATGGCATACGGCGCCCACTGCTCCGGCGGCTGGCTCATGATCATCTTGGCCAGCTGGAAGCCGTTGACGCGCGCGAGTTTCCCGTATGTGAAGCGCGGATCATCCGTGACCTCGCGGCCGAACCAGTACGGAATCTCAAAGGCTCTCGCTTCTTCTTCGTTGTCGAATTCCACTTCGACATAATCAAAGCCCCTGAGATGGCCGCTGTGCCGATTGTACTCTGCAACGTGACCATCCGCAAGCGGCAAGTAGTAGCGGCGTTTCTCGATGAAGAAGGTGTTCTTCTCCAGGCATTCGACGAGATGTGAGAACTCGCGCGAGCTGATTGCAGTCTCCCACTCCTCGCGGACAAGCCCTGCGCCGCGCTTCACAGTCAGGTAGAACTTCTCCTCCCCCTGCATCGGCCGGACCGCGCGGATGCGGATCTCCGGCAGCAGCGAGACATAGCCCTGCAGGATGGAGTCGTATCCACTCGGCAAGGATGGAATGATATCAACGAGAAACTGACGTTCTATCTCCATATGACACCATCCTTCTTCCCTATCACGTTCCTTATCATATTCATGCTATAATCCCCTTCAGCATATCATACTTCCAATATGATTTATCTTAGTATAACTTGTATTCTAACACATCATGCCCTCGATTTCACTAAAAAAGAAACGGTTCTCCTGCTTTGCACAGGAGAACCGGGTAGACAATAGTGTGCGCTTTATTTCCTGTATTCTTCTGCCAGCTTCTTGAAGAGCAACAGGGAGCGTTCGATTGTCTCCGTCTTGATGCAGTAAGCCGCGCGAAAGTAGCCCGGGCAGCCGAAATCCGTGCCCGGCACGAGCAGCAGGTCATACTTCTTGGCGCGCTCGCAGAACGCGTAGTCGTCCTCTTCGAGCGCTTTCGGGAAGAGGTAGAACGCGCCCTGCGGCTTGACGCAGGTGAAGCCTGCCTCGATGAGGCCGTCGTAGAGCAGCTGTCCGTTCTTACGGTACGTCGAGATGTCGGACGGCTTGCCGGCGCAGCGCGCGACGACGAGCTGCCAGAGCGACGGCGCGTTGACATGCGTGAGCACGCGCGCAGCACCGGCGATGGCGCCGTAGACCTCGGCTGCGCCCTCGAGCTCGTCCGGCACGACGATGTAGCCGATGCGTTCGCCCGGCAGCGAGAAGGACTTGCTGTAGGAGTAGCAGACGAGCGTGTCGCGATAGTAGCACGGGATGTACGGGACGGTGTTGCCCTCGTAGGCGATCTCGCGGTACGGCTCATCGGAGATGATGTAGATCGGGTGGCCGTACTCCTCCTCCTTGCGCTTGAGGATGGCAGCGAGCTCCTCGATCGTCTCTTCCGAGTAGACGGCACCGCTCGGGTTGTTCGGCGAGTTGACGATGACGGCCTTCGTGTGCGGCGTCAGGAGCGACTCAAAGGCGGCGAAGTCAATCTGGAAGTCCTCGACGCGCGCCGGCACGACGACGAGCTTGCCGCCGACCGATTCGACGAAGCAGCGGTACTCGGGGAAGAACGGCGCGAACGTGATGAATTCATCGCCTTCCTCGCAGAGCGCCTTGAAGCAGATTGTGATGGCAGCGGCAGCGCCGGCCGTCATGAAGAGGTTCTTGCCCGCAAAATGCGTGCCGAAGCGGTCGTTGATGCTCCTGGCCAGCGCCTCGCGAACCTGCGGATTGCCCGGCGCGATTGTGTAGCCGTGGACAGCCTCCGGCGGCATCGTCTGCAGGATGTCGATGGCCGCCTGCTTGACGAATTCCGGCGTCGGCACATTCGGGTTGCCAAGGCTGAAATCGTAGATATTCTCCTCACCGACCTCCGCCGCGCGCTTGCGGCCAAACTCAAAGATCGTGCGGATCGTCGACTTCTTTGTACCGAGTTCATACATCTTCTTTGAAACCATATGATAACCACCCTTTATCATGTTCTTGTCATAATGTTCTTTTACGATGCCACATGTCACGGACACCATGGACAGAGTTCTTTCAGTCCAGAACGCAATTAACATTTTACCACAACGATCGGCGAAATGCACGAAAAAAGATGCCGGACAGAACGTGCTAACAAGTGATTATTGGTGCTTATCCGTGCAAATAACGAGCAGAACGAGACGTATAGAAAAAGACCCCAGATAAGCCAGAACCATTGATATTGTTGGCTTTCTGAGGTCTTTTGTCTTTGTGGTCATTCCTGGAAGTATTTCATGGAAATCTTCTTCCACTCGCGTTTGGTGTAGAGCATGGCACGCTCTTTGACGCCTATCTCGTCGGCGAGGCCGGCGACGATCTGCTCGCACTCTTCGCGGCTGTGGCCGTGGACCATCGTGTAGAGGTTGTAGGGCCAGTCGGGTGCGGTTGTGCGGTCGTAACAGTGCGAGACGGACGGCGACTCGGCCATCTTGCGGGCGACTTCGTCGAGGCGCTCGGGCTCGACCTGCCAGGCGACGAGGACGTTCGACGAGAAGCCGACCTCGCGGTGGCGCAGGACGGCGCCCATCTTGCGGATCTTCTTTGAATCGGCCATGGCCTTGACGCGCGCGAGGAAGAGCTCCTCGCTGACGCCGATCTGCTCGGCCATTGCCTTGTAGGGCTCGGCGACGAGCGGGAAATCGCCCTGCAAGGCGCAGATGATCTTCTTGTCTAATTCGTCGATTGTAGGATTACCGGTACTTGTGCGATGTTCTGACATTGGCGGGGTCCCCTTTGCTTGCATTGCTTGTCTCATCAGGCCAGCTTGAACTGGACGTTGATCTTGTACTTCTTCTGCGATTTGAGGTTGAGCATGCTCTCGACGCCGGGCAGGGCGCGGATCTCCGTGAGGATCTCGTGCTCCTTGTCGAGGCCCGGCGTCAGCAGGGTGAACCAGAGGTTGTAGCGGCCCTCGCGCTCGTAATTGTGGGTGGCGCCGGGGTAGCGGTTGATGGCCTTGGCGACGGCCTCCATCTTCTCCGGGTCGACGCGCAGGGCGACGAGCGTGCCCTTGTAGCCGAGGCGGCCTGAATTGAAGAAGGTGCCGATGCGGCGCAGGTAGCCTTCCTCTTTGAGGACCTGCAGGCGGTCGATGACGGCTTCTTCCGTTGTGCCGAGCTTTTCTGCCAAGGCTGCGAACGGGCGGCTGCAGACGGGCAGGCTGCCCTGCAACAGGTTCAGTAAGTCTTTGTCAAACGTTGTCAGCTCCATGATGATTCCCCCAAGATTCTTCTCTATACATTCCCTTATGCTCGTATATGCTCCTAAAAAAATTGGACTCACGCGAAACGTGAATCCAATTCATCTTTCGTTATCTTTATTATACTAGAGTTTCACGGATGACGTCAAGTAAATCTGAACGTCCTTCATTTTTTACGGAGGAATACGGCAGGATGGAGATCTCCTTGACGCCGAGGGCGCGGCGGATGGCCGCGATGTTCTTCTGGCGCGCGTTCTTGCCGATCTTGTCGGCCTTCGTCGCGACGATCAGCACGGGGACATGGTGCTCGACGAGCCACTGGAACATCTCGATGTCCGAGGCCATGGGCTCGTGGCGGATGTCGATGAGCTGGCAGACGAACTGCAGATTCGGCGAGGTCAGCAGGTACTCGTCGATGAACTTCTTCCAGATCTTGCGGCGCTCCTTGCCCGTCTTGGCGTAGCCGTAGCCCGGCAGGTCGACGAGGTAGAAGTCCTTGCGGCCTTCTTCTTCGCCGGTCTTCTCGTCGCGCAGCTTGGCCGTCAGCTCGAAGAAGTTGATCGTCTGCGTCTTGCCCGGCTGCGCGGAGACGCGCGCAAGGCCGCGGATGCGCGTCAGCGAGTTGATGAGGGATGACTTGCCGACATTCGAGCGGCCGATGAAGACGATCTCCGGCAGCTCGCGCTCGGGGTACTGGTCTTTCCTGACGGCCGAGGCGATGTACCGGCCCTGCGTGATGACGACCGGTTCGGAAGCAGGGGCTCCCGCGGCGCGCCTCTCTGTCTGCTTCTCCATCGGCTGGTCAGGCTTCTGCTCCGTCATGGCTCTCGCTCCCTTCATGCTGCATCTCTTCCTTTGGCAGTAGCGCGGTCTTCAAGACCTCGTCCATGTGCGAGGCGGGCACGAAGGTCAACTTCTCGCGCACGCTCTCGGGGATCTCCTCGATGTCGCGCGCGTTCTCCTTCGGCAGGACGATGATCTTCATGCCCTCGCGGTAGGCGGCGAGCACCTTCTCCTTGAGGCCGCCGATCGGCAAGACGTTGCCGCGCAGCGTGATCTCGCCGGTCATGGCGACGTCGCTGTGGACCTTGCGCCCCGTCAGGGCCGAGATCATGGCCGTGGCCATCGTGATGCCGGCGGACGGGCCGTCCTTCGGCACGGCGCCTTCTGGCAGGTGGATGTGGATGTCGTCCTTCTCGTAGAAATCCTCCGGCAGGCCGAGGGCATCGGCGCGGCTGCGGATGTAGGAGAGCGCGGCCTGCGCCGACTCCTGCATGACGTCGCCGAGCTGGCCCGTCAGGATGAGCTTGCCCTTGCCCTTGAGCACGGTGACTTCAGTCGGCAGGATCGCACCGCCGACTTCGGTCCAGGCCATGCCCGTCGCGACGCCGACCTGCGGCTTCTTCTCCGACTTCGTCTCCAGGAACTTCACGCGACCGAGGAAGTCCGTCAGGTTGCGGCGCGTCACGCGGATGGGCGGCTCTTCGCCCTCGACGATCTTGCGCGCGGCCTTGCGGCAGACCTGGCCGATGAGGCGCTCGAGCTCGCGCACGCCCGACTCGCGCGTGTAGTGCTCGACGATGTCCTGCAGCACGCCTGCGCTAAAGCGGATGTCCTTGCCGGAGAGGCCGTTCTGCTCACGCTGACGGCCGACGAGGTAGCGCTTTGCGATCTCGAGCTTCTCGTACTCGGTGTAGCTCGAGAGCTCGATGATCTCCATGCGGTCGCGCAGCGGGCGCGGGATGGTGCCGAGGTTGTTGGCCGTGACGATCCAGAAGACCTTCGAGAGGTCGAACGGGATGTCGATGTAGTGGTCGCTGAACGCCTTGTTCTGCGCGGGGTCGAGCACCTCGAGGAGTGCCGACGACGGGTCGCCGCGGTAGTCGGCCGCGAGCTTGTCGACCTCGTCGAGCAGGAAGACGGGGTTGCGCGTGCCGGCGTTGCGGATGCCCTCGATGATGCGGCCCGGCATCGCGCCAACGTAGGTGCGGCGGTGGCCGCGGATCTCGGCCTCATCGCGCACGCCGCCGAGCGAGGCGCGGATGAACTGACGCCCCGTCGCGCGCGCGACGGATGCCGCGAGCGACGTCTTGCCGACGCCCGGCGGTCCGACGAGGCAGAGGATCGGCGCATTCTTGTCGGGTGCGAGCTGGTGCACGGCGAGGAAGTCGAGGATGCGTTCCTTGACCTTCTGCAGGCCGTAGTGGTCGTGGTCGAGGATCTTGGCCGCCTTCTTGACGTCGACCGTGTCCTTCGACTCCTTGTTCCACGGCAGGGCGAGCAGCCATTCGACGTAGTTGCGGATGACGCTCGTCTCGGTGTTCATGTTGTTCATGCCCTCGAGGCGGTGGAGCTCGCGGTTCACGACCTCCTGCACGCGCTCGGGGTAGCCGCCGACGGCGAGCTTCGTGCGGTACTCGGCGATGTCGGAGACGATGTCGTCCTTGTAGCCGAGCTCCTTGCGGATGACCTTGATCTGCTCGCGCAGGTAGTAGTCGCGCTGGGCCTTGTCCATCTGCTGGCGGACCTTGCCGTCGATGTTCCGCTCCATGCGCAGGAGCTCGATCTCGTGCGAGAGGTCATACGAGAGCAGCTCGAGGCGATCCCGGATGTTGATGCACTCAAGCAGGTCCTGGCGCATGTGGACCTTGAGGTTCAGGTGGCTCGCGATGAGGTCGGCCAGGCGCCCGGCATCGTCGATGATGGCGACAGAGACGAGCGTGTCGGCCGGGATGCGCTTCGAGAGCTTGACCCAGTCCTCAAAGCGGTGGATGAGGGAGCGCGTCGCGACTTCCACATCCGTCGAGGTGTAGATCGGGTCGGTGTAGACCTTGGCCTCGACCTCGTCGTAATTCTCGAGCCGGTGATAGTCGCTGATGCGCGCGCGCTTCTCGCCCTCGACGAGCACGCGGACCGTGCCGCCTGGCAGCTTGAGGATCTGGTTGATCACGGCGACTGTGCCGTAGTTGTAGAGATCCCCGCGCCCCGGGTCGTCCTTGTCGGCATCAATCTGGCAGACGAGCAGGATGCGGTGGTCCTCCATCATCGCCTTCTCGAGAGCCGCCAGCGAGCGCTCGCGGCCGACGTCGAGGTGGATGATCATGTAGGGAAAGACCACCATGCCGCGCAGCGGCAGCATCGGCAGCGTCTTCATCTCTGGCGGTGTGCGTTTCTTCGGGGCGGCAGGTGCCGTTTTGTTCTCGTTCCTTTCTGGTGCTTCTGACATATATATCCCTCCCCTTGTCGTTATCTTGTGGATAAAAAGACAAGGCGCTGCAAGCTGCAGCGCCCTGTCTTGCATCGTATCAGGCCGATGCTTCCTTGTTGCCATCCTTGGCTTTATCTGCTTTGTCGGCGGACTTTGCGTCCTTGTCGACGGTCAGGATGGGTTCTTTCTTGGATGTGATGACGTCCTTCGTCACGCGGCAGGCGGTCACGCCCTCGATCGACGGCACATCGTACATGACGTTGCGCATGATGCCCTCGATGATCGAGCGCAGGCCGCGCGCCCCTGTCTTGCGCTTGAGCGCCTCCTTGGCGATCTGGCGCAGGGCGTCGTCATCGAACGTCAGTGTGACACCGTCGAGCTCGAGAAGCTTCTGGTACTGCTTGACGAGCGCGTTCTTCGGCTGCGTCAAGATGTTGACGAGTGCGTCCTCGTCGAGTGCGTCGAGCGTCACGACGACGGGCAGTCGGCCGATGAATTCCGGGATAAGACCGCTCTTCAAGAGGTCTTCCGGCAGGACCTTGCGCAGCGTGTCGCCGATGTTCCTCTGGCGCTTCGACTTGATCGGCGCGCCAAAGCCCATCTGCTTCTGACCGAGACGCGACTCGATGATCTTCTCGATGCCGTCGAAGGCACCGCCGCAGATAAAGAGGATATTCGTCGTATCGATCTGGATGAGCTCCTGGTGCGGGTGCTTGCGGCCGCCCTGCGGCGGCACGGAAGCCGTCGTGCCCTCGAGGATCTTCAAGAGCGCCTGCTGGACACCCTCGCCCGACACGTCGCGCGTGATGGACGGGTTCTCGGACTTGCGCGCAATCTTATCGATCTCGTCGATGTAGATGATGCCGCGCTCAGCCTTCTCGACGTCGTAGTCCGCCGCCTGGATGAGCTTCAACAGGATATTCTCAACGTCTTCGCCGACGTAGCCGGCTTCCGTCAGGGCCGTCGCATCGGCGATGGCAAACGGCACATTGAGGATGCGTGCGAGCGACTGCGCGAGCAGCGTCTTGCCGCTGCCCGTCGGGCCGATCATGAGGATGTTCGACTTTGCGAGTTCCACATCCTCACCAGTCTTGCCCTGCCCCATGTTGATGCGCTTATAGTGGTTGTAGACAGCCACGGACAAGGTCTTCTTGGCTTCGTCCTGGCCGATGACGTACTGGTCGAGGATTGCGCGGATGTCCTTCGGTTTTGGGACGTCCTTGAGCTCGACCTCGACATCGTCGCTGAATTCCTCTTCGATGATCTCATTGCAGAGCTCGATGCATTCATCACAGATGTAGACACCTGGACCAGCTACCAGCTTGCGCACCTGATCCTGCGTCTTGCCGCAGAACGAGCACTTGAGCTGGCCTTTCTCATCCCCAAACTTCAACATGACATCACCTCTTATGCCTTGGTCTCCGATTTCTTGCCCTTCTTGACCGGACGAGTAATCACCTCGTCGACCAGGCCGTACGCCTTGGCTTCCTCTGCCGTCATGAAGTTATCGCGCTCCGTATCCTGCACGACCGTCTCGCGGTCCTTGCCCGTCGACTCCACGAGGATGTCATTGATGACCTCGCGGATGCGCTGGATCTCACGCGCCTGGATCTGGATGTCCGTCGACTGACCCTGTGCACCGCCGAGCGGCTGATGGATCATGATGCGGGCATTCGGCAGCGCGTAGCGCTTGCCCTTGGCGCCTGCCGTCAGGAGCAGCGCGCCCATGCTCGCTGCCTGGCCGATACAGATCGTCGACACGTCCGGCTTGATATACTGCATGGTGTCGTAGATGGCAAGGCCTGCCGTGACGACGCCGCCCGGGCTGTTGATGTACAGATGGATGTCCTTGTCCGGGTCTTCCGACTCGAGCAACAAGAGCTGCGCAACAACCGTATTGGCGACAGCGTCGTCAATCGGGCCGCCCAAGAAGATGATGCGGTCCTTGAGGAGGCGCGAGTAGATATCGTACGCGCGCTCGCCCGTATTGGAACGCTCCACTACCATTGGTACATAACTCATAGGTATACCCCCATATCAGGGATCTTATTTGGCGATGTTATCGATGATGAACTGAGCCGTCTTCTTGCGGAGTACGGATGCAGCCAGATCGCCAATACGACCCTGTTCCTTGATGATCTTCTGGACCTGCTGCGGCGTAGCGCCGTAAGCAGCTGCCATAGCAGCGACTTCTTCGTCGAGGTCCTTGGCTTCTACTTTGATGTCCTCAGCCTTGGCGACTTCCTCGAGCATGAGGTCCGTCTTGACGTTCTTCTCAGCCGTCTCGCGATACTGCTCGCGGAGCTTCGCGATGTCCGTGCCAGCGTACTGCAGGTACTGCTCGAGCTTCATGCCCTGCTGCTCGAGGCGCATCGCCATCTCCTGGATCATGGCCGTGACGCGGTTGTCGATCATGACAGCCGGGATGTCGACCGTGATGTTGTTCGTAGCCATCTCGATGGCAGCGCTCTTCTGGTCGTTCTCAGCCGTGCGCTCAGCGTTCTCCTCGAGGTTCTTGCGGATGTCAGCCTTGAGCTCATCGAGCGTCTCGAACTTGCTGACCTTCTTGGCGAGTTCATCGTCGATAGCCGGCAGCTCTTTCGTCTTGATGCTGCGGATCGTGCACTTGAACGTAGCGTCCTTGCCAGCGAGCTCCTTGGCATGGTACTCTTCCGGGAACTTGACGTTGACGTCGCGCTCCTCGCCGATCTTCGCGCCGACGAGCTGGTCCTCGAAGCCCGGGATGAAGCTGTTGGAGCCGATCTGCAGCGGGTAGTCCTTGCCCTCGCCGCCGTCGAATGCCTCACCGTCGACAAAGCCCTTGAAGTCGAGCGTCGTGAAGTCGCCGTCTTTTACCTCAGCGCCTTCCGGAGCGTCGACGAGCTTGCCCTGGCGATCCTGGAACGTCTTGAGCTGCTTCTCGACATCCTCGTCCGTGATGCTGACTTCGTTCTTCGGGACATTGAGGCCCTTGTAGTCGCCGAGCTTCACCTCAGGACGCGGCGTGACCGTAGCCTTGAAGACGAGGTCCTTGCCCTCTTCAAGCGTCTCGATGTCGACGCTCGGGCGCGTCACCGGGTCGATCTTCTGCTCGTCGAAAGCCTTGCTCAGGGCCTTCGGAGCGACGATATCGAAAGCTTCCTGCAGGACAGCGTCCTTGCCGACGTGGCGCTCGACGATCATGCGCGGAGCCTTGCCCTTGCGGAAACCCGGGATGCTCACGCGGTTTGCGAGACGCTTGCATGCCTGATCGACTGCCTTGTTGACTTCTGCTGCTTCGACCTCAATCGTCAGAGTGACCTGCTGGTTCTCTCCATTTTCTACCGTAACTTTCATTGTGTGAAATGACCTCCTGTATCATCTTATTGCATCATGATTGGCCAGTTCCGGCTTGTCAGCCTCAAAAACATGCCATATGGATTTTATCATAACATAAAATGCGCAGGAATACAAGGATTTCTGCGCATTGCTGGACTAAAAAGTCAAAATATCAAGTTACCTGGCACGGAGAAGCCCCGAATCACTTCAGGAGGTCTGCCATGCGTCCCATCGGCTGCGAGAGGTCCATGTGGCCGCTGAGCGATTCGACTTTCTTGCCGTCGATGAGGATCTGGACCTTCTTGACCTCCGGGAATTCCGTCAAGGTGTCGACGACGGAGCCGACGAGCATCGTCTCGCCCGTCGAGCCGCCGACGAAGTCCTTGCGCAGGTCGCCCGTGAAGTCGACCGTCGCCGTGCCGTTCTCGACCTTGACACTGCGGAGCTTGGCCTGCTTCGGGATGATGTTCGTCTGGCCCTTCTCCTTCGTGCCTTCGAGAAGCGACTCCATCGCCGCCGTGTACTTCTCCTGCCCGTCGAGCGTGACCGTACGCTTGTCGGCAATGAGCTTCATGCCCTGCTCATCGGGGTAGTAGACCTTGATCGTGAGCTTCTGCGGCTTCTTCTCGGCGCCCTGGCTCGAGGACGTGGCTGCCGGTGCGCTCTCCGCCTGGATGGCAGATGACGAGCTGCCGTCTGCCGTTCCCTTGCCAGCCGTCTCTGAGCCGCAGCCGGCGAGAAGGGCGAGCGCGAAGATCGCGAGCCCCAGCATTGCGTAACGGACGTATTTCTTCATGATCCTTCATCTCCTGTTCCGTCTATTCCGTTTGCTTCATGTCATTCATGTTTTCATGCATATCCTTGCTTCTACACGTCTAGATTCGAGATTCGCCCTGCGATTCCCTGCCTCAGTTGCCGCTGAAATAGCGGCCGATGGCGCGCGCGATGGCCTCGGCGAGCTTCATCTGGTACTGGGCATTGCTGAGCAGCTGCTCTTCGCGCGCATTCGTGATGAAGGCGAGCTCGGCGAGCGTCGCCGGCATGCTCGAATGCTTGATGACATAGAAGTTCGCCGTCTTGACGCCGCGGTTGAAGAGGCCGCCGGCCTTCTCGAGCTCCTCATTGACCAGGGTCGCGATGCGCTCGCCCCTCGGCGAGCCCGCGTAGTAATACGTCTCCATGCCGTGCGAGGCCGGATTCGAGAAGGCGTTGCAGTGGATCGAGACGAAGAGCTCCGCACCCGGCGTGTACTCGCCGACGTTGACGCGCGCTTGGAGCTCCTGGCGATCCGATGCGTTCGGGCCGTAAACGTCGACGTCCTTGTTGCGCGTCATCGTGACGCGCGCGCCCGAGTTCTCGAGGATGGACTGCAGGTCCTTCGAGACGGCGAGCGTCACGGAGGCTTCCGTCACACCTGTCGGGCCGACAGCACCTGTGTCGCTGCCGCCGTGGCCCGGGTCGATGACGACCGAGTGGCCGCTGACGCCCGCGACGCGCGAGGAGCTCCACGTGCCGCCCGTCGCGAAGATGTCGATGACGAGGCGGTACGGCTTCTTGGCCTTGCGGTCCGTCGGCTCTGCGTGCACGGCGTAGCTGCCGTCGACGACAGGGTTCTTGCAGTCGATGCGAATCTGCGTGTGGCGCGCCTCGAGCTCACGGATGTGCAGGTGCTTGGCGTACTTGGCGAGCAGCGTGTAGTCCGGCTTGAGCTTGCCCGGCTCCGTGTTCGAGAGGTCGATGATGAGCTGCTTCTCGAGGTAGGGGCGCGTCGTGACATCGTACGTCACATTGTCCCGGTCCATGCCGACCTCGATGCGCAGGGCCTGGCGACCGTCGACCTCCGTCTCATACGACTGGAAGTAATTGAGTCTGTGCACCGCTTCGCGCCTTGCCGCCTCACCATTCTGCGGCAGGATGGCCGCCGCACAGGCGAGCAGCATCAAGAGCATGGCAGCTCCACGGCATATCTTGCTGAACAAAAAGAGTTCCTCCTTCTTCATTCTCATCTTGATCCATCAATCGTCTTTAATCGTCCTTGATCGTCCTTGAGGAGGTCGAGCGCTTCCTGCTCGGCCTTCTCCGTCGCTTCCCTGTCGTAGGCGATGTCGATCTTGAGGTAATCGCCCTCGCCGACGCCCTCTGGCAGGAAGCGCTTCGGGAAGTTGACTTTCGTCATCTCTTCGCCGAGCAAAAGCACGGCGAGGTCGCCCTCAAAGCGGTCGAGATAGGCTGAGATCATTGTGCCTTCCCCTCCTCTGCCTTGATGCTGTAGTCCTTGCCATCCGTCATGATGGTGATCGTGCCGTTCTTGTCGGTCTCATAGACCTTGCCCTTGTAGACTTCGCCCTTGTCGTTCTTGACGAGCTTCGTCTTCTTCTGCGAGCCGTCGCGGCGGTCCTTGTAGGTGCTCTGGCCGAGATAGCGCGCGAGCACATCCGTGTGCGGGTGGCCGTAATCATTGCCCTGGCCGCACGAGATCAGCACGGCTTCCGGCCAGACGGCCTTGAGGTACGCCACGGACGAGCCCGTGCTGCTGCCGTGATGCGGGCTCTTGAGGATGGTGCTCCTAAGATCCTTGGCATCCGCCTTCAGGAGCTGCTCCTCGACCGGCTGCTCGGCATCACCCGTGAAGAGCATCGAGAAGTCGCCGTAGGTGAGCTTGCCGACGACCGACTCGTTGTTCGGGTCGTGCTTGTAGCCCTTCTGCGTGCCCTTCTCGACGAGTTCCTTCGTCGGGTAGAAGACCTTGAACGAGACGCCGCTGCCGAAGTCGAGCACATCGCCGGCCTTGAGCGCCTGGTGCTTGATGCCTTTCGCCTTGAGCTGCTTCATGTAGCCGATGTAGAGCTTCGACGTCGACGGCATGCCGTTGTCGTAGACCGTGCCGACTTGGTAGTCCTTGAGGAGGACGTCCATGCCGCCGATGTGGTCGGCATGCGGATGCGTCAGGATGACCTTGTCGATCTTCTTGACGCCCGCCTTGTCGAGCTCGCGCTTGAACTTGTCGCGCTCGTCGACATCGCTCGTGTCGATGAGCACCGTCTGCTCCGCCGTCTGGATGAGGATGGAGTCACCCTGGCCGACGTTGAGCATCTTAATCGTGACATCCTTGCCGGCCGTGGCCGTCGCCGAGGACTTTGCAGCGCCCGAAGAGGCACTCGAAGAACTCGTGCCCTGGCTGCCGCCGCAGCCCGTCAGCACGGCGATGGCCAGCATGATGATGCCGAGTATCATACCGATTTTCTTTCTCACGTTTTTTCCCCCTGATACAATCGATTCCTGTCTTTACTATCTGCAATATCTGCGCCTGCCTCAGAGCAGGTACTCTGCGATGCCCGCAGCCACGCCGTCCTCGTCGACGGACGGCACGATGTGGTCGGCCAGCGCCTTGAGCTGCGGCCGCGCATTGTCCATGACGAGGCTCGTGCCGACCGTCTGCATCATCTCGATGTCGTTGAGCCCGTCGCCGAAGGCGAAGCTCCTCGAGACGGGGATGCCGAGATACGAAAGCGCGTGCAGGATGCCCGAGCCCTTCGTGACGTCTGCCGCGTAGAGTTCCATGTTCTTCTTGTGGTACGGGTCCATGAGGCCCGCAAGCCCCGGCCAGGAAAGCAGCTTCGCAAAGAGGCCGTGGCCGCCCGGGTCCTCCGAGGCAAATTCCATCTTCGCGACAGGCACCGTCTCGAGGTCGTAGTCGCGCACGAACTGCGTGACATCGACATCGATGCTGCGGTAGAACGCCTCCGTCAGCTTGTACTCCGGCTTGAGGTAGACGCTATGCGGCCCCTCGAGGATGTACTCGACGCCGTGTGCTTCTGCAAGGCGCGCAATCTCTTCGACCGTCGCCTGCGGCAGCATCTTCTTGTAGATGGTCTTGTCGCCGAGCAGCACGACGGCGCCGTTCATGAGCACGTAGCCGTCGAACAGGTCCTGCTGCACGAGTTCCGGGTCGAGGTAGGCATACGGCCTGCCGCTCGCGATGAACGTGCAGTGGCCCGCCGCGCGCAGTGCGCGGATGGCCTCCTTGACGGCCGGCGCGATCTGCGTCTGCCCTTCCATGATGTTGATCAATGTGCCGTCGATGTCGAAGAAGACGGCTTTTCTCTCTTGTTTCACAGGCATTCCCCCATAGACCGATTGACCGGTATTCAACGCGACTTGCGGTAGTAGATGCAGCAGCGGACGATGGTCAGCACGAACCAGATGGCGAACGTCACCGTAAAGATCCAGTCGACCGTCTCCATCTTCGAGAAGTCCATCACCGAGAAGATGCAGATCGCCGCGATGGCGATCACGCCGTCCATCGGCTTGACCGCTGCAGAGAGCCAGCTCTCCTGCCCCTCCCGCTCCATTTTCGTTCTGTCCGGCTTATTGTTCTGATACGGTTTACGCAAAGTAAAGACTCCAATCTCGTGTATTCTTGCTTTTATACTACTCGGGATTGGAGTCAGATTCAAGTTATTTCAGAACCTCGATGGTACATTTTTTGCAGTTGTCAGCGGTACTCGAGGTCGCGCGTGCCGCGGCGGATCTCCTCGGAGACGGGCAGGCTCGCCTCGTAGCGGCGCACGATGACCGAAGTCGTCAGGACGCCGGCGAGCAGCACGATGGCGACGAGCAGGATGACGCGTGCCGTCGAGTTGTCGCTGTCGCCGTCATCCGAGAACAGGCCACCGAGCCCCTGCTGCACGCTGTCGAGCGCCGGGCCGAAGCTCTGAATCGCGTTGTAGGTGTTGTAGGCCTGCGCGAACGTGTTCCAGCCGGCAACACCAAGGTTCGAGAGCGACTGTCGCGCGCGAAGGCGATCCACGACTGGATCGTGATGAAGATGCCCGAGCCGATGAGCGGCACGATGATCATGATGTAGATGAGGTTCATCATGACGCCGAGCATCGCAGTCGGCATATAGCCCGTGCTCACGGCGATGTAGCCGACGACGACCGCGTAGACGAAGGTGAAGCCGGCAGCCGACTGGATGGCGCCGCACCAGGCCAGCAGGCGGATCCAGCCGCCGACGGCCTTCGACTCCGCCCAGACGTGCCCGACGTTGCGGGCGTTGAGGAAACTGATGACGAGATTGAGCCCTAAGACAAGAACAAGCATCAGCATGATTATCACTCCTTTTCAATCTGGATACCAGTATAAGCGGGCATTCTGAAAAGTAACGGAAAACGATAGAAAATCCATGGAAGCGTAATCAGTCGGTTGCGGGATGCGCGAGCGTCTCTGCCATCGTGTCGTGGATGAGCTTGGCATAAGCGGCCGTGCCCTCGTCGTTCGGGTGGATGCCGTCACCGCCGAGCCATTCCGGATGCTTGGAGACGAGGCCGTACCAGTCGACGATCGTCACGTTCGGATGGTCTTTGGCCATACTTACGAGGTAGTCGTTGTTCGTCTGCTGCCACGAGAGCTCCGGGCAGTAGACATTGACCCAGAAGATGTGGCGGTCGGGACCGAGATACTCGAGGAGCGCGCGCGTCTGGACCTCGTACTTCTCGTAGCCGGCAATCGGGCCGTTCGTGCCGAGCGCGATGACGATGTTCTTGCCGAGGCGTCCCTGCGCCGCCATCTCTTTCGCCGCGTCGAGGCCGCCGCCGACGTAGCGCGAGACTTCCGCATCGATGATGCAGCCCGGCAGCACCTTGCGAAGCTCGCCCGAAGAGCCGAGCATCACGGAGTCGCCGATGCAGGCGACGCCCGAGAGGTCGACCGCGGCTTCATCCTTCGCTGCCTTCTGCTCGGCGGCCTCTGCTGCCGCCTGGTCATTGGCCGCCTGCTGCTCCGCGGCATTGGCGGCGAGCCTCTCCTGCAGCTCACCCGTGTCGCTGACCTTCTGGTCGGCCGAAACGGCAATCGCGTGGCCGCCGAAGCCCATGAGCGCGAGGCCCGGCAGCGTGAAGGCCGTCAGGAAGATGCAGGCCGTGACGATGTGGCGGCCGCGGATGGCCGGCAGGCGGCGGCTCGTGATGACATGCGCGAGTGCGTCCGACCAGATGGTCAAGACGAGAATGGCTGCGATCTCGAGCGCCGCGTAGTACGGCAGCTGCGTCCAGCCGAGCTTGGCGAAGAGGTAGATGACCGGGTACTGCCAGAGGTAGATGCCGAAGCTGCGCTTGCCAAGCCAGCCGAGCCAGCGCAGCCCCGGGCTCTCGAGCGCGGCGCCGACGAAGAAGCGGTCGTCGGCCGTCAGCAGCAGGAGCACACAGAAGAGCACAGTCATCGCGAGCATGCCCCACTCGTAGACGTAGGCAGACTGGCCGTCAAAGAGGAAGTAGGCGGCAATCGATGCGCCGACGAGTACGGGCCAGGCGAGATAGCCGAGCAGCATCCTGTATTTACCGAGGCGCGCGCGCGGGTGGTCGACCCACCAGAGGCCGAGCACGGCGCCGAAGAGCAGCGCGTAGGCGCGCGTGTCCGTGCCGTAGTAGAGGCGCGTGACATCCATGTCCGGCTCGTACATCATCGGCATGACGGCCGCCGAGCCGAGCGCGAGCAAGGCGAGCACCGCGAGGGCCGCTCGGCGCCCGGCGAGGATGTCGAGAAACGCGTAGAGCGCGAAGAGCAGCGGCCAGACGAGATAGTACTGCATCTCGATGCCCATGAACCAGAGGTGCGTGAACGGCGAGGCATTCGTCAGGCGCGTGAAGTAGTCGGCATTCTGCGCGATCTGCCACCAGTTGTTGTAGCCGAGGACGATCGAGAGGAACTCCGGCCGGATGGCCGTGACGGCCTTCGGCAGAACGAAGGAACAGACGCCGATCGTCGTCAGCAGCACGATGAAGAGCGACGGGTAGATGCGCTTGATGCGCTTCATGTAGTACGTCTTCACGCGGAAGCGGTGCTCGAGCCAGCTGCGCTTACTCGTGTAGGCGAGCAAAAAGCCCGTGAGCACGAAGAAGAGCGAGACGCCGAGATAGCCGCCGGGCAGCCGCTCGGGGAACATGTGGAAGAGTGTGACGCCGACAATCGCCAGCGTGCGCAGCACATCGAGCCCGTCGATATGCCGCCTGCCCGCTGCTTCACGTCCAAATAACGACAAAATGATCAACTCCTAAACCATGATATGTATAACTAATAATATAGAGTGCAGAGAAGGAAAAAGCAAGCCCAAAAGCGAAAACCGATAGAAAGAGATGCATGGAGAAAGGATGGAACCGATTTGACTGCACACACGACTCAAACGACTCGAATGAGAATAACTCGAATGAGAATGAATGGAAAGAAAACAATACGACAGAAGCTGCTCACCGTGAGCCTCGCCCTCGCCTGCCTGCCGGGCACCGCCCTTGCCGCCTCCTTCCCCGCCACAGCCCCCGCCATCCACTATGAGGGGCGCTGGCAGGAGAACGGCGGCTGCTATGAAGCCGCGCAGGGGGCCGTCTACCTTGAGACGGATTTCACGGGCACGCGCATTGCCGCCGATCTCCAAGACCACGAGAACCGCTGGCTCGTCTCCATTGACGGCGGCCCTTCGCGTAAAGTGCGCGCCGCAGCAGACGGTCCGACCGTGCTCGCCGAGGGTCTGACCAATGGCCGCCACACGCTCAGGCTCGAGCGCGCGACGGAGGGCTCGTACGGCATCAGCCACTTCCGCGGACTCGAGGCTGACTCACTCGAAGCTCCCGCAAGACAGGCAGAGCGCCTGCGCCTGGAATTCGTCGGCGACTCCATCACGGCGGGCTTCCGCAACGACGGCATAAAGCACGGCCACAACGACGCTGCCATCGAGGACGGCTCAATGGCGTTTGCGCCGCAGCTCGCGCGCCTTCTCGGCGCCGACTACAGCGTCGTCGCCAAGTCGGGCGAAGGCGTCGTCCACAACTGGGGCGCCCCCTGGCCTGACCGCGGCCTCCACACCGAGGAGCGCTACCGCTGGACCCTCTACGGCGCGCACAAGACGCCCGGCAACACCATCTGGCAGAGTGAGAAGCTGCCCGTCTCCGCCGTCATCCTCGCACTCGGCACGAATGACTTCAGCGACAAGGAACGCCGCCCCTATCACGAGGAATACGTGCAGGCCTGGACAAGCCTCATGCGCCGCGTGCATGCGATGAACCCAGAGGCACCCATCATCTGCCTCGAGCCGCTGCCCGCCGCCGTCTCTCCGCTCGCGGGCCTCTGGATTGAGGAGACCTGCGAGCGCGCGCAGCGAGAAGGCATCCCCGCTCACTACATCGCGCTCAACGAGGACGGCCCGCTGCTCGCCCCCGGGGACTTCGTCGGCGACGGCACGCACCCGACGAAGTCCGGCTCAGCCCGCCTCGCCCGATACCTCGCCCCGCGCCTCGCCCCCTTCCTGCCCCATCATTGACAGGACCAGGCCATCGCCGCGTTCCCGCGCCCGATCCCCGCGCCATCGTCCACGAGACGTATTACCTCGACAACGGCCAGCCGTTCCATTCTACATAGACACAAAGACGAGGAGCCCGCTTCCCCATCGCACAAGAGCGATGAGAGAAGCGGGCTTCTCGTTTCTTGTCTTTTTATTTACTTGACCTGAATCTGCTGGTCGGCTGCCCTGTCGGAAAGTTTTTCCTCGGCTGCGAGCAGGTCCTTGGCAGCGCGGAGCTGGAGCTCCACCTGCTTGTAGGACGTGCCGCCGAGCGAGTTGCGGTTCTTGACGCACGTCTCGGGGCTGATGGCCTCCTTGATGTCGGCGCCGAAGAGCGGCGAGAGCTTCTGGAAGTCCTCGAGGCTCATGTCCTCGAGGTAGATGCCCTTCTCGATGCAGTCGTGGACGGCCTGGCCCGAGACGGCATGCGCCTTGCGGAACGGCATGCCCTTCTTGACGAGGTAGTCGGCGAGGTCGGTCGCATTGGAGAAATCCTCCGTCACGGCCTTCTTCATGACGTCCTTGCTGACCTTCATGCCGCGGATCAGCTGCGCGTAGACGGCGAGGCTGAACTTGACGGTGTCGATCGCGTCGAAGATGCCCTCCTTGTCCTCCTGCAGATCCTTGTTGTAGGCAAGAGGCAGGCCCTTGACGGTCGTCAGCATGGCCATGAGGTGGCCGATGACGCGGCCCGTCTTGCCGCGGACGAGCTCGGAGACATCCGGGTTCTTCTTCTGCGGCATCATCGAGGAGCCCGTGCAGTGCGCATCGTCGAGCTCGACGAAGTGGAACTCGCGGCTGCACCAGAGAATCGTCTCCTCCGAGAGGCGCGAGAGATGGACCATGAGAATCGAGGCCGCGGCGAGGAACTCCATGATGTAGTCGCGGTCGCTGACGGCGTCGAGGCTGTTCGTGTAGATGTTCTCGAAGTTGAGCTGCTTCTGCACGAACTCGCGGTCGATTGGGAAGGTCGTGCCGGCGAGCGCGCCGGCGCCAAGCGGCATGATGTCCGCGCGCTTGTAGACGCCCTCAAAGCGGGCGAAGTCGCGCGAGAGCATCCCGAAGTACGCGAGCAGGTGATGCGAGAACAGGATTGGCTGTGCGCGCTGCAGATGCGTGTAGCCCGGCATGATGACGTCGCTGTACTTCTCCGCCGTCTCGACGAGCGCGCGCTGCAGGTTCTCAATCTCCTTCTGCACAGCCACGACCTCGCGGCGCACGTACATGTGCGTGTCGAGCGCGACCTGGTCGTTGCGGCTGCGCGCCGTGTGCAGGCGGCCGCCGGCCTCGCCGATGGCGTCGGTCAGGCGCTTCTCGATGTTCATGTGGATGTCCTCGAGATCGACGGAGAACTCGAACTCCCCTCTCTCGATCTTCTGGAGGATGTCCTTGAGGCCGGCGACGATCTTGTCGCGGTCCTCCTCTGTGATGATGCCGCATTTCGCGAGCATCGTGGCATGCGCGATGGAGCCAGCGATGTCCTCGTGGTACATGCGCTTGTCGAAATTGATGGAGGCCTGGAACTCGTTGATCATCTCATCGGTCGACTTGGAGAAACGGCCTCCCCACATAGCCTTGCTCATTTACTGTTCTTCTCCTGCATCAGGGCGCGTACCTTGAGCGGCAGGCCGAAGAGGTTGATGAAGCCCGTGGCGTCAGCCTGGTTGTAGACATCATCGTGCTCGAACGTGACGTATTCCTTGCTGTAGAGGGAATACGGGCTCGTGGAGCCGGCGGAGATGATGTTGCCCTTGTAGAGCTTGAGCTTGACCGTGCCCGTGACCGTCTGCTGCGTGCTGTCGACGAAAGCGGACAGCGCCTCGCGCAGCTGGCAGAACCACATGCCATCGTAGACGAGCTCGCCGAAGCGGACAGCGACGTGCTGCTTGAAGTGGTACGTCATGCGGTCGAGGCAGAGATACTCGAGCTCGCGGTGTGCGTAGTAGAGGATCGATCCGCCCGGGTTCTCATAGACACCGCGGGACTTCATGCCGACGAGGCGGTTCTCGCAGATGTCGACGATGCCGACGCCATTGCGCGCGCCGATCTCGTTGAGCTCCGTCAGGAGAGCGACAGGATCCATCTTCTTGCCGTTGACAGCGACCGGCTCGCCCTTCTCGAAGTCGACCGTGACGTATTCCGGCTCATCCTTCGCGTCTTCCGGCGCCTTGGAGATCAGGAACATGCTGTTGTGCGGCTCGTTGGCCGGATCCTCGAGGTCGGAACCCTCATGGGAGAGGTGCCAGATGTTGCGGTCCATGGAGTACGTCTTGTTCTCCGTCGCGATGGGGATGCCGTGCTTCTTGGCGTACTCGATCTCAGCGGAACGGGAATCGAGGTCCCACTCGCGCCACGGAGCGATCAGCGTGATGTTCGGTGCGAGTGCCTTGACCGTCAGCTCGAAGCGGACCTGGTCGTTGCCCTTGCCCGTAGCGCCGTGCGCGATGGCGTCAGCGCCTTCCTGCTTGGCAATCTCGACGAGCTTCTTCGCGATGATTGGGCGCGCAAAAGACGTGCCGAGCAGGTACTTGTCCTCGTAGACAGCACCGGCCTTGAGCGTCGGCCAGACGTATTCCTTGAGGAACTCCTCCTTGAGGTCTGCGATGTAGACCTTGGAAGCACCGGACTTCAGGGCCTTGTCGTGTACAGCGTCGAGCTCGTCACCCTGTCCGACATCGGCGCAGCAGGCGATGACTTCGCAGCCATCGTAATGCTCCTTGAGCCACGGGATGATGACGGAGGTATCGAGACCGCCCGAGTATGCGAGTACGACTTTCTTGATCTTAGCCATGGTAAAAACCTCTCTTCCTATACTCCTCCCCGCCCATCACGCGTTCATGCTTGCCATGGGCATCTGGAAGGGATAATGCACAGTCATAAAATTACAAGTCACCGATTACAGAATGCGTGTTCAGTCTGCCATCGTCAGAGCCATGATGGCCTTCTGCGTGTGCAGGCGGTTCTCCGCCTCGTCGAAGATGACATCGGCATTGGCCTCGAGGACCTCCTCCGTGATCTCCTCGCCGCGGTAGGCCGGCAGGCAGTGCATGACGATGACGCGCTTGTCGGCGCCCTCGAGGAGTTCCTTGTTGACCTGGTACGGTGCGAAGATCTTCTTGCGCGCCTCGTGCTCGGCCTCCTGGCCCATGCTGGCCCAGGTGTCTGTGACGACGATGTCGGCATCTTTGACGGCCTCGTGCGGATCCGTGACGAGGCTGAGCGAAGCGCCCGTCTCCTTCGCGTCCTCGAGGGCGTTCTTGAAGACCGTCGCATCGGGGCGGTAATCCTCCGGCGTCGCCGCGACGAACGTCATGCCGACCTTGGCACATCCGTAGAGGAAGGAGTTCGTCATGTTGTTGCCGTCGCCGACGTACGCCATCTTGAGCCCCTTGAGGTTCTTGCCCTTGTACTCCTCGATCGTCAAGAGATCGGTGAGGACCTGGCAAGGATGCAAGAGGTCCGTCAGCGCGTTGATGACGGGGATGTCGGCCCACTTCGCGAGCTCCTCCACGCGGTCATGGCCGAACGTGCGAATCATGATGCCGTCGAGGTAGCGCGAGAGCACGCGCGCCGTGTCGCGGATGGGTTCACCTCGCCCGAGCTGGAGGTCACGGTTCGAGAGGAAAAGCGCCTGGCCGCCGAGCTGGTACATGCCCGTCTCAAAGGATACTCGCGTTCGCGTCGAAGACTTCTCGAAAATCATGCCGAGCGTCTTGCCCTTGAGGATCTTGTGCGGCACACCCGCTTTCTGCTTTGCCTTGAGCTCCTTGGCGAGTGCCAGGATCTCCTGTACCTCATCCACGGATAAGTCGTGGATGGATAGCATGTCTTTCCCTTTCAACATATGATGACCTCCCTGCTGGAATCACTAGAACATCTGTAGTCTTGTAACTTCCGTAACTATTGCATATTATACATCAAATCCAGCCGCTTGAAAAGTGTAGATATGCATTTTTTTTGTATTTCTATACATATCACCCCGAACGGCTGAATTTTTTTATTTGTCGTACTTATTTATCGTATTTTGCGAGCACATCGTCGAGCGTCAGGATGACCGTATCGACCTGCTCCTTCGTGATGATGAGCGGCGGGATGAAGCGCAGCACCTTGCCGGCCGTGCAGTTGATGATTGCGCCCTCGGCGAGGCAGTCGTTGACGATGTCGCGGCCGTGCTCAGCGGAGGCGAGCTCGGCGCCGAGGATCAGGCCCGTGCCGCGGACATCCGTGATGAGTGCGGGGTGCTTGGCCTTGAGGTGCTCGAGCTGCTGCTTGAAGTAGCTGCCGACCTCCTCGACGTGCGCGAGGAACTCCGGCTTCGGCACCGTGTCCAAAACGACGTTGGCGGCGGCGCAGGCGAGCGGGTTGCCGCCGAACGTCGTGCCGTGGTCACCGGCGTGGAAGGCCTTGGCGACCGCATCCGTGACGATGAAGGCGCCGATGGGCACGCCGCCCGCGAGGCCCTTTGCCAGCGTGACGATGTCCGGCTTGACGCCGTACTTCTCGTAGGCGAAGAACTTGCCGCTGCGGCCGATGCCGGCCTGGATCTCGTCGAAGATCAGGAGCGCGTGGTACTTGTCGCAGAGCGCGCGGACCTTCTTGAGGTAGTCGCCCTCCGGCGTGTAGACGCCGCCCTCGCCCTGGATCGTCTCGAGCATGACGGCGGCTGTCTTCTCGCTCATCATCGACTCGAGCTCCTCGATGTCGTTGTAGTGGACGTAGTCAAAGCCGTCGGGCAGCGGGCCGAAGCCCTCGTGGTACTTCGGCTGGCCCGTCGCCGTCAGCGTCGCGATCGTGCGGCCGTGGAAGCTGTCCCAGGCCGTGATGATCTGGGATTTCTCGGGATCTATCTGGTGCGCGTACTTGCGCGCGATCTTGATGGCGCCCTCGTTGGCCTCGGCGCCCGAGTTGCCGAAGAACGCCTTGTCGAGCCCCGAGAGCGCGACGAGCTTGGCCGCGGCGTCGGCCTGCGGCTGCGTGTAGTAGAGGTTCGAGCAGTGGATGAGCTTCTTCGCCTGCTCGGAGATGGCCGTGACGAGCGGCCCGTAGTCGTGGCCGAGCACGTTCACGGCGATGCCGCCTAAAAAGTCGAGGTACTTCTTGCCGTTATTGTCCCAGAGGTACGCGCCCTCGCCGTGGTCGAGCACGATCTTGTAGCGGTTGAAGACCGGCAGGTAGTCCTTCGCGTCCTTCTCAAATATCTCTTTATCCGTTTCCTGCATGAAATCGCATCCTTCTCTTTTATCGTGATTGTCAGCGCACGACCTGCGTGCCGATACCCTGCGAGGTGAAGATCTCGAGGATGATGGAGTGGTCGAGGCGGCCGTCGATGATGTGCGTCTTGCCCGTGCCCTTCTCGAGAGAGGTCAGGCACGCCTCGACCTTCGGGATCATGCCGCCCTGGATGACGCCCAACTTGATGTAGTCGCGCGCCTCCTGCATGTGAAGCGTCGAGAGGAACGAGGACTTGTCGGAAAAGTCCTTGTAGATGCCCTCGACGTCCGTCAGCAAGAGCAGCTTCTCGGCGTGCAGCGCCCCGGCGATCTCCGCCGCGACGTAGTCGGCATTGATGTTGTAGCTCTCGCCGTTCGCGCCGACGCCGATCGGCGCGATGACGGGCACGTAGTCCTGGTCGAGGAGGTCCTCGATGAGGGCCACGTTGACCTTCTGGACGGCGCCGACGTAGCCGATATCGACTTTCTTCTTTTCATCGCCCTCGTAGACCGTCGCGAGCTTCTTCTGGGCGCAGATGAGGTTCGCATCCTTGCCCGAGAGGCCAACGGCGCGCACGCCGCGGTGATTGAGCAGGTTGACGATCTCGGAGTTGACCTTGCCGTCGAGGACCATCTCCGCGATCTCGACCGTCTCCGCGTCCGTCACGCGCAGGCCGGCGACGAACGATGACTTCTTGCCGACCTTCTTGAGGAAGCCCGTGATCTCCGGGCCGCCGCCGTGCACGATGACGGGGCGAATGCCGACGTACTTCATCAGGGCGACGTCCTGCATGACCTTCTCCTTGAGGTCCTCATTGATCATCGCATTGCCGCCGTACTTGATGACGATGGTCTTTCCGTAAAATTCCTGGATGTAGGGCAGCGCCTCGACGAGGATGGCTGCCTTATCCTTGGCTGTGAATGTCATACTATCCTTCCCCTATCTCTTGCGCCAGTCTATCAGGTGTGATACTCGCCGTTGATCTTGACGTACTCGTAGGAGAAGTCGCAGGTCCAGACGGTCGCCTCTTCCTCGCCCTGGCCCATGTCGATGGAGATGGTGATGTCGTGCTGCTCCATGACCTTGGCGAGCGCCTCCGCGTCGTATTCGGCGCCGACACCGTGTGCGTAGACGGGGACATCGCCGAACTTGACGACGACGTCTTCGGGGTTCATCGGCACGCCGGCATAGCCGACGGCGCAGATCACGCGGCCCCAGTTCGGGTCAGCGCCGAAGAAGGCCGTCTTGACGAGCGGGCTCTTGGCGACGCTCATGGCGATCGTCTTGGCGTCGGCAAACGTCTTCGTACCCGTGACGTGTACCGTCAGGAACTTCGTCGCGCCCTCGCCGTCATCGGCAATCTCCTTGGCGAGTTCCTTGCAGAGCTTGTCGAGCGCCTCGAGGAACTTGGCGTAGTCCTCGCTTCCCTCCGCGATCGGCGCATTGCCGGCCGCGCCGTTGGCCATAACGATGGCCATGTCGTTCGTGCTCATGTCGCCGTCGATCGAGATCATGTTGAAGGACGTCGCGACGACCTTGGAGAGCGCCTTCTGCAGGAGCTTGCTGTCGATGGCGGCATCCGTCGTGATGAAGCAGAGCATCGTGGCCATGTTCGGCTGGATCATGCCCGAGCCCTTGGCGATGACGCCGAAGCGCACCTTCTTGCCGCCGAGCTCGATCTCGAGCGCCGCCGTCTTTGGATGCGTATCCGTCGTCATGATGGCCTGGCTCGCCGCGCTGCCGCCGTCCGCCGAGAGCTTGCTGATGGCGTCCTTGACGCCCACTTCCAGCTTGTCCATCGGCAGCGGCACGCCGATGACGCCCGTCGAAGCAACGACGACATCTTGTGGCGTGCAGCCGAGCGCCTCGGCAGCGATCTCCTGCGTCGCCTTGGCGTCTTTTTCGCCCTGCTCGCCCGTGCAGGCATTGGCACAGCCGGCATTGGCGACGATGGCGTGCGCCGTGCCCGTGGCGACGACGGCCTTCGAGGCAAAGACCGGCGCTGCCGCTACGGCGTTCTGCGTGAAGGTGCCGGCGACAGCGGCTTCCTTCTCCGTGTAGATGACGGCGACATCGAGGTTGCCGCTCTTCTTGATGCCGGCCCTGACACCGGCGGCCTTGAAGCCCTGCGGGAACGTGACACCCGCCTCATTGTGGAATGCGTTGATCATATGGGATTCCTCCTAAATGTAAATGGTTTCGATTGGATTGGTATGCGCCCGCGGTGCTCAGGGGTACATCGGCACGTAGTCGAGGCCCGTCTTCTCGTCGAAGCCGCAGGC
>ERZ1031347.125-NODE-125-length-36011-cov-17.099399_pt1 | contig 36011 bp, 28 predicted proteins | sample MGYA00517106_ERZ1031347 | MGnify/ENA primary metagenome ERZ1031347 (study PRJEB33719, sample SAMN04261392) | wastewater metagenome | biome: periurban shantytown; feature: human; material: feces | host: Homo sapiens | place: Peru: Lima | collected 2012-07-19 ...
CCAATACAGGCAAGGGCAACAATCGGCGTTGGCAAGCCACAGGCGGACAGCGAGGAACGAGCGAATTCCGCCGGACGGTTTCAACACGACTGCCCTAGAAGCTACACTTCACAGGAGAACCTCTCCACCCTTTTTCATGGATGGCATACATGGCAAACTCGGTTTTCACTTACCGCAGCAGCAAAACTACAACCAGCCGCAGCAGACCAAATCCCAGCAGTGACAGCCCCGATGCCGCCAGCATCATGCCATTGGTACGGGGAATGTCCTCCGGTTCTGCCGGTCTGTCTGCATTTCCGATCGTTGGCTTTTCCACCACTTCCCCGAAATAGACGTGGGTGCCGCCCAGCTGAATGCCCAGTGCTCCCGCCGCCGCGGACTCTGTCTGTGCAGAGTTCGGGGAAAGGTGGTTGTTTCGGTCGCGGCGAAAAATCCGCCATGCTCCCTTTCCGTCCAGTCCCAGAAGAAACGCGGAAACAGTCAGCAGCACACCGCAGATACGGGCAGGCAGCCAGTTTACCGCATCGTCTGTTTTTGCCGATGCCCTGCCGAAAAAGAGGTACTTTGCATTGCGGTAGCCCACCATGGAATCCAGCGTATTGATTGCCTTATAGCAAAACCCCAGCGGCACGCCGCCCAGCAGCAAGTAAAACAGCGGTGCAGTCACGCCGTCAGAGGTATTTTCCGCAACCGTTTCCACACAGGCTTTCGTCACTTCTTCAGCAGAAAGCTGTGACGTTTCCCGTCCTACCAGATAGGAAAGCTGCGTTCTGGCACCGGACAAATCGCCAGCCGCCAGAAACCGATACACTTTCCGGCTCTCCTGCTCCAGACAACGTGCTGCCAGAATCTGATACGACCAGAACGTGTGCAGCACAAACCAGAGCCAGAACGAAATATGATACGCCAGCAGCAGAATTCCGCCGGACAGCAGCAGGCTGCACAGAGGAATGCAGACCGCCAGAATCACGCCTGCCTTTGTTTCCCCTGCCGGCGTTTGCGGGAACTTTTGCCGGAGAATTTTTTCCAGCCGCGAAATACTTTTCCCGATCAGCACCACAGGGTGCGGCAGCCAGACCGGATCCCCGAAGCAGAGATCCAGCAAAAATCCCAACGCAACACTCAACAATATCCACATGGTTCTGCTCCTATTTCAGCTGCATGCCCAGACCGCAGCAGACACGTTCCACTGTTTCTGCACATTCAGCCAACAATCTGTTGAAATGTCCCACGGCTTCCCGCAGCTGCCGCTGCTGCGGGGTGACAGGCACCAGACCGCAGCCCACTTCCTGCGTGATGAGCACTGCATTCTGCCACCGTTCCAGCCATGGCAAAATTTCCGTACACGGTTCCTTTCCCTGTTCCAGCCACGGATTCACCAGCTGCTCCGCATGCAGGATCAGCCGCTGCCCGTTCCACCGGGCAAGCGGTTCTGCCGCCGCATCAAAACAGTCCGATTCCATCAGCTGATAGTTCTGCATGGCGTAGGCAGTTCTGCCGTTGGCATAGCCGCCGAGAATCAGTTTCACGCCAGAACACCTCCCAGCAGAGCAGCTCCCAACAGGTACACGGTTTCACTCAGCACCAGGAAAAAGCCTGCCAGATCGCCGGTGATACCGCCGAACTGCTTCTTCGCCATGTGAGAACAGCCCCAAAAGACGAACAGTCCCAGCCAGACCAGCACCACTGCCAGCCAGCCCCAGAACCACACCAGCAGCAGACCGGTAATGCCGTACTCGATAAGCAGCAGCACACGAACATATTTGCCGGCATTTTCCCCGAATGTTTTCACCAGCGAACTGGTCGGGGCAACGGGCAGCGTCGTAACGGCAATCCCGCTCAGACAGCGTGTCAGCAAAAATCCGCCTGCCAGCAGCCAGACCACATTTCGCCCCTGTGTCTGATACAGCTGCACATACGAACCGAAGCTGACCAACAGCACCAGTATTACGCTGAACACCGCAAAAGGTCCACAGTTGGGGTCTTTCAGAATCCGCAGTTTTTCCTCCTGCGGACGGCGGGAATAGAGAGCATCTGCCGTATCACAGAAGCCGTCCAGATGAATGCCGCCGGTGATCAGCACACCACTTGCCACTGCCAGCACGCCAAACAGCACACTGCTGACATGCAGCAAGCCGCAGACCAGCCAGACCAGCCACAGACCTACCCCGCAGAGCAGCCCCACCAACGGGAAAAACACCATTGCATTCCGCAGATTTTTCTCAGTCCAGTTCAAACACTTTACCGGAATCGCACTATACATGGAAAGTGCGATCAGCAAAGATTCCAGCCATGATTTCATGATATAACGATTCTCCTTTCCAGATCACCGGCAGACCGGCACAGCATTCTGCCACAACGTCTGCCTCCGCCCCGAGGGCACAGTTGATGTTTCCCAGATTTTGCAGGTATGCCTGCATAGCAGGGTCATCCGGCGTGCCGTCAGAAAACACCTCATTGGTCACAATTACCAGATGCCGCACATTCCGGTACAGAGCATGCACCCCGTCCAGAACCGCCTGCACCGGTGCTCCGGTGTCGCCGCCGAACTGCTCATTTGCCACCAGATTACTCAAACATTCCAGCAGTGCTGTTCCGTCCGGCGGCAGTGCTGCTGCCGCTTCTGCCAGATGCACAGGGGCTTCCACTGTCTGAAAGCCCTTTCCGGCACGCTGCTGCCGGTGGCGGTTGATGCGGTCGCGGCACTCCTGATCCCACACCTGCATCGTTGCCACATACCAGAACGGCATACGTTTCAGCTGCATGCTGATATGCTCCGCCAGTAGGGACTTTCCGCTGCCGGCACCGCCTGTTACCAGAATCAGCATATGCCACCTCTTTTCTTCCGATACGCCCGACAAGCCGCGGCAAACTGCATGGGAAATTCCGGATTGGCGGGAAAATACAAGTGCGGGAATCCGCCAATGATGTTTCCCCGACACTGCATTGCCTCCCACGTTTTCCCATTGGGACGCTGCACCAGAAATGCGTTGCCGTTCGCCGTGCTGTCGGCATAGTGGAACTCGTGAGCCGGAATCGATGCTCCTGCCTTTCCGAACACGGTGTCCTGCCAAGCCGTCAGCGTGACATACCCGAACCGGCAAAGGCGTTCTCCCAGTGCCGCATCTCCGGACAGCAGTCCCGCCATGGGATAGCGTATGCCGTCTTTTCCAGCCATAGACTGCTGCAAGTACAGAAAGCCGCCGCATTCTCCCCAGATCGGGATACCAGTTTCGGCTGCCTGCCGCAGGGATTCCAGAAACAACGTGTTGCCGCTAAGCTGGGGCAGGTACAATTCCGGATAACCGCCGCCGAAATACAAGCCGTCCAGATTTTCCGGCAGGGCTACATCTTCCAGCGGCGAAAACGGCACCAATTCTGCACCATAATGCTCCAGCAGTTCCAGATTTTCCGCATAGTAAAAGCAGAATGCCCGATCCTGTGCGATACCCAGCCGAAATGACGGCTGCGGCTTTGACAGCAGCGGCACTTCCGGCAGCGGCGGTACCTTGCGTGCGAGTTCCAGAATCTGATCCAGCTGCATGGTTTCTTCTGCAGTCTTTCCCAGAAGCCGGACTTTTTCGTCCAGTCGGGACACCTCTCTCGCTGTCATCAGCCCAAGGTGACGGCTTTCCAGCTGCACCTCCGAAAGCTGCGGCAGACAGCCCAGCACCGGCAAGCCGGTTTCCCGTTCCAGAATCTCCCGATAATAGGCAGCCATGCCGCGGCGAACCCCGTTCAGCAAAATGCCGCAGATCGGGTTCGGTGTCCGGAACGTCTGGAATCCGCGGCACACTGCCGCTATGGAACAGCCCATACCTTGGGGATTTACTACCAGCAGCGTGGGGAGTTCCAGCCAGTCCGAAACGGTGTAGGCACTGGCCTGCTCCGTGCCGCCGATGCCGTCATAATAGCCCATTGCCCCCTCGAAGATCGTGCAGTCCGCATGTGCACTGACACGGGAAACCAGTTCCCGCATGGCAAAACGGGACAGAAAAAAAGGATCGGCATGGTATGCCGGTCTTCCGGTAATATGACTATGAAACATGGGGTCGATATAGTCCGGTCCGCACTTCAGGCTCTGCACACGCATGCCGCGGGCACAGAGGGCAGACAGCAGTGCTGCGGTAACTGTAGTTTTTCCGGTGCCGCTGCCGACTGCACTGATCAGCAGCCGTGGGATCGTTCTCTGCATGTGCAAATGCTCCTTTCACAGATTGGGTACACTTTTATTATATCATATCTGTTGATGTTGTTCAAGTGCCATACTGGTCTTGTAAAAAATTCTTTTTTTCTCCGGCAGCTTGACAAGCAGATATTTTTATGATATGATCGGAGCAACATCAAAATCGTATAATTTGTGCACGATTTTGAAATCGATACCACATATTCTGCAATACGTTTTTCAAATCCCTTGAATTTGTACGATTGTTATAATGATTCAGCGGAATGTTATAGAAATCGAATTTTCTTTGTCTTATAATATCAAACGAATCCGGAACAAGACGTGTTGCTCTGCTCCGGAAATACACCTGAGGCAATACCGCACAAAGAACATCTGGCGACTTTGTACGGTATTGCCCTGAATTTGTTTGAAAAAAATCACAGAAAAGGAGAATGACATATGACACAAAGCAATCGTGCAGAATTCCGGAAAAAACTGCTGCATCTGATGATCCCGATCTCTCTCCAGCAGCTGATGATGGCACTGGTCAACGCCTCAGACGCATTTATGCTGGGTTTTGTCAGTCAGGACGCTCTCTCGGCAGTATCCCTCGCCGGACAGATCCAGTTCGTATATTCTCTGTTCTTGTTTGCCATTACTGCCGGCGTTTCCATTTTCGCCGCACAGTACTGGGGGATCCGCAACAAGCGTGCCGTGGAAAAGACACTGGGCATTGGGCTGGCATTCTCCGTTCTGCTGTCCCTGCCGTTCACCATTGGTGCAACGTTCTTTCCGGAACAGCTGATGCGGGCATTTGCATCGGATCCTGTGCTGATCGCAGACGGTGCGGAATATCTGCGGGTAGTGGGCGTTTCCTATCTGCTGCTCAGTGTTTCGCAGATCTACCTGTGCATTCTGAAGAACTGCGGCAACGCCGTTCTGAGTGCAGTCATCAGTTCTGTTTCCGTAGTCATCAATATCATTCTGAATGCAGCCTTTATTTTCGGTATCGGCTTTTTCCCGAAAATGGGTATCGCCGGTGCTGCCATTGCAACAGTTATCGCCAAGGTCATTGAACTGGCATGGGCACTGCTGGTCATGATGAAGAAGGACAGCGTAAAGATCCGGCTGGGCTGGGCGATTCGTCCGGACAAGGTGCTGCTGCGGGACTTCTGGAAATACACTGCCCCGATCCTCGGTGACGAACTGATGTGGGGACTGGGCTTCACCATGTACTCCGTCATTATGGGACACATGGGCAGCGATGCCGCAGCCGCAAACTCCATTGCTAACATCGTCAAGAATCTGGTCATCTGCTTCTGCACCGGCATTGCCACCGCAAGCGGCATTATGGTGGGAAGCCTGCTGGGACAGGGCGAACTGGAAAAGGCAAAGGAATACGGCAGAAAGCTTTCCAAGACTTCTATTTTTGCTGGCGTGATCGCCGGTGTGATCATTCTGGGTGTGATCCCCTTTACGCCGCTGTTCTCCACTCTGACAGATACCGCCAAGGGCTATCTCCGTGTGATGCTGGTGGTCTGCTCCTACTATGTCATCGGAAAGTCTATCAACATGACAGTGATCTCCGGCATCTTTGCAGCCGGCGGCGATTCCAAATTCGGCTTTATCTGTGACGGCATCACCATGTGGTGTGTCACCGTTCCCATTGGTCTGATTGCGGCGTTCGTTCTGAAACTGCCGGTACTGACCGTTTATATTCTGATCAACGTGGACGAGATCATCAAGCTTCCGGCAGTGCTCAAGAACTACCGCAAGCACAACTGGGTAAAGAATCTGACACGACAGGAACCGGCGGCAGAGCCGGAAGCCCTGACACAGGCAGCCGCGTGAAGAATTAGGGAAACACTGCATAAAGCCCGCCTGACGGCTTTGCACGCAATCTGCTTGCAGATTTTACGCACAAACTTTATTCAGTGTTTCCTTAGCAAAGAGATGAAAGGAGCCTTCCACATGTACAGTGCACTGGAACTGACAGACAATAAATCGGAAATTATCCAATACAATGTTCCGAATCTGCCGATCAAAGCTTCCCATTTTTCACAGGAGGATTATCCCTCACTCTCCATTGTCAATCACTGGCACACCGAATTTGAGTTCATCTACGTCAAAAACGCTCCCATGTGGTACAGCGTCAATGGCGAACAGTGCAGGCTGCTGCCGGGGCAGATGATCTTTGTAAATTCCGGACAGATGCACTATGGATACTGGGAAAAATCCAGCAACTGGGTTTATGACTGTGTCCTGTTCCCGCCGACGCTTGCAACGAATCCCGTTACCAAAGACCTGCTGGACGCGGTGATCCACCATGCTCCGCCATATCTGATCCTGCACCCTGAAATCGCCGCGGAAAAGGCAATCATCACCGATGTCTGCGAACTGTTTCAGTGTGCATCTGTTCAGCAGGAGGGATACACGCTGCTGCTGTTCAGCTGCATCTACCGCATCTGTCACGCCCTGTGGAATCTGACACAGAACAACACCGAACCCTGGGAACCCAACGACAGCAAGCGGCTGGAAGCCATGCACAAAATGGTAGGCTTTATCCAGCAGAAGTACGGCAGCAAAATCGCATTACAGGACATTGCCGCCGCAGGGTACGTCTGCCGCAGCAGCTGCTGCTCCATTTTCAAGGAATACCTGAACCAGACACCCAATGCTTATTTGACGGAATACCGCATTTCCAAGAGCATCGAACTGCTGTCCAATCCGGATCTGAGCGTGACGGAAATCGCCATGCAGTGCGGGTTCAGCGGCTCCAGCTATTTCACAGAAACATTCCGCAAAGCAATCGGCTGTACACCGTCTGACTACCGCATGCGGAAACAGCAGCGGCGGTGATTTCCGATCTCCAATACAGGAAGCACTGAATAAAGCCCGCCTGACGGCTTTGCACGCAATCTGCTTGCAGCGTTTCCTACACAAGAAAAAGCAATACCGCAGGAGAAATTTTCCCTTGCGGTATTGCTTTTTTGATTGGTGAGGAATAAGCCTCCCTTGAAAAGGAGGGGGACCAGCGAAGCTGGTGGAGGGATTCTGCTGAAATTTTTTCTTTTTGTTTCAGATTCCTCCTAGTTTATTCCACATTTTTCAGTGCATCACTCATCGGAATCTTTTTCACCTTCCGATTCAGCAGGAACGCAACGATTGCATAGCAGATAATACCTGATGCAGCAACTTCCACATAAGTGACTGCCGGCATATAATAGGTGATCCAGCCGGAGTATTCAAAGAATACCACTTCTACGACTTCTTTCATCACCAGACTGGAAATCGGTATGGTAATGAGAATACACAGTATTACCACGATCGTCGTGGAGTGCAGATAGATGCGGTTGATCTCCCGATTGTTGTACCCCAGAATTTTGACCATAGAGATCGACTGGGCATTCTTTTCGATGATGATCTTCGACAGCAGATAGAGGATCAGCACGAACATCAGTGCCCCGAATACCAAGAACAGATTCATCATGCTGCCCATAGAGCGAATCAGCTGACGGGAAGTCTTTGTCAGATCGTCTACTGTGATCTCTGTGGAAATCAGGGCATCGTCAATGTCCTTGATCTTCTGGTCAGAGAAGTAGGCGTTAAAGTAATCGCTGTCGTAATCGAACGTCTGACGGAACAGATCCTGTTCCATAAAGACGGCAATGGTGGACGGATAATCGTAGATGCCGCCGACCTCAAACTTGTACTTGTCGCTGCCATAGGGGTCTTTCAGGGTTATGGTGTCACCCTTTTCCACGCCGTACTTTTCTGCATAGGCAGTGGAAATATCTACTTTTTTTCCGGAAGAGTGCAGCTTGACATAGTCGCTGTCCGGCTTTACGCCGTACAGGGAAACGCTTTCACTGCTGCGTTTCTCCGGCAAGGTGTCCAGACTGCCGAAGCAGAATTTTTCTGCCCCGTCGGTTTCTGTTTCTGTCGGTGTTTTCAGAATATACTGATATGCAGAAAGCACATTGTCGGTAATGGTATTCTGATAATGTACCAGCATCGGCTGTAGGATCATTCCGAACATGAGAATGAAGTTGGCAAAGAATACGCCGAAAAAGATCATGATATGGTTCGGAAAGTTCTGGAAAATCACACGCATCTGAAAGCGACGCATGATCGGAATTTTGGTATTCAGGCGGAATGCCTTTTTCTTCTTCCGCTTGGACAGGTCGCGGCGAATGAATTGCAGCGGCGAGATTCGCATCTTGACAGTCAGCATCACAAAATTGATGATGAACAGCAGGATCAGCGGGATCACTGTCGTCAGCACAAATGCCTGCGGATTGAGCAGAACTTCGTAAGTGGTCAAGCCGTAGCTTGCGAGGTACTGGTTGGCGAATATCTGTTCCAGCCATGTGTACCCCAGCACATTTCCCACAACTGCGGCAACCAGCAGCACCAGCATCGGCATGATCAGATAATGCCGCACCATTTCTCCGCGGGAATAACCGGAAGCACGAAGCGTGCCAATGACATTCGCTTCCTTGGTGATGTTGTTGGAAATGGTAATGGAGAACACGAACGCCAGAATCACAATGACGATATACAGGAATGCCAGAATCATGGACATATCGCCGCCCATATCATCGCCGGCAAAAATAATCGCCTGATTGAGATACTCCGGCAGGAAATTGGTCAGCATGCCGTTCTCTGCCAGAATCGGCATCAGATCTTCCGCCATGTCCTTGGCTTCGGCATCGTCCTCCGGTGCAGTGTCATAACTCCAGCTGTAGTTATAGTACAGGTGGTTTTCCCGCAGGGCTGCAAACCCTGCATCTGTCATGACGCCGACACCGAACTTGTCGTTATCGAACATCATATCCGAGGCGTTCTGGTACAGTGTGGAATAATCCGAGAGAGCCACAATGCCGGAAATGGTCAGGTCTTTTCCGGCAACGCCGAACTTGTCGCCAATTTCCAGATCATGGTTCTTGGCATAGAGCCGGTCAATTGCCACGTCAGTGTCCGCCTTGGGCATATCGCCGTCCAGCAGGCACACCTTGTCGATGTCGTTTCGTTCTCCGAACGCACGGAATGTGCTTTCGAAATCGTCCGTGTCTTCTTCTTTGTAGAAGTTGGCATAAACCTTGACCTTGCCGTCTTTTTCGATTGCGGCAATGGCATCGTCAGAAGCTTCTTCCGCATACGCAAAGTTGCCGTCTTCGATATTGTACTTGTCGAAAGCGTTCAGATAAGCCGTATGCAGGCTGGTATCTGCCACCAGAAAACCGGAAACCAGTGAGATCACCATGATAAAAAACAGAAAGATCACCAGATACTTTCCGAATTCGCTTTTCAGTTCCCGCGGCAGCCGTCGGTTCAATGGATTTTTCATCTTTTTCGTCATCGGTCACCACTCCAATTCTGCTGCCGGAATTTTGGTTTCGTTGACAAAATTCTTACGGATTTTTCCGTCACGCAGCTTCACCACGCGGTCTGCCATATTTTGCAGAGCGTCGTTATGGGTAACCATGACAACTGTATTGCCGTACTTGCGGCTGACATCTTCCAGCAGCTTCAGGATCTCCTTGGAAGTGTGGTAGTCCAGTGCACCGGTCGGCTCATCGCACAGCAGAATGTCCGGATTCTTGACAACGGCTCTGCCGATCGCCGTCCGCTGCTGCTGTCCGCCGGAAAGCTGATTCGGCAGCTTGTGGCGGTGCTCATACAGCCCCAGCGTTTTCAGCAGGTCGTCTACGTCCAGCGGATTGTCGCTCAGGTACGCACCGACTTCCACATTCTCCTTGATATTCAGGTTCGGGATCAGATTGTACATCTGGAAAATATACCCCAGATGCTTCCGGCGGTACAGCGTCAGATTCTTTTCGTTCATTTCCCCAATGGTTTCCCCGTGAATGGTGATCTTGCCGCTGTCCGGCGTTTCAATGCCGCCGATGATGTTCAGCAGCGTGGATTTTCCGGAACCGGAAGGTCCCAGCAATACACAAATCTCGCCTTTTTCAATGCTGATGTCAATGCCCCTGAGCACATCGACACGGCTTTCACCCTCTCCGAAATGTTTCTTGATTTGTTGAATCTCTAAAAACATGTCACACCGTCCTCTTTTTGAAAAAACTTTGTTTGGAAATTAGTTTTTGCTAACCTGCATGTACGATTATCGGGAAGCACTGCATGGGATCACATGTGGTGCTTCCCGATGGTTAGCTTTTTCTAACTTAGAACAGTATACCATAGCTGGCGGAAATTGTCAAGGCGGCATTTTCAGGAAATGAAAATGCCACAAACAATTTTGCAGAACATTTTTGTCAAAAAATTGTGCAAAAACGGCAAAACGCCCTCTGCGGACAGGGAAACTCGTCTGCAAAGGGCGTTGTACGGTGCTGCGGTATTGCTTTTATTCGTAATGGCAGATCACATGGCTGCCGTTTTCGCTTTTTTCTACCTGAAGCTGTGCCTCGAACCGTTCTGCCAGTTCCGACACATGGGAAATGATGCCGATCGTCCGCTGGTGGTCTGACAGCTGCTGCAATACTTGCACCGCATTGTCCAGTGCAGTGCTGTCCAGGGAGCCGAAGCCCTCGTCAATGAACATGGCGTTCAGCTGAATGCCGCCGCTTTGCTGCTGCACGGTGTCAGAAAGTCCCAGTGCCAGTGCCAGCGATGCCAGAAACGTTTCGCCGCCGGAAAGCGTTTCCACGCTTCTGGACTTGCCGGTGTACTGATCCAGCACGTCCAGATTCAGCCCCGAAGAAATGTTGTGTGCCGTTTCTTCCTGCCGCCGCCGGAACTGGTATCTGCCGTTGGAAAGCTGGTAGAGCTTCTGGTTGGCGAACTGCAGCACCCGATTGAAATAATAGGTCTGCACATAGCGTTCAAACGAGATGCGTTCGCCTTTTTTCAGCGTACCGGTCATCATCTGGTACAGCTTTTCCAAGGTATTCCCCTGTCTGGCTTCGCTTTCCCAAGAGCGATACCGTTTCTGTACCTCTCCGGCAATGGTCTTGCACTGCTGTGCCTGCTGACTGGACTGCCGGCAGCGTTTTTCAGTGCGTTCTTTTTCGCTGCGTTTCTGTTCCAGCGTCTGTTCTGCGGTTTGCAGATCATACGCCGGCTTGTCCTTGACTGTTTCCCGCAGGTGCTGCACCAGTTTCTGCTGCGAAGAAACCTGTTCTTTCTGCTGCTGCCATTTCTGTGCTGCCTGCTGCTGTGCCTGTTCCAGCTGCCGAATGGTGCTCTGCTTCTGCTCCAGCTGTTTCTTTGCCAGCGACAGCGATGCATAGGGCAGTCCCGCCTGACACTGTTCCCGTTCTGCGGTTTTCACTGCCAGTTCCTGTGTCAGCTGTTCCAGCTGGGCGTGGCTGCTCTCATAAGCCGCCTGTAACTGGGGCAATTCTGCCTGCTGCTTTGCCAGCTGCTGCTGCTTCTGCTGCTGTGCCGACAGCTGTTCTTTCCGTTCTTTCAAAAGCCGGTTGTTCTGGGTGATCGCTGCCTGCAAATCTGCCGCAAGCTGCTGAACCGCTGCGGAGCCGGCGGTTTCGTTCAGTCCGCAGTGCACCAGCTGCTGCTGCACCTGCTGTTCCAGCATCTTACAACGTTCCTCCTGCTGGGTGAAAGATTTCTTATGCTCTTCCATTTGCTGTAAGGCGTTCTGCTGCCGTTCTTTTGCCTTTTGGAATTGTTCTTCTGTAACGGTGTCCTCCGTGTACAAAGCCGGACGCGGGTGTTCCCGTGAACCGCACACCGGACAGGGCTCATTCTCCTTCAGCTTCCGTGCCAGATTGCCCGCCATGCTCTGGAAAAATTGCCGTTCTGTCCGGTCGTATGCCGGCTTTTCCTCGCTGAAATACCATGTTTCCGCCTGCTGGGCACGCTGGCTCCGGCGTTCCAGTTCTTTCTGTGCTTTCTGCTGTTCCGTCATCAGATCTTGCAGCTGCCGGACACTCTGCTGCCGCTGGGTGTCCTTTTCGATGGCATGTTCCAGATTGGCACAGTCCACCGCAGAATCCACGTGGACTTCCAGTTCCTTGGAAAGCCGCTGACAGCTGGCGTTGGTTTGCTCCCAGTACAGCTTCGCCTGTGCACAAGCCAGTTCCTGTGTTTTCCGCTTCATCTGTAAAGCAGATTCTGCCGCCTGCAACACAGCAACTTCCTCGTACTTGGGCAGGCTGTGTTGCAGCAGGGTCACCTGTTCCTGCAATTCCGGTACCTTTTCTGCATCAGCATCGGCTTTTTTCGCCGCAGCTTCGCAAAGTTCCAGCTGGACAGCACCTTTCTGCTGCTCCTGTTCCGCCTGCCGCAGCTGTTTCAAAACGGCGTTGTGCTGCCTGCCCTGTTCGATTTCCTGTAGCAGGGATTCTATGGCTTTCTGCTGTTCCTGCACCTGTTCGGACTGTGATGCTGCCTGTTCTGACAGTTCCGCCGCTGATGTTTTCAGCATGTCACAGAGTTCCTCTGCTGCCGCCATGCCGGAAAAATTCAGCCGTGCTTCATAGAGTTCTGCCTGTTTTTCCCCTGCCGGTGATGCCTGATGCAGCAGGGTCAGCATCTGGGTTTCCTGTTCCCTGACATGTGCCCTCTGCTGATCCAGCCGTTCTTTCAAGATCTGCTGAATCTTGTCACAGTTCTGGGTGTGGAACAGCTGCCGCAGGATCTTTCCCTTTTCCACAGAACTGGACAGCAGAAACTTCCGAAATTCGCCCTGTGCGATCATGACGATCTGGCGGAACTGTTTGCCGTCCATGCCGGTCAGTTCCACCACTTTGTCCGTCACTGCCTGTGCTCCGGAACAGAGGATCTCTTTTTTCTCTGCCGTCTTATCCGGAAGAATCTCCCAGAGTTCTGCCTCTGCCTTTTGTTCTACCATGCCGCTGCCGCGGAGTGCCGCACGCAGATACGGCGGTGTGCGATTTACCAGATACTGTTTGTTTCCGCAGAAGAACCGCAGTTCTACACAAGTGATCTGCTTGGGGTCAGCATACTGACTGCGAAACTGCTTCGGATCGCGGACATCGCCGCTTGCCGTTCCATAAAGGGCGTAGCAGATCGCATCAAAAATGGTAGTTTTTCCCGCACCGGTTTCGCCGGTAATCAGATAGATCCCCGACTTGTCAAAGGGCGTAAAGTCAATGCGGCATTCCTCTGCAAATGCCCCGAATGCTTTCATCGATAATTGCAATGGTTTCATTTTTCCTGCTCCGCCTCCTTACAGATTTCTCCCATCAGCTGATACGCCTCCGGTTCTTCCTCCAGCTGATACTGATATACGCTGTCCAGAAAGCCGCCCAGCAGTTCTACCAGCGACTGTTCCGGTACCAGTTTCACTTCCGTATTGCTGGCGGCAATCTGCTCCTCCTGATACAGATACACCAGTTCCATAACATTGGGATAGGACATTCGCAGTCTTTCCAGAGCATAGGGGATCAGTTCTTTGTCGGTCAGTTCTGCACGAATCCAGTCTTCCGAAGGCTCTGCATGCTCCAGCAGGTCTTCCAGTTTTCCCTGAATGACACGCATATCCTGTTCCGGCTGCAGGGGGATCGTGGTGACGGTCAGGTCATCTTTCGCTTTCCAGTCCAGCAGTGTGACGCTCTTGTTTTGCAGGCTTTCCGAAAACGAATACTTCATCAGAGAACCGCTGTAGCGAATCTTACCGCTTTTTACCCATTGAGGCTTATGGATATGCCCCAGTGCCACATAGTCAAATGCCGAAAATACCGACGCTTCCACCAGCTGTGTGCCGCCCAGCTGCAATTCTGATTCTGACAGTTCCGGCCCGTCGCCGTTGTGCAGCACGAAGCCATGGTACATCAGCAGATTCCGGTCATTTTCTGACAGCGGTGTCTGCTCGAGAACATGGGCGATGCCCTCTGACAGGCTGTGGAATTTTTCGTCCGGATACAGAGAGGCCAGCGTGGACTGCTTCACAAAGGGCAGCAGACACAGGTGTACTTTTCCGTATGCATCTTCCAGATCGTAGGTCTGCATCTTTCCGGTAAAGGTTCCGGCAATGTAGACCTGCTGGTGTTCCAGCAGCTGGCTGCCGAATTGCAGACGCTCTGCGGAATCGTGGTTGCCGCTGATGAGAAATACCGGTATCTGCCGCACCGACAGTGCTGTGAGGAACTCGTCCAGCACGGTGACAGCTTCTGCAACGGGTACGTTTTTATCGTAAATATCCCCCGCCACCAGAACCGCCTGCACCGCCTGTTCTTCGGCAATGGTCACCACCTGCTCCAGCAGTTTCTTCTGTTGGGGCAGGAACGAATAGTTGTACATTCGCCGCCCCAGATGCAGATCGCTAAGATGTAAGATTTTCATGAAAGCTTCCCCTTTCTGTGATTTAGGGCAATACCGCACAAAGATTGTGCGACAGATGCGTCGTCAAATTTTTCGTCAGATGAAACAAAAAGCGGAGTGAATACTTGATGTATTCACGAGCATTTTTGTGAAATATGACGGGAAATTTGCAAGTAGATGGCGTGCAAAGTCGCCAGACGCTCTTTGTGCGGTATTGCCTTGGCAAACCTATCATAACACATCAGTTTTTCAAATACGATAATTCTGAGCGATTCACATATTTTTTACAATTGCAGCAGCAACCGGTCGATCTCTGCCCGCTCTGCCAGACCCTCCGAGAAAGTCGTAGCTCCGCCGGCGGCAGTGCCCAGCTTGAGGGCATCGGTATAATCTCCGGTTTCCAGACCGGCAAGAAAACCGGCAAGCATAGAGTCGCCGGCTCCCACAGAATTTTTCACAGTGCCCTGACACACCCCGCAGATATGGCAGATGCCGGCTTCGTCCAGCAGCAGTGCCCCCTGTTCCGCCATGGAAACCAGCACGTTTCGGGCACCCATTTCCTGCAATTTTCGGGCATAGGCTTCAATCTCACTGTGACTGTGTAGCGTGACTCCGAACAGTTCTCCCAGTTCGTAATGGTTGGGCTTGATGAGAAACGGCTGGTATTGCAGCACGTTTTTCAGGAGGTCTTTGGTGGCATCGACTACAGTTCGAATTTGTTTTCCTTTCAGATGTGCCAGAATCTTTTCGTAGGTGTCCGACGGCATCGTACTGGGAATGCTGCCAGCCAGCACAATGGTGTCCCCGTCCCACAGCTTGTCCAGTTTCCGGAACAGTTCCGCGACTGCTTCTGCCCCGATGACAGGTCCCTGCCCGTTCAGTTCTGTTTCTTCTCCGGACTTGATCTTGACATTGATGCGGGAAAAGCCCTCCTGCAAATGCACAAAATCGGTGGCAATGCCCTTTGCCTGCACGCCCTTTTCAATTGCCGCACCAGTAAATCCTGCCACAAAGCCCAGTGCACGGGATTCCAGCCCCAGTTCTTTCAGCACCATTGAAACATTGATGCCCTTTCCGCCGTAGTAGATCTCCTCTGTACGGGAACGGTTGACCATACCTACCTGCATGGCATCGGTATGCACCACATAGTCAATTGCCGGATTAAAAGTCACTGTATAGATCATCGACCAAACCTCCTGAATGCATCGGGCAGCACGGCAGCAGGTTCGCCTGCCGACGCATTTTACGCACAAGTTTTGTACAGTGCTGCCCCAAATATGTTCACACAAATGTTTCCTTTATTGTACCACACCTTTTTATAGATTGCAAGCCTGTCGCGGCAGCAATTCGCAGTGCTGTCCGATATATATTGCACAATTTTTTTCTGCGGTTGAGAAAAGATTTTTTTCGGTTTACAGTTACTTCAAAAAGCGTTGCGGAAATCTTTTCAAGCCGGACTTGACAGAGTGAAAAAAGCATGCTATACTAAATCCGGTATCTGTTAGAAGATACTAACTACCATTCTACGGAAAGGAATCGTTTCCAGCATGAAGCATCTGCACCTATGGGCAATCGGACTTGCCGGACTGCTCTGCCTGACGGGCTGCACCAGTACGGCATCTTCGGACAGCACTTCCGCATCAACAGACACAGCGGCAGACAGCACAGACAGTTCTGCCGCGGACGCAGTCTACGAAGATACGCAGGAATTTATGGGTACTTATATCATGGTTCGCACCTACGGGGAACACGCCCAGGCCGGTGCAGAAGCTGCCTTTGCCCGTGCCAAGGAACTGGAACAGGTCTTTTCCAACACCATTGCGGATTCCGAAGTCAACAAGGTCAATGGGGCGGCAAAAGCTGCTGTGGGAACAGAGATCCCTATTTCCGCAGACCTGGGAAACGTACTGTATGCGGCTTTGGAATACGGCGAAAAAAGCGGCGGCATGCTGGACTGCACCATTGGCGACCTGATCGACCTGTGGGGCATCGGCACCGACCACGCTGCCATTCCCGCAGACGACCGCATACAGACACTGCTCCGACCGGAGGGCTGGAGCGATGTCCGCTATGATGTACAGAGCAGTTCCCTCTCCTTTTCCAGTGATGCCGTTACACTGAACTTCGGTGCAGTGGCAAAGGGGTATATCTCCGATGAAATGAAAAAGGTGCTGGAAGAAGAAGGTGTAACCTCTGCCCTGATGAGTCTGGGCGGAAACGTCATGACGCTGGGCACCAAGCCAGACGGCAGCAGCTGGACAGTTGCCATTACGGATCCGTTCTCGCCGGAAAGCTTAATGGGTTCCGTCACCGTCACCGGACAGGCTGTTGTCACTTCTGGCAACTATGAAAAATATTTCGAGGAAAACGGGAAACGCTATCATCATATTCTGGATCCCTGCACCGGTGCCCCGTCGGAATCTGACGTGGTCAGCACCACCATTATTGCAGACAAAGGCATTGACTGTGATGCACTTTCCACTGCCACATTTCTCATGGGGGCAGATGCCGGCATGCAGCTCATCGATTCGCTGGACGGCATTGAAGCGGTCTTCATTCAGTCGGACGGCTCTGTTGTCACCTCGAAGCACATCGACAAGTATCAGTTACAGGTAAACAATTCATGAAAAAAACGCTGATTCTCATTGGCATTACCATTGTACTGCTGGGCGGCGGGATTCTGGGCAGCTTGTATGTCATGCACCACAAGCAGCCGGAAAAAATCGCCCGCATCTATCAGCAGGACAACTTATTATATGAAATCGACCTTTCCACGGTCAAGAAATCCTACACACTCACCATTGACGGGGAAAACGGTGCGGAAAATGTCATTCTGGTGGAACTAAACCAGATCTCCATGCAGTCTGCCACCTGCCCCGATCACCTTTGTGTCAAGCAGGGAGCGATCTCGGACGGCATTCTGCCCATCGTCTGTCTGCCGAACCACATTCGCATTTCCATTGCATCTGACGAGGAGGGATCTTACGATGTCCAAGTCCGTTAAGCATCTGGTCATGCTTGCCCTCTTTACCACAATGGCTCTGACGATCTTTGTGGTGGAGGCACAGATTCCGGTGCCGGTTCCCATTCCGGGGGTAAAGCTGGGACTTGCCAACGTCATTACCCTGATCGTGCTGGTGGTCTACCGCCCGCGAGATGCCTTTGCGGTACTGGTACTGCGGATCCTGCTGGGTTCCATATTCACCGGTACGCCGGTGTCGTTGCTCTATTCCCTCACCGGCGGAATCCTTTGTTTTCTCGGCATGGCACTGCTCTGCAAGCTGCTGCAAAAAAAGCACCTGTGGTTCATCAGCATTGTCGGTGCCGTGCTCCACAACGTAGGACAGATTCTTGCGGCAATTGCGGCGATGCAGTCGGTACAGGTCATTGCCTACTTCCCGTTCCTGCTGGTGGCGGGATGCATTACCGGTTTCTTCACCGGCATTGCGGCAGACCGTGTCATTCACTTTTTGCCGAAATCTATTTTTCCGAAGCCGGCAGAGAAACCTGCCAAAAACGAAAAGCACTCATAAACTGGAATTTTCGATTCCAGTTATTTCTTATTTGTTAAGTTAGTTTAAACTAATTAGTTGCAGCTAATTGCAAATCCTATTGGGTAGTGTATCCTGCAAAATTGCAGGATTTGCTATAAGGCAATACCATGCAGCGTTTTTTGCGGTGTTGCCATACACAATATTTGTGCTGTTCATCGCAATGCAGCACGGAAGAAAAATTCAGGAGGTTACTATGCGAGAGATCAACTGGAAAAAGCTTGTCGGTGCAGCGTCTGCCGCTGTACTGGCAGCTACACAGGTCGCTCCGGCGATCACGGCGTATGCCGAAGAAGCAGGCACCACAGATTATGTGTACTGTGCCGCATCTCTGACTTGGGCAGAGTATTGGGAGAATGAAGGCGTTTATCTGGACAGTGCCGCAGACGGCAACTGGGAGGCTTCTTCTGCTGATGCTGATTCCCACGGAGAAACCGACTTGGGTGCATATGATGCAGTCACCCGTGCCACCAGCAACCACGGTCTGCACCGCGGCAGCTATCAGTGCACCGTAAAGGTATTTGATACCGACGGAAACAGCTACGACTATACCGGCAAGGGACAGAACGAATCTGTCGATGTGGTCAGCGACAGAGATGCTGGTACCACAACCGTTATGGTAGACGGAAAAGCGGCTGGTGCATACGACCACTCTGTGATCGTGGGACCGAAATATGTTCCGGTTGCTGTTCCGGCAGCAGATTATGAGGACTTCAAGAAAGCCTATACAGTCTATGAAAACGGGACAGAAGTCAAGGGCGGCTATACCGAAAAGAATCTGGTCAATATCGACGAAGAAATTCAGGTAGATGCCAACACTTCCGGCATCAAGGTAGCAGAAAAACAGGAGGACGGCACATTCCAGTTCTCCAAGCGTTCCACCTCTGAAACACCGGAGGGAAAAGTGGTAGACAAGGACGCGGTAGAGATCAGCGAAGTCCAGCACGATTCCGGCTACGGTGACTTTATCCGCGTGGACATCAACGGAGATTACGGCGATCTGGGTGCTCATATGTACGCAGTCCGCTGGGATTACTACGGCGATGGTGACACCGTTCTGGCTACCTACGGCACCAAGTTTGCCGCAGACAACTGGATGCACAAGTCCATGGGCATTCAGCTTGGTCTGACCAAGAGCGACCGCTGCCAGCTGCCGGAGGGTACTGACGGCTACGGCAGATGGGATGTTACGGTTTATGCTACCGGTTATCAGGACTTCACATTCACAGTGGACAACGAACCGGAACAGTATGTTTACGGTACTATGAATCTCCCGTATGCAGATTACTATTACGGTGAACTGGGCAACAAGACAGATACCACTGACGGCAAGATTTCCTATGATGCAGATCTGGCTGGCAATGCCGGCATGCGTGCAGAGGGCACTTATGATGCAGTGACCTCTGCAACAGGGAAAAAGTGGAACAGCATGTTTGCAGATACCACGTATTCTTCCGAAGCTGATGAAAATGGCGGCGGCAAGATTCTGGGCGTTTCCGGTGTAGAAGTGGCAATCGAACAGAGCCTGTACGACCAGCTGACCGCTGATGCAAAGGACAGCAAGACTTCCGGCGTACTGGGCAGCCTGTTTGCAGGCTTCACCCCGAACGAAGATCAGACCGTTGTTCCGGCAGCATACAAACAGCTGTTCGCAGACGGCACCCTGTCCGCAACCATTACCGCAGAACCGGAAGTTGACCTGACCAACGTCACGCCAACTCTCAAAACCGACAGCAAGTACGGTGACTATCAGCTGAACATGGACGGTCTGGATCTGGGCGAAGGCAATCTGGTTTACGGCGTGATCGTCAAGACAAAGACCGGCAACTATGGTATGCTCCAGCTGGAAAACATCTGGCAGGGCGGCTCTAAACTGGCATGGTCTGCCGGCTTCAAGACCACAGAAGTACACGGAAACAGCCTGCGTTCTACTCCGTATGCTGCAACCTCCGGTGACACCATTGTGGAGATCAGCTATCTGACCAGCAAGGGCGAATACAGCGTACACCTCGCAGACGGACTGTATCTGCCGAAGAAGCACAACGGTACTGTCACCGCAGAAAGCGTTGCAGTTGCTGCCGGCAGCATTCCGGTAACGCTGGCAGACCTGCCGGAAGATTTCTCCGCAGCGGTTTCCGCAGACACGCTGACTGGTGCTGCTTATGCAGACGGCAAGATGACCTTTGATGCCAAGAGCGTTCTGCCGGGCAGCTATACCATTACCGTTTCGGATGAATCCGGCGTATATGCACCGTTCTCTACCAGCGTGATCCTGACCACCGATGCAATGCCTGCTGCATATGATGCAGAAAAGGGTGCTGTTGTTGCTGCAAAGGGTGCTGCCGCAGACGATCTGGCTGCATATCTGAAGAATGTTTCCAAGGTTACTGTAAACGATACCACGTATGAAGCCACCGGCAAACGCGGTGTCAAGATCATCGACCCGACCACCGGCGAAATTCAGGCAGATGCAGAAACCCGTGACGGTGCAGTCTTTACAAAGTCCGGCACATACAAGCTGACTGTGGAAGCAACCGGCTATACCACACCGCTGACTTTCGAAGTAGAAATCGAAGTGACGGACTCCAGAGCCGACGTAGATCTGGACGGCAGAGTGGATTCTACTGACGTCTTCTACATGATGCTGTACACCGCAAACATTTCCGCAGGCAACGCTGACTTTGTTCTGAGCGAAGACGCTGAAAAGAACAAGCAGATGATCGCAGCAGCCGATGTGGACGGCAACGGCAGCGTAGATTCTACCGATGCATTCTATGCCCTGTACTATGTGGCAAGCAAGGGTGCAGGCGTGAATGTGACTTGGGAAGACATTATCAAGTAAGACACCCACTTCATAAAATCCTCTGAATCATAAACAAAACCGGCTCTGTGTGGAAATCTCCGTGCAGAGCCGGTTTTGCTGTGCCTGCTTGTCACCAACCTTAGACCTATTCCATATATGAAAAGCGGTCACACCGTCCTTGAAATGAGGACGTATGTAACCGCTTTGATATACTCACAGAAAATACCACACGAATCAGATTCCCGCCAGAATCAGCACAGCAGCCAGTATCACTGCCCGCAGCACGGCAAACCAGATCTTGTTTCCGCGGAAGAACCGGAAGCCGCTTTCTGCGTTTTTCTTAGGGCAGATTTCCAGACACTTCTGACACTGGAAGCAGTCCCCGTTTCCATTCCAGCTGCCCTTTTCCGGCAGTTCCAGATCGGACGGACAAATCTTCTGACAGGCAGTACAGCCCTTTGCACAGTTCGCCTTTTGCCGGCGGACGGAAAAGAATGGCAGCACCGGCAGCATTGTAAAGACGGCTCCCATCGGACACAGGAACCGGCAGAAGAACCGTTCACAGAACACCATGCCCGCCAGAATCAGCACCAGCAGCACACAGCCCAGCCAGTAAGAACCTACCTTGAAGTTACCGGAGCGAAGCATAGAGAACACGTCCCACGGGCTCCAGCCGGTGATCTCGCCATAAACGCCGGTAAAACACAGCAGCACAATGGCAAGAAGCACTGCGTATTTCAGGAACGACAGAGGCTTCTTCCAGCTTTTCTTCAGGAGAACGGGCTTCTTTTTGCACTTCTTACAGAGAAACAGATACAGAGCATGCACCGCATCTCCCAGTGTACCGAACGCACAGGCGTAGCCGCAGAAGAATCTGCCGAACACCACCGTATACGCACACAGTGCCAGCAGCACAGTGAGAAACGAACTCATCACCACGGGAGAGCCAGTGCCGATCTGTGTCAGAACGGACTTGATGCCGGAAAAGGCTGTGGTAAATGCCGAGGGCAGAAAGAGGAAGAACAACAGCTGAATGGCTGCCCGCACGTAGGCATGTACTTTTTTGGGAGTGAAAAACTTTTTATTCATGCTGCACCGCCTTTGCCTGCTCCAGTGCATCTTCCACAGCACCCAGAATGCCCCTGGAACTAAACGTTGCACCGCTGACGGTATCCACCTCTGCGGTCTGTTCGTCCAGCACCTCATCGATCACGCCCTGTGCAGCATCGAAATAGGCAGTGTCCTCTTTCTCGGCAGAAAGCACGGTACAGTCTGTGATCTGTCCGTGTTCGATCGTGACTTCCATTTTTACCGGTCCGCCGTAGCCCTGTGCCTCGCCGGTATAGGTTCCGTCTGCATAAGGAGAAGCCGGTGCCGCATTCTCCTCCGCAGCCTGAGCCTGCTGCTCTGCCAGCTTTTGTCTTGCGGCAGTTTCCTGCTCTTTCCGGTCATTCACCACGGCGTTATAGGTACATACCAGCGAAACCGCCAGCATGATGTTGATGATCTTTACTGCAAATACCTGCACAATTTCTCACGCCCCTTTCCTTGCCTGTTCCAGTGCATTTTCCACGGCACGGACGATCGCATCAGAGGAACAGGTGGCACCGGAAACGGCATCAATGCTGTCCGTCTGCTGCTTTTCCAGAATCTGTGCAATGGTGCCGGCGATTTTTTTGGTGCCGTCAGCGGCACGGGAAATATAGCGGTCGTTCAGCTTGTCGTATTCCGCACCGGAGCCATTGACATTGGAAATGCTGACGATCTGGTCATTCTCGATCTGCACTTTCAGCGACAGCACATATTCGGCAAAGTCCTCGTCAGCGTCCGGATAGCAATCCGCAGTTCCCTCATAAGTGCCGTTTTCATAAATGACCGGAACCGGCTCTGTTGTCGTTTCCGTGTTGGTCATACCGGTAACTGGTGTGGTGGTGGTTTCCGGCGGTGCCGTTATCACCGCAGTGGTCGTTGCAGGCTGTGCCGCCTGTTTTGCCGCTTCCAGAGCCTCCTGAATCGCCTCCAGAATACCCTCCGAACTGAACGTTGCACCGGAAACTGCATCCACATCAGTACTCTGCCGCTGGATCACCAGCGAGATCAGCGTTTCCGCACGCTTGAAAAACGCTTCATCGTCCTCATTGGAAACAACGTGGATCTTCTGAATGGTGCCGTTTTTCAAGGTCAGTTCAATTTTCGTGGTACCGCCATATCCCTCTCCGCTGCCGGTGTACACACCGTCCGGATAGGGGAATTTGCCGGTTTCCTGCGGCACTGCGGGAACTGTAGTTGCCGGCGGCTCTGTTTTCGCTGTGGGAACTGGTGTGGTTTCTGCCGGCACTTCTCCGGTTGCCGCATTTGCCAGTGCATTCCGCACCGCTTCGATCAAGCCGGCGGAACTATACGTTGCACCGGAAACTGCGTCCACATTGGTGCTCTGGGAAGCAATGATATTTTGCAGCAGTGCACAGGCATTTTGCAGATAGGGGCTGTCATCTTTGGAAGAAAGCACCTGAATATCCGTGATCTTCCCGCCGGAAACTGTGACCTGCACTGTCATCTGTCCGCCAAAGCCGGTACCCGTACCGGTATACACGCCGTCCCGATAGGCTGCCGGTTCTGCTATAGCTTCTACTGCGGGAGCATTTTCGCTGGTCTTGTTCTGGCTCTCGGAAGCTGCCAGAACCGGCAGAGCACTGTCAGAGGCACTGCTGCCGCCAGCCTTTTGCAACGCGTCCCGCACGGCAGAGATCAGCCCTACCGAACTATAAGTTGCACCGGAAACGGTATCCACGTTTGTGCTTTGCAGGGCAACGATCTGCTTGAGCAGTGCCGAAGCATTTTGCAGATAGGGAGAATCGTCTGTGGAGCTGACAACGGTAATATCCTTGATCTTTCCGCCCTCGATAACCACCTGCACCGTGATCGGTCCGGAAAATCCGGTGCCGGTACCGGTATAGGTGCCGTCCCGATAGGTACCGGATTCCGAAACCGGTGTGACTGCCGGAGCCGGTGCTTTTGTCGTCACCGCAGCAGTTTTTCGTTCCTTTCGCTTTTCCGTTGTCAGAGTGCCGGTCTGTGTTCCGGTTTCCGAACCGGCTGCGTCCAGCGACAGCACCGGTGCCGTATAATCCCCCAGCGAAACCGCAATACATACCGCCAGAACCGCTGTAGGCAAAAAGCCCAGAACCGGCAGAATTTTCTTGGGATTCTCCCATTTTTTCATCTTGTTTCAGCCTCCTGATTTGTTTCGATTAGAAGTTAGTTTACTCTAATTAGTCTAGCATAACCAAGCGAAAAAATCAAGGAAAATTCTATGTATAAACTTTTGGGAATCCTGTGAATTCCCCGAAAACAGCACAAAAAACGGCTTGCGTTTTCACAAACACAAACCGTTTTTCACAAATACAGAACCGCACAGAATTTGCATTGCCTTATGCCTTTCCTGTATCTTCTTCTGTTGCACTGTTTTGTTTTTTCTCCAGCATGGGGGTCATGCTCCTGGCACAGATCGCCATGGTGGAAGCATTATGCAGGAACGCCGAAGTCGTGGGAGCGATAATGCCGAACAAGCCCAGCAGCAGCAGCGACGAATTGAATCCGATGATAAACCGATAGTTCCGGTGAATTCTGGTCATCAGCTTTTCGCTCAATGTCCGCAGGGTCGCCAGTTCCGTCAGGTCAGCACCACGCAGGGTGATGTCTGCCGCTTCTCTGGCAATGTCCGAAGCATCACTCATGGCAACAGAAACATCTGCCGCCGCCAATGCCGGAGCATCGTTGATGCCGTCGCCCACCATGATAACGCGGTGCCCGTCGGCTTTCAGCTGTTCCACATAGCGGTGCTTGTCCTCCGGCAACACCTGTGCAAAACACTTGGTGATTCCCAGCTTTGCTGCGGTCACCTCTGCCGCCTTCTGGCTGTCGCCGGTCAGCATCACAACATTTTCAATGCCTGCTTTTTTCAGCAGGTCAATTGCTTCCCCGGCTTCTGCACGGGGCGGATCTGAAATGCACAGCACGCCGGAAAGTTTCCCGCCAATTGCCAGATAGACCACCGAGCAGCCGCCGGACTGTGCTTCAATTGCCGCCTGCTGTTCTGCTGTGATCTCCACGTGTTCGTCTTCTGAAACAAAATGGTGGCTGCCGATAATGGCACGCTTTCCGTGGAGCGTGGTGGCAATGCCGTGTGCCACGATATACTGCACCTCGGCGTGTTCTTCCTGATGATTCAGACCACGGTCTGCCGCACCTTTCACAATGGCACGGGCAACGCTATGAGGGAAATGCTCCTCGATGCAGGCTGAAATTCGCAGAATCTCGTCTTCGCTGTAATCACTGAACGAGATCGCCCGTTCCAGAACCGGTTCGGCATTGGTCAGTGTACCAGTCTTGTCAAATACCACGCTGTCCGCTTCGGCGAAAGCCTCCAGATATTTGCCGCCCTTGACGGTAATATCATGGTCTGCGGCTTCCCGAATTGCCGAGATCACAGAGATCGGCGTGGACAGCTTGATGGCACAGGAATAATCCACCATCAGAATAGACACTGCCTTGGTGATATTCCGTGTCAGCAGCAGTGTCAGACCAAATCCCAAGAAGCTGAACGGCACAATGCGGTCTGCCAGATTTTCGGCACGGCTCTGCACGCCGGCTTTCAGATTTTCGGAATTGTCGATCAGTTCAATGATCTTCTGGATTTTGGTATTGCCGCTAAGAGCACGTACCTGTACATGGATACTGCCCTCATCGACAACCGTTCCGGCAAATACGGTAGAACCCTCCGCCTTGCGAACGCTCAGCGGCTCTCCGGTCATGGAAGCTTCGTTGATGTTGGCTTCGCCGGAAGTGACAGTGCCGTCTACCGGAATCACACTGCCGGTGCGGACACAGATCACATCGCCCACTTGCAGCTCTGCCATGGGAATCAGAACCTCTGTGCCGTCCTGCACCAGCCACACCTTGTCCGTCTTTACGGCAAGGCTGTCCGTCAGGGCTGCCTTGGTCTTGGCTCTGGTGTAGTCCTCCAACAGTGCCGAGATCGACAGCATAAACATGATCGTTCCTGCCGTCTTGAAATTCCGCTGCAACAGGCACGCACTGACAGAGGCACCGTCCAGCACATCTACATTCAGATGTCCCTCCAGCAGTGTCTTGACTGCACGCCACGCATAGCGGATTCCCTTGAACAAGATCACCGCATTTGCAATGGGAGCCGGCAGCAGAGCCTTTTGGAGATATCGCTTTGCCACCAGCTTTACCAGATCAGTCTTAAAGTTCGAATCGATCCGGTCCGAACAGGTGTCCGGTCCCAGCGGTGCCAGCAGTCTGGTGTCCAGTGCCGCAACTGTACGGATCACCTTCTGGCGTGCTCCTGCTTCATAATATACCAGAATACCGCCGTTTTCTGCATGGGCTTCTGCCTTTTTGACAGCGGCAGATTCCAGCAGCTGCTTTTGCACGGCAGTTTCCAGTTCCTTGTCGAATGCATACGCACCGCAGCGGAACCGAATCCGCCCCGGCTTGTCATAAACAATCTGAAATTTCATTATGCATCAGCTTCTTCGCATGCGTCTGTGTCGTTGATACCTGCCTGTTCCTTGGCATCGCAGCAAATATCCTGTGCTTCGTCCTTCATATTCTGGAAGGCAGCCTTTGCATCATTCTGCAGCTTCATGCCCTTTGCCAGACCGGAAACAGCCAGCTGACGGGTCTTCTTTGCAGTGACGATCTTCTTGCCGATCACCATTGCAGCAGCACCACCGACAACACACCACAGTTTTTCATTCTTAAAGCATTTCAACATTGTAAAGACTCCTTTTTGATCAATTTCAGTTTGAAAATGCATTTCGCTTCTCAAACTCTATACCTAGTATACACCTAGACTTTACAATTGTCAATCACTTCGAAGGAAATATTTTGTAAGAAAAATCAGTGGGTTTTTTGCGAAGATTGTATATGTATTATGAATTTCAGATAGTTCAAGCGAACTAACTATGTAAAAATTATATACAACTAACCCAAAATCCACAAACATTCTGAAGTGTTTCACGAATTTTTGCGGCATGTTGTAAAAAGCATGTAAAAGGCATTCAAAAATTTCAGGGCGGCACCGCACAAGGCTTTTACACAAGATGCCCTTGGGCAATACCGCACAAAGATTGTGCGACAGATGCGTCGTCAAATTTTTCGTCAGATGAAACAAAAAGCGGAGTGAATACTGGATGTATTCACGAGCATTTTTGTGAAATATGACGAGAAATTTGCAAGCAGATGGCGTGCAAAGTCGCCAGACGCTCTTTGTGCGGTATTGCCCTTGGTATATTTCCAGACATGCCTGCATATACTGTGCATGAGGTGATCTTTGTGGCATTTTCCAATTTGCAGACACTGCTGCGGCAGAGCAGTTCTTCCAGACAGTTTCTGTTGTCCCTGCCGGTGGGAATTCAGCTGCGGCTGCACGAACGCAGTCAATTTATCCACACCCAGCAGGAACTCCGGCGGCATGCGGCATTTTTGCAGCAAGTCCAAAGGCTTTATTCAGTGTTGCCCTAAGATATTGAGCAGGCTATAAAGAAATCCCTGTCCGTTGTGTAAGCGGACAGGGATTTCTTTTTGAAAAAGTTTATCAAATTATCAGGGCAATACCGCACAAAGATTGTGCGGTATTGCCTCAGGTACAGTGGCGGAAGTTCTTGTCGGTGCAAAGTCTTGCAGCCACCAAGCCCATCGGCAATGCCATAACGATCAGAATCGCCTTGGTCAGCCAGAGAGAGCCGTCGCCGATCTCATTCAGCCCGATATAGTAGATACCACGGTACATATACAAGCCCGGAACCATGATGACGATTGCCGGAACAGTCAGGGAAATTCTCGGATAACCGATCTTTTTCTTGACGATCGATGCCACACAGCCGGTGAAGAATGCTCCGATAAATGCGGCAATGCCTACCGGAAAATGTGCCAGATCGATCAGTTCCAGACGGAGCGTGTTGGCAAACATGCCGATCAGTCCCGCCGTCATTGCCATTTTCCGCGGGCTGTTGAACATCAGAGAGAAGCCGTATACCCCGAAAAAGCTGGTGATGAGTCGCAAAATAATCATCATGCCGGTGTCAATTTGCAGAGCCACAAAGTCTGCCGGCTGGAAGCGACAGACCAGAGCCGTCACCCAACCAGTCATGGTCGCAGTGAGGATAATCAGCAGAGCGTATGTGATCCGCTCCAAACCGGAACGAATGTCCAGCTTGGCAAGGTCGATACCGCCGGTAATCAGTGGGAATCCGGGGATCACGAACAGCATGGCACAGATATAGCCCGCCTGATGCACTTCCGACACGCCGAAAATGGTCTGTGCCAGCAGAATGGTCAGCACGTATGTGACACAGGAAGCCGCTACGCTGACAGCAACATTTCCCAGCAGAGAGATCTTTTTTTGCAGCATCAGCTTTCGCACAAAGTTTCCCACGCCTGCACCAAAAAAGGCACAGATCATTTCCATGGGACCGCCGCCCAGCAAAAAGGTAAATGCACAGCACGCAATTGCGGCTGCCAGTCCCAGATTCCAAGCCTTATAATTCGCCGGTTTTTTCTGAATTTCGTCCAGCACCAGATGAATCTGCTTAGCAGAGATCTGCGTTGCCATTTCCGGAAATTCCCGCATAAAGGCTTCCAGAGCGTTCAGCTTATCCGTATTCACACCGGTAGTCGGCAGTGCGATCGAATGGGTATATGTGCCGCTTTCCTCATAGCAAGTGAACTCAATGGACAGCAGACCAATATCTGCCGTACAGGAAATGCCCAGCGTTCTGGCAACCTCATTCATCGAATTCCGCACACGCCACGCACCGGTTCCCACCGAAAGCATCATCTGTCCGATTCTGCCCACCAGCGTCGCCTTTTCCTTTAAGGTCGCCTCAGTCGAAGGCACGCTGTCATCATCTTTGACAATGTGCTTCCAGTGAATCGTCATGTGCTGTTTGTTAATACTCCCCATGCACTTTGTTCCTCCTCTTTTTTCATGCAGCACCGCAAAAGTCATTCAGCAGACTTTCTACAGTAGTTTTTCAAAGGCAATACCGCACAAAGCCTTGTTTCTGCCGCTCCAACACAACAGCCGCCCGTTTTTGTCGGTGGGCGGCTGTTTTTTTCCATTGCAGAATACCCTATCTATTATAGTAAACTCATTTTGCAGTGTCAAGATTTTTTTCGTGAACACAGGACGGCGGGGAACAGATTTCTTGCACAGTTTTTGTAGAATTTTGGGCAGATTGTAATTTTCGGAAAACAAAAAAGCAGTTTCAAAAATTTGAAACTGCTTTTCATTCTGGCGGACAGGGAGGGATTCGAACCCTCGATACGCTATTAACGTATACACGAGTTCCAGTCGTGCGCCTTAGACCAGCTCAACCACCTGTCCATTCTATAGTGCTTCCTGCGATTTGAGGAAGTGGTGCGAGTGACGGGACTTGAACCCGTACGCCGAAGCACACGCCCCTCAAACGTGCCTGTCTGCCAATTCCAGCACACTCGCTTCATGTTTTTTCATGTGTCGCATTCAGCTTTATTATTATAGCAGAAAAACAAGCCCTTGTCAACACTTGAAATCACTTATTTTGTTTATTTTTCGTAAATATAGCGTGAATCATGGCGAAAACAGCATTTTTCTACTGCACATGCAAAAAGGCAGACCCTGCCGGAGCGTTCCGCACAGAGTCTGCCTATGAAATCTTTTACACCTGTTCCGTTTTTGCCGATCACAGCATCTTTGCCACGTCTTCTGCGATCTGCTCTGCGGTCAGGCGGTTTTCCCACAGAACTTCCTGTGCATCATAGCGATCCAGAAATTCCTTTTTCAGACCATAGCACCTGGTCTTTACTGCGGAGTCGCCGTAGAACCGTGCAATCTTTTCACCGAAGCCGCCGTCCAGCACGCCGTCCTCCAGCGTAATGACTGCCTTGTGACTGGATTTCAGCTGTTCCAGCAGTTCGGTGTCCTGTCCGGTGATATAATACGGATTGATGACCGTCGGCGTGATGCCGGTCTTTTCCTGAATCTTTTCCGCAGCAGCAACGCCCAGCGAATAGAACGAGCCCAGTGCCAGAATTGCCACATCGCTACCCTGCTGTGTCACCTCGTACTGGTTCAGCTGACTGAAATCCTTGGTCACAGCCTTGCCGTCGGAAACATACTGTGCCGGCACACGGATTGCCACAGGGTGTTCCGTCTGATCCAGTGCCCAGTCCAGCATTGCACGGTACTCCTCTACAGTGACCGGTGCCAGATATACCAGATTGGGGATATTGGAAATCATGGGAATATCGTAGATGCCCAGATGCGTCACATCATTCATGCCAAAAACAGAAGCGGCGAAAACCGCAATGGTAACAGCATTCTTGTTGATGCAGATGTCCTGCGACAGCTGGTCGTAGGTACGCTGGAGGAAGGAACTGTACACGCCCCAGAACGGCTTGCCGCCGTTTTTCGCAATACCGGAAGCCATTGCCGCAGCCTGCTCCTCTGCGATACCCACGTCAATAAACTGCTTGCCAGCCTTTTCCCGAATCTCCGGCGTGAATCCGAACACCGCCGGCGTTGCGGAAGTGATCGCACAGACGCTGGGATCTGCTGCCATTTTTTCCTGCAAATAGTTTGCCGTAAATGTGCCGTAGTCGCCGTCACCGTCAAAGGAACCGGTGGGTTTTCCGGTTGTCGGATCAAACGGCATGCACCAGTGCCACTGCTCCTTGTGCTGCTCTGCCAGTTCGTAACCCTTGCCCTTTTGGGTAACGATGTGCACAGCCACCGGCCTGGTGCTGTCCTTGACCTGCCGGAATGCGGCGATCAGGGACGAAATATCGTTGCCGTCTTTCACAAACACATAGTCCAGACCCATGGCACGGAACAGATTACACTCTGCCTTGCCGTCAGTATCCCGCAGCAGCTTCAGATTCCGGTACAAGCCGCCGTGATTTTCCGCAATAGACATATCATTGTCATTGACAACAATAATAAAGTTGGTGTCCATTTCGCCGGCAAAGTCCAGACCTTCCAGTGCCTCGCCGCCGCTAAGGGAGCCGTCACCGATCACCGCAATGACATTGCCGGTTTCGCCGTTCAGATCCCGTGCCTTTGCCAGACCGCTTGCAAGGCTGATCGAAGTGGACGTATGCCCCACGTTAAAGAAATCGTGTTCGCTCTCCTCCGGATTGGTATAGCCGGAAACGTCGTCAAAGTGTTCTTCATACAGATAGGCATCTTTTCTGCCGGTCAGCATCTTGTGCGGATAGCTCTGATGAGAAACGTCGTAGACGATTTGATCCTTCGGGGAATCAAATACATAATGCATGGCAATGGTCGCTTCCACCATGCCGAAATTCGGTCCGAAGTGACCGCCGTGCTTGCTCAGACGAAACAGCAGAGCCTTCCGCATTTCTGCTGCCAGTGCATGCATTTCGTCTATATTCAGTTTTTTTACATCTTCCGGTGCATTGATTTTTTCCAGATACATTATGATTCCTCCTGTTCGTGATTCTTGGGAAACGCTACGTTTCCTTTGTATTCCTGTTTATCCCATGTGAGTACGCCTGTCCGGACAGCTTCCTCATAGCGGCTGATCTTATAGTTCAGCCGTTCCAGTGTCGTGTCGATCTGCTCCCGCTGTTCCAGCAGTGTTTCCCGCTGATCCAGCAGCAGCTGTAACCGTGCCGGAATGGTGTCATCGCCCTGCTGGCACAGCTTCACATACTCGATCATGACTTCCACCGGCAGTCCGGCATTTCGCATACAGAGGGCAAGCTCCACCCAGCCCAGATCTTCCGGCTGGTAGTTCCGGATACCGCTGGGGGTTCGGGTGACTTTGGGGATCATGCCCACCCGCTCATAATACCGCAGCGTATCCTGCGTGATATGATACTTTTCGCTGACTTCCTTAATGGTCAAGGGTTCTCACCTCCTGCAATTGTATTATAACACTTGGAGTTGGCTCCAAGTCAATAGGGCTGTTCCGGAATTTACATTTCATTCACAAAAAGAGCTCCCTGCAACATAAAAGTTCCCAGGAAGCTCTTTGGTGAATTCAGGAAGCACTGAATAAAGCTTGCACGCAGATTGCGTGCAAAGCCGTCAGGCGTGCTTTATGCAGTGTTTCCTTTATAATTGTTCGATAGAATCCCGCTGATAAAAATTCGGGTTTCCCATCGGTTCTGCCGTCAGGCGAAAAATCACGCATCCATCCGGACAGACGATCGTCTTGCTGTATTTTCCGTCACCGCCCAGATACCGCAAGTCGCCGCCGCTACGAACGGCATCCATCAGCGGATACAGCAGAAGCATGGTCTTGCTGCAAATTCCACAGCCGTCCGCATTTACAGGGCATCCATAGGTGCAATGATACACATCACCGATTTCTTCTCCGTTTCGACAATAATTTTCAGTTTGATCGCCGTGCAAAAAACCAGTCACAGTTATGGTAAATGCATAATCTTCTGCAAACCATTTTTTCATATTCAATCTCCTATTGCATCGAATCGATCTTCCACAGACCGTTGTCCAGCACAATTTGTACCGTCAGCGTATCCGCCGCACCGAAATTGTCGTACTGCATCGAAGCGGTAAACGAACTGTCTGTAGCATTGGAAATGGTCACCTGTTCCGGATCGATCCAGGTGAAGCCGCCACTGGTGGCATACTGTCTGCCGTAAAGTCCGCCGTTGGCATCGATGTACAGCGGCTGGTCTGTGCCGAGAATGGCAGCATAGCGGCTGTCGATCATCTTCTGTGTCAGAGAAGCTGTCATGTAGGCTTTCAGGTCGGCGGTGCTGCTGAACTGCGTTTTTGTCACTCTTTCATAGGTCACGCCGGACTTTGTCGTCTGTATGGTATCGGTTTCATCTTTCGGCAGGTTGCCGCTGCCGATCTGGTCGATGTAGTTCAATGCCCCGAACAGTGTCTTTGCCATAGCCGCATATTCCGAGGTGTCTGCACCGGCTTCGGGAACTGTTGTCGTTTCCGCCGAAGTGGTTTCCGCTGCGGGCTCTGTGGTTTCGTCCGGTGCCGGAATGGTTTCCGCAGTTTCCGTTGCGGCTTCCGTTTCTGCGGCAGAAGTTTCTGCTGTTTCCTCTGTGCTGCTCTCTGCGGCGGATTCTTCCGGTGATACAGTTGTGGTTTCGGCAGTGTCCGAAGAAGACAGCGACGGGATCTCCCCTTCTGTACAGCCAGAAAAGCCGGTCAGCACTGCTGCTGTCAGCATTGCCGCAATCCAAATCGTGTTACACTTCTTTCTCATGATCGATTCCCTCCTTGGGAAAAACTACCGGCGAACCGGCAGTTTTCTTATGATGTTCTTTCAGTTTTTCATTCATCTGTTCGGCAGTTTTTTTATAGATCTGATAATTCAACGCCGATGTGAAAAGATACACTGCCGCACTCGTCAGGCACATTGCCAGAACTCCGACAACAGAAAGTTCGTACCAGCCGTACAGCCACCCGCATACCAGCACCCCCAGGGTAATCAACACATAGTGTACTACCAGCCGCAGCATGCCTTCCCACTTCTCCATGTCTTTCGGCGGCAGCACCAATTCTGTAACAGCACCTGCCAGCACGCCAATAGACAAAATTTCCGGCAGCACCATATAGGGAATCCAAAAGTGCAGGATCTCCCGATGTCCCGACAGACAGTAGACACCGTACCAGACAATGCAGGCGATCAAAGTACCTGTCGCAGATACCGTTGTAATGGAGAGAAACCGTTTGAATCTATTCTTCATCGCCGCACCTCACAACCCCAGCCGCTTTTTCACAGCGGGAACATACTGACGGGAAATCACGACTTTCTCCCCGTTTTGCAGGATCGCCTCAAACCGACCGCTGAACGACGGAGCAAACCGTTCCACCTTTGCCAGATTCAGAATCATCGACTTGGAAATGCGGACAAAATCCGTTCCGGCAAACCGCTGTTCCAGTTCGTAAAGTTTCTGCTTCAATTCCGACACCTCCGCTTTTTCATACGCATACACACGATTGTCCACAGACTCAAAATAAAACACCGATGACGGACAGAGCACACTCAGGCTCCCGTCCTCGTGATAGCACATCAGTTTCTCGTCCTCCGCCTGTATCACACGCAGCAATTCCAGCACACGTTCTGAAAGCTGATTGACGCGAACGATCAGTTCTTCTTCTCCGCCCTCCGGCGGCTTTTCAATGACAACTCTCATGGTAGTCTTTGTTTCCTTTCCGCAATCCCGTGTACCAAAATGTAGCACCCCAGCAACAGCAGAATTGTCAGGCACAGAAACAGGTACATTTCCGGAACTGCAACTGTTTTTCCCGCAAATTCAGGATCACAGTCCAGTGCTTTTTGTATGCCGCGAACCACTTCTTCCGGTACGCCCTCGCTCTGCATCTGCTGTAACACGCCGCCCATGGCGTGATTTCGCATCAATGCAGTGGCATAGGTGCTTGGCAAAAAGGAAAGCACCTTTTGCAGACCGGTTCCAAAGCCGGAGATCGGCATGTATGCCCCGCAAATGAAACCGTAGCCGGCACTGACAATAGTACCCACCGCCGAGATCTGCCCCTGTGTACTCAGGAAAAAGTGAATCAGTGAGGAAAGTGCCGTTCCGAACAGCACCAGAAGCACCACATCGCCGGTAAGCCGCAGCACGTCGCCCCACGTATAGAACCAGCCCACCGCATGGACGTAGCCCAGACACAGCCCGAACGCCGCAAGACAGACGATCAGAGAAGATGCTACCGTTGCCAGAAAATAGCTGACTGGCAGCACTGCCGGTTTCAGCGGAGCGATCAGCAGGTCTTTCCGTGCACCGGTGATCTTGTCCTGCACCATCAGCATATTGGAACAGAACGGCACTGTCACGCAGCACACTGCCAGAATCGATGACAGCAGCTGTGCCCCTACTGCCCCGTCGATCACCTGCCTGGAAAGAGAAAAGCCTTCCGGAAATCCCGCAGAAAAGTTGTCCCGATAGACATTCCCCAGAAACGTCACATACAGCACCAGCAAAATCGCCGGCGTAATCAGCGAGGTGAAAAACATCGCCTTATCTTTAAAGTACAGCTTCACATTACGCAGAAACATAGCTTTCCACATTGCCAGCACCTCCCATGTTTTTTCCTGTTACAGCAAGAAAGACATCGTCCATTCTGCCCTTGATGATCTCGTAATCCGTGAACAATTCCGGCTGCTGCAAAATCAGCTGTGTGGCTGTGCGGGTATCCGGCACGGCAATTCGCAACGCTGCCCCGACTTTTTCATAAGGCAGTCCCAGTGCTGCCACCGCGGATTCCTCTGCGTGATACAGTGTAATCGTATCGCCGGTGTAGCGGTTTTTCAGTTCCAGCGGCGTTCCCTCTGCCAGAATTCTGCCCTCGTCCAGAATGACCACATGGTCTGCATCGGCAGCCTCCTCCATGTAGTGGGTGGTGAGAAATACCGTCATGTGCTTTTTCTTTCGCAGTTCCCCGATCACCCGCCAGACAGATTTTCTGGTTTGAGGATCCAGCCCTGTGGTGGGTTCGTCCAGAATCAGCAGCTGCGGCTGGTGAAAAATCGCCCGTGCAATGTCGATTCGCCGCCGCTGTCCGCCGGAGAGCTTCCCCACGCTTCGTTTCAGCAGGAGCTTCAGCTCCAGCAGTTCGTCCAGTTCTATCAGACGTTTCTGAAATGTCCTGCCGGTAATGCCGTAGAGTGCCGCACGGGTTTTCAGGTTGTCCAGCACCGAAAGCTGTTTATCCAGCACGGAATGCTGGAACACCACGCCAAGGCTCTGCCTGATCTGCGGCATGTCCTCCAGTGTATCCTTTCCCTGAATCCGCACGCTGCCGGCATCTTGCCGCAGCTGTCCGCACAGCATGGAAATGGTCGTGCTTTTTCCTGCCCCGTTGATGCCCAGAAACGCAAACAATTCCCCCTGTTTCACTTGCAGGGACAAGTCGTTCACTGCATGCACAGTTCCGAAGCTTTTTTGTAAATGTTGTATCTCGATGCAGTTTTCCATCTTCACCGCCGCCTTCCTTTTAAGATTTGTTTCCTTTATTATACTGTTTTTACAAAACAATTGCAAGGGAAAAACCGTAAGCGGCTTTGCAGACGGGGTAACATGCAAAAAGAGAGCACTGTGATCTCTCACGATGCTCTCTTTCTTGAGGCAATACCGCACAAAGATTGTGCGACAGATGCGTCGTCAAATTTTTCGT
>ERZ1031347.127-NODE-127-length-35803-cov-37.737552_pt1 | contig 35803 bp, 37 predicted proteins | sample MGYA00517106_ERZ1031347 | MGnify/ENA primary metagenome ERZ1031347 (study PRJEB33719, sample SAMN04261392) | wastewater metagenome | biome: periurban shantytown; feature: human; material: feces | host: Homo sapiens | place: Peru: Lima | collected 2012-07-19 ...
AGGATCACCCCCGCATACACGGGGAACACACTAAAAGATCCCTTATATATCGGCATTTCTAAAATGACAACTTCCCATTTTTCATTAGTTTGACAGCTAACTCCCTACAAGCTATGGAGTCTGACAAAGCATTATGCGGAAGATTATTAGTTACACCATAGGCCCTTAACACAGTCTCAAAACGATAATTATCCAAAAATGAATCTATCTTCTTTATCCTTGGCAACAAATCAATAATTGTATTATTCATTTTTTCTTCTATTCCGGCTGCTATCATTGCGGCATTAATAAATCTTAAATCAAAGTTCATTATGTTAAACCCTATCAGTATATCATCTTCTATGAATTTTTTAAATTCATTCAAAACAACATATATGTCCTCGCCCTCACTCTCAAGCTTTTCATTCGTAATACCTGTTAACGCAACTATCTTGGGTGATATCAAGTTATTTGTCCTTATAAGTTTGTAGAACCGATCACCAGTGGCTCCCTTTACTGCTGCCAAAGATATAATGACATCATTGGTAACATCAAGGCCTGTTGTTTCGATATCAATTACCGAGAAGTTTCTTTTCAACCTGACATCTTCGCTGTCTCTGATTTTTTTCCCGGCCATCATCCTTGCCTTATGCCTTTTTGCGGCATCACTAAACCCCAGCTTGATAGAATCTTCCTCTGGAAAAATATGCTTGACCAATGGTATCCCATCAAAATTAACAATTTCCTTATCTTTTCTGTTAGTTTTGAATGTATAGCCTGTCTCATTATTGGTGCTGTATACCATAGTAGCCTCACCATTAACACCAATATTTTTCTGAATTCTTTCCCAAAGCGCATCACGCACCCTGGCATTTATATTGCCAACATACACTCCTGTCTGAACTTCTTGAAACCATTTCGTCAAATCACCACGAAGCGAAGGAGGTACTTTAGACAAAGTTATAACTATCATTAATCATCATCCATTTCGTGATATTGCACTCCAAATTTCTGAAGTCCAAGTTTGTCATCCCACAAATTAATGACGTCAACATTATCGCTGTTATCTTCATCATTTAGCAAGAACTTCAAATCCCTTACCATCCTCTTTATCAGCTTTCCATCTTTAAAAAAGTCTCGCATCGCAAGCCTTGTTCTCCTGCTTATATCTCCTTCAGGACTTTCCGCTATAATACTGAATGCAACCGGAATTGAATATTCCGCTTTGTACAAATCCGCAAAATCATAGACAAAAGACATATCATGCCCCGTATGAACAAAACCCAGTCCGGGTGAAACTCCTAAAGCAGCTATGACGCTATAGCTTAAACCATAAAGTGCTTGATGCGCAGCAGTCAGTGCCTGATTTATCGGATTACTGGACTCAAAATTATCTGGATTGTACTCTCTTCTTGTCCATTCGACACCTGTCTTTTCAGATTCCTTTCTGTACACTTTTCTGACGCGAGAACCCTCTTTGCCCCGCAATTCCTGCATAGTATACCTGGACACGTCCTCATTTGGAAAACGCAACTGATACATTTTTCTAGCCACATCTATACGAGACCTGGTATTGGAGACAAGCTTAGCCTGTTTTTCCAGCAATGTCGAAGAATGGTTCAAAGCTCTGCCATGAGCATACTGCTTTACCCCGTATTCGCCTACCCAGACAACGCTCATGCCGGAATCTCCGATTAATTCCATGGCTCTATGCGTTATATCAATTCCCGGTCCCAGCATTAGCACGCTTATTATCGCTGCCGGAACATAAACGACACCCTTATCATCAGTAACTGTTATAGCGCTGTCCTGACGATTTACCTTAGCATGTTCCAGATACAGAAAGGTAATTCTGTCACTGACGCGTTCCAATTCATATAATTTTGGCTTATCAGCGCCTGTTTTTCTAGCCATATGAAAATCATCCCTTTGGAATTACGGTCATCAATCCCATGCCAAATGCTTTTTCACGACCTACGCCCTTCAATAAAGCACTTCTAAACAAATCAAGATCTACAATCTTCAAATATCCCTGATAAGTAACCTTGCTGAGCTTTACACTCCTTCCACCTTTCCTTTTCAGAACCTGCCACTCACGATTAATAACGCTAAATGACGGAATCCCGTCAGATTCAAGAATATCGAACCCTAAACCTTTGGCTCTGTCCAACAGCCACTTACTTTGCTGTTCAACGGTGACATGAGGATATACTTTTCCATCTTTACAATGGGTAGGATTTGCCGTCAACTTGAACATCATAATCTGTCCAACATTTAACTTATCCATGAACTCATCATAATTCCTAACCATAACCGTCCCATCAACGCCATACCTCAGCAACTCCTCTTCATCAGGTCTGTCACTGCTTAGAAGCAAAAGATAGCTTTTTCCCTTGAAATCATCTATTCTCCACAAATGCCTCTGTCTCTCATGATTTTTGATTTCCTCGGGGAAACACTTCTCCACCCAATCATGATAAGCTCCAAGATGCGTCAAATTCTTAAGTTTCCGGCGATTTGTTGAATCTATTTCTACACGTGATAAATACAACATCTGCACCTCCTAGTCAAAAATACTCATGGCATCATAATCTTCAAACTTTTCCTTTTCATACAGTGGATTCCGCAAATTCACAAATTCGCTTGATTCCATACGAGATTGATATTCTCTGCTTTTACTGTCAAAGGATATGACTTCATCTTTTACAACTTTAACGTATTTATTTGTGTCTGACAAACTGGAATCATAGAAGACCTCAACTCTAACATCTTCTTTACTGCTGTTTCTGCGTTGATACCATCGAGATGCTTGCCAAGCTTTATCCCTTAAGGTTTCCAGAGGAGAAACAGAGTCTGATAAATCTGTTTCCAAAACACCCGCTACAGGATTTGACCTTCTTCCCAGAAATAACGAAAACCTTGGATGTTTCAAAGAGTAGGAAATCCTGCTCATAAGATCACTGTCATTACTTCCGACAGCAACCATAAATACTGCGTCCTGCAAATAATCTCTGTATGTTAACTTTGATCCGCTACCCTTTTTCCATTCTACAGTTTGAAAATCCTGTATAACTGTACCAGGCTGGTCTACTCTGACAGCGTATCTCAATTGATTCAACTTATTGATTCTGCTATCATCACGTCTATATCCCAATGCAGCTGCAATCATGCCGATGACAGCACTTTTGGACGGATGAAGAGCTGTGGTTCTATAATTGAAAGATGCCGTTCCACCATATGATTGTAAAGGTGCAGTTAATCTAATCGTTAAAACTTTCATCTTGCACCGCCTTATTCAGAACTTCCTTGACTTTAGTCAAAAGGCTGTCAATATTATCCATGTTTTCAGCTAACTCGTTATTCAAGTAGTCAATATTTTCAAAACTCAAAACGAAGTTGGCTACCGGCTTTTCAACAAACTTCAATGTATTCTCATACTCTTTTGCCAATCTTTTAACTGACTCTTTCATATAACCGCCATTGGTCTTGACCGGTTCTTCAAATGCAGATACAAGATTTACAGGCGTATCATTGCGAATAGTCACCATCACATATCCAGGAATTGTCTTATTGGCAAAAGTATTCTGCTTGCCAGTAGGCATTGAAAGTAGGAAGGCACGTAAAAATTCAGCAACTCCCTCAACTGCACCCTCCTTGCCGATGTTATCAGCCAGTTCATTCACGTTGACATTAGCATATCTGTACAAGGTAGATGAATTAAACTCAATTGTTCCAAGCATTGCCGCTCCTTGTGCATCATCCGGTTGTTCATCATCCAATGCTGTGTAGTAATCATATTCCGGCACAATTTCATGTGTTGAAACCGCATGTGCTACCTGTGCAGCCGCATCCACATTCAATTCTGGATCATCCGCTACCATCCTGCCAAACAATGCCAGATCAAGAGAATTATTACTCAGCAATACCTTCTTCAATTCTTTCTTGTCCAAATTATCCCCGTTACTCAAGGAATATTGAGCAACTTTATCAATCTGACCCCGACTAAGCATTAACAGAGCACCTGTTTCATTGTTCTTGTCAATCTTAATTCCCGCGGTTTTCAACACTGAAATGGCCTTCTTCAACGCAGCGTCATCACTGACGCTATCATCAATTTCCATAATTCTACGAGAAATCAGCTCAACAGCTTTCTTTGTTCTTGTACCTACTAACTTGTCATTATCTTCAAAGGACTCTCTAACCGCTCTCTTCCAACTCTGGGACGATACTCTTGAACGAACAACTCCACCATAAGTTACGGTTTTAGGCGATCCTGCATCGTCACGGTTGATGTTTGAAGCTGGAACTGTATGTAAAACATTGAAATCTGCATATAAATTTTTCATTTTAAATTCTTCCTTCCTTAAATTAGCATGTTACTTCTGATTAAAGTATTCACGGCCCCATTTTAAACGGATGCTGTTTGCACTTTCATAACTATATTGTAAAACCAACAAATCCTGAGCCAACTGAGAATAATCAATTTTATCAAATCCATTCGCCTTGCCTATTTTCTCCAGTTGAACAAGTGAATTGACGATACTATCGAAGTTGGACATTGACAACAGTGCCTGTATCCTTCTGTCCAAAGACTTGCTGTCACCCTTTTCCTGTTTTAATCTACCTCGTAATTTCTGCAATGCACCAAAAAATGTATCCGCTTCACCATTCTTATTTTCATACACACAAGTGGATTTCCCCTGCTGATGAATGGCATAAAGTCTCACTGCACAATATTCGGCTTTTTCTTCAAAAGTCGGCTTATTGGATGACAGATAATCACTGGGCATGTTTTCCATTAAAACCGGCCAGAAGATTCTTGCACGCGGACTGGTAAGCTTGTTCCCGGCACGCACTCCGGCCAGAACATCCTTTCTAGTTGTAGTACTGCCATTTCCATATAACTGTCGCACTATTCGATCCGTCACCGTTCTAATTTCACGCATCTATGTTCCTCCTTATTCAAGTTCCTTATACATTTTATGCTTAAACAAACCAACAGCAGTAAAAATATTCCTTACGTTACCACTTTCGTCAATTGCACCAACTATTTCTGAATGAGTTGCTCCCTTCATGAAAATATTCAAGTTGTCAAGAGTCGTCTGCAACAACAACTTCTTCCACTCATTCAGTTTTTCATCTCGATTGTCACTGTCCTTCAATCCTGAGAGCCAATTCTTGAATGGTGCGTTAAGCCCATCATAGAAAACCAAGCCATATTTTCTAGAAAAACTTCCTGCCTGTCTGTTATCGCCGTGAAATCTAATTAACCCTACCTTCTTGACCATCTTAATGTAATCATCAGCCACATTCTGCGTAGTTGCAATCGCATCTTCAATTCTCCTAGGCCAGCGATTTTCTCCCTTATCAAAGAAGACAGATGCATTTATATTCATGTCATCGAAAACTTCTATCGCCGGTGCCTGTGACGTCGCATTTCCGTCACTGATTACGGAAACGGAATCAAGTGAAAGAAGCTTTCCTCTGTCAATGCAGTCATTCTCCTTTAATTCCCTAAGCCATGATACTATTCCAGGTTCCTTTCTATCTTCCTTTCCATCAACGTTAATATACATTCCAAAGTCCCGCCACATTGCCTTATTTACATTTGAAGATTTTATCGACCTGGCAGCCGGCGTGACATCATCCTTATCATTTCTCCAGATGGTCATAGGTTCAATAAAGGCGTTCGTATTACTCAATGCCGGTAACCCAGCAACATAGATGGCAGGTTTGTCGTATTCCCATTCAATGTGCATCAATCGTGACCAGGTAGTATACAGTGCCGCTATATTGTTAGGTGGCACCAGCCTTTTGATGGATTCAACATAACCATCAAAACTGTCATTTTCCCAAACCGGCACTTGGTTAACATAGTTTTCTCTGTCAATCTGATTTACTAAAACCAAATTAAGCAGCAATGTTTCAAAAAGGCTGTCACCATCCGCATAAACCGGACTCAACTTGTATAACCATCCAGCAGAATTAGAAACCTTCTCCTTTAAATTTATCTTTGTTTTATCAGTAGTCCCTGTATAATTCTGGTATGTAATAATCCATCTGACCAGTTCATCCATAGAGAAGGAATCTTTCTTCTGTGCAGATCTAGGAGAAAAAAGACTTGGTGAGTTATTACTTTCAGAAATACGGCGGTTAATCTGCCTTACACTGACAGTGCCTTTCCCCGTGGAAATTGGCTTTGTAGCAAAAGAATCGTATTCTTCTCTCGTAACCTGATAAAAAGGCCGTTCACCGAACATATCGAACGCATCTATGTTCTTGTAAAGATATTCAACCACTGCATCAGAGAAATGTCCCTGACTGTACAGTTTCTCCCATGTATCGAACAAATCATCCTCGTCATATTCATCAACAAGCCTTACAAATCTCATGTCATCATCCAGTTCGATCCACTCGTAAGGATTGTCATCCGCATCGAATCTTGTATACACTGTCGTCAGAATCGCCAACATGAATCTCATGACTGCCAGGTCTTGAAATTTCATGTCACCAGATAAGCAAAGATACTTCTGCGAATTTCTGAAAGCTTCCTCCAGCGAAACCTTTGTTTCATGTCCACTTTCCTTTTCCACGACTTTAATCCACGGATTCTTAACCAAATTGAAGCTCATCAATCGACATCATTCCTTTCATAGCTTAGTCCGCATTTATCTGAATATCCAAGATGCCATCCGTCAAAGTCGGCCCTTAAGTCAGCGTCAAGCACCATGGCCAACGACCCCTTGAGCCAGACGTCATCCTCCCATTCAGGAAACAAGATTCTGGTCTTCTTCTCAAGCTTGCGAATAGCCTTGTCTATATTATACTCCGAGATAACCGCTGAAGGAATCCTTATCAGCTGCTCGGCAATCCTTTTCGAATCAGTGTCAGAAAGTTTTCCACCATCAAGAATTTCATAGTCGTCTCCATTTCTTTTCAGCAACACGACTTCAATCGTCTCGTCAATATCACGAACAGCAGCACTGGCTCTTTGATCACTGTTTGAAACATCAGCCTTGTCCCTGTTGAGCCATCCATGTATTGAGCTTTTTCTTTTAGAGTATGACGGTGGAGAAATTTGGAAGGCTGATGCCTTTCGAATTGCTTTTTCCTTCCTGTCTTGAAATTCATTTCTAGCCTTTTCAAGTTCCTCATCGCAAAGATCATCATCTTCACGGTAAACTTTCTGCACCAATGAGGAAATGTCTTTCGGAATGTCAATCCTATCCTTCAAATAATAATCAGTCTTCATAAGAAGATATCTGCCGTATATTCCTTCATTTGCATCCCCGTAATCACCGAATTCATTTATGCCCATAACGTATGTCTGCGGTTCGGTTAATTTTTCTGGACGTCTGATACCATGGCGATGAAGACGTCCGATTCTCTGAAGAATCAAATCCATCGGTGCAATGTCCGTATACAGTATGTCAAAGTCAATGTCCAAAGACTGTTCAAGAACCTGTGTGCCAATCACAATCATACGTTGAGGTCTGTTTCCACGTTTTCCGATTTCATCTTGCAGTCTTTTCTCCTTCTTTACCCTGTCTGGAGCCAGAAAAGCCGAATGCAACACCATCAGTTCTACATCATCTGGAACCAATTCAGCCAACTTCTGTGCTCTCTTCACAGTATTGACAATAATCCCGGCAATTCCACCATCATGTATCATCTCAAGAACATTTTTCATAAGTTCTTCATCAGATGCATCAAAACGATGGATATGAACTGACTTCTTCTGTCCTGCACCAACATCTCCAAAATCAGTAACCCGCCCGACATGAGTCCCGTCAAGATAACTCAGCAGGGGATACGCTTCTTCAGATTCCCAGTTATCGGGGAAAATGACTTTACCCTTCCATTTCTTCCCGAACTTTCCCCTTAAGTATGATCCAAACAACTGTATTCTCTTGTCCTTCGGCAATGTTGCCGACAAGACCACAACAGGAACGTGGTATGCCCCAAGCCATTCAATTGCCTTGTAAAGATAACTGTTCATGTATGCATCATATGCATGAGCCTCGTCAATGACAACAACCTTGCCGCTGAAGCCAAAGTGTCTGAGAAAAAGGTGCTTCTGCTTCAATCCCATTAACAGGAGATTGTCAATGGTACCGACCGTGAATTTGGTGAGAATGGACTTCTTTCCTGAAAACCAGCTGTTGACGCTCACGGTGCCGTGACCGTCATCTTCATCAGCTATGTTTTCAGCATGAGGAAGATGACTGTAGGTCTGATTGAACATGGCCTTTCCATGCATCAGTCTGATACTTATATTCTCATCATCTTCTTCGGCTATATTTTTCAACCATTCATTGACCCTGTCAAACATCGCATTGGTGGTTGCCTGGGTCGGCAGCCCGATATAAAGGCCATCCCTGCCCGAGGTATATGCAAGCTGTTCGACGGCTGTCAGCGCTATCTCGGTCTTTCCGATTCCCATTGGTGCTTCGATGACAACGATTCCCGGTTTCCTTATTCTTCCTATGGCATCTGACATGATTTTCTGAACATTACGAGGCTTGAATCCCCATCGTTTCTCATAATTACTGTCAACGTCGGAAACAGGTCCGAACTGAACCGAATCATCACGGTCCCAGTTCGTTATTGCAGAACGATACCGCGAATCAAGATCAACATCAGATGCCGATTCTTCAATGTCGATTAACGGAAACATCGGCGTATGATGACTGTTATCAAGATACTCACTGGATGCAAGCCAGTCCGACATGATCAGCAGTCCCTCGAAAAGCACTGCCTGCGGCTGACCGATTTTTTCCGGCAAATCTGCCAATGAATCATACCCGGATGCACTCAGCACCTCTTTCAGAAGATATTTCTGTATGCTGCTCCATTTCCTGCGTAAATTACAGTCACTGTCCCTTTGAAAATAGTTAGAGGTGTAATCTTCAAGCTGATTATCCACATCTACAACATTAAACGGCTTACCGTGATGTCCGCCGATTACCGCACATACTTCTTCAGATACGCCCCAGTCTCTCAGCAATGCTTCTCCCGCTAGGTTATGAGGAGAATGTTTCCTTGACTCCAGCAATGCACTGTCCAGACCGTTAAATCCCGCTTCAACAAGTCTCATGACCAGATAGTCGTCAAGTTCATCATCCCTGATATATGATTTCTTGGTCTGAAATGCAGGAGTTGCCTTTCCAATGTCATGAACGGCGCCAAGAAACCTGACGAACTTCAGCAATTCCTCCTCTGAATCAAAGTTCTCCCTCATCACCTCTCTCTGTCCGTCATCAATCCAGTGATTGTAAAGCCAGCCGATTACATTCTTCGTGTCCATGAGATGTACAATCAGCGGCAACCACATCGGCTGTCCGTCCTGAACATTCTTCTTGGCCCATAGTGAATATGCCATTCTTTTAATATTTGTCATACCTTAACCTCCAAAGCTCTATCATAAATCATGCCATCCAATAAAATTAACTCTCCTCCTTTCTTCTCCACTCCATCCCTCCTACCGTCTTCTGCTTTTCCTTCAAACAAAGACAGATTCCGACGGTATTCTTGAAGCCAAAATGCCGTGCCGCTTCCGTAGCCGTTTGAAATTCGCCGCAGAAGACGTTGTTTTTGAATGCTTGAATCGGACCGGTGTTTCGATTCTTGGATTTTTTTCTTCTTTTGAATCTGTAGTCCGTGGATGCGGCACGTCCCGGGTAGTCCCATTTGAGATTTTTGACATTGTTGCCTTCTTTTCCATCGATGTGACGCACGAAGGTTCGCTTGGGATCGTCGTTTTCGATAAACGTCCTGGCAACGATTTGAGCTACGGTGTAGTTCTTCTTGTTTCCGTCTTTGTCAACCAGACGGATTACTTTGGTGCCGTTTCTCAGCTTGCTGCACTTGAGAATTCTTTTTTTGGAAATCGTTCTGTAGCCTCTTGACGTTTTGATCGTTCTTGGCAGACTCATGATTTTGCCGGTATCGGACACCATGTAGCGTCCTTCGTAACCTTTGATTTCTTTCCAGACCATGTGTTTTTACCCCCTTTCGTTCATCAAATATCACCTTGAGTCCTATCATACGCTTTTTTCAAGCGCTAATTCCCGCAAATTTGCGGCAATTAGCATTTTTTTGCAGAAAAAATACCGAAACCATTAAAAATGATTTCGGTCTTCTCTTTTAATTCAATTTAATTCCGTCGGCATTGTACAATGCCTTATTTATCAATGTTTTTAGCGCCAAAAGACAACAAACGGACAACAATATGCTATAATAGGTTTGTGAATAAGTTTATTCACTTTTCCTTTTAAGGTAACGTAAAGTGGTCAAGGCGACACAAAGGCTTGCAGAGTTGTAACTAGAAATAGCCTCCTAATTTTTGGTGCATAAAAAGACCCCCGGATTTAACCGAGGGTCTTTTTTTACATTTCACTTAGCTTCTCATTGATTGCATCCCTCAGCGCCTGCAGGTCTTCACGGTACTGATCTATGCCGACTGCGGCGATTGCTTCAGTCGCTTTTGTTGTGGTCATTCGTGTAAAAGCGTTTGCCGATGCCTTTTGCTTCATATAGTACGCCTTGCCCGGGTTTCTTTTTTCATAAGCCCTGACGGCTTTGATTTGCGTTTTGCTTGTTGTTTTGTCCATAGTTGTCTCTCCTCTACTTTACTTTGTGAATAGTCGTTGGCAGATCATCGGGACTGTCCGCATTGATGTAGACGGGTTCAATCCATTTCAAAACCCGTTCACGGTCTGCACTGTCTCGCTTCCCCGTCCAAAAGTGCGACCAGTGGCCACGTCTCAAATGCGGGCGGGGGCGTGCATGCTGCTTGTGGTCACCGCTTTTGCGCTGCGTTTTTGCAGCATATGAGCGATTGCGCTTGATTGTAGTGCCTACACGTACCCCGACATCCCAACGTCTAACCGGGCGCTTATCGGTTGCTTTGGTTGCTTTCTTTGCTGCTGTTGTTGATGGTCTGCGCTCTTGCACGTCAGCGTTAGCAGCACATAGGTATAACAGTAACTGCACTATCAGTTTAGATGCTTTTGTCGTGTTGCTATTTGGCGAGCGGACAAACTCGGCGCCGTAACCCTTGGCCTCTTTAACGCTTAGCTCTTCGCTTTCTTCGAATGTTTTGGCAATTAAATGGATATCCAACTGACCAAAAGCCATGGTATCTGTGGATACAAACAGGCACTTGATCGCGTCCTCTTTCTTTAAAGCGAAGAAGCCGTCCATAGGCGTGTCTTGAGGGCCTGTCAGCTTAACAGGCATACAGATATATGCGCACTTAAACGGCAAGCGCTTGAGCGTGTCACTAGCGACCGACAAATCGGTTTGATCGCTCAGTGTCTCAAATAATGTTTTGTCAAAGTCGTATATAGCTTTGGCGTCTTTTAACCATGCTCCTTCAAAAGTGTTGGTAAGCGCATATCCTAACGCATTAAAACCCTCGGCATTGGTACACTCTTTTATGATATCCAGTGATTGCTGAACGTCTTGCACTGTTGACAATTCCGGCACGGCACCTAGTAGTTTATCATACCGTTTCTGCAGCTCAAGCGGGATGAGTTTCCTTTTTCGTTTCATATAATTCCTCCTCGAATACAAAAAGCACCGTTCCACTAAGAAACGGGGCTTCGTTTTTTATGCTATTCTTCAGGTTCCCCGAAAATTTCGATGTATTCGTCCGCATCAAGGCGCTTTTCCGTCCAATTCCTTGCTTGTTCTTCGGTGAACGGGATGATTTTCTCTCCGCCACCAGTCATATCGCCAACTGGCTGACTGTATTCAGTCATCGCGCCCCCTTGACCGTACAGGAAAAATTCGCCGTTTTTCTTACGATACAACGTTTCCGACACTTGTCGGAAGTCACTCTTTGAAAGACCGTTCCAAAAGTCCCCGAGTTTCGTTGCGGTTTCCGTGTTATACATTTTACCATTGATGATTTTTTTCATTTTAAATTCCTCCATTTCTCAACGGGCATCTCACCCGCGCGGTGGTTAACGGTCACTGCCGATTTGTTTATTTTTCGCGCTTAGCATGATATTTAAACATCAAAGCATCGATTGTTTCCATAACGTTGTCGGAAGCTTGCTTCATGCGTTCTTCTTCGTCTTCGGTTAAGAACTGGCTTCTCGGAAAGAAATCTCTGATGCCCTCATCCGAAGCACAAATACTTAAGAGGGTCAAACCCTCATCGTCGAAGTCAAGATCATCATAAGGGTCTCGCTTGGACTCTTCCCATAAAACTTCATCTGTACATTCCCAAATGGCAATGTACACGCGGTCTTGCATAATTCCTTTTGGAAATTTTTCGAGGTAATCCTCGATGTAGTAGCCGAATTGAATGCTCCCAATCACTTCGGCAATAAACATTCTTCCTTCTTCATTTCTATAAGTTACTTGCATTTTTTATTCCTCCTAAAATTTTGTTTTCCTTAACTTATGTCTTAATTATAACACTTGTGTTAGATATCGCAACTGTTTTTTACAACTTTTTCGAAAATATTTTTTTGCATAAAAAAATAACCCCGTATCGTCATCATACGGGGTTTGAACGGAATACTTGCTACAAGCAAAGTAAAGTAAACGAATTTTTTCTATATATTTACTCTGTTGAGTATATCTTGATTATAACACGTTTTCAGGTATCAGTAACTCAATCGTTGGCCAACAAAAATCAAGTTAGGATTGCCGATGTGGTTGCGTGTGGTCAATGAGCTTACCGACACGCCCAATCTGCTGGCGATGCCGCTCAGCGTATCACCTGATTTGACCGTGTAGACACGTGACGTCTGACCGCTGATGGTCAGCTTGTCGCCTGGGTGCAACATACTGTAGATAGTCTTGCCGTTGCGACTAGCTAACTCATACATAGACATACCGTGACGGGTAGCAATTGACCACCAACTATCGCCGGGCTTGACCGTATAAGTACCGCTCGTTGCTTGTTTAGCCGTCTGCAAGATCTCCACGTCAGCTCTGTTGATCCAGCTCATGATGCCGCCTAGCAGCACCTTGTCACCGCCTGTTTGCACAACCGGGTACATGCGCCCCTTGACCCATGACGGGATAGCTTGACCGCTTGCCCAACGTCTTGCGCCATAGTTGACCTTAACGGTGAAGCCTGTGGAAATATCTTTTTTTGGCGTGTTGTCCGCCACGATGCCCTGCTTGACTGCACTAGGCTTGGTGATTGGCTTGCTTGCTTGACCGTCTTTGTAGCCGTTGTCGGTAATGCCGGTCAAGTCTACGTCCCCGTCCAGTCCGCCGGCTACATAGGTTGACGTAAACTGGAAAATGCCCACGTTGTCATAACTTGGGAAGAAATTGTAGTTAGGCTTTACGGTTACGTTGTAGTCAGGGTATGCCGCTAACCAAAGCGTATATTTTTTGGCAAGGCTTGCCAAGTCAAGATGATTGACGAGATAGCTCTTGTAACCGTATAGCACAGGCGTATAACCCGCTTGCTTGATGCGGGTTAGCGCATAGTCGACTACTGCGGTGTTCTGTTGTCCGCTTTCCACGTCAAGTGCCACGATTGACCGCTTAGGCGTTTGAATCTTCGGCAAGAAGTAGTCAAGCACCCTGTCGGCTTGCGCTTGCGTGGTGACGTTTTGCCACCAAATATAGGTATGTGCTCTCCGTCCCATAGCAATCGTTGCCGCTACCTGCGTTTTGTACGTGTCTTGATCATACGTGTTCCAACCGTCAACAGTACCGCCAATTTGGCAAATAGCAAACTTATCGTGCGCATATCCCCACTTGCCGGTTGTGCCCTGATATCGTGCCCAGTCTACTCCTTGGTCTCCTTTAGCGGCGCTAACCGGTATAGTTGAAAGCGAAAGTGCTGTAATGCAGAAAACTGCACCTAAAGCACATTTTAGAACGCTATTTTTGCGATTTTTCATCTTTTACGTCCCCCTTTCTGTACTCATCTGACAGTTTGTAGATATACTTCCTAAGCCACTCTGGAATTGGTATACCCATCTCGCCTAAATTTTCCACGATAGAAATTGCATAGAATAAAATGTAGAAAACAAGCAGCGTGTCCGCCATGCCACCCGCTCCATAAATATCCAAGTACGGGTACAGCACGCTGGCAATCAGCAACAACGTTGAATGCTTGATAAGTCCGCTGATACCCTTACTGGACGTGGTATTCTTGGCAATCAGCGACTTTAAAAAGCCCGTCAAGATGTCCGTAATCACGATTAAAAAGAACGCGAAAAATACAGGGTTATCAATTAATTTGACAAAATGTTCAAGATACAGTTCATGCAATGGCAATATAGTTCAACTCCTTTTTATCCTACCCACCCGCCCGTTAATGCAGAAAATTTTGCATTAACCGTTACTTTTTAGTGTTTTTGTCCTCGTTTTCGGCTTTTAATGCAGAAATTTCCGCATTAAGTTTCTCGTTTTCCGTTTCCAACTCTGCGATTTTAAGCGTCTTGTTTGCAATTTCGATGGCCAGTCTTTGCATTTCGTTCATATCATTTTTCCTCCGTCTGTTTTTCTGCGCCTACTTTGTTGACCAAATCCGGATCAATCCCGTTCTCTTTGCATAAGCTCTTCTGCTCTGCGATTGCCGCCGCCATGAATTCTTTCTGCGCCGTCTTGATTTGCTCGTCCGGTGTGCCGTAAACGGGCGTACCATCATCTTTGTACTCAGTAGGCGTGTCAAAGCCCATGGTCTGCACGATTGGTGTTGCTCCGTCACCTTGTAGAACCGTTGACATGGCAAAAGATTTGTCATCTGCCATATATGTCAAATTTACAGTTTTCTTAATTTCCATTTATATCAATCCTTTCTGTTAACTTCCCCAACCGTTGTAAGTGCCTCCCTTGTCTTTTGGCAAACCGTCCGTATTGATACGGTAGCCATGTGTGAACAACACTACTCGCCCGTTTGACGGAAAAGCTATGCCGCCCCAGTTGTTGGTGTCGTTGACTATGCACGGAATCTTTTGATTACTCCCCCAGTCGCTCCATGACACCCATGCGGTGCGTATGCCGTGTGAGCCGCCACCCTTGACATGGATATCCCAGTCAAAATGAGTTTCGCCGAAAACACGCAACGGCTTAGGAATTACCACAGTATCCTTATAAGCGGCGCTCTGCCCTGTGTATGAGTACCACAGGAACGGATCAAGTGTGCCGTCCAAAATGTTTTTGGTTTTGTTGCTTGTTTCAGTACGGATCCACGTGCCGAAAGACATCATGTCACCGCCATACGGGTTGCCCCATTCCTGCTGGGGAGTGAGTGCCAGCTGAATTCCAGAATAGCCGGTACCAGTGACTGTCGTATTACGGTAGTTCCAACCATCGCCACCCATGAATCCTTGCCATTCAGTCTGCCAATCCGAAACCGCATTACCAGTGTGCCCCGTGATTTTGGCAGGCGTCTGAAACCACATGCCCTGTGGTGTCTGTTTCGTCTGCCACCGTTTGCGTGGGTCAGCGTCCGCCTTGCCCACTATGATATAGTCGCTACAGTTGATAACGTTGGTATCGATATAACCGCTTTGGATATTCGTTGTGCTTGACGTGCCGCTTGGGTCTTTACCGGTTGACGTGATTTTAATGCCGTTGAGCACGCCGGTTGAAATGTTGCTAGCATTGACGTTTATAAGATTGACCCTAGCTGCATTGAGCGTGCCCGTGGTAATTTTGTTTGCGCTGACGTTGCCGATGAAGGCGTCATTGATTGTCGCATTGGTCATTAACACCTTACCGTTCAAAGCGATTTTGTTTGCGTTGATATATGCATTTTCGTTGACCAAACCGGCACTCGACAGTATCTTTGAATTTTTGGCTATGCTTGCACTAAGGTTGTTGCTTGTTTGCGTAAGTGCTGACTGTTCTACTTTTGTTTTTAGTTTCGCATCCGTTTCTGACTTAGTGTAGACAGATGATAAGCGGTCACTAGTCGCCGTTATCTTGCCTGAAAGCGTGTCGAGTTGCGACTGCGTGTAGTCATCAAGCTTCACAAAACTTGCATATGTCAGATGGACAGCACAGGTAACCCCATTGTCTTTGACTGATATGCATGGCTTTACGCTTGTGATGCCATCTGGCACGGTTATGATGCCTTTAATCCACCCAGTAGTATTGCCTGCAACTTGACCAGATGGTCCCGCTTGCCAAGCAGTTTTTCCGTCTTTAGTGTACCTAAAGAGACCTCTAACGTTTATTGCGCGCCCGCCATGCACGCTGTAAAAGTTCGGGACTAACAGTTCTACATAATACTTGTCGCCAGGATTTACTTTGCAATCGACATTCCAGTACAGGTCATTGTTGTTAGGTGTACAAATGCACTTGGTATACCCATATGCACTGTAGCCGCTAACGTTGCTGATAACAGCTTTGGTTTTGAAGTCATTGCACGTCCATTCCCCCACACTTCCGTCTCCGAAACTCTTTTTTCCGATAAGCTCGCTCGCTTGATAAGCAAGGTTGCCTTGTACTTTGGTTATGCTTGCGGACAATCCGTCCGTTGTCTGCTTGACGTCTGCCGTTTTAGCGTAACCTTTGAGGTCGCTTGCGGTCAGTTTGGCGGACAGCGCCTTGTCGGTTTGAGCCACGTATGATTGGTACGTTGTCTTGTCTACCTTGCTAGATACGCTTGACTTAACCCCGTTAACGTCGGTGGTCAGTTGCGTTATCTTGCCAGTGTGACCAGCTACGGTGGTCTTGACGCCGCTCACGTCAGCTTTGATTGACATGATATCGCCTTGTGCATTTTTGACATTGGTTTTAACTCCGTTGATGTCGGTTTGCATTGTGGTTATTTTGCCGGCATTGTCTGCTATTGTGGTTTTGACACCATCAATGCTTTTTGTGACATCAACCGTTTTAGCATATCCGTTGAGGTCACTTGATATCAGTTTCTCTGACAAAGCCCGATTCGTTTGCTTCACGTACGTTTGATATGTGGCGTTGTCTACCTTGCCCGCTACTTTCGTTGATAACTCGCCTTGGCCTTTTTTGACCTCAGTTACGGTATCCGTCACGCTCGCTAAGTCTTTTTGCGCCTGAGTGATGTCAGCTTGCGCTTTTTGATAGTCTGCATCCGCACTTGACTTGTTGTCGGCTACTTCTTTAGCTAAAGCAGTGTAACTGTCGTTTGCCTGCTTGGCCTGCTTAAGTGCCTCGTCAGTCTGCGCTTTGGCTCCGTTTGCGGTGCCGGTGGCCTTGATTGCCTCGTCATATGCGGTTTGTGCGTCTGTTTTGGCTTGCGCCATGTCGGACTTTGCTTGATCAAGTTCAGTCTGCACCGCGGTTAAATCTGCGGTTGACGCTAACAGTTGCCATGTGCCGTCTTGGTACTGATACATTTCAATTTCGCCATTTTCCAGTTTCTTATACCAAAGATCGCCATTTTTAGGTGATGCAGGCTCCGCTTTGCCATAGTAGTTGGTGTTTTTGCCGTTAGCGCTGACGATTTCTTTGCTAAGCTCTTCTTGTTTTTTAGACAAATCGGATACGTTGCTTTCCAGTTTGCCAACTTGGCTAGCCGACGGTAGTTTGTTGACGATTGTCTGCAATCTTGCCAGCTTGTCAGCTAGTCGGCTTGACAAAAGCTGATAATTGCAAAACTCAATCGTGTTTTGTGCCGGGTCCGTATACGATTTTTCCAGTTTGGCCACTCTTGCCGACAGATACAAAGCCGGATTGTAGTCATGGTCGATAATCGTTACCGTATCGCCGATTTTAAGCGTACTGTCGATAATCTTGACGTCTGCCGTATATGTGTACTGCGGTTCACTGTACGTCTTGAGTCGTGTAATGGTGCGGTTCAGCAGCTCGCTGGCCGATTGTGTATCATACTCATAAAACGCTTCTATATAAGTTGCCTGACCAGGATTAAAGCGTTTGTTAGCGTCAACCGCACGTAAAAATTTATCGCCCTTCGTCGTAACGAGGCCGTCCTTGTTGTACTCCAAATCAGCAAAATCGATGTTTCCGGCATCTTGCGTATTTCCTTGACCGTCGTCGGTCTGGATAGTTCCGCCTACACCGCAAAGCGCCGTGACAAACTCGGCTCTCGATTCCTTTTTTACGATATCGTTGAGTTCGTGGCTATATACCATCTGCACGTCTGACCGGTCACTGCCGACCTGCTTATACACGTTGATTTTAAACTCCGACGGGGCGTTCATTTTGACAGTGACATCAAAAGTGCATTCAGCGTTATCAAACCCCTTGAGGATTGACAACAGACGGCCTAACCCGGTATCTCGCCCTTCATACTTCAGCGTGCGTTCTAACCCGGCTAACTGGTTTACACCCAACTTCCACGGCGTGCCGCTCGTCACGATGTTAAAGTAATACTCAAAGCTATGTGGCCCGCTGCTCTTCCAAATATCGCAAGCCTTGTTCAGCAACTCAATACCGGCATCTTCTGCATACACCGTTTTTGTGTACTGCGTTTCTTCGTAATCTAAAATCGTAAACAACCGCGTTTTGCCGTCGTCGTCTTGCAACACAATGTAGTTGCCGCTATCCATATACCGACTGGCATCGTCGCTCTTGCTGATCTTAAACTCATATGAGCTTGATCCTGCATCAAGCGTGAGCGTGTGTTTATCGTCATAAATACCGCTGGTGGTAGCCAGTGTTTCTCTCGCTCGGTTTAATACATAAATCTGCACGTCTTACCGCTCCTTTCTATAGATATTTTCGCCTGATATAGGCCGTTACGTCGGGTCTGTTGGCAAATTTAGAGTAACTGAACGTGATGTGGTTATTGCCCGGATTGACCATGATAGGCTGACTACCGATATCTTGATACTTGAGTGCCGAACCGCCGTTAAGTTTGGTGGTTACTTTGCCGTTATCGCCGGTGATTACCAGCTTATCACCCTCTTTTAAGATGTTAGGAATATTGGTATATGTTTCCACATTGTCTTTTCTGATCCAAAAATCGTACAAGTCGTTCCACATGACCTTAGGCGCATTATCTTGGAAAATTGCTTTCCAGTAGGTCATACCGCCCGCTAATTTAGCGCCCGATACCGCGTCAGTGTAGCTGATTACCTGTTTGTTACGGTTGCTTCCCTCGATTGATTCAAGCGTAATGGTATACGTGTTCCCGATTCTCTGGACGTTGATTTGACCGAAAAAGTTATCCCATTTGGAGTTGTTCTCATCGGTCAAAATCCAATGGTCGCCCACACGGATTTTGAGGGATGCATGACAGTTAATCCACTTCCAAAGCTGGATTGACACCAAAAGATTGCGGTTGACGTCCCAGACGTTAAACTGTTGTAAGCCATGCATGGCCATGTTGCCAAATAAGAATTGCGTGTAGAAATGCGCCGTAAAATTCTTGATATTACTATCAGCCGGGAATGCGATACTTGCGCTCGGACCGTGCCAACCCTTGGTTGTACCGGTGCCGTCTTGACCCGTGCCCCATGCGGCCGCACTGCCCTGCGCGTTACGCAAGCGCCAACGGTTCTCTCTGATTTTTGCCGGGTCTTCAAAAGCGCCTTGTTGCAGCGGGTTTGCGTTCCAGTCATTGAGCACGCCTGCGTTGATGGTCCACTGTTTGAGTCCATGATCAGGGTTATCGTCACGCTGAGCAATCCATTGCGATTTGACGGTTGTTTTGCCGTCCACTTCGTCGGGATTGCCGAGCAAATAAGCCGTCTTGCCATTGGCAATGCCGATATACCCGTTTTCTCCGTGATTTGTCAGTTCAAAGCGTACCGGCACGGGTTGCGTGCCCTCGTTGACCACGTTAAGCGCGTTGGTTACGGGTGTTGCGATAAGCATAGTCAGTTGGATATAGTCCAGACAGATATCCGTTTCCCCCGTGCTTGATTTGCCGTAAATGTCAACGTACAGATTGCCGTTACTGTCTACATAGTTAAACAAATCGTCAGACGTCTGATAGTCCAGTTCAAGCATTGTTGAGTTGCTTTGCGTGTGTTTTACCGCGTCTGCCCAACCGGTAGCAGGCTTGTAGGCTTGCGCATAAAAGCCGTTGCTTCCATATCCCCAAATCTTGACATTTGCCGAGCTGACGTTGTTTTTGACCCAGTTCAAACGCTCAACATCACCGGCAATCCCATATTTGGCAAAAAAGCCGGGTTGAGCTTGCTCGATTGCACCTACTACGTTCAGCTTGGCCACGAAATGCGGTACCTGATAGCGCCATAGATTTTGCGGCCTTACAATCGTTGACCAGTCGCAATAATTGCCGTTGCCGGCGGCATCGTTGGTGTATCTCAGATATACCCTCAAACGCTTGTTGGCCATGTCGTTAGTCCACGGTAACTCGCCCTCAAAGCCGCACATGCCGCTACCGGCTACGTTCGAGTGCGTTTTTTGGATATCCGGACGAGCGGCTAGCGTAATTCTAATCCGACTGTACTCGTGATTTTTACTGTCTTCATCAGTCACTATGATATAGGCGTATTTGCGCCATGTTGACGAGTTATCCACATGCCAGCCCTTGATTTTGAGCTTGTCACCCTCGATCTTGATACTGTCTAACCCGCCGCTTTCAGTCGCGTACAGTTGGAAGTTACCCAGTGAGTTATCGTACTCACTCTTTGCAGCACTCGAAGCACATCGACCGTTCAAGCCGCCAAGATAACCATACTCAAGCTGAGTAAGCTCTTGCGTATAGTAGTTTGGCGGTTCAATCGCCCCGTCACCTAACACGTGGCCTTTATAGATTGTGTGTGGCACCGGTGACGCTTTGCCCGCTACCTTGTCGGCCATGTCTACGCTGATCTGCTGAGTGGTCGTTTGCTCGCCAAACGTAAAAATATCCTCTTTGTTTGCATAAGCATACGGATCAAAGCACGTAAACTCAAAACTTGAGATGACCGATAGTCTGCCGCCCTCGGGCGTATCTGCGCTTGTGAGTGTGCCGACAAAATACTTGTCCGGATCATCTGCAAAGCTGATTTTTTTGTTTTCTCCGCTTAAAATCTGATTGAGCTTGTAGTAGATCTCCCTAAAGCGTTGCGGCGTTTCTGCGTCAATCTGATACTTGACCGTGATTTTACGCTCTTCTCTGCGTTTTTTCTGCAAAGTAGAACCGTCCTGATTGCCGACTGTTACGGTGGTTACGTTATAGCCGACCAGTTCACGTCCCGTCACTTGTAGTGTGGTAAACTCGGGGATTGCCTGGTCAAGCGTTACGCCGTCCACGGTTACTGCTTCAGGTGATAGCCATGTTTCGCCTGTCATATCGTGGTCATTTAAATCGATAAAATCATACATATGCTATCCTCCTATCTATTGCCGTACAAACGCTGATTGCGTGCCTGTCTGCGGTTAAGCTCGTCTTCCAACGGCTGAGCCGTAACCTTGGCGATCGTTTTGCCGTCAAGGTTAACGGGAACTTCCACGGTAATCGTGCTATGCATGTTGACATCTGCACTGTATGCTTGAGCAAACGCCGTGTTAAAGCCATCGGTCGCCAATGCTGACCAGTCGTTTACCGGCTTGACTACCGCACAATCTGCCAGTGTTTGAGCCGCTTTGGCTACCATGCTTTTGTTGTCTGTCAAGCCGTTGGCAAAACCGGCAACAACATAGTAGCCGACCTGATCACGCATGACGCGTGACGGGGAGTGAATGCCCAGTGCCGACTTGGCCGCCTTGAGTGCTGATTTTGCCATGTGGGCGGCGGCAGAAACCGCACTGCCGATAGCACCCCTAATGCCTTTGACAAACCCCATAACAAAATTCTTGCCGGCACTCCACAACGAATTAGCCTTACTCCTTACCGCATTAATGGCTTTGCCCATGCCGTTGCTGATTGCACTTATGACACCGCCAAAGGCACCACGAACGACACCGCTTAAAGACCGCCAAATACCGCTAAACGCCGATTTGACATCGTTCCATGCAGCTCGCCAGTTGCCCTTAATGGCGTTGGTAATCGCTCTGATGATGTTTGCAACCGCATTGATACATGACGATACAATCGATATAATGGCGTTCCAAACACCGGAAGCAATCGATTTGATACCATTCCAAATGCCATTCCAAACCGCCTTAATTCCGTTGAGCACTCCGCTGATGACGGATTTGACCGCATTGATAGCTCCGCTGATGACGGTTTTAATCGCATTCCAGATGTTGGACGCAAAATCTTTGATGCCACCCCAGAAACTAGACCACCAACCGGTGATGCCGGACCATGCAGACTTTACACCGTTTACGACCGGTGTTACCACCGTACCGACAAACCCGCTCCAAATTCCCGATGCAAAGCTAACAATCCCTTGCCAAAGCCCACTGAAGAAGTCGGTTATACCCGACCAAACAGACTTAAAGAACTCGACAACAGGTGTTACAACAGTTGTTACAAATCCGTTCCAAACAGTGGACGCAAAGCCGGTGATGGTCTGCCATAAGTTGCTGAAGAAGTCGCTGATGCCTTGCCAGGCCGACTTGACGCCTTCGACAACCGGATTTACAACGTTAGTCACAAAACCGTTCCAAACTGCTTGAGCGGCGCTTGTGATTGCGTCCCACAAAGTCTGGAAGAACTCTTTGAGCGCATCCCACAAATTCTTAAATGCGTCGATGACCGGTTGAATTGATGTCAGAAACGATTGCCAGTACGGAGATACTGCGTCAACGATAGATTGCCACAAATCGCTGAACCATTGCTTTACGCCGTTCCATGCGTCTTCTATGCCTTGAACAGCTGAGCTGGCCGCGTCTTTGATTCCGCTCCAAATACCGCTGAACCAGTCTTTGACGCCACTCCATGCGTTTTTGACCGCATCGGCCGCCTGAGATACCTTGTTGCTGATTGCATCCCATGCTGACGATGCCAACTCTTTAAGTTTGCTCCAGGCGTTGCTAAGGAAGTCCGTGAACTCGCCCCATAGCTTTTTGCCAAGCTTAGTTTTTGTGAAGAAGACTACCAAAGCAGCTACTACCGCACCAATGGCAATTACAACAAGCGTAATCGGATTTGCCGCCGCGATAACCGCACCAATTGCGCTGGCAATGCCCGTTATAGCGTCGCTTACATACATAGCGCCGATTGCAAGCGTACTAAATGCGTCGCTTACCACTCCCGCAATCGTACCGATTTTAGAAATAACTTTAAGGAAGGTTTTCCAACTCGATGTGATAGTAGTTATCGTCTTAACCGCGGTAGAACCAACTTTAACCGCCGCCCACAAATAAAGCAAGGCTTTGGCGGTCGCCCTTACGCCGTCTTTGTGATCTTCCAGAAATTGGAAGAAAGACATGAGCGAGTTTTTAACGTCGCTGCATACCTTTTTAATCGTCGGCAACTCTTGCTTGAGATACTGTAAAGCTACCTCAGTGCCTTTAGATACGATAGGACCGATTGCCGTAAATGCGTCATTGATCGTATATTTGAGGCTGTCCAGTTGCTGAGCAATCGAACCAAATCCCGCTTTACTAAAGCCGTCATTGATGTACGTAAGCATGTTAGCTAAATTCTTTACAACGGACGCTTTTAAGTTGGCAAACGACGTGCCGATGCCGGCACTGTTTTTGCGAGCGAGTTCTGCAAAGCCGTTTTGAGCGCCGTTTAACTCGATGAATTTATCGTTGAGCTGGTCAATCGTGATCGAGCCGTCCTGCAACGCCGCGTAAAGATCCTGCTCTGCCGATTTGCCCGTAAAGCCAAAAGCGTTGGCCACTTTGCGCAAAGCAATCGGCATCGTTTCCATCAATGTACGATATGACATCAAATCGACTTTGCCGGTTGATAACATCTGCGTGTACTGCGTCAAACCACGGCTTGCGTCTGCAGTTGAAGCACCGCTTGCCAAAAATGCATTATTGAGCGCCACGGCTGATTGAGCTGCTTTTTTAGCCGAACCGGTCAGCGGTCCCAGTTGCTGAGCACTGGCCGTGATTTCATCAAGCGAGGTCGGCAATCCGTCAATGCCTTTTTGAAGAATTTTTGAAGATTTGGCCACGTCACGCGTACTATAACCCAGTGCTTTCATGACCACCGGATACTTGTTCAACGTGTCGAAACGGCTGATCGCACCGCCTAAGCTGTCTTTGACCACGCCTAAAGCGGAGCTGGCAACCTTGCTGGCAACACCAAACAAGGCGCCAAATTTAATCGCGCTCAAGCCTGTACGTTGTGTTGAGGTGGTCAACCCGTCCAAGCCTTTCCGGGCGTTGCTTAATCCTTTGCTAAAGCCATTGTCATATGCTCTCAAGACGGCCGTTAAACCTACTTCTGTCATCGTTTATCCTCCTTTCTATGCTTTAATTCCCATTCTCTTTGCCTCTGTTGTATCTGCTTGGCCACGTTGATACGCTCCAATCTGTCTGACGTGTACCAATCTTCGTAATGGCTGCGCACACTGTCGATGGCTTTATCAACATCAAACACTTCATCGGGGCCTTTGAATTTATACCGCTTGCCGTTGTTAGATTTGGCGTCACGGGTATAAAATGCGAGTTGCCATAGGTGTTGCTGCGTGGTTATCTCTTGCAGCTGATAGGCCTCCATTCTGATTTGATATTCTCGCAAGGTCATGCGTTCGATATCATCAAAATCAGTTATGCCCAGATACGCTATGCAGTTAAGCTGAATATCGTAATATTCCTGTTCAGGCGTCAGCCTTGATTTTCTGTTGCTGCTGCCTTCATCGCTTGTAAAGGGCGCTTTGTCACGTTCGATTTTTCAAGTTCCGTAACAAGCTTTTCTGCAAGCTTATCCCAGTCTTCTACTTCGTTTTCCAAGTAGGCGTCAACGTCTTCTTGCGTTGGTCTGCTGGTCTTGACGTGTGCAGTTGCCGCATAAATGACGTTGGCAATTGCAACTGGATCAGCACCAATCAAGCTGGGGATTGTTGTCTGCAAAGCCATACCAAGGTTGATGCCTTCTTTTGTTGCGACACCTGCCAAGTGATTAAGTTCACGTACAAAAGCCATGCCAAACATCAAAGCTACATTATGACCGTTAATTTTTAATTCCATTTCTGTTCCTCCTACATTCCATTTCTATTCCTTTACAAAAAAAGCCGGCTATACGATATAGCCGGTTATGTTGTTATTTAACTAGTCTGCGGCGCCTACGCCGTTGTCTCCGTTTGTGCCGTCATTCTTGAGCAAGCCCTGGAAGATATAGTTAATCTGCTCGCGCAAACCGTCGGGAATCTTTGTATACCCGTCCTTTGGTTCACCGTCAACCGCAACTTCAAATTCTCGCGTCCCGTTATCGTCCGGGTCGCCCGATTCGCTGTCCTTGGAAATACGGCCACGCATATAGTGCGCAAATACTTTTTTGCCATCGGTGCCGAGCATACCGAGCTTCACAAACCAAAATTCAAGTGTTGTCTTATCCACAAGAGATTTGTGCAGCAAATCAAGTGTTTCTGATGTGCTATCTAACGTCTCAAAACTAAAACTTGTTTCAAGGCCGCCTACCTTGGCCACGTTGCCGGATTTTGTAGCGGTAGAATCACTGTCGCGCGACAGTTCAAAATCCGTTGACGTCAGATAAGGCACCATTTTAGCGTCTTCCGTTTTTGCTTTTGCAAGGTCACGTACCATAACGATACCGTCAAACCCTTGCAAAATTTTCAAATCATTTGCCATGTCTAGTCAAATCCTTTCAATTTAGAATTGTTTTAATTCAAGCGTCAATGCCCCGCGGTGGTAAACCGTGTTGGGTACGCTCGTATCCATGCTTAACTGCTTGCTCTGATTGCCAAAATAGGCGTAAAACTGATAGTTTGCCGTCTTAATAATGCCGGGCTTGATCAGACTGTAGATTTTATCCGTTAATTCCGCCACGTCAATGCGCTGCTTGCGCGTGCCCCATACGTCGATATCAATCGTGTACGTGCCGCCAATCCGCATTTTAGTAGCAGCGGAAATGGTGCTGACGTTGCCCACACAAATAATCGGGTAGTCTACCTTTTCCTTTTCGCCCGGCAAATAGTCGAATGTGCTTTTAGGCCTTAGTTTCAAGCATTCGGCATAGAAGTAGTCATATAGTTCTTGTTCAGGGCTCATTTATCCTGCCACCCCACAATCTTCTCTAGATCAGCCTTGAAGATACGTTTTTGAGCGTTAAAGGCCGGCTTGATTGCCGGTTCTTTTGCCATAAAGCGCGTCCCGTTTTCCAGATAATTAATGTAGTTGGTGTTGACGGTAACTCGTCCCTCAAGCCCCATGATAGACATGGTGGTTTGACGAGCTGTGTTGCCCGTCCAGTAGCCTTTGATATAGGCTTTACGCTCATTTGACAAAGCTCGTTCGTGTAGCTGCATCGTGTTCTTGCGTACCGCTCTGCGGATTGCGGCTTTTTTACCGCTTGCTTCAAGCATTTTCTGCAGCTTCTTTGTCCCAACCCATTCGATTGTTACTCTACCCATTAACATCACCTACTATCAGTGTTGTACCGTGCGACAAATCACGCGACGTAACCGCTTTGTAGTGCTTAGTGCCATCGTCAATCGTCAGATATGACCACTCATCAGTGATTGGACTAAGCAGACGTACCACTTTGTTTGCGGTCTTGACGTCGCCAAACACTTCAGCACTGCGGTTAGTGCCTACGTCGGTTACGTTTGCCGGTGTGGTAGCGACAAGAGTTATACCACCCTCATACCCTACACCCGGCACGTAATGTTCAGCTGATTCTGACCAAAATTTTACCGTTGACTCAAATCTCATCGCTACTCACCTCGCTTGTATGGGTTGAAGAAAAAACCTCGCCCCAGTGTTTGCACATTTTTGCCGTTGCGTTCTTTCCACGCGTCGATATCGCTTTGGAAATCGTCAAAATCGTTGCTGCTGAACGTGATTGATTCTCCCTCTTGTGAATACGACGTCATGCCCTCGTTTTTAAGCCGATTGAACCGCTTGACGCATACCTCAAGGGCGATATAGCTCAAATCGCTTGGAAATTCCTCAGACGATGCAAGAGCAAGCTTAAAACGCAAGGCTTGCACGGTAGTTTTGATGATGAGACTGAGCAACGCGTCACGGGTATCATCAGCCAAGCCGAGCATGGTCTTAAGTTCCGTTAAGTCGATCACGTTGTTCATCGGTCAGCCTCCTACACTTGCGGTGATGCAGCTGCTGCTTTGAACGTTACGACCACCACTTTAGAATCATCGTAAAGGTATGCAGCGTAATGTTCGTCGGCCGTGATAACCGTTGTCTTGTTGATGATGTTGCGGTCCGTTTCCACCTGTACACCGCGCTTCATAATCAGCTTGAGCGGTGGTGTTGTAGGGTTGACCTTAAGCAAAATACCTTCAGTAGCACCCAGTTTGTTAGTAGCCACAAGTTGCACACCCTCTACGGTGTATTTGGTATTGTGGATAACGGCATCTGCGCCAATATCAGAGCCGATTTGGTTCTTCTGTGCGTCTCGAAGAATTGCGGTGACAACCTTAGGCGACGTAACCAAAACAAGCGGAGATTCGTCTGAATCGTCAGTAAACGTGTTGATTGCGTCAAGCAAGCCATCTACGGTTTGTGCAATCGTTGCTTTCTGCTTGCCTGTCTTAGCAGCCGCAAGCAAATCATCGTCAACTTTGTTTGCCAAAGCTAAGCCAAGCTGGCGGTTTGATTCGCCAACAGGGTCGCCATAGCCTTTGAGCACCGCTTCATCAGTGATTTGTGTACCTTTAGCAGCTTTCTTGACAGTAACTGCTGCCGTCTTGGTGCCGAGCTTGTCCAACGGAATTGGTGCGCCTTCCGCAACGTCTTTAGCGTCGCCGATATACGTAAACTTCGGCATCTTGAGCGTATCGCCCGGCTGGCCGACAAGCGTGTTGTCTACTTGAGCAAGCGGTGTAAAGCGCAAAGCTTTTTCAAGCGTATAAGAAATAATAGGCGCATTGACTTCGGGATTAACGAGGTCTGCGATTTGAGTAATTGTATCAGCCATAGTTATCTACCTCCAGTAGTTGTTAATTTTCTAAAAAGTTCAGGGTCCGCATGGAACAAGGCGACGCGTTCCTTTTGCGTCATACCGTCAAAATCTTTTTGACTGACAGCCTTTGCCGTTGTGCCGGAGACCCTTGGTGTTCTGCCTTTTTTAAATTCTTCACGGACGCTGTCTTTGACCGTTTCCGTGTAGTCGATAAAGGCTTTAACGTTTGAATAAGTGTTGTCTGCGTCGTCAGAAACAAGGAAGTTCAAGACGTTTGCAGGAACAACTAACCCGTTTTCTCTCAGCACTTGATCAGTATCATCAAGCGTTTGTCTGCGGGCGATCTGGCTTTTTAAAGCCGCGATTTCCTTGTCCTTTTCGTCAACGTCTTTCTTAGCCTTATCTTCGTCAGACAGCGTTTTAACTGATTTGCCGGACTTAAGCTTTTCGATTTCCTTCAAAGCGTTATCCAGTTGTTCTTTGTAACTGTTCTTCTTGGATTGTTCCGCTCCAATGCGCTTTTGGAGCTTTTTAACAACCGCGTCAGAATCGACCTTGGCTTCTTTCTCCGTTTGTTCGTCAGCAACCGGTTCAGTCGTCTTGGTTTCTTCCGTTGTTTCAGCTACTTGATTTTCGTTTTCCATAAGTTTTTACCTCGCATTTTCCGGCTTGGGAGCCTGTTTTACTCAGTTGTTCTTTTTGCCCTGCAAGCAGGAAAAAGGGCATAAAAAAAGACGGCTATCGTTAGTCGTCTAAAATCTCATATGTTTTTTCAAAAATTTCTTTTTTTACTGGGTATCTTTCGCCTTGAATCCCAGTTAAAATGCAATCACCTTTATGATAATACATTGTGCCTTAAGGACAATCGACTTTTTCTTGCTCTCATACAATCACCTTGTATTAAAAGAATTTACCCGCAAAGTATTTCTTGTAAATTTCGTCATTTCTTGATAAATCATCAATTTTTAATCCATGATCTATACAATAATTAATGATTTCAGAATTGCAAGGCCCGTAAACTGGGTAAAAGTCTTTAAACTTTGTTACATATTTCTTGATTAAGTTATACTCATCATCAGGGAAGCCCTTATAGGTTTCCATCATTTCATCAATCTTCATAATTAGCAATCTCCTCCACTATTTTTTCATATTGTGCATATGCTTTCGGAAAGTTCGCTTTCAAAATTTCCAAAGATTCGGGGTTGTTGATAGTTGCCGAAGTAGCTTCCGCAAAGAATTCAGCGCTGCGCATGGTTGGATTCCAGTATGCGCCTGGGTGTCCTACTCCTAAAGGGTAAGTAGTATCAAGCATTTTAGTACCACCTATTATATCAGAAAAATCACAATAACTCTGCCTGTTAGAATACTTATCCCGGACTTCATTGACCGCCATCTGTAACGCTTGCTTTCGCTTATGTTTCATAAGCTTATTTTCGGCGGCTTTGGTCAAGTCACCGTTCTTCTTAAGTCTGTAATTAATTCCGTTGATTCTTGTATAACCAGTGGTAGGGTTTCCTTCTTGCTTTAGCTCCACTTTATCAATGCGATCATTAATAAGCTTGTCTATATCATCATCAATGTAATAGCTTAAGTCTTGACTAGGTAAGTCATAAAATCTGCGACCTAGCCCGTGCCCGTCTATAAAGTGCCCGAACTCGTGAAAAAATACATCATATTTTTTCTGATAATAATCATCAGCGTTTTCAAAATTTAAGCCGTCTTTGATTAAAGATACTCTATCTTCCCTCGGTGAATAGTAAGAGTTTCTGCCGAAAATAACATCAAATTTAGATGAATGTTTCTCGAACATTCGTTTAATGTTCTTCGGTGCTTCACTGATTAAATTATTAATGTCTGTAATGATTGTTTGAGCGTCCTTCTTACCGAATTTACTTTCGAAAGCTTTGCTTAATCGATCATTAAATATATTCATCTTATCAGCCTTATCAGACTTAGCAGCATTTTGCTTATCTTCATCCATCCAGTGTGCAGACAACGCGCACCGGCAATTTGGGTGCTGCGGCAGTGTGGGCACGTCCTTAACGGGATATACGCCCTTACCATAACCGCTGCTGCGGGATGCAATCTCTTTGCATACAACGCACGCCCTCGGTTCGGCAATCCATCTGCAATACTTCACGTCATATTCTTTGAACGATTCTAAAGTAGCTTGCGTTTGACAGCGTGCCGATTCGGTGCGTGCTATTCTTTCTGCGGCAGCTCGCATATTGCCGACGTCCTTGGTCATGTGTTTGTAAAACTCTTTAGCGGTTGCTTTCGGGTTTTCTCCACCGATAAGCACCCTTGACAGTTGCTTTTCAAGTTCTGATTTGAGTACGTCAATATTTGACCAAATGCGGGTTGAGAAGCCAGCACTGCGTGTGCTGCTCATGACAATCTTTTGTACGTTTTCTTCCGTCCACCAATCCATAGCGTCGGCCATACCGGCACCCGACAAAATACCCGACTGACGCTCAAATTCTTTGCGCGTGTCCTCGTCAAGCTTGACGTTAAGTTCAGCGTTGATATCCACACCCAGCTCAATCAGACGCACGCCGATAACGCTTTTGAGGTATTCTAACCGGTTAATGCGCATGGTCACGTTGTACAGTCGCATGCGCTCGTTGACTTCATCCGAGAAGTCAGCATAGCTTACACGTTTGCCTTTCTTGCGCATTTGGTCGGCTTCTTTGACTACCTTTTTAGCCTCCGCCTCAAATTGTCTTGTATCAGCCTTGGATACTTTCTTGCGTGCTTCGGCCAGGCTTACCCCGTCACGGGTAGCAAAGCTTTGCAGCTCACTTTGGATATCCTTGTTAATAGCGTCTATTGTGCGCTGATAGTACTTTTCAAGGCTTGCATTAAAAGCCTTGTCGTCAGCTAGATTCTGGCGGATATACTCAAAGCGGGCTTTATCTCTGTTGTTCCAATACGCCTTGTTGCTCATCTTCGTCACCGCCTACATCTTGGCCACGTTGCATATCGACAACGCTGATGGCCGTCTGCATTTTTTGCTCATCTTCTTTATCCATGCGGTCAATTTCCGCCTTAGGGTCATCAACGATAGACAAAACAGATAGCTGAGTTTCCTTGCTGACCACACCCTCAAGGTTCTTAGCGTCCGTGACTTCCTCTGATAGGTTGTTAGGCAAGTTGCGATTAAACTTGAATTTGAGGTCACGCCATGCGTCGGGCCAGTTCGTCAGACTGAAAACAGCTCGATACAGTTTGCGCAACGAACGAGTGAATTTGCGTTCCTTTGACGCCGCCATATTCTGCATTGACAACATCTTGTACTGCATGGCCACGCCGCTTGCATTGCCGCTAAAACTATCGTCATTAGGGTTAGGCACCTTTGCAATCTGATAAATAAGGTTGGTCAGACGGTCGATTTGATGTTCCTGCATTCCGTCGGCATCGGGCTTTGACAGAAACTCGATCTTTGCGTTTACCGCGTCGGCATCGGGACTGTAGATCATGCGCTGTGTCTGCAGATCGATATCCGGCAAACCGTCACCGTCTGCGTCCAGGTTAAGCCCTAACACCGATAAATAAGCGTTGTCAAAGTACTCAATCTGATTCTGTTTGCTTGAAAGCGTGTCGTTAAGCTCGTTGATCAGCGTTGCCACGTTGTCGCATAGCCCTAGTCTTTCTTCGTTGTCGAAGAACTCAACCGCCGGCACAACGCCGTAAACGTTCGGTCGCTCGTCAATCATACGGGTATCACTGTACGTGGTGATGGTGTCTGCCGTGTACACTTCGGCCATATTCTGCGTGCCCTGGTCGCCCTGCGTTGACCAGTGACGCACGAACGCCAAGCGCCCATGATTAATTGTGTCGTCATAGATCATCACACCGTCAGTTGGCGGAATGACCGTCAAACACGTATAACCGTCCTCATCTTGATAAACAAGGGCATATGAACGGCCGTAAATGTCGCATTGCTTGCTGATTTCGTTTAATTTATCCTGCATCGAATTAGTATCGTTCCAGTCTTGCAGCCAATCGTTTTGCTGCTCGTTATCAAGCGTGATTTTAGGCGGAATTCCCATAAAGTAACCGTTGTACGTGTCAACGAGATAGTTGGCCACATTTGCCACCAACCTGTTATCCGGACCCGTGCGCTGCATATCAGCCGGCTTATGCAAAATGTCATGATCGCCAAGATACATGCGCATTTTGGCCTTGTAATCCGTCAAGCCCGTTGCCGTACTGCCTAAGACACCGGCACCATGCACCGCATTGTGGATAACTGTGGGTGTAATTTCCACACCTTGTGGATAAATTAAAATGCCGTTTTCTAATCTGTATAATTCTGCCATTCTCTCACCTCCTAAATAAAAATATTGCGCATGCCCATTGCTTTAGGCGCTCCGCTTCCGTTTATCGGCTCAACGGCGTATCTGATTGCGTCGATACAGTGGTTGTAACTGTCAACCGGCTTGTTGATATATTCGTTTGTCTGCCGGTCTTTCTGATAGGTGTAGTTTTCCAGTTCTTCGATTGTCTTGACGCACCGATCATCGACTATCCATTCAAATTGCTGCAGAAAACCGATGCCTTGAATGATGCTATCAGGGCCTTTCTTTGCCGGTTTTATCCGGACAATTCCACACCGCTTGATTTCTGCGATGGATTTCTTTTCGGCAGCATCAGCCGTGATGATTTCCTTGCTATAACCTAGCTGCTTGATAATCTCGGCAATCTCGTTGTTGAGCATGCCTTTTTTGGCGTACTCTTCAAGCACGTATAGCCGTTTGCCTTTGACGTCAGCTTTAACGTGGATAAAAACTGACGGGTCGTTGACGTATCCAAAATCAAGGCCAAACAAGGAAGGGTACTGCGTCAGCTTGTCGGGATGCAAACGCCTGCGCTCAAACGTCGGAAAAACGAGCTTGTCAAGCGTCGCAAATTCACCTAACGTGTAAATCTTGTAGTATGCCGGATTAGTACGTTTAAGCGCCTCGATAGTTGCTATGTTGTCTGCGTCCAAAAAGCGGTTGTCTTTGTAGGTGCTATGGTGCACGGCAACGCGGTTGTGATCATATACGCTATCTGGTGCAAACCATTGCTTGTATGTCCAGTTGACCTTGGAAACGGGGTTAAACATGCAAAACAGTTGTCTGTTTTTGTGTTTAGGCTCACGCAAGCGGAGAGTAAGCTGCGTGTAGTCATCAAGCGTAAACTCCGACGCTTCTTCCATAACCACATCAGAAAGCCCCTTAATGGACTTAATTCTTTCTGGGTCTTGCATACCTTTAAACAAAAATTGCGCCCCGTTCGGGAGCGTAATCGTGTAGTTGGTCTGATTGACCTTACACAAACCGAGCAATTGCCATCGTGACAAACAGTCGAGGACGTCAGCGAAGATTGAATCCTTGATTGTGCGGTCGACTTTGCGAAGCCATAGTACCTTGCGCGGGTACGGCCATTTCTTGAGTGCTTTTAAGACAACTTTTTGTACGACACCGTGTGATTTGCCTGACGATGCGCCGCCATAAGTCAATACCAAACCTCAATGAAATGACTGTAGTCAAATAAGTTGTCAAAGATTTGCTTGTTAAAAACTTTATTTGGTTTCGGAAAATTTAAATTGATGTTTGGCATGGCATCACCTTCTTTCGCCTTGACCACAGACACTGTATTGATATATTTAAACTTAGTTTCTGCTGTTCGCTAGTCGTCTTCGTCATAGTCACCAACCCCGATATTAATATCCATAGTACCGCTGATTTCCTTGCGTTCGGTGAACATACCGTATGCTCTGCCCATGCATTCAGCCGCTTTGAGCCGGTCTTTAGTGCTTGCAGGTACTTCTAAAACCAAACCGTTGCTTGATACGACTTCTTCTTTGACCTCGCCACGCAATACAGACGTAAAAAACTCTTGTACTTCTTTTTGAGTTGCGATGGCGTCACTATGGCGCTTGTTCATAACCTCGTCAATGTATGGCCTAAGTTTCCTCAAGTTTTCGGCGCCCTGAGTTTCAGGATGCTTATAGCCGGCAATGCGTGCAGCTTGAGCGGCGTTCATCTTAGCTTCGCCCAGATAGGCGTCAATAAACGTACTTTGCTTAGCCGTCAGTTTCTTCTTCTTTTCAGTCACATATACCACCGCCTCTCTTTCTAAACTAAAAATAAAATAAAAAGAGTACGGACAATTCCGTACTCTTTAACACTTTATACTTTAGCATGATTCCAACGTTACCGATTGTGCACTGATTGTGCACTGATTGTACACTATTTTATGACGATTGACTTTGTTCCGCCGACGTACAGTTTTGTGATATAACTCAACGTGTAGTTCATCTCGTCTGCGATGTTTTCGAGAGGTATACCGCCGATATAGTATTTGTCTAACACCTCGGCTTGTCTTTGATTATCCAATGTGTCGATGCACTGCGTAATCTCGCATCTGATCCGGCGCATGTGCTTTAGCAGCGTATTGATCTTCTCTTCCAACTCATCGTGTTGTATCAGTTTATCATCAAGCGTGATACGTACCGACGCTTTCGGTTCGCTGGTCAGCTTAGGCGATTTGAGCGCCGCCATGTCCTCGTCTATCTGTGCCAGCTTGTTTTCCAATCTTTCGATTTTCTCGCTTAAAATCCGATAGCGGATTAAAAACGCTTTGTTTTGTCGGAATTTATCATCTGTCGATATAGTGCGCATAGCATCACTCCCCTACTTTAACTCCCACGCTTTATTAATGATTACAGCCACCTTTGATAATCGCTTCGATAACGTTTTGAACATCGCTCTCAGGATCCCAAGGATATTCTTTGCCGTTTTTGTGAAGAGTCGCTTCAGCTTCAATTATCAGCCCTTCGTCCATGATTTTGTCATACATTTTTCGGTCCTTCGTTTCAAGAAATGGCAGTTTTATCCGTTTCAATTCTTCTTCCGATACCCAGAATCTGCCACACTCGCCCTCGATCAAGTAGCTTTTATGACATTTCCCATGGGCTTCTACTTTGCACGTTCCGCACATTTCTCCGAGCATCGTTTTAATCATCGCTATCTCCTCCATCTAAAATCTCCTCCATCTAAATCCCACTCCACATTCAAGAATTTCGCAAAATCATCGGTTTTAGGAATTTCCAGAATGTCAGAAAACGCCAAAAAATCATAGTTGTCACTCTTTACGTAAAATGCCCGTTTGGCTTTCCTGCTTAAAGAATCACATTGGATAACTACCGCATTTATGCCCCTGATAGCTGCGTTGAATAGCAAGAACGGAATCGCCCTGTCTGACAGCTCTTCAAGGTGATACCAATACGCTTGCGGATCATACGTGAAAATGCTGGACGTTAGAATATCGTTGGCCATGCTGTCTTTTCTTTTGTGTTCAAACGCCGGATCTTCTTTGACATTATAGACCCAACGAGCTATCATCATGCCCCCAGTGCCTGCTGCCATCTCATAATAATCAGTCTGCCCCGGTTCGCAAGCGATCGCATTTGCCAGTTTAGCAATCGTATTAGGCGTAAAATCTTGCTTCTTCGACTTCCTTTCGGCCTGCTCAGTCTCAAAGTATTCATGAAACCAATCATACTCTAGATTAGTGTCGATTTTTAGAAAATTTCTAAACAACTTCTCGCGTTCTTCTCTTTCGGACAAAATCTCCATCAATCTGCTGGGCGCCTTGAACGCGTCGTCGATTCCCAGCAAATTATTTACAGTTTTGACATCAAATTTAACCATTATCCCACCTCACAAATTCGCAATTTTCTGCGCTATTTCTCTGTTATCCCGTGCCTTTTCCGTTTCTAATCGATGGATATACACGGCCCTTGTAACAGAATCGTCTGCATGCCCCAACCGCTCAGCTACTGCCATGCTGCTAATTCCTTGTGACACTAAATACGTCGCATGCTCATGCCTCAGCCCGTGTAGTGTGACTTCGGGCACCCCAGCTTTTTGACACGTTCTTTTTAGCCAATTGTTAAGTGTAGAGTTATACTGAAACCCCTTTATTTTGTAG
>ERZ1031347.129-NODE-129-length-35298-cov-7.836081_pt1 | contig 35298 bp, 33 predicted proteins | sample MGYA00517106_ERZ1031347 | MGnify/ENA primary metagenome ERZ1031347 (study PRJEB33719, sample SAMN04261392) | wastewater metagenome | biome: periurban shantytown; feature: human; material: feces | host: Homo sapiens | place: Peru: Lima | collected 2012-07-19 ...
GAACTGCTCAGAAATTGGTGACCATTCTGCTCAAATCGTGTTGACAAAACACACACGTACCCGGAGTGCTGGTACTGCCACCCCATGTCGGAGTGCAGCAACGGCGTCGCCCCCTCGGGCATCGCCTCCCAGAGCCCGGCGAGCATCTCCTCCTGCTGCTCCATGTTCGGGGAGAGGCTGATCGACCACGAGACGACGCGGTTGCCGCAGAGGTCGAGCACCGGCGCGAGGTACGCCTTGCCCCAGGGCTGGACGAACTCGGTGACGTCGGTCGCGAGCTTCTCCCAGGGGCGGCTCGCGGAGAAGTCGCGGCCGAGCAGGTTCTCGAACGTCTCCCCGACCCTGCCCATGTAGGAGCTGTACGCGCGGTGGCCCCTCCTGCGCCTTATGCCGCACCTGAGCCCGATCTCGCGCATCACCTTGAGGACCGTCTTGTCGGCCACCCTGACGCCGAGCTCGGCCCTGAGGCACATCGCCACCTGCCTGTGCCCGCAGCCGTTGGGGGTCCGCGAGAACACCTCCTCGACCGCCTCCCACAGCTCCGGCCTGGTGGGCCTGGGAGGGTGCTTGCGGGCGTAGTCGTACGTCGACCACGGCATCCCCGCCGCGAGCAGCAGGTCGCCCTTCATGACCCCGTCGAGCCCCGACAGCGCGTCGATCACCTGGGACTTCTCCCAGTTGCTCGCCTCCCCGCCATCAGGGCGTGCAATTTTTTTAGGTAGGCGACCTCGGCGCGCAGCCTTCTGTTCTGCTCCTCGAGCTCCCGCTCCCGCGTCCTCGCCCCCGGTGCCGGCCCGGGGTCCCGCGGCCTGCCCCTCTGCCTGGGCCTCAGCGCCTCGGCGCCGCCCTCGCGGTACAGCTTCGACCAGGCGCCCACGCAGCTGGCGCTGGTGATGCCGTACCTGGCCATCACCTCCCGCCTGGGGAGCCCCCCGTCCACGTGGTCCCGCACCGCGGCGAGCTTCGTCTCGTAGTCATAGGCCCTGTGCGTGCTTCCCATCTCGATGAACCTCTCGGCGCCGACTGCCCCGTACGTCAGCATCCAATTCTTCGCCGTGCCGGGCGGGATGGCAAGCGCCCTCGCAAGGGCGACCTTGCCCGCTCCCCCCTCCATCAGGCTGACGGCGAGCCTCCTCAGGTCAACGTCGTACCTGGGCATGAAGGACCGCACCTCCTCGTCTCGGATTTCCTTTCTCCAAGATTTGGGGTGCGGTTCATTTTCTCGCCGGAGGGCACATTTCTGCAGCGGCAAGGTACGGGAGGGATTGCCGAGAAGGAATCGTGCCCCAGTCGCCCGACGCCGTTTGCCAACGTCGCCACGGTACTTCTGGCGCTGATTTGGGAAGAACATGGGCAGCGAGGCTGCGCGAGGGCTGGCCGCGCCTTTTTCCAACCGCATTGGAGGAGCCATGAACGAGGTCGAGAAGTGCATCCGTGAGCGTCGCAGCACCCCTAGGTTCAAGCGGGTTCCCGTGGCGCGCGAGCTGGTCGAGCGCGTCATCGAGGCCGGCCTTTGGGCGCCCTCCGGCATGAACAAGCAGTCTCCCATCATTGTGGCCGTGACCAACCGCAAGCTCCGCGACGAGCTGGCCGAGGAGAACCGCCGCATCATGGGCGCACCCGAGGGCATGGATCCGTTCTACGGCGCTCCCGTCGTTCTTGTGGTTCTCGCCAACGCCGTGGCACCCACGCGCGTGTACGATGGCTCGGCGGCCATCGAGAACATGCTGCTTGCGGCGCAGTCGCTTGGTCTGGGCGGCCACTGGATCTACCGCGCCAAGGAGGAGTTCGAGGAGCCTCGCTACAAGGAGCTGCTGGCAAGCCTGGGCGTGCAGGGCGACTATGAGGGCATTGGCCACGTGGTGATTGGCTACCCAGACGCTGAGAAGGCCCAGCCCGCACGCAAGGACGGCCGCGTCTTCTGGGCTGAGTAGCATGCTCGTAAGGAGGGATTCAATGCGCGTCACGCACATCTACCACAGCGGCTTTGCCGTTGAGCTTCCTGCCTGCACGTTGCTCTTCGACTGGTACACGGGCGAGCTTCCCCAGCTCCGCCGTGACCTCCCGCTGGTGGTGTTCGTCTCGCACGAGCACTCCGACCACTATGGCCGCTGCATCTGGCCGCTGCGCGAGCAGTTCCCCAACACGCATTACGTGCTGGACAAAGACGTCGCAGCAGACGCGCCGGCAGACGCCCGCGTGACCGCAGTCGAGCCGCACGCGTCCTACGAGCTGCGGCTGCCCGCCGCACCGGGAGCTGCCCCCACCACGCTCTCCATCCAGACTCTCGAGTCCAACGACGAGGGCGTGGCGTTTCTCGTCCGTGCTGGCGAAACCTCGATCTACTTCTCGGGTGACCTCAACTCCTGGCAGTGGCGCCGTCCGGCCGACCAAAACGCGGCGTCCGAGAAGTTCTTCCGCACGGAGCTCTCGCGCATTGTGCCTGGTCCGGTGGACCTTGCCTTTGTTCCGCTTGACCCGCGCCTCAAGGACCCCGTAGCAGGAATTGCAGCCTTTATGGACGTGGTTGGCACTCGGGCGCTCTTCCCCATGCACTACTGGGACAACGCCGACACCGCCCGCGCCCTTATGGCAGACGCGCGGCTGGCCCCCTACGCAGGCATTACGCACTTCGAGGACGCCTGCGAGCTGCCGGACCCGCCCACGCCCGCGGCCTAGCGCTGCGGCAATCCCGTGCGAAACTGAAAGCGCGATTTTCGCGCATTGGCTATAGTTCCCACCGTCCTGAGCGGAACCAGAGACATTTCCGCCTGGACCAGCCAATCCCGGGAGTCGCCCCATGAAAGAAAGCACCACCACAAGCAGTTTCGAGCGCGTGCTCGACGCTCGTCTCGTCCTGTCGGTCATTGCGGCCGGCATCATGTCGTTCTCCGGCGTGACCGTCGAGACTGCCATGAACGTCACGTTTCCCGCGCTCATGGCCGAGTTCAGCATCACCACCTCGACCGTCCAGTGGATGACCACGTCCTACCTGCTGGTTCTTTCCACCGTTGTCCCTACGTCGTCCTATTTCAACAGGCGCTTCCGCACCCGTAGCGTGTTCATCGCGGCAATGTGCTTCTACATCGCCGGCATCGTGTGCGGCTTCACCGCGGTCTCGTTCCCCATGCTTCTGTGCGGCCGCATCCTCGAGGGCGTGGGCACCGGCATCGCGCTTCCCCTCATGTTCAACATCATCACCGAGCAGGCGCCCAAGAAGAACATGGGCGTCATGATGGGCATCGGTACGCTGGTCACGGCCATGGCACCGGCGGTTGGCCCTTCCGTGGGCGGATGGCTTGCCGAGAATTACGGCTGGCGCATGATCTTCGCGGCGCTCCTGCCTGTGCTGGGCGTGGCCTTCCTCCTGGGCGTCTTCTCCATCCGCCAGAGTCACGAGGTCTCGCGCGACCCCTTCGACGTCCCCGGCTGGCTTGCCATCGCCGCGTCCTTTGCCACGCTGGTCTTTGCCGTTGACCTTGGCTCAAGCCTTGGCTGGACTAGCCCCGCCGAGCTCTGCCTGCTTGCAGCTTTCGTGGTGTTTCTCGTCCTGTTTGTGCGCCGAGAAAGGCGAGCAGACCACCCGCTCATCTCGCTTGCCGTCTTCTCTCAGCGCCGCTTTGTGATGGGTGTGGTTGCCCTTGTCTGCCTGCAGTTTGTTGTGCTTGGGCTGTCATTTCTCATCCCCAACTACTCGCAGCTCGTGATGGGCACCGGCGAGACCGAGGCCGGCTCGATCCTGCTGCCCGGCTGCGTGGTGGGGGCCTGCATGGCGCCGCTCTCGGGCCAGGTCCTCGACCGCTTTGGGCCGAGAAGGCCCATCCTCGTGGGTGCCACCTGCGCCCTTCTCGGCACAGTTCTCTTTGCCGCGCTCTCGCAGAGCCTGCCCACGGCGCCGGCCATCGCCATTTACGTGTGCTTTGCCTTTGGCCAGAGTCTCATGGTGGGCAACACCATGACCGAGTCCCTCTCGTTCTTGCCGGCTGCAATCAAGGCCGACGGCAACGCGGTGATTAACACCCTGCAGCAGCTGGCAGGTGCAATTGGTACCAGTGTTGTGACAGCCGTGGTCAATGCGGCGCAGGTAGGTGTCACAGACATGGCGTGGGCGACCATGGTGGGCACGCGCGAGGCGTACCTGCTTCTGGCATGCGTGGCCGTGGTGCCCTTGGCATCGATGGCGTGGGTCACCGCGCGCCCGGCGCAGGCGGCCTAGTCCACCTGCGCGGCGTTCGTGCCGTCATCTAGCAGCCAGCGAATGCCGCGCGCCGTGTGCAGGTCCTCGTCCATAAAGTGGTTGCCCGGGTTGAGCTCAAAGCGCGTAACGACGCCCGCTTGCTCGAATCTCTCCGCAACCTGACGCGTGTCCTCAAGCACGGATCGCATGGCACGGTTGCGCGTGTGCGGCTCGGCATCGCCAAGCGAGAAGTACGCGCGTTGTACGGCAGGCCTGGGCCTGTTTCCTGCGACGTAGTTGACAAAATCCGGATACCACAGAGAGCCGGAGATGCTGGCCACGCGCTCGAAGGCGCCACTCTGCGTTGCCGTCCACGCGGCAAAGAGTCCTGCAAGCGAGTAGCCAGCAAGCGCCGAGAAGGACGGTGCCATACCGTGCTGTGCGAGAAGCGCCTCGGCATGCGGCATGATTTCGCGTCCGAGAAGCGCGAGCTGCGCTGCTGCGGCACCCTTGTAGGCCTCTCCGCCGCGAAATACCGGCGGGGCCGGCCACGGGGTGAGGTCGTTGTCCCAGCTCCTGGGCGCTATTGCCACCAAGGCCATGGGCTGCTCGCTACCCTTGCGCAAGCGCTGCCACACGTCTGCGCCGTCGCCCTCAAAGACATGCAGGTAGACCACAGGAATGCGCGCCCAGGCGTCGGCTGTGCTCGCTGGCGGTTCCGTCGCGCGAAGGGTGACCTTCTCGCCTTCGACCTCAAAGCTCTGCTCGACCATGTTGCGCCCCCAGCTTTCCGGCGTCGCTACACAAGCGACAGCAGCACGTACGCCACGACTCCCGCCACGCAGCACCATAGCATCGAGCGTGTGCGCCACGCCACGAGCGTCGTGACGCTGGTAGACAAATACAATCCAAACGGCTTGGGCCTCTCGCCAATATGGGGGTTATGGCGAGAGGACCGTATCACATTCCAGCAGCTATCTGTCTGGCTAGCGGAACGCCAATTTGTTAGCCGAGGTCTTCCCCGTTTGACTCGATGACCTTCTTGTACCAGTAGAAGCTGTCCTTGCGATATCGCTTGAAGGTGCCCTTGCCGTCGTCCCCTGCGTCCACATAGACAAAACCGTACCTTTTGCGCATCTGTCCTGTTGACGCGGACACAAGATCGATGCATCCCCAGGGAGTGTAGCCAAAGAGCTCAACGCCATCCTTGCAGATGGCGGCCTTCATGGCCTCGATGTGCTGGCGCAGGTAGTTGATGTGGTACTCATCGTGAACCTTGCCGGCCTTAAGCTCATCAAGGCCTCCCACGCCGTTCTCGGCCACAAAGAGGGGCAGATGGTACCGGTCGTAGTACCGGTTGAGCGTGATGCGCAGTCCCATGGCATCGATTTGCCACTTCCAGGCGGTATCCTTCTCCTTGAGATAGGGGTTTCTCAGAGTGGGGAAGATGTTGCCCTCCGCCTTCTCGGCAATGGTCTGCTCGTCAGCACAGACGAGTCGCGAGCAGTAATACGAGAACGAGATGAAGTCGACCGTATTCGCCGCCAGGAGGTCGGCGTCGCCTCCCTCAAAGGGAACCCCGATGCCCTTCTCCTCAAGCTCGCGCAGCTTCCAAACCGGATAAGACCCCTTTGCCATTACATCCGAATAGAAGAAGCGTGCACGGTCGGTCTCGTAGGCAAGCCAGACGTCCTCGGGAGCGCAGCGGTAGGGATACGTGGCACCTGCCGCAATCATGCAACCCACCTTGTTGGAGGGGTCAATCCCATGGAGAATCTGAACGGCGCGTGCGCTTGCCACAAACTGATGATGTGCCGCGGTGGCTACTACCTGCTCGTGATTCTCTCCTGGCTTAAACGTTATTCCGGCGGACGTATAAGCTAGGGCCTCGACGCAATTGATTTCATTGAACGTAAGCCAGTAGTGGACAAGGCCCTTATACTCACGGCCTATCACGTCAACATAGCGAGCGTAGGCATCGATAAGCTTCCTGCTGCGCCAGCCACCGTACTTCTTCACGAGAGCAAGCGGATAGTCGTAGTGACAGATGGTGACAACTGGCTCGATGCCACGTTCGCGCAGAGCGAGGAAGATCCTGCGATAGAACTCCACACCCTCGGGGTTGGGTACGTCATCCTCTCCCGAAGGGAAGATGCGGCTCCAGCAGATGGACATCCTAAATGCCTTGAACCCCATCTCGGCGAGAAGATCGATGTCTTCCTGCCAATGATGATAGAAGTCGTTGCCCTGCCGGCTTGGATAGCGAACCTCGGGGTTGTCCTCAGGTTCCTGCGTCCCGCTCATAACGGACCAGCGATCAGCTCCCATGGGCAGAAGGTCGGTATGGCTCATGCGACGCTCGCCTTCGTCCCAGCCTCCCTCGCACTGGTTGGCTGCGGTCGCGCCGCCCCAGAGGAACCCCTTCGGAAAACCATTCGCGCTTGTTCCCGCGAAGGCCGTGGACGTTGCTGTAGAGCTGGTGACCTCGCCCATCCTAGGCTGCGCTCCCCTCTGCGTTTGCCGCTGCCTCTTCAGCTTCGCGCTCCTGCTCCTGCTTGAGAAGCTGGTTGTCGTAGACCTTGAAGAACGGGTACCACACGATACCCATCACCACGATGAGCAGAGCGGTAAAGACCCACATGCGAGGATCAAGACACTGGATAAAGCCCTGGATAAACATCGGGAAGGTTCCTGTGACCAGGATGTAGAAGTTGGTGAGCAGGCCCATCTCGATGGCAGCCCAGTAGAGCAGGGCAGAGATCATTCCGCCAAGGACAAAGGGAATCATGAGGATGGGGTTGTACATGATAGGCGCGCCAAAGATGGCAGGCTCGGAGATGCGGAAGAAGCTTGGGACGATGGTGGCACGGCCAAAGGCCTTGAGCTGCTTCGACTTGGCTCGCAGGGCGCAGAGCGCCACAAAGCTGAAGGTATTGCCGGTTCCACCGATCAGGTTGATGGCCATGGAGAGCAGCACTGGGTGGAAGACGAGGGGCTGCCCAGCGGCGTACAGCGCAGCATTATCCGCAAAAGCTGCCAGGGAGAAAGGTGTGGTGAGAGCCATGAAGATCATGTTGCCATGGATGCCAAGGCACCAGAAGAGCAGGGTGAAGAAGCAGATGACCAGAGAGCCAGGGACGGAGTCCACGGCGACCGACAGGGGTGCCGCAAGCCCACGCTCGATGACAACGGGAATGGAAAGCGTGGGGTCAATCTGCTGAAGGAGGAGGTTGCCTCCGAAGAAGATGCCAATGTTTGCCAGCATGGAGATGAGCGGGGAGAAGGTATCCGTGAGGAATGGAGGAACTCCGTCGCCCAGCTTGATTGTGATGTTGTGCTTGAGGAAGAAATGGGTGACCTCAACGGAGACCAGAGCAACGATGATTGCCGTGAACAGGCCACGCGACCCGAGGTAGGTGGTGTCGATGGCAGAGAGCACGCTATCGTCGGCGAGCTTGTAGTACGAGGTTGGCGCAGCCGTGATGAAGAAGAGCACCGTCGACGTCAGACCTGCGGAAAGCTGGGACATCTCGTACGTGCCCGCCAGGTTGTAGGCGATGGCGAAGGTCACGATGACCGAGAGCAGACCCATCGTCATGTTGTAGGGAATTAGGATGGTTGTCTTGTAGGTGGACGCAAAGTCAAGCCATCCGGAGAAGATCGACCACACCCCGCCTTGGGCAACTAGGTCTGCCGTGACTGGCGGGTTGGCAAGGATCATGAACACGGCGGAAATCAGGATGAAGGACACTGCCGTCATGAAGCCCTTCTGCATTGAGGCGAAGTGTCGCTCCGTGCCGAAGAAGTTGGCGACGGGAGTAAGTTTCTCCTGGACAAGGTGCATAAAGTTATCCATTGCATGCTCCTTTAGGCGATGAGGGACTGGGCGAGCTCGAGTACGTTGGCTGCATTACCCATGCCGTAGTCCTGCGGCGGGATGACCGCAGTGGGCTTGCCGCTGCCGGCGGCGACGCTGTCCTTCTGATAGGAGACCTGCGGGCCAAGGAGAATCACGTCAAAGTCGTTGCAGACCCTCTTGTACTCTCCGATGCCAACTGCCTTGATGGTGAGGTCGATGCCGTTCTTATCGGCATAGTCGGCAACCTTCTTCATGAGGATGCTGGTTGAGAGACCGGCGGCGCAAACAAGCAGGATTTTCATGATGGTTCCTCTCTGGCGGGTGGCACGCCTGGCATGCGACCCTGCCGTAGTGGCGCAGGTGGGCGCCAAAAGCTTTATTAGATGGATAACTTGCTGGAGAGCTGCTATTGGCTACTTGGAGGCCTGGACGTCCCCGTTGTCGATCAGTTCGTAGATATCCACGAGTTCCTTTATGAGCTCTTGGGCGAGCATGGAGCACATGAGGTGATCCTGCGCGTGAACGAGAAGCACGCTGAACTCGGCATGCTTGCCTGCGGCCTCCTCGGAGAGGAGCTTGGTCTGCGTGTGGTGCGCCTCAAGTGCGGCCTCCGCAGAGGCATCGAGAAGTCTCCGCGCCTCATCCATGTTGTGCTCCTTGGCAGCCTTGAGCGCCTCAAACGCCTGGCTGCGTGCCGTTCCTGATGCGGCAATCAGAGTAAGGCACGTGGTCTCCATTTCACTGTCCATAATCGGTCTCCTTCCTGGGTAATGCGGTGTAATGAAACGCGCGGTATTGATTCCAAACGCAGCTGCTCGGTTGGAATGCGAAAGAAGTAGTCAGGGGCTTGTTGTGCCCTTGGAATGTGGGATTGCTCTTAGGCGAATTAGACGGTATGGCTCTTTATGAGTGACAAGAGGGATTCCCACGTCTGAGCTCGCATGAGGTGGTCAAGCCCCCCTTGGTCCGAGAAGGTCTCTGTAAGTGTGTCGATGAGTGCATGGGACGTGTCGTCAGCGTCCTTGGGAAACGAGACGAGAAACACCACGCGCACGTCATGGCCGTATTCGTCCCACGTAATTGGTGCATCGAGCAAACCCACGGTGACAAAGGTTGAGCTGCCCGTTGGCTCGATGGGGTGTGGCATGGCGATGTCGTTGCCAAAGGAAGTGGCACTTACATGCTCCCTGCGCCATACCCGCTCGGCAAACGATGGGCCGGTCAGTCCTGTTGCTGACGCTCGCTCGCAGAGAAAGTCGATGGCCTCGTCTTTCGACGAGAAGGACAGGTGCGGAAAGAAGAGATCGCGCTTGAAGCACTGAGGGACAAGGGTGTACGTGGGTCCTTCTCGAAGGATGTCGCGCACATGCTCGATCTCTTCCGAGTCGGGAAAGAACTGCACGAGACGCACTGGCACGGGAACCTTCACATCAAGCGGTACGGTGGTGAAGACGTAGTCGATGTGGGTAAAGTCCTGGCTGGAGACTCGCGATGCGTCGCACACCTCGATAGAGTTGAGGTAGTCTCCAAACTCCTTGCGATAGCGGTGCTTCAAGAGTCGCGCGCTGCCCTGACCAGATGCGCAGACGATGAGGATGTTCTTCTTTGGCAGCTGGGTCTCCCTGCGTTCGAGGGAGAGGGCGAATGCCAACGCGAGATAGCCTATCTCCTCGTCCGAAGGCGTTGAGCCATAAGCGCCTTGAAGGATGGGGGCAGTAGATGCGGCCATGGAGTAGGCGAGGGGGAAATGGTCCTTTACGTCTTGCAGGAGTGGATTGTCGAGCCGCATATGCCAGGCGAGGCGCATTCTCAGGGGAACGATGTGGCGCGCGAGGTTCATGCGCAGCTCAAGGTCACCACGCAGGTCAATGCCAAAGGTCTTCCAGACCGAGGTGAGCATCCGCTCGACGATGTCCCAGACCTCATCGGAAATCAGGGGCTCGTCGCCTTCTGGAAGCTCCCCTACGGTGCATCGTCCGGCAAGGTGAAGCGCTATGTATGCGATTTCGTCGAGTGGCGGAACAACTCCGAACTCCGACGCGATCTCTTTGGAGACGGCCTCTGCGGTTGGATATTCCGGAGAGCTCATTATCGTGGTGCGGGTTTGATCGTCGAGGGAGACGAGGTTCCCCTCGCGCATGCGACTGACCGCGATGGCGACGTGGATGACAAGGTTCTGAAGTGCCACGGAGCTGATTCGCAGGGTGCTGCCCTCGAGTACGCTTCGAACGCACTTCTCTGACTGATGCATGACCGACTGTAGCTCTGGCCATGCAGGTTGAGTCTGCCCGAGCTTGATGACGGATGACAGGCATACGCGACGGGAAAGCTCCGTGCCCGTGACGCTTAGGCCGTATCGGGGACGGCGCTCGAGCCTAAGGTCAAACCTTGCGAGCTGGCGCTCGACGTCGCGGAGGCTGTCCGAAAGCGTGCGAGGCGAGGTGTAGAGCTCGTCGGAGAGCTCTACGAGCGTGACCCAGCCCGAGCGGCGCACGAGGTTGCAGAGCAGCTCGGAGACGCGAGTGGCCTGCGATTCGCTCCCACGATCTACTGGAGTCGATTGAACAAGCTGGTCCAAGGCCTCCCGGTCGAGAACATCCAGCGTGATCTGGCCGTGGTTGTTCTCGATACGTGCGGCTGACGAAAGCTCGTCGGAAGCGCGGTGTACGTAGTTCCGCACGGTGCGCTCGCTCACGCCTAGTGTCGATGCGAGCATGCTCACGCTGGCGTGACCGCGCTGCATGAGCTCCGCGACGAACCTCCTCAGCTGCTTGTCCATGTGACCCCCTGTTCCCTTTCCCTGAAAACAGAGTAACAGCGAGATTCATTCGGCTCCACGAGCGCTTGTTTCCCCAATGTGGAATTTGGCTGCGGGGAGTTTGAGAGTTACCTCACGTCGCTACACAAGCGATAGCAGCACGTACGCCACGACTCCCGACACGCAGCACCATAGCATCGAGCGCGTGCGCCACGCCACGAGCACTACCACGCCGGCCGCTACTAGGGGCATGAGCCCCGCCCACAGCCCGGCGTCGAACATGGTGGGGGAGAGCAGGTCGTTTGCGACCAGCGCCGCAAAGGCGGCCGGCGGGATGTAGCCCAGCGCCTCCACCACGCGCGGCGAGAGGGGACGTCCGCGCAGCGCGACCACGGGCACCACGCGGCAGGTAAGGATGAAAGCGAATGAGGAGAGCCACAGCACGAGGAACTGAGAGGTGCTCATTGGGCGTCGCCTCTTGCGGGGGACTCGGCAGGTGCGGCAGACGCGGTAGACGCGGCGGGGTTCTCGCCATCGTCGCCCGAGCTGCCGCTGCCACTGCGTCGCGGCAAAAGCCCCGATGCCATTCCCGCGGCCACGCCCACGAGCGCCGCGAACGGCACGGCCACGCCGCCCATCCCGTTCCACTTGCAGAGCGCAACCGTGACCGCGGCTCCCAAGGCGGCGCAGACGGTGCCGCGCGTGTGAGGTTGAGCGTAGAGCAGGTAGATGAAGAGCGAGGTCATCGCAAAACCTGCGATGGCGGTGGGGATGTCGACCACAGAGCCAAGCGCGGCACCGGCCGCGCATGATGCGGCCCAGGCAAGCTGCACACACACGTTGAGACCAAGCGCGTGGAGCGCCGTCCACGCGTTCCCCGAGGCAAGGCGTGAGAGCGTGATGCCGTACGCCTCCTCTGTGTAGCAGCTTGCGATGGCAAGGGACTGCCTGCGTCCAAAGCGCTTGAGGTATGGCGCGAGCGACGCCGAGTAGAGTGCAAAGCGCGTAGAGATGGCCGCCACCGAGGCGATGATTGAGAGCAAAGGGGTTCCTGCCAGCCACAGGTTGCTCATCATGAACTGACCGCCGCCCGAGAGAAACGTGAGGCTGAGGACAAAATTCATGAGCGGTGTCATGCCAGCCTTGGCGGCCAGCACGCCGCAGGGAAGTCCCACGGCAACGTAGGAGAGCATGACCGGCCAAGCGGCCGCCAGGACCTCCTGGGCGGTTGTTTTTGTTGCTTCTTGCACTGGGTCTCCTGCGCTGTTCGGGTGGTGGGCTGCCATGGTACACCCGCATGCAGAGGTTGGCCTTTCAGGTTCGCCGGAGCATTGGGACAGAAGTGTGGTACCGGCTGCGGCGGCGTCCGATGCGCTGAAGGGCGGGTACCTTCTCGTCATCGGCTGGCGGTCGTGCCCCATTTGGGGGGCGGACACGGTAGTCCAGCTGCCGACCGTTCTGAAGGTGAGCATGATGATCCTCTTCCTGATCGTTGTTGTCCTGCTGGCGGCTCTTGCAGCGAGGCTGTTCCGTGGACGTTTCTTTGGGATCTTTGGCTGGGGTCATCCCATGTGGGGTGGCGGCTGGTTTGGCGGACCCGGCATGTGGGGCAGCTGGGGTCGCGGCTGGGGCTGGGGTGGGCCTGGCCCGCGTGATGGCGGCATGAGGCCTGGTCACGGCGTCCCTGGCCCCGATGGTCGTGGCGGCTTTGGTGCGCTTCGCGACGGCGGTGGCCACGGCGACCGAGGCGGCGGCCCGCGCTAGGGGTGTCGCCGGGAAGCGCTAAATGATGCAGATTGCAACAAAACAGGCTCTTCGGAGACAATTTGTCGCCGGAGAGCCACCTGCGTTGCAATTCTCGTCAAATGAGGGCCTCCGGCGACAGCGAGCGTCGTTTTGACCGTGGGCGTTGTTTTGACTACAGGTGCCGCCTGGCGCGTCTCCACCCGTGCTCACACCCGTCGCACGCCCTCCCAGATCCACATGATCACCGGAGCAGGGATGACCTTGTCGGCAATCCTCATGAGGAACCCCGTCACGCAGCACGTGGCGATGGGGTAGTTCACGGCGTTTACCAGCATCGACCAGCGAACCACCCGACGCGCGCCCAGTACGGGGAAGGGATGGCGCACCGTCTGGCCGTTGGCCGTCTGGCGTGCAACGTCGATGAACTCGGTTTTCACCCACAGCGGGCACACCGCCGTCACAAAGATGCCGCGCCCGCGCAGCTCAAAGCGGAGCGCCCGCGTGTAGCTGCGGACAAACGCCTTGCTCGCCGCATACACGTTGAGTCCGGGCAGCGGCTGGAACGACGCGCTGGACGCAATCTGGATGATGCGCCCGCCACGCCCCATGTGCGCAAGCGCCACCTGCGTCACGTCGACAAGTGCGCGGCAGTTGAGGTCGACCATCGTGTCGACCTCCTTGCAGGTCATGTCGGCGTAGGTGCCAAACTTTCCCAGACCGGCCGCATTGACGAGAAGGCCAACAGAGAACTTCTCGCCGCATGCCTTGTCCTGCATAGCCGCCTCGTCGAGAAGCCCCCTGAGCTGCGTAATCGATGCCTTGTCTGTAAGGTCGAGAGGAACTGGCCGCACGGGCGTCGAGAGCTCGGCCGCCAGTTCCTCCAGGCGCTCGCGCCTGCGGGCCACGGCCCAGATCTGGTCGTAGCCGCCGTGGTCGCTTGCCCAGCGTGCGTATTCGCGGCCCAGTCCGCTCGATGCGCCGGTAATCAACGCTATGCGCATGACGCCGCCTCTCTATGAGACAAAGGGAAACTCCCTTTGTCTCATGCGAGCTTCGAAATCACCTCTGCTGCGTCTCCATCGTACAGCGCGGACCTCCCGGCGATGCGCGCCGGTGCAATCACACCGCCCATGTTGAGCTGCACGTAGCGCGCGTTGCGGTTCTCGGCAACCTGCTGCCAGAAGGGGTACTTGATGATGCCTGGGGTGTTTGCGCCAACACCAATCTCCAGGTAGAGCACCTTGTCGTGGGCGTGCTCGCGTACGAAGGCGTCATAGCGGCGGGCGGCTGCGTGCCAGCCTTCGTCCTCCACAAAGCGGCCGTCTACCCTAAGGTTCATGGTCATGGGCTCACCGCATATGGGGCAACGCGGGATCAGCTCGGTGGGAATGCGAAGGTCCTGCTCGGCATTGACCATCTGGCGCACGGCGTCGTAGTTGTCATACGTGCGGCGGTGGCATGGGACCGAACACTGGAAGAGCCCGTAGTCGCCCTGCGTGTAGAAGAGCCGCTTCTTGTCGAAGCCGGCGCGCTGGAACTGGTGGTCGACGTTGGTGGTGAGGACAAAGTAGTCCCGGCCGTTCACAATGCGACTCAGGTCAAGGTATGCGTTCCCCACCGTTCCGGCGTAGCGCTCGTTCCAGATGACGCGGGACCACCAGGCCCAGAACTCCTCCTGCGAGTCGTAGGGATAGAAGCCGCCGGAGTACTCGTCGTAGAAGCCGTAGCGCTGCGCAAAGTCGCCGTAGAGCCGCTCGAAGCGCTTGCCGGTGTAGGCGAACTCCGGCCCGCACGCCACCGAGAGGCCGGCGCCGGCGCCTATGAGCACGGCGTCGCTCTGGTCAAGCCATGTGGCGATTTGCTCAGCGGCTTGCGAGGAGGTCTCGATAGATTTGCTCGTCCACTGGCTTGAAGACATTGAAGATCACCTTCATCTGGGAATGGTTGGGTTGCTCGCTCTTAAAGGCTCGCACCGTGTTGATCGCCACCTGCGCCGCCTCGCGGTTGGGATAGCGAAACTCTCCGGTCGAGATACAACAAAAAGCAACGCTGCGCAGGTCGTGTGCAGCGCCAAGCTCAAGGCAGGAGCGGTAGCAGCTGGCAAGAAGCTCGCGGTCGTGCGCGGAGGGGATGCCTGTGGGGACGATTGGACCCACGGTTTGGAGCACGTGCACAGCAGGCAGATTGAAGCCGGGCGTGAGCTTGGCCGCGCCGGTTGGCTCTTCGTGGCCCTGCTCGTCCATGATACGCTTGCAGGCAAGACGCAGCTGGATGCCGGCGTAGGTGTGGATGGCGTTGTCGATGCAGCGGTGGTTGGGGACAAAGCAGCCGAGCATCTGGCTGTTTGCCGCGTTCACGATGGCATCGGCGTCAAGCGTGGTGATGTCGCCGCGCCACACTGCCATGCCGTCTTCGGTGAAGGGGAGGGCCGAGACACGCGTAACACCCCGCTCTGCCAGGCGTTCCTTGAGATAGGCGTCTTGGATTGCGAGAAACTCCTCGCTTGCTTGCTCCGGCATGCGGACGTTCATGAGGGCTCGTAGCAAGTGGCGACGGTCGTCGCGCGAAGGTGGAATGTCGATGGGGCCGCCGATGGCGTATGCGCAGGCGGGGTCTACCAGCAGCGCGTTTATGAGGTATTCAAGCCGTCCATCTTGCGTCATGGTTTCCTCCCCTTGCTGGACGGGCGCCGGGGTGCCCGCCGTATTCACTGGTCTCAGTGTGGCTTGTTGACTCCACATAGGGAAGTACGCACTTACAAGTAGGCTGGTTACCTTAGGGAAACTACTGAATCCGGACGTTGGGCTGCATAAAAACGCTCTATCGGACGGAAATCTGGGACTCCGTGCATAAAAATGCTCTATCGAACGGTGCGTTTCTGCTGCAATTATCAAATATACAACTAAACATGCAAAATGATGCATTGCCTATCCAAAATTTGCATTTACACGCATAGATATTTAAATAGTTGATGCTAATGGAACTGAGGCACCGTTCGATAGCCCGTTTTTGTGCAGCGCCAGCGATTTTCCCGTTCGATAGACCTATTTTGTGCAGCACTAGGTGTCTTACGTTCTCATCCAGCCTTTGTTTTGCCCTCAGGCAGCTGTCCTAGAGCAACGTGCGCAGTAAGGACGGACGCAATGCTGGCAGGAGAATTGCACAATCAAGCTATGCGGCCGTCTCGCACAAGAAAAGCCCCGCCGGAACTGGGTTCCGGCGGGGCAATCAAGCAGCAAAGTCTAGCTTACGCAAGCGCGCGACTAGTCCTCGTCCTTCGAGAGCCAGGAGAACATGGAGCGCACGCGCTCGCCGGTGGTCTCGATGGGGTGCGTGTTGATCTTCTCGCGCTCCTCGAGCAGCTTCTTGTGGCCGTTGTTGCAGTCGTCGACGAACTCCTGGGCAAACGAGCCGTCCTGGATGCGCTTGAGGATGTACTTCATGGCCTCGCGCGACTTGTCGTTGATGACCAGCGGACCGGCGTAGTACTCGCCGTACTCGGCCGTGTTGGAGATGGAGTAGTTCATGAAGTGGATGCCCTTCTCGTACATGAGGTCCACGATCATCTTCATCTCGTGATAGCACTCGAAGTAGGCCAGCTCCTCGGGGTAGCCAGCCTCGGTGAGGGTCTCGAAGCCGGCCTTGACCAGCTCGACCAGGCCGCCGCAGAGAACGGCCTGCTCACCAAAGAGGTCCTCCTCGGTCTCCTCGGCGAAGGTCGCCTTGATGAGGCCGGAGCGGGCGCCGCCCAGCGCCCACGCGTAGGACATGGCCAGCGGCCACGCGTCACCGGTGGCGTCGGTCTCAACGCAGACCAGGTCAGGCACGCCGGAGCCTTCGGTGTACTGACGGCGCACGATGTGGCCCGGGCCCTTGGGGGCAACCATGATCACATTGACGCCCTCGGGAGCCTTGATGTAGCCGTAGTGGATGTTGAAGCCGTGGGCAAAGGCCAGAGTGTTGCCCGGCTCGAGGTTGGGCTCGATGAACTCCTTGTAGACCGCCGGCTGGGTCTCGTCGGGGGTCAGGATCATCACGACGTCGGCCTCCTTGGCGGCCGTCGCCATGTCCGTCACCTTGAGGCCGTGCTCGCGGGCCTTCTCGGCGGACTTGGAACCCTCGCGGAGGCCAACGCGCACGTCGACGCCGGAGTCCATGAGGTTCAGCGCGTGGGCATGGCCCTGCGAGCCGTAGCCGATAATGGCGACCTTCTTGCCCTGGATGATCGAGGGATCGCAGTCCTTCTCGTAGTAGATGGTGACGGCCATGTCATACTTCCTTTCGTTTGTGCCGTTTCCTTGTGCCGTTTCCTTCTATGTTCAACCGCCGGGTGGCGGTTTGAACCGTGTGTGGGGCCGGACGCAGGCGTCGGCCCACGGGGTGCTACTGGTCGTGCCCGCGCGACATCGCAATCTTGCCGGTGCGCGTGAGCTGGCGAATGCCGTAGCTGCGGAAGAGGTCCTCAAGCGCATCGAGCTTGCTCTCGGTGCCGGTGGCCTCCACCGTGAGCGTGTTCTTGCCCACGTCCACGATGTTGGCGCGGAAGACGCCCGCGATCTCGATGATCTCGTGGCGGCGCTCCGGCGAGCATTGCACCTTGAAGAGCACCAGCTCGCGCTCGATGGCGTCGTCCTCGGTGAGGTCGGAGATCTTGAAGACCGAGACGAGCTTGTGCAGCTGCTTGGTGATCTGCTCGAAGCCCACGTCATCGGCCTCGACGATGATGGTCATGCGCGAGAGGTTCTCGTCCTCGGTAGGGGCCACGGTGAGCGAACCAATGTTGAACCCGCGCCGGCTAATCATGCCGGTGACGCGCGAGAGCACGCCCGGCTTGTTCTCGACCAGCACGGAGAGGATGTGCTTCATCATTCGTCACCGTCCTTCTCGCCGTCCGCGGTGGCGGGGCGTCCGTCCTTGCCAAAGCCCTTGCCCGAGACGCGCACGCCGCCAAGCGTCACGTCCAGCGCGCCAATGATGTCGTCGATGGGCGCGCCGGGGGCAACCATGGGGTAGACCGTCTGGTCTGTGGGGATCACGACGTCCAAGAGGTACGGCTCCTTGGAGGCGAGCATCTCGTCAAGCGCGTCCTCGACCTCCTCGGGGCGAGAGATGCGCCGGCCGCGCCAGCCGTAGGCGTCTGCCAGCTTCACAAAGTCCGGCACGTCGGGCAGCTTGGTGAACGAGTAGCGCTCGTGATAGAAGAGCTTCTGCCACTGGTAGACCATTCCCAGGGCGCTGTTGTCGATGATCATCACCTTGACGGGCACGTTCTCCTGGATGGCGGTGGCCATCTCCTGCACGTTCATCTGGAACGAGCCGTCGCCGGCAATGCAGACCACCTCGTCGTCGGGGCAGCCGATCTTGGCGCCAATGGCGGCAGGGAAGCCAAAGCCCATGGTGCCGGCGCCACCGGACGAGAGGAACGTGCGTGCGTGCTCGCGGCGGATGTTCTGGTGCGCCCACATCTGGTGCTGGCCCACCTCGGTGGTGACGATGGAGGCATTGGGGTCAAGCTTATCCGAGAGCATCGAGAGCACGACCTCGGGTGCGATTTTGTCCGGGTAGTCGATGGTGCTGGCAAAGTTGTCGGTGTAGAACGGCCAGCGCTCGCGCCACGAGCAGACCTCGGCAAACCAGCCGTCGTCCACGGGCTTGGCGTCCTCCTTGTGCAGGCGCTCGTTGAGCGAGGCGAGAACCACCTTGGCGTCTCCCACGATGGGCACCGTGGGGTTCACGATCTTGCCTATCTCGGCCGGGTCGATATCGATGTGGATGACCTGTGCGTGCGGGGCAAACTCAGAGACCTTGCCGGTCACGCGGTCCGAGAAGCGCGCGCCCACGGCGATGAGCAGGTCGCACTCCATGACGGCCATGTTTGCGTACTTCGAGCCGTGCATGCCAACCGGTCCCAGGTTGTGCTTGTTCGAGCAGGGCATGGCGCCCTTGCCCATGAGCGAGGTCACCACGGGGATGTCCATGGTCTCGGAGAGCTCGACCAGCTCCTGGCAGGCGTGGCTGGTCACAATGCCGCCGCCGGCGTAAATGAGCGGGCGCTTGGCCTTCATGATGAGCTGCGCGGCCTGCTTGACCTGCCGCGCGTTGCCGCGGTAGGTGGGCTTGTAGCTGGCGATGCTAATGGAGTCTGGGTAGTGGAAGACCATCTGCGAGCCGGAGAGGTCGCTGGGGATGTCGATGAGGACGGGGCCCGGGCGGCCGGTGGAGGCGATGTAGAACGCCTCGCGGAAGGTGCGTGTGAGGTCGTCGGTGGACTGCAGCAGGAACGAGTGCTTCACGATGGGCATGGTGATGCCCACGATGTCCGACTCTTGGAACGAGTCGGTGCCAATGACGCCGCGCGTAACCTGGCCGGTGATAACCACCAGGGGTACGGAGTCCATGTATGCGGTCATGATGCCCGTCACGGTGTTGGTGGCGCCGGGGCCAGAGGTGACGAGAACAACGCCCACCTTGCCCGTGGCGCGGGCATAGCCGTCGGCCATGTGGGTTGCGCCCTGCTCGTGCCTGGCTAGCACGTGGTGGATGCGCTTGGAGTCATAGAGCGCGTCGTAGATCTTGATTGCCTGGCCGCCGGGATAGCCAAAGATTGTGTCGACGCCCTCGCACTCCAGGCTTGCGATGATCGCCTGTGCGCCGGTTATGGTCTTGCCCTCGTACTCTGAGTGGGAGCCCATGCCAAAGGGCTTTCCCTCGATGGCCGTCTGCTTGCGGGCGAGCTTCTCGGCGACGGACGCCGCGTGGCTGTCGGTGTTCGTCATGACAGGTATGCCCCCTTGTCTGCGCTGGTCACGAGCTTGGCGTAACGGGAGAGGACGCCCGTGGTGTACTTGGGCGCGGGCGGCTCCCAGGCGGCACGACGGCGAGCCAGCTCGTCCTCATCGACGAGCAGGTCGAGCGTGCCGGCCTCGATGTCGATGCAGATCTGGTCACCCTCGTGCACCAGGGCGATGGGGCCGCCGGCTGCGGCCTCGGGGCTCACGTGGCCCACGCAGGGGCCCTTGCTCGCGCCGGAGAAGCGGCCGTCGGTGATGAGGGCGACGGACTTTGCCAGGCCCATGCCGCAGATGGCGGAGGTGGGGGTGAGCATCTCGCGCATGCCAGGACCGCCGGCGGGGCCCTCGTAGCGAACCACCACGACGTCGCCGGGGTTGATCTTGCCGCCGAAGATTGCCTCGCAGGCGGCCTCCTCGGAGTCGAAGACGCGCGCGGGGCCGGTGTGCTTGTACATGCTGGGGTCGACGGCGCTCTTCTTGACCACGCCGCAGTCGGGCGCGAGGGTGCCGCGCATGACCTTGAGGCCGCCGTCGGGGGAGTACGGGTTGTCGATGTGGCGCACCACCGTGCCGTCGACGGGCGGGCACTGCTCGACCCACTCGGCCATGGTGCCGTGGCAGGTGTTGGCCGTGAGGTCAAGGTGCCCGGAGCGGCCCAGCTCGCCGATGATGGCAGAGACGCCGCCCACGTCGTTCAGGTCCTGGATGTGGAGCGGGCCGGCCGGGGCCAGGCGCACGATGTTGGGCGTGGCCGAGCAGGCCTTGTCCCAGTCGTCCATGGTCACGGGGCAGCCGGCTGCGTGCGCGATGGCCGTGAGGTGCAGCATGGTGTTGGTCGAGCCACCAAAGGCCTGGTCAAGCGCCATGCCGTTGCGCACGGCGCGGGCGTCGATGATCTGGCGGGCGGTGATGCCCTTCTCCAGCAGTTCCATGACCTTCATGCCGGCGTGCTTTGCCAGGCGGATGCGCTCGGAGTAGACGGCGGGGATGGTGCCGTTGCCGGGAAGTGCGATGCCCAGGGCCTCGGCCAGGCAGCAGATGGAGTTGGCGGTGAACATACCCGAGCAGCTGCCGCAGGTGGGGCAGGCGGTGTTCTCGAGCCAGTGCATCTCGTCCTCGGTCATGGTGCCGGCGGTCACCTGGCCCACGGCGTCAAAGAGGCTGTTGAGGTCGGTCTCCTCGCCGTGGCGGCCGCGGCCGGCGAGCATGGGGCCGCCGGAGACCAGCACGGTGGGGATGTCCAGGCGGCACGCGGCGATGAGCATGCCGGGGACGATCTTGTCGCAGCTGGGGATGAGGACCATAGCGTCAAACTGGTGGCCCTGGATGGCGCACTCGACGGAGTCTGCAATTACCTCTCGGCTGGTGAGCGAGAAGCGCATGCCCTCGTGGTTCATGGCGATGCCGTCGCAGACGCCGATGGTGTTTACCTGCAGCGGAGTGCCGCCGGCCATGCGGACGCCGGCCTTGACGGCATCGGCGATCTTGTCCAGATGGATGTGGCCGGGGATTACCTCGTTCTGGGACGAGACAACCGCCACAAGCGGACGCTCGAGTTCCTCGTCAGTAAGACCGTCGGCCTTGAGCAGGCTTCTGTGTGGAGCGCGGGCCAAGCCCCGCTTTATGGCATCGCTTCGAAGTTCCATGGTCACCTCTCGCTTCCTGCACAACCTATTCCATGTGAGAAATGCGACTTCAGGTGAGACGTGGTGCGTTCTCCCGATGCCCGTTACGGTGGACTCCGGCCCGAGGTAGTTGCGCTGCTGCCTGCGTGGGGGGTGGCCCAGAGGCGGCGCGCGTTCGCCCGAGCAGCTCGAGGGAATGTTCCTTGCCAACCACCGCGGGTTCTCATCTCGCCCGCTTACTGTGGGATGGCTTGGCAAGTACTCGCCCTGTCATCGCATTTGCTCTGAAACTGTGCGGACGATTCTACGCTACGTACTGGTGATGTGCTGTAACGAGGAAGTAAATTCCAGAGATGACGAGGTGATTTACGCGCCGGCGCCGGGCGTTGCGACGTTCTCCTCGCCTGTCCTGGCGTTTCTCTTCCCGACGGCGTGGCGCGTTGTTACCGGCCCGTTGAAGTTGTCAGCAGTCAACTGGGCGAACGTAAGTGGGTCTGGTCGAGCCGGTAACAACAGGTGGCAGAGCCAGTGGCCGAGCAGCGCGCTTGTTACCGGCTCGTCGCGTGGTTGCTGAATATCTGCAGTTGTGAGCTGCGAGAGGCTCCAAGCCGGTAACAATGCTTGGCCGCGTTCGCATGACCAGCGCCACGCAATCCGAATCGCGGAAATCCCGATTGGTTAAAGTGCTCTAAACAATCGGGATTTGCAGGCGGCCTAAAGTCGCGCCTCTCGCTTGGGGTCCGGCCGGCACCTGCGGCAGTATACTTGTCTGAACAAGTACCCGCGCCCGCCGCGCGCCACCGCGCACGAAAGGAGACGTCCGCCACCATGAGCGAGGAGTACAGAAAGGCCCTCCGTCGCGGCGAGCGTGACCTGCGCCGCGACGCGTCGGCTGGCATCTACCCCTACCTGCCCGCGCTTGATTCCGTGCTTGCCCCCGGTGACACCGTCGGCGAGGTGCGTCTGGGCACCATGGAGATCCCCCTCGATATGGTGGCCGGCACGCGCACCGAGGGCAGGCAGCGCTCCTTCTCGCGCACCTTTATGCCCGTGCTTGCACCCACCACGGAGTTCGCGGCCAAGTGGTCGAACCTCTACACCATCCAGACCACAGAGGGCTTCCGCGACCCAGTCAAGGTCTACGAGTACATGCACCGCTTCTACGTCCAGGAGGGCAACAAGCGCACCTCCGTGATGCGCTATCTGGGCGCCTATTCCATCGAGGCCGAGGTCACGCGTCTGCTCCCGCGTCAGTGGGACGCGCCGGAGCGCCGCCTCTACGGCGAGTTCCTCGAGTTCTGGCGAGCAGTGCCAACCTACGACATCGAGTTCTCGCGCGAGGGCTCCTACCGGCGCCTTGCCGCGCTTTTCGGCCGCGACCTTGGCTCCCCCTGGCCCGACGAAGCCGTTCGCGAGCTCACTTCCACCTACCAGTACTTCCGCTCGCTCTACCAGCGCGCGGGTGGCTCGCACCTGGATGCAACCTGCGGCGACGCGCTTCTCGCGTACCTGAGCTACTTCCCGGACGAGCGCCTCCTGGACACGCCGCCCTCCATCGTGGTCGAGCGCCTTGGCCGCCTGTGGTCCGAGCTCGCGCTGGCGGGCCCGCGCGAGGACGTGGTGCTGGTGAGCGAGCCAGAGGCAGAGCCAACCTCCCACGGCGGCGTCCTCTCGCGGCTCTCGTACCACACGCCCTACTCGCCAGCCAACCCGCTTCGCCTGGCGTTTCTCTACGAGAGGCCCCTGGCAACCTCGAGCTGGGCGCGTGCCCACGACGCCGGACGCCTTGAGGTCGAGAAGCGCTTTGGCGGCACGGTCCAGACGGTAGCCTACGACGACTGCTCCTCCCCAGACGACTTCACGGCCGTAGTGGACGCGGCCGTCGAGCAGGGCGTGCGCGTGGTCTTCACCTGCTCGCCCACGCTCATGGCAAGCACGGCCAAGGCGGCCATCACCCACCCCGAGGTGCACTTCCTCAACTGCTCCTGCAACCTCCCGCACAGCCGCGTGCGCTCCTACTACGGGCGCATGTACGAGGCCAAGTTCGTGACGGGCGCGCTGGCGGCGAGCTTTGCCACCAACCATCGCGTGGGCTACCAGGCAAACGTCCCCATGTTTGGGTCGGTGGCCGAGATAAACGCCTTCGCCATTGGCGCGGCGATGGTGGACCCCAAGGTCAAGGTTCGCCTGGTCTGGTCCACGCGCGGCGGCGACTCCCTCTACCACCGGATGGCTAACGAGGGCGTTACCGTGATGTCTGGCTCGGACGTCACCGCGCCGTGGGACGACCCGCTTGCGCTGGGCCTCTACCAGATGGTGAATGGCCGCGTGCACAACCTCGCGCTTCCGGTGTGGAACTGGGGACGCTACTACGATCTTATCGTGCAGGGGCTTCTCAACGGGTCCTGGCAGGACCCCGGCGACGCCGCGCGCCCGCAGGCGGTAAGCTACTGGTACGGCATGTCGTCGGGGGTCATTGGGCTTAGCCTCTCGGATGATCTGCCCTACTACTCGCGCAAGCTCGTCGACCAGCTCACGCACGGCATCGAGCGCGGCGTGCTCGACCCCTTTGCGGGCGAGTTGAGAAGCCAGGGGGGCGTGGTTCAGCCGGCGGGCTCGCCCAGGCTGAGGGAGCTGGATGTCGTTTCCATGGATTGGCTCAACGACAACGTGGAGGGCATCCTTCCCGCAAACTGGCATCCCGTTGACGAGACGTCCCTGGCTGGCGGGCTGGGAGGCGGCCTTTCCGCCGGTGGCGTCACGGGGGAGGCGCGGCCATGAAGATCCTCGCGATTGCCGACGTCGAGGAGCGCATGCTGTGGGACAACTTCCGCCGCTCGCGCTTCGAGGGCGTTGACCTTGTCCTGGCGGCAGGCGACCTCGATGCCGACTACCTGGAGTTTCTCGTCACCATGCTCACGTGTCCCGTGCTCTACGTGCATGGCAACCACGACGAGAGCTACCGCCGCAAGCCGCCCCTGGGCTGCATCTGCGTGGACGACTCGGTCTACGTGTACCGTGGCCTGCGCATTGTTGGACTGGGTGGCTCCATGCGCTACAAGGACGGTACCTACATGTCCACCGAGCAGGAGATGCGCCGGCGCATCCGCAAGGTCGAGCCGAGCATCCGCCTGCTGGGCGGCTTCGACGTGCTTCTCGCCCATGCACCCGCGCGCGGCGTGGGAGATCTGGACGACCTCCCGCACCGCGGCTTCAAGTGCTTCAACACGCTGCTGGAGCGCTGGCGGCCCGCCCTCATGGTCCACGGTCACGTGCATGCCAACTACATCACGGATTTCTCGCGCGAGAGGGAACTTGCCTGCGGAACCCGGGTGGTCAACGCCTTTGGCCACGTGGAGCTAGAGGCGCCCACGCCGCCGCAGCTCTCGTACGGCTGGAAGGAACACCTGGTCAACAAGCGAGCACTGCGCAAGAGCGACGGCATCGCCTCGCACGAGGAAGGCGTTCTCGGAGCCGGCCAGTCCTACGGCCAGCGGTGGTAACTTGGCCGATGGCGGTGGTAGGCTACTCTCTTGTGATGCTGCCCTGCGAGTGGACGGCTGTTCGAGAGGGGATGTGGCCCATGTCGGTCGAGAGCGTCCGAGCGTACCTCGGGCCCTTTGGCGTTGCCGACAAGATCATCGAGTTTGACCAGTCGAGCGCCACGGTGGAGCTGGCTGCGCGCGACCTGGGCTGCGAGCCGGCGCGCATTGCCAAGACGATGGCGTGCGCGGTTGGGGAGGGTGCCGTCCTCGTGGTGTGCGCGGGCGACGCCAAGCTGTGGAGTGCGGCCTTCAAGCGCGAGTTTGGGACAAAGCCGCGCTTTGTGGCTCCAAGCGACCTGCCGCAGGTGGTGGGCCACCCCATGGGCGGCGTCTGCCCGTTTGCCGTGAAGCCCGGCGTGCGCACGTACCTGGACGTCTCGCTGCGCCGCTTTGACCGCGTGTTCCCCGCGGCGGGAAGCGAGAGCAGCGCGATTTGGCCTCACCCTTCCCGAGCTCGAGCGCTGCTCGGCGTCCGAGGGCTGGGTGGACGTGTGCAAGGACTGGCGGGAGGAGACCGCATGACGTACGACTTCAAATCAATCATGGAACGACACGGCATGGATGCCATCGCGGTCGACGCGCTTGGCTCGGGCGGCATGGCGCCGGACGCGCCGGCGGAGGGCTTCGACGCCATTCCCATGTGGGTTGCCGACATGAACTTCCCCACGGCACCCTCCATCACGCGCGCCATGGCCGAGCGCATCCAGCATCCGGCGTTTGGCTACTTCTCACCGCGCGATGAGTACTACCAGGCAATCATTGACTGGCAGGCCCGGCGCAACGGCGTGCGCGGCCTTGAGCCGGCACACATTGGATACGAGAACGGCGTGCTTGGCGGCCTGGTCTCCACGCTTACGGCCTTTGCCGCGCCAGGTGACGCCGTGCTTCTCCACAGCCCAACCTACATTGGCTTCACGCACTGCATAGAGGAGAACGGCTACAGGATCGTCCTGTCGCCGCTGGTCAAGGACGAGCAGGGCGTCTGGCGCATGGACTATGAGGATATGGCCGCCAAGCTGGAGGAGAACCACATCCATGTGGCGGTGTTCTGCTCGCCGCACAACCCCTGCGGGCGCGTGTGGGAGCGCTGGGAGCTTGAGCGCGCGATGGAGGTCTACCGCGAGCACGACTGCGTGGTGATTTCCGACGAGATCTGGTCCGACCTGGTGCTGCCCGGGCACGCCCACGTGCCCACGCAGTCCGTGAGCAAGGACGCCCGCCGGCGCACGGTGGCGCTCTACGCCCCGAGCAAGACCTTCAACCTGGCTGGGCTGGTGGGGAGCTACCACATCATCTACGACGACTACCTGCGCGATCGTGTTGTGGCAAAGAGCATGAAGTCCTGCTACAACTCGATGAGCGTGCTCTCGATGCACGCGCTTATCGGCGCGTATAGCAGTGAGGGCGAGGCCTGGCTGGAGGAGCTGCTGCAGGTGCTGGACGGCAACGTCTCCTGGGCGTGCGACTTTATCGGCGAGCACTTCGAGGGCGTACAGGTAAGTAGGCCCGAGGGGACCTACATGCTGTTCCTTGACTGCAGCGAGTGGTGCGAGCGCCACGGCCGCGACATCGAGTGGGTCGAGCGCGCAGGATGGCGCGTGGGCGTTGACTGGCAGGATGGCCGCGCGTTCCACGGGCCCTGCCACGTGCGCATGAACCTCGCGCTGCCGCTCTCGCGCGTGCGAGAGGCGTTTGAGCGGCTGGATCGCTACGTGTTCAACGCGTAGCGGTGCGGCGTCGGCGGCGGGTGCCGGCAGCGCGACGCATCAATGAATGTCGCCAAAGAGACTCTTTTGCGTCGTTTGCAACACACAGGCCCCTCCGGAGACAAAAAGTCGCCGGAGGGGCCCTTTTGAATGCGAGCGCTGCCAAAATGCGCCTTCCGGCGACGTGCCCTCGCGTCTCTACGCCGTAAGCCCCGCAATAACGCTCACCATTGCGATAATGACACCCACGATCGACTCGCCACCCAGCACGCCAGAGGCAATGACCACCCCCGCCTCCTGCGCGTCGGCGTCGCGCGCGGCGCGCTCGTCTGCGGGCAGGTTGGCCGTGCGCGCGGTACGAACGCGATCGATTACCCACTTGAGCGCCGCACCCAGCGCAGCGGTGAACGACATGTAGAACGGCAGGTAGACGCCAAGCCCCAGTATCATGGCCGGCAGCCCCGCCCAGTAGAGCGCGATGCCCGCCGCAAGGCCAATCACAAACGCGGGAACGCTGGGGATGCCCGAGACCATTGTTGCCACCACGCTCGCCTGCGCCGAGACAAACTCCTTGCCCAGCCCAAAGGCGTCCGGTCCATATGCCTCCACCAGCGCCATCATGACCGCAGCGGAGACCACTGCCCCCAGCACGCCGCCGATGGCCTGCCCCAGCCACTGGGCGCGCGGGTCGGTGCCAAGGATGCTTCCGGCCTTGAAGTCGTTCATCACGTCGCCGGCAAGTCCGCAGGCAACAGCCACAACGCCGGCAATGAAGAAGAGCTGCATCTCTCGTACCTGCGCAAATGCCGAGACAAGCAGCAGCACGATAAGGCCAAAGATCTCCATGGGGTCGATGCCCGTCTGTCCGCATGACTGCGCGCTCATCGCGGTGGTCACAAAGGCGAGAAGCACCACCACAATGCTCGCCACCGGCGGAAGGCCAAGCCCCATGCACATGAGAACCACGATGGCGGCGACAATCACCGCAAACGTGCCGGCGTCGGTGCGCACATTGCCGGTGACCAGGGATTCCGTCGCTCCCGCGCCATCGCTATCGCTGCCCGCGCCGTTACTGGCACCCCGCACGCCGCGCACGATGCCCGCGAGCTGCGGCACGATGTCCTTTGCCACCACGGCAAGCCCGGCGCCCATCATGAGGCCCATGCCCAGGCTCTTCACGATGCCCTGTGCGGCGTCGACGGCCCAAAGTCCTGCGGCGCTGCCTGCCACCACGATGCCAAAGTTGGCGAGCAGGGCGCCCGCAAACCACCAGGCCACGGCCACGCCGCCCACGAGAAATCCCACCGAGAGCATCATGGGAGAGTTGTAGATGCCAAAGCTCACGCCGGGGATGGGGAGCGCCGCCAGCATGGAGGGTACGGCGCCAAGTGCGTCGCGCAGCACAGCATAAACGCCGGCTAGTCCCATCGAGGCAAAGAGCCGGCGTCCGGTTTTGCCTCCGGCCTCGGTTGCGCGCAGGGTCTGCGCCGCGGAGGCACCCATGGGAAACTCCAGGTTCGCGTCAACAATGAAGTGCCGGTGGATGATTGCCGTGGCAACAAGGCCCAGGCCTGTGCCGGCAAGCGCCACAACGAGCATCTGCGCAAAGCCCACCTCGTCGGCGTATCCCAGCATCCATGCGCCGGGAATGGTGAAGGCCAGGCCACCCGCAACCATGGCGCCGGCAGACATGATAGTGTGCGTGACATTTGCCTCGTTCAGGCTGGCGTTGCCCAGAAGCTTGAGGAAGAAGAGCGAGACGATGGCCGCAAACACGATGGGCCACGGCAGCGCGCCGAGCTTGAGCGCCGTGTAGGCGGAGGAAGCAGTGATGACGACGCAGCCAATGCAGCCAATGACGACGCCGCGCGCCGTCAGCTGCCCACGCCACGAGGCGCGGCCAGAGGGATTGTCCATGTTGTTCTCCTTTGCGTATATCCGCTCCCCCTGGTGGCCGGCGGTTGCGGGCCGAGGAGTCGGGTTACCGGTGCCGTGCGCCGGACATGCGCGCGGACTTGCTAGAGTATAGCGAATGGCCTCTGCGGTGACGTCGAAGGGAGCGCATATGGGAAAGGGTGAGCAGGCCAGCCCTGCTGCGGGTGAGGGACGCTGTGTTCTTGCCGTTGACGTGGGCAACACCTCAACCGGCTTTGGGCTCTTCTCGGCGGACGCCGGCGAGACGGATGAGCCGCTGGGTACCTGGGAGCTCACCACGCCCGAGAAACTCACGGCCGACGAGGCCCGCATGCAGGTGGCGCAGGTCTTGGGCGTGCTTGCGCGCGACGTTGCCGAGCAGCGCACCCTCGCCCCCACGCGTGCCGCGACCTTTGCCGAGCCGCCACTCGACGCGGTTCTCTCCTGCGTGGTCCCATCGTTAACGGAGGCCTGGTCGGCGGCGCTGGAAACGGCCTGCCGCATGCGACCCGTGGTAGTGGGGCCGGGTCTCAAGACAGGGCTGCGCATGCGCTACAGCGACCCTGCCGAGATTGGTCCCGACCGCATAGCAGACGTGGTGGCCGCGCGTGCCACCTATGGGGCACCGGTCGTGGCGGTGGACTTTGGGACCACCATGAATATCGAGGTCATTGATGGTGAGGGGGCGTTTCTCGGCGGAATTATCGCGCCGGGGCTTGCGCTTGGGGCGCAGGCGCTCTCCCGCGCCGCAGCCCGCCTGCCCGTGATCGAGCTGCATGCACCCAAGGCGGCCATCGGTCGTTCCACGCGCGAGGCCATGCAGTCCGGCGTGGTCTTTGGCGAGGTCGCCCGCGTGGATGGTCTTCTCGATCGTGTTTTTGCCGAGCTTGGCGAGGAGGCTCCCGTCGTGCTCACGGGCAGCGGTGCTGGTCGCTTGGCGCCTCTTGTGTCTCATACGGCCGTGGTGGACAAGACTCTCACGCTGCGCGGACTTCATCAGCTGCGCCTTGGGGTCGTTCGCAGGAGGTAGTGGGGCCCGGCAAGCGGGGTTGCGCACAAGAACGGCCCGGGCGGGCACTTCCCGTCCGGGCCGTCGCGAGTCGTCTGTGCGCCTCTCCTGCGCGCAGGTAGCTAGTAGCGCGGATAGAGCATCGTGGGATAGGTGGTCGCGTTTTGCTGCGGACCATGCTGGCCGCGCACCCTGTTCACAAGTGCCTGAGCCGCAGCCGCCACGAGCACGGCGCCAACGAGCAGGGCGATTGTGATGAGAAACACGGCGAGAATAAAGAGCGGACCTGAAATGCTGGACATATGCCGTCACCTGCGACTTTCTTAAACGGCCTGTAGTTTTTACAAGACCGTTGTAACACGTTGGCAATATTGTTTCAAGTGTGTTTCGCGATGCTGAACAGGACGCGGGCATTGTGGCTGGCGCAAGCTCTTTGGGCTAAAGGGGTAGGATTCCCGTAACAGGTGGACGCCGCGTTGGCGTCCCGAAGGGAAGGTTCCCATGGTTACGTTTCTTCTCGCATCGCTTCTTGCCGTTCTGCTTGCGCCGGTCATGCTGGCGGTTATCGCGGTGTGGCTTGTGTTTGCCCTTGTCGTGGGCGTACTTCGCGTGATGGGCTGGGCAATTGGCGCTGGGCTGCGAGTGGTGTGGTGGCTCTTCCTTGCCTCGCTGGTGCTAGGGCTCATTGGCTTTGCGCCCGCCATCCTCGTGGCCATAGTTGCGGCAGTTGTGGCCTGCGCACACCCCACGCGCATAGGGTAGGTGCGGCGGCTGCGCTTATGAACGGCACGATGCTCCAAGGCTTCTCGTGGTACCTCGACGCGGACGGCGGGCACTGGCGCCGCCTGGCCGAGGATGCCCAGCTCTTTGCCGACAATGGCATCACCGCCGTGTGGCTGCCGCCCGCATACAAGGGCATGGCCGGCGCAAACGACGTTGGCTATGGCGTGTACGACACCTATGACCTGGGAGAGTTCGACCAGAAGGGCTCCGTGCGCACCAAGTATGGCACGCGGGAGGAGTACCTGGCCGCCATCGACGCGATTCACGCGGCGGGCATGCAGGCCGTGGCCGACGTGGTTCTCGACCACCGCATGGGCGCCGACGGAACGGAGCGCGTACGCGCGACCGAGGTTGCCTCGTACAACCGCGAGCAGCCCGTCTCGGCGCCGCGCGACATCACGGCTTGGACGCGCTTCGACTTTCCCGGGCGCGGCGACAAGTACTCTGCCTTCAAGTGGAACTGGACCTGCTTTCACGGCGTGGACTACGACGAGACAACGCATGCGAACGCCATCTACCTCTTTGACGGCAAGCACTGGAGCGAGCAGGTGGACCACCGTGACAACGGCAACTACGACTACCTCATGGGCTGCGACGTGGACGAGATGTACCAGCCCGTCTACGACGAGTTGCTGCGCTGGGGCGAGTGGTACCTCTCGACCTGTGACCTCGATGGCTTTAGGCTGGACGCGCTCAAGCACATGGACCGCCAGTTCTTTCTCCGCTGGCTGCCGGCGTTGCGCCAGGAGTTTGGCAAGGAGCTCTTCACAGTGGGGGAGTACTGGTCTCCGGATGTGGGTGAGCTTAAGGCCTACCTTGGCTCTGAGCGCGCGATGAGCCTCTTTGACGTGCCGCTCCACTACCACCTGTACCAGGCATCCTGCTCGTTTGGGAGCGCTGACCTGCGACATCTCTTTGACGGTACGCTTGTGGGCGCCGATCCCACGCGCGCCGTGACCTTTGTCGAGAACCACGACACACAGCCTGGGCAGGCGCTCCAGTCCTTTGTGCAGAGCTGGTTCAAGCCCTCGGCATACGCGCTCATCCTGCTGCGCGAGGCGGGCTACCCGTGCGTCTTCTACGGTGACCTCTTTGGCATGCCCAACGTCGGCAACATTCCCGCCGTGCGCGAGCTGCCGCTGCTCATGGAGCTGCGGCGTCGCTTTGCCTACGGGCCGCAGCACGACTACCTCGACGACCCGGATGTTGTTGGCTGGACGCGCGAGGGCGACGGGCGCCACGGCGGCTCCGGCGTGGCGTGCGTGCTCACCGATCGCGCAGGCGGAGCAAAGCGCATGTACGTGGGGTCGCGCCACGCCGGCGAGCGGTGGGTCTCGGTGCTTGGCGGGGAGTCCGACGCCAGCGTGGGGGACGACGGATGCGCTGAGTTTGTCTGCAAGGGCGGGGGCCTCTCGGTGTACCTGCCCGAGGATACGGCTGGCGTGCTCGAGAACGACATCGTGCGCTATGGGCGCGACGTGCCCGCGGACCTTGGCGCGCACCTGCCGCCGCCTACCGAGGAGGAGCGTCGCGAGGGGGACCGCATCCGGCGCGACGCCGAGCGCTACTCGTCGAGCCAGGCGAGCAGGTAGTCAACAACCAGGCCGTATGAGCGCACACCGTCCTTCTCGCCAAAGCTCTTGAGGTAGGTGTCGTTGACCGTGGTGCCCACGTCCTCGAAGGGACCTTCGAAGGCCTGGTAGTGCTTCTGGGTGGCGGCGCGGTCTTTCAGCACGAGTGCCACGCCGGCGCCGTTTGCACCTGCGAGCGCGTCCGAGACCAACTGCTGGGCGCGCTCCGGGTCTTGTGCCAGCAGTGCATTTACGCAGTAGTTGAAGGCAGAGTAGTAGCCAGAGTACGAGAAGCGCACGTCATCGCTGGCAGAGCATGCGAGAAACGCCGAGAAGTTGGCTTCCTGCTCGCTGGCTATGCCCAGCCGGTGCGCGGCCTCGTGGCACATCGTGAAGGGGAGCTCGGCGATCGCGGTGTGAAGGGGCACGCTCGACTCCGCGGTTGCGGCCCAGAAGATTCCCGTGTGGCCGCTGTAGAGCAGGGGCTCGCCAAAGAGCAGAAGCGACTTGACGGGGGCGGTGCTGCCTGAGAAGACCTCGTAGCGCTGGGAGAGCGGTGCGTACGATGCCCCGGCGATGCGTGCCAGCTCGTAGAAGTCCTGGTGGGAGAGGGTGCCGTCCTCCTCGCGCGGAACAAGCTGGGCGCGGGAGGCCGCCTGGTTAAGGTAGTACGAGGTGGCGTCGGCAAGCTGGTCCTCGCTGTACTGGCCAACCTCAAGGCCAAGGTCCTGCGAGAGCTCCGGGGCATAGTGGTTGAGCGCCCAGCCGGCGGTGCCCAGGAGTGCCGTTGCGGCGACGACCAGTGCCACAACTGAGAACCACGGAAGCATGCGCCGGTGACGGCGGATGCGGCGCACCAGCGTCGTGAAGGCCGCCACCACAAGGCCTGCCGTGAGCCAGTCCCAGATGGCAAAGGGGGCCACGGAGGTTGCGGTGGCGAGCGCGGACATCAGGAGCTCCGAGAGTCGTCGGTAGCCGGGGAAGAGGATTGCCTGCAGGCTTGGCTGCGAAAAGAGCATTGCGAGCAGCGGGCAGGCGGCTGCCAGGAGGGCTGCTGCCACAAGGCGGTTCCTTGTCGCCTGGTCCTGCTTTTCTCGGCCGCCCCTTGCCATGTGCCGCTCCTCTCGTCCGCCGCCTTCCCAGTCTAGACGCTGTGGTTCTCCCCACGATTCTCACTGCGGCGTTCACGCCTGGGTGCCAGAACAACCATCCTGTAACCCCTGTCGTTGTCGGGTCGTTTTCGAACAGAATTCGCGTTGAATGAGCAGCAAGATGTCGAATTCTTGCCCCACAAATGCCTCGAGGGAAGAGAGGGTGGAAGCGTGAGGCGATTCCACTACCCCGTCAGGCGTTGGAACTACGCACGGGTGAGGGACGAGACGGGCAAAAGCCCAGCATCACACAAAGCTCAATCGCGACCGTGCGTGGTTTGGCGTAGTTGGGGTGAGAGAGGCGGGCTGCTGTACCTCGAGGTTTGAGAAATATCTAAGTACGATTGACTTAGAAAAACTTAGATAGTGTGTATAAAGGAATCGCAGCGGGGAACATATAAGAGTGAACCCAAGGAAGCCCAAAGAAAGGGCTTCCACCACATAGAAGGAGTGGTAACGATGGCTGGCATGGTTCCTTATAGTGACTACGAGAAGGCACTTCGCAGGGCTTGGCCGTTTGGAGCCTTCGACGACTTCTTCGCTCCTCTCGCAGCGATCAGCGCAGATGACGCCTTCAAGATGAACGTCGAGGACGCGGGCGACAAGTACGTGGTCACCGCCGAGCTCCCGGGCGTCAAGAAGGACGAGGTCGACGTCGAGCTCAACGAGGGCAGGCTCTCCATCTCGGTGGACAAGAAGGAGTCTGACGAGGAGAAGAACAAGAACTACCTGCAGAAGGAGACCTCGGAGTGGCAGGCAAGTCGTGGCGTGTACCTGAAGGATGCCGCGACGGATGGACTCACCGCAAAGATGGACGGCGGCGTCCTTACCGTCAATGTCCCCAAGCAGGCCGAGAAGTCCAACGTCACGAAGGTCGCAATCGACTAGCAGCGTAGGCTTTGCCCCATGCAGCGCGCAGTATGCAATGGCGCCCCGGTTTCGGCCGGGGCGCCATTATTTATGCCCACGCATGCTGGGCAAACTGGGGGTCGTCCTCCCATATGGTGACTTTGCCCGTGGCAAGCGTTGCGGGGACATCGATGAGACGCTGGTTCGACGAGCCGCGAAAGCGCAGCGTGATATCGTGCAGCTCCTGTACAAAGGGGCCATCTACCAGGACGTTCAGGCAGGCGAGAATGCGGTCCATATCGGGCGAGGCGTGGTCTCCGCTGCCGGTGAGCTGCTCCCAGGTGCGCCCGGAGTACATCCAGATGTTCTTCTCGGGGTAGGTTGCCCGCACGCGCTCGAGGAAGGGTGCCAGGGCCGCGGCGTTCTCCGGCTCTGTGGGTTCTCCGCCCAGGACGGAGAGGCCGTCGACGTATGGTGCGGCAAGTGACGAGAGGATCTCCTCCTCGGTCTCCTGCGTGAACGGCTTGCCGGCCGAGAAGCTCCATGCCTCCTCGTTGAAGCAGTTCTTGCAGTGCAGACGGCAGCCAGAGACAAAGAGGGAGGTGCGCACTCCGACCCCGTTGGCAATGTCACAGTACTTGATGGTTGCGTAGTTCATGGTAAGACCCCTTTTGGATTGAGACGTGCTAGTGGGTAGAGCGCTGTGGGACAAGGCCACGTATCCGCACCGTATCGGTTGAACGCTCATAGGTGTAAACGATATAGAACGGCGCAACATCGCATCGGCGTACTTCTCCTCCATACCTGCTTTTAAGGTATTCCGAGGAGACGAGCGTTCCACTTTCCGGGAAGGTCTCGAGCATCGAGAGGACTGATTCGAGATGCTTGCGAACGCGAGGGGAGTAGATGGTTTCGGCGTCCTCAAGAAACGTGAGGGCGTAAAGCATCTTAGCCATTGGCTGCCAGCCTCTCGTCGAGAGCGCTAAAGAATGCATCAGTTCCCTCGATGTATTCTCCCTGTTCAAAGCAGTCATCAGAGGCCTTAATGCACGCGCGCATGCGCTCCGTGAGCGCCGCTTCTTCGGCAGCATTGTTGAGCTGCTCCTCGAAGAGGTCCTCGCTCATGAAGACAAAGGCTGCGTTGCCGTTCTCGGTTATGTGGACCACGTCCTTGCGGGCAATGTCCTTGATCTCGCGCTGGCGCGTCTTGAGGGCTGCGGAGGAATAGATGGCAGTCATGGGGGCTCCTTTGTAGACGCAATTCGATACCAGATATGGTACCAAATTGAGTATCAAATTAATACCGCAGAGTGATTCGACGGATGACTGTGTCCCAAATCACGTACGAAAGCGCGATGTGACTCGTCTCTCGCAAGGTGCAGCCTAATGCCATCGCAATCATTGCGCGAAATTCCTGACAAGAACGACATTTGACCAGTTGAGCTTATCGATACCTAGAAATAACGCGCAATAATTCCGCTCCGGTGTGGACACATCGAGGCGTACCGGGGAGACACACTGACGAGACGCACAAACTACTCGTCCCCCGACGATCGCGTGCTGAGAAAAATCGCAGGTAGAATACCTGCGGTTACCAAGAGAGCTGCTATTAAGTCGCAGTTTTCGAGCAAGGAGCCTTTTCTGCCCCCACCAGCTGCGGAGACCTCGCCCCTCTGCTCTTAGGGTGCCTTTTGCGTGCTTTGCCCGTAAGGGAGACCTCGCCCCTTTGTCCCGGCGCGGTTCCGCAGCGCGCATAGCGCGCGAGGATGTTTGAGCACGGGCAAAGGGGCGAGGGTTTCAGACCTTACAGGTGC
>ERZ1031347.131-NODE-131-length-35250-cov-9.799006_pt1 | contig 35250 bp, 27 predicted proteins | sample MGYA00517106_ERZ1031347 | MGnify/ENA primary metagenome ERZ1031347 (study PRJEB33719, sample SAMN04261392) | wastewater metagenome | biome: periurban shantytown; feature: human; material: feces | host: Homo sapiens | place: Peru: Lima | collected 2012-07-19 ...
AAGGGAGTTTCCCCTTGTCTCATTGAGGGAGTGTCGCCTGGTGGCGACACTCCCTCTCTTGTGCTGCAATGCGTTGCTGCGCTAGGAGTTCTGCTGGAAGTTCTGCTGCGAGCTCTGCCAGCCGCGGACCATGCTGGCGATGGCGTCGACGGCGGCGCGTCGCATGGCCGAGAAGGCGCTGGGACGCGCGGGGCTCCAGTCAACCGGATTGGCGCGGAGCATCTCACGCGCCTCGTCGATGACCTGCTGACCGGTTCCCGCCTGGAAGGCGTCTGCGCCCGAGACTGGCAGGTTGACGTAGATGTCGGCGGCCTGAGCGTGCAGACGGTCGAGCTGATTTGCGCCGCACGACATGGTTCTCTGTGCAATGGCAAGCGGCTTGAGGTCGTTGAGCGGCTCGAGCTGGCGAATCATTCCCACGCCCACCACGGCGTCGACCGAGCTGCGGTCGAATAGAGGTGTGGGGAGGTTCATGCGGCAGCCGCCGTCCATGTAGACGTGTCCCCTGTAGGTGGTTGGTGCAATGACCAGGGGATACGAGGCCGAGGCGCAGGCACAGCTTGCCACGTCAAGATCATCGCCCGAGATGCAGGTCCAGCCAGCGCCTGTACTCTTGAAGAGCTCCGGGTCGTTCGTGAACACGGTGAGCTCGCCCGAGACAATGTCTACGGCCGGCATGGCCACTGGCATGATGAAGTCGCCAAAGGTATGGATGCCCGCCTCGCCAAGAACGCCACGGGCAAGCTCCTGCATCTTCTCGGACTCCACAATGCCATTCGAGGTCACCATGTTGATTACGCGCAGGCGCAGGTTCTTGAGGGTGCCCGTCTCCACAACCCGGTGATCAAGTTCCACAAGAAGCTCGGCGACCCGCTGCGGCGAGAGCCCCGCCCCCACAAGGGCCGCGACAAGCGATCCCATCGAGGTTCCAGCAACGGCGCCAATGGTGATTCCCTCGCGGGCTAGATTCTCGACAACCGCGACCTCGGCGTACGAGCGAAAGCCACCACCGCAGAACGCAACGCCCACTCCGTCGACCTTGCTCATGCATTCCTCCGTCCACAAGACAACTATGTTCTAAGGTACCCGGAGAAAACGCCCTCTGTAGCCTTGGGTGCATGCCGCTCGCCGAAGGGAATTGCCGGTGAATGACAGATAAGAACATATGTTCGCATTCTTGGTGCCAATGAGGTAGACTGAGTGAAACACACAATCCAAAGGGGAGGGGCAAAAATGACAGCGAAGGACAAGCAGAAGAACGGGATGCAGGTTGTCGCCCGCGAGGAGCGGCTTGGGGATGTCTCCGTGGTCACGTCCGGCTACGCCGAGGACGGGTCCCTCATGGTAAGCGAGGAGGTTAGCGGTCCCTCCGCAAGCGTAGCGTATGGGGAGTCCTCGCATAAGGTACGTGTTGTCTTCTCGCCAGAGGCCATGGACGGACTTGCCCAGCTCCTGGGAAATGGCGCCAAAGCAGAAGGGGAGATAAGAACTCATCTTGGCTCGTTCTTCCAGGGTGGTAGGCATGCCCTCATCGACCTTATGGATCTTTGCGATGCCAAGGGCGTGCCGTACTCGTATCAGGCGCTAGGACCCGCCACGGGCGTGACGTATCGGCCCGCAGCAGAGGAGATTTAGGCTTATCGGATAAGAAAAAGGCCAGACGAGAAAAACTCGTCTGGCCTGCGCGTTCGTGGTGCGCCGTATAGGATTCGAACCTATGACGCCCTGATTCGTAGTCAGGTCCTCTATCCAGCTGAGGTAACGGCGCGTGCGGTTAGATAATATGGCACGATTGCGGGCGCCAGTCAAGAACTTTTCTCTGCACACATACTTGTCGCAAAGCCGCCACATCCGTGGCCGGCAAAAAAAGAGACCGAAGGCGCTACCGCCTCCGGTCCCCTATGCTCACGTCCAAACTAACGGCCCTTGCTTGTGGGCCAAGCCTGTACGTCAATACTCTGGCGGAGAGCTGGGGATTCGAACCCCAGATTCCCTTGGAGGGAATACTCGCTTAGCAGGCGAGCACCTTCGGCCTCTCGGTCAGCTCTCCGAACGTTGTGCCCAAGCATGATACCCCACAAAGCCGGCTTGTCACAACCCAGTTTTCCGAGTTGGGAAGTTCCTCAGCCGTTCCCCATCTCTTTGTGTGCCACATCTTTGGAGGGAGGAAAGCCCCCGTGGTTCATCATAATGTCATCGCGGTGATTGCGAAGCGCATCCCAGGAGAAGCGTGGCACAAGCTCGTCTGCCGAGACCTCCTCGCCTTTCTCAGCAAGTCCCACAAGGGAGGCAAGAAACCCAACAACCTGGCGAGACGAAAAGCCTCCGTCGCGAATAACGCCAAGGTCAAGGTCGTGGTCGCGCTTGGAGAGCCGCCTTCCGTCCGGGTCTACAAGAAGCGGGACGTGCGCGTAGGAGGGCGATCCAAAGCCAAGCAGTCGTTGCAGGTAGATTTGCCGTGGCGCGGACCCAAGGAGGTCGTGGCCACGTACCACCTGTGTCACTCCCATGAGCGCATCGTCGACAACAACGGCGAGCTGGTAGGCAACCACGCCGTCGCTCCTGCGCACCAGAAAGTCTCCGCACTCGCGTGCGAGCATCTCGGAGCAGCGGCCGTAGACCACGTCGTCAAAGGTAACAGTGCCCGCGGGGTCATCCTCGTCGGGCACGCGCAGCCTGGTGGCGGGCCGTCGCACCATGGACTTTCTCGCAACCTCCTCGGGCGAGAGGTTTCTGCACGTCCCCTGGTACACATAGGTGCCATCGGAGGCGTGTGGGGCGGTTGCGGCATGCAGCTCGGAACGCGTGCAGAAGCATGGATAGGTGAGGCCCTGCTCGCCCAGATGCTCGATTGCATCGGCGTACAGGTCTCCGCGCTCGCTTTGGAAGTATGGACCCTCATCCCAGTCCAGTCCAAGCCAGGTAAGATCATCCATCAGAAGACGGGCAACCGAGCGGTCCTGTGCCCTGGGGTCGAGGTCTTCTATCCGCAGGACCATGCGCCCTCCTGCGCTTCTTGCGCCGAGCCACGCCATAAGGGCCGAGAAGACATTGCCCAGATGCATCCGGCCAGAAGGCGTTGGCGCAAAGCGCCCTACCACCTGACGCTTGGCCGTGCGCGTGTTGGCATCGAGCGAGGCCATCGTCGTGCTTGCGTAGTGGAGGTTCGCGCTAGCGCACATCGTGCTTGCCGTCCAGCCATGCGCCGTAGAGATACACCCGGAAGGGCTTCTCGTCGTTGGGGCCATCAAGCTCCAAGGCCTCTTCTCCCTGGGGTACGCCAGGACACGCGGCCGCCTCCCTTGAGGCTATGCGCTCGAGCCCCAGATGGTCGTAGAAGCCAAAATCGCAGCCGTCATCCGTGGCGAGGAAGAAGCCCGGCGCGCCCTGAGCGCGCAGGTAGTCAAGGGCGCCCGAAAAGAGCGTACGTCCAATGCCGTGGCCATGGCATGCTGGGTCAACGGCCAAAAGCGTGATCTCCCAGGCAGAGCGGGCGTCCCCGCGCTCCACAAGCTCCTGCGTGAGGGCTATCTCGGCGGTAATGGGGACAAGCGCGAGGCCAATTCGCGGCTCGTCTGGGGTCCCCAACACCCAGGGTGCGTAGGCGCGCATGTGGTTGCGATACCAGAGGGCACCTGCGTCTGCGCGGGCCGTTCCAGCCTCCGATTGCGCGGGGCCGGCGGCGACGATGCCGGCAAAGCGGTCGCCGAGCATTGCCGCGCGCACATAGGTTGCATGCTCGAGGTGATGGGCAAGCTCTATCTTCTCGCAGAGGCCATCCCATTTGGCTGGCTCGTCGGGGTACCAGGTCTTTCCTACGAGCTTTGCAGCTGCAGACAACGCTCGTTCCGTTGGCTGCTCAAGTGTCAGCTCCTGGGTATGCCTGGCCTTCCCGTCACATGTGCGTTCCTCACGCCACACCATGTACCTGCACCTCTCTGAGTCTTGGGATTAGCTTCATATAGCGTCACATCTTCTCACAGTACCGTTGGCAATGCATCGGGTACCATGCTCGTTGCGAGACCGCGGCCCTCTTGGCCGGCGCTCCTGATGGAATTTGGACGTTCGTGTATGCGGCGCGGGAAATGCGCCGGAAGGATGGCAACTATGAGTGACAAAGGGCCAGATCAGGACTTCACCCTGGGACGTCCAGTACTCGTATGCCGGTGGCGCTTGGCCTCAGGCAAGCTGCCCATGGAGAACCGTCACCTACGCGCGCTCTCTAAACGAGTGGTCAATGGCCGCGCGGTCTCTACACAGTTGGTTGCTTGGGCAAAGCAGCACATAGAGTGGACCCTGCAAGACGGCTCTGCCCGTAATCCGGACGGCGTCCTCATGCTTGTGCTTGACGACAAGGGCCAGGCGGCTATGACCGTGGGACCCTACGTACCCCTAGAGACACCTACTGCATCCGTTCTCGCTAACCGTGCGCTTGAGGCATCGCGAGAGGCGGAGGAGACCGGCGTGGCACCGGAGACCCTGTGGGTGGTACGCGGAGACACGCTCGTCTGTGGAATGGACGCTTCGGCCGATGCTTCGGGTGCTGTTACGCTCGTACGAGGCCTTGCCAATACAGTTGGCATTGCCGTTGCGTGTGAAGAGGGGGTTGCCCAGGGTCTTCTTGCCAGCACACTTGCTTACGATGAGGTCTTTCTCGTCTCAGATGAGCATGGCATCGTGTGCGCCTCAGACGCCACCGGCCCGCGTGGTACCAAGCTTGCCGATGGCTACGCAAGGCTTCTCGCCGCGCAAAAGAAAAAGCGATAGGTGCACCCCACATTGCGGTAAACGGTTCAATAATTGCGGTAAGCGGTAAGGGGGTTTGGCAAATTCCTGATACGCAGCAGCGGCGCCTCCAAAACCTACGAGGCGATACGGACCGCATCGCCCCAGTTCAATGAATCCCTAGCTAGACCAGGGTATTTAAGTCAACTTGAGCTCTGCTGTTCGATGACCTGCGACGCTCTCGTTGCTGTGTGAAGCTGGGTGTGTTGCGGTATCATAAAATTGTCTGGGTAACTGCTTTTCGCAGTTTTCAAGGCATAAGTCTCGGGGCCAGCCAGTCCCCGGGTCACAAAGTTTGGCAACTTCCGTCATGACGGCGGTATTGCTGAGAAGGAGAGGATATGGCGAGAAAATTCAAGTCGATGGACGGCAACGAGGCTGCGGCTTGGGTGTCGTATGCCTACACGGAGGTGGCGGGCATCTACCCGATCACGCCGTCTAGCCCCATGGCCGACCATGTCGACCAGTGGGCCGCCAAGGGCATGAAGAATGTCTTTGGTACTCCGGTAAAGGTCGTTGAGATGGAGTCCGAGGCCGGCGCCGCAGGCACCGTTCACGGCTCTCTTGGCGCGGGCGCCCTCACGAGCACCTACACCGCATCCCAGGGCCTGCTCCTCATGATCCCCAACATGTACAAGATTGCTGCAGAGCAGCTCCCCACGGTCTTCCACGTGAGCGCTCGCACGGTTGCTACGCAGTCGCTGAACATCTTTGGTGATCACTCCGACGTTATGGCTTGCCGCCAGACCGGCTTCGCCATGCTCTGCGAGAGCAACGTCCAGCAGGTCATGGACCTTTCCCCTGTCGCGCACCTTGCTGCCGTCAAGGGCAAGACCCCGTTCCTCAACTTCTTCGACGGCTTCCGTACCTCCCACGAGATTCAGAAGGTCGCTACGTGGGACTTCGACGAGCTGGGCGAGATGCTCGACATGGGCGCCGTTCAGGCCTTCCGTGACCACGCACTCAACCCTGAGCACCCGCACGCCCGTGGTTCGCACGAGAACGGCGACACGTTCTTCCAGAACCGCGAGGCCTGCAACACCCTCTACGACGAGCTTCCCGACGTCGTCGAGTCCTACATGGACGAGATCAACAAGCGCATCGGCACGGACTACAAGCCGTTCAACTACTACGGCGCTCCTGATGCCGATCGCGTCGTGGTCTGCATGGGCTCCTTCTGCGACACGCTCAAGGAGGTCATCGACTACCTGGTCGCCAAGGGTGAGAAGGTCGGCCTGATCGAGGTTCACCTGTATCGTCCGTTCTCCATCAAGCACCTCGTGGCCGTCCTGCCCGAGACCACCAAGAAGATCGCCGTCCTCGACCGCACCAAGGAGCCCGGCTCCGTGGGCGAGCCCCTCTACGAGGATGTCATCTCCGCTCTGTACGAGGCTGGCCTCTCCAACATCACCGTCATTGGTGGCCGTTACGGCCTTGGCTCCAAGGATGAGCCGCCCGCGGCAGCCTTCGCCGTGTACGACGAGCTCAAGAAGGATTCCCCCAAGCGCGAGTTCACCATCGGCATCGTGGACGACGTCACCAACCTTTCGCTGCCCATGGACCCCGATGCTCCCAACACCGCTGCTCCTGGCACCATCGAGTGCAAGTTCTGGGGCCTTGGCGGCGACGGCACGGTTGGCGCCAACAAGAACTCCATCAAGATCATCGGCGACCACACCGACAAGTACGTCCAGGCGTACTTCCAGTACGACTCCAAGAAGACCGGCGGTGTTACCATCAGCCACCTGCGCTTTGGTGATTCTCCCATCCGCTCGCCCTACTACGTCACGAAGGCCGACTTCGTGGCTTGCCACAACCCCAGCTACATCGTCAAGGGCTTCAAGATGGTCCGCGACGTCAAGCCGGGCGGCACCTTCCTGGTCAACTGCCAGTGGAGCGACGAGGAGTTCGCCGAGCACATGCCCGCCGTGGCCAAGCGCTACATCGCGAACAACAACGTCAACGTCTACCTGATCGACGCTATCGACCTGGCCGCCAAGGTCGGCATGGGCAAGCGCACCAACACGGTGCTCCAGTCCGCCTTCTTCGCGCTGGCCAAGGTCCTGCCCGCCGAGGACGCCCTGCAGTACATGAAGGACGCGGCTACCAAGTCCTACATGAAGAAGGGCCAGGCCATCGTCGACGCCAACCACAAGGCCATCGATGCCGGCGCTACCGCCTTCCGTAAGTTCGAGGTTCCGGCCGACTGGGCAACTGCCGAGGATGCCGCTCCCGTCGAGCTCTCCGAGGAGACCAAGTCCGCCATCGCCCAGCAGGTCAAGAACCTGCTCGAGCCCATCGATCGCATGGATGGCGACAGCCTGCCTGTTTCCGCCTTCGTCGATTGTGCCGACGGCCAGTTTGAGCTGGGCGCCTCCGCATACGAGAAGCGCGGCGTCGCCGTGGTCGTTCCCCACTGGGACGAGACCAAGTGCATCCAGTGCAACCAGTGCGCCTATGTGTGCCCGCATGCCACCATCCGTCCGTTCGCGATGACCGAGGACGAGGCTGCGGCCGCGCCTGAGGCTACCCGCACGCTCGACGCTATGGGCCCCAAGGCCAAGGGCATGAAGTTCACCATGGCCGTGTCCCCGCTCGACTGCATGGGCTGCACCAACTGCGTCAAGGTCTGCCCCAAGGGCGCCCTCGAGATGGTTCCCACCGAGCAGGAGATGGACCAGCAGCCCGTTTGGGACTACATGGTCGAGAACGTCTCCGAGAAGAAGGAACTCATCGCGGCCAACGTCAAGGGCAGCCAGTTTAAGCAGCCCTACCTGGAGTTCTCCGGCTCCTGCGCCGGCTGCGCCGAGACCGCCTATGCACGTCTGGTGACCCAGGTCGCCGGCGACCGCATGTTCATCTCCAACGCCACCGGCTGCTCCTCCATTTGGGGCAACCCCGCGGCCACCTGCCCGTACACCACGAACGCCGAGGGCCACGGCCCCGCGTGGAACAACTCGCTGTTCGAGGACAACGCCGAGCACGGCTTTGGTATGGAGGTTGGCTACGAGGCCGAGCGTGACCGCGTTGTGGCCATGACCGAGGCCATGCTTGAGTCCGGCGCTTCCGACGAGCTCAAGACCGCTGCCACCGCATGGCTCGAGGCCCGCAACGACGCCGATGCCTCCAAGACCACAGCTGCTGCCTTCGTCAAGGCGCTTGAGGCTGCTGGTACCCCGGAGGCCGAGAAGCTCCTGGCCGAGAAGTCCTATCTCACCAAGAAGTCCTTCTGGATCTTCGGCGGCGACGGTTGGGCGTACGACATCGGCTTTGGCGGCCTTGACCACGTCCTGGCTCAGAACCGCGACGTCAACGTCTTTGTCTTCGACACCGAGGTCTACTCCAACACGGGCGGCCAGGCTTCCAAGGCCTCTAACCTCGGCCAGGTCGCGCAGTTCGCTGCTGCTGGCAAGACCACCAAGAAGAAGTCCCTCGCCGAGATTGCCATGAGCTACGGCTACATCTACGTCGCTCAGGTCGCTATGGGCGCCAACCCCATGCAGACCCTCAAGGCCATCCGCGAGGCCGAGGCCTACAACGGCCCGTCGCTGATCATCGGCTACAGCCCCTGCGAGATGCACTCCATCAAGAAGGGCGGCATGATGCACTGCCAGGAGGAGATGAAGCGCGCCGTCGATTGCGGCTACTGGAACCTCTTCCGCTTCGATCCTGCTGCGCCCGATGGCAAGAAGTTCGCGCTCGACTCCAAGGAGCCGAAGGGTGGCTACCAGGACTTCCTGATGAACGAGGCACGCTATGCTCGCCTCGTCAACGAGTTCCCCGGCCGCGCTCAGGAGCTCTTCGCCGAGAACGAGGAGGCCGCAATGGCTCGTTACGCGCACCTTCTCAAGCTCAAGGACATGTACGCCGACGCGTAGTGCCCTTCTAGCAAGACCCGCTGCCGGCTAGTCCGCGCAGCGAAAGAGGCCCCTGCCCTACGGCGGGGGCCTCTTCTTGTGAACAGCCTAGCTTCTCTCGTCCCCTTCGTTCCTTATCGGCATTTGAGAATTACGCTGCTCGCCAACTGGGCAAACATGGGGTTCGATTCTCAAATTCCGATAAAGAACGAGAATGGGACTGTGGGGTGCCGGCGGACCGGCCGGCAGAGGACCGCCCGCGTGCGGTACCATGGGACACACCACTCTGCAAGGCTGTGGCAAACGTCTGTCCAACCGGAGGCTGCCGTGAATCCCGTCATCGTGATTCCCTCGTACTGGGCCGAGAGCCAATCTCACGGCCGGCTGGGGGAGCGCGGCTCCTACGACTACTCCACGCCCATCACCAAGCCGCTGCCAGAGCTCGAGATATGCCTCTCGTCGCTTGAGCAGGTTCGCGGCGTGGATCGTGTCATAGTCCTCCTTGTTGCCGCCCCGTCTTGTGCCAAGTCCGCGCGCGCCCGCGTGAACTCCATCTGCCGCAATCACATGGACCTGAACCCCATCGTCATTGGTGACGAGGAGGCATCGGCGGTTCAGGAGCAGTGCTCCGGCATGTATGCCAAGCTGCAGGGCGACCCCATCGCGCTGCGTGGTTACGGTGCCATTCGCAACATGGGCCTGGCGGTTGCCTCGGCCTTTGGCCACGACGCCGTGGTCTTCCTTGATGACGACGAGGTGGCGCTCAACGAGGACTACCTCATCGACGCCGTCTACGGCCTTGACTCGCTTACCCGTCAGGACCTGCCCATCCTTGCAAAGAGCGGCTGCTACGTAGACGTGCGCAGTTCCCCCTACGCGCCCGTCCAGACGGAGTGGTGCGAGCGGCTGTGGTCCAAGCACGTTGGCTTCAACGAGATGATGAAGCGCTACCTCACCTCGCCAACGCGCATTCTCCGCTCGAGTTATCTTTGCGGCGGGTGCTGCTCCATCCACGCCTCCGCGTTCACGCGGGTGCCCTTCGACCCCTACATAACGCGCGGAGAAGACCTCGACTACCTTCTTGACCTGCGTGCCAATGGCATCGACGTGTGGTTTGACAACACATGGCACGTGCGCATGCAGCCTCCGGAGGAGCTGGCGTCTACGCCATCCATCTTCATGCAGGACGTCTACAGGTGGTTCTACGAGTACCGCAAGCTCGAGGCCATGAACGGGCGCCGAGACCTGCGCACCGTCACTCCCGAGTCGCTCATGCCGTACCCGGGACCATGGCTTACCCCACAGGTGCGCTCGCGCGTGAGGGGCACGGCCGCCCGACGGGCCCTTGTGGGGCGCGACCGTGCAGACTACCTGCGTATCCTGCGCACCGGATGCCGTGAGGCGGATCGATACGCGCAGGTAGCAACCACGCGCTACCTCTCGTTTGCAACTATCTGGCCGAGCATTGCCTCGTCCATCTGGAACAGTCGATATCTCCAGCGTGAGCTCCTAAGCACGGGCTCGCCCGCGAAAGGAAGCTTCCATGAGTGATGACAACTCGGCCTCGCTCTCGCCAAGCGTCATAAACATCGCCCTTAGTGCCGTGACGGCATTCCTGCTGCTTCTTGTGGCGTGGGGCGTCGCGGAGGGTAACGTCACGGCCTCCATGCTCGCGGGTGCGGGGCTTGCCGTGGTCATCGTTGCCTTTGGCACCATCAACCTGGTGCCAGACACCATGCGCGCCGAGGCAACCGAGAGGACCCTTGCCATTGCCTCCGAGACCCTTCGCAGCTGCAACCATGGCCTCACGCCCGATAACGCCGCGCGCATCTGCCGCCTGCTGCTTCCCGAGACGGCAGCGGTGGGCATTGCCGTAACCAACACCAAGAAGGTCCTTGCCTACGAGGGCGAGCACAGCGTAGGCACGCCTGCTGGCAGCGAGAACACCGTTCCCACGCTCGAGGTCCTCGAGAGCAAGCGCATGGAGACGTTTGTATCGATGGACGACGGTGACCAGACCACGCGCCACTTCAACCTGGTCCAGAACCGCTCTGGTCGCGCCTTTGGCATCATCGTGCCCCTCCTGGTGCAGGACGAGCCCATGGGCACCATAAAGCTCTACTACCGCAGCGGCACAGACATCGATCGCACGCAGCTGGCCATCGCCAAGGGCTTTGGCGAGCTCCTCTCGACGCAGCTCTCGTCCTACGAGCTTGACCGCCAAGCCGAGCTTCTCGCACGCGCCGAAGTCAAGGCGCTCCAGGCGCAGATCAACCCGCACTTTCTCTTCAACACGCTCAACACCATCGCGTCACTCACGCGCACAGACCCAACCAAGGCGCGCGACCTTCTCCGCGAGTTCTCGATCTTCTACCGCCGCACGCTCGAGGGGTCCGATCAGCTCATCCCACTTTCGCGCGAGCTCGAGCAGACGCGGCGCTACCTCAAGATCGAGAAGGCCCGCTTTGGCGAGGACCGCATTGTGGAAGAGGAGTTCGTGGAGCCCGGCTGCGAGAGCCTCCCCGTGCCCTCGTTTCTGGTGCAGCCCATTGTTGAGAATTCCGTGCGCCACGCCATGCGCGAGGAGGGCGCGCTCCACATAGACATCCACGTTGCCGTGGACGGCAACGACGTGCTGGTGGCAGTGGCAGACGACGGCCTTGGCATGGACCAGAAGACGGCCAACAGGCTCTTGGCCGCGGCCTCAAAGCCCTCTGGCGAGGAGAAGGGCACCGGCATTGCCCTCAAGAACGTTGCCGAGCGCGTGGAGCGCTTCTATGGCACGGGTTCCGGCGTGGAGATCATCTCCAAGCCAGGAGAGGGAACCTGCGTGACCCTGCGACTGGGCGAGGCGGCCCTGACGTTGCATAACGGGTCCAAGGGGTAGCATACTAACGGTAAACGGTAGGCAAAGATGCTTCTTTGCGTGTCTGCGGCGGGATGCGTGCCGCAGCGGAAGGTAGGTTGTTGCAATGCTGCGTGCGATGATTGTCGATGACGAGGCTCCCGCCCGTTCCGAGCTGCGTTACCTCCTCGAGGAGACCGGGCGCGTGGATGCCATCACCGAGGCGTCAAGCGCACGCGAGGCGGTCGAGCGACTCATGGAGGCGCGTGCGGACGTCATCTTCCTTGACGTCTCGATGCCCAAGACCAACGGCATGCAGCTCGCAGAGGCGCTCCACAAGCTTAAGAACCCGCCTGCGGTAGTCTTTGTGACCGCCTACAGCGAGTATGCACTCGAGGCCTTTGACGTCGACGCCATCGACTACCTCATGAAGCCTGTCGAGACGGACCGCCTCAACCAGGCCCTGGACAAGGTGCAGTCGCGCGTTAAGCCGCAGCCCCAGTCGCACTCCTCGGTAGAGCGCATCCCCGTGGTGAAGAGCGGCCGCAAGGTGCTCGTCCCCATCGACCAGATTCGCTACATCGAGGCCAAGGACGACTACTCCTGCATCTACACGGACGACGACCGCTACCTCTCCACGATTTCGCTTGCCAAGCTCGAGCAGAAGCTCGCGCCACACGGCTTCTTCCGCGTGCACCGCGGCTACATCGTGAACCTCGAGTACGTCGAGGACGTCGAGGTGGTTTCCAGCGGCATCCTTCAGCTGGGCATCAATGGCATCGAGGGCAAGAAGATCTCGGTCTCGCGTCGCCGCGTGGTTGCCCTCAAGCGCGCGCTTGGTCTCTAGGGCCTGGCGGGCAGCGGTGCGACAGGGCAAGAGAGAGCAAGGCTAGGATGCGCTACGACATCATCTCGGACACGCATGGGTACCTCTCGAAGAGGTTGCTCGACGAGATTCAGGGCGCAGATACCATAGTCCACGCGGGTGACATCTGCTCCGCGTCCGACTACCGCGCGCTCGGCCAGATTGCTCCGATACAGCTATGCCTGGGTAACAACGACTGGTCATACGACTTTGGCCCCGAGGTCAAGCGTGTCAAGATCTTCTTCTCGAGCGGGTTGCGCTGGGAGGTCTGCCACTATCGCGAGCGGCTTGATCTCAAGCTCTGCGACATTGCCATCTGCGGCCACACGCACCGCCCGTTTGTCGAGAGGGATCGTGCAACAGGCGTGCTGGTAATGAACCCCGGCAGCCCTACCTACCCGCGCTCCGGTGGCCCCAGCATGGGACGGATCATCTGCGAGGAGGGCAAGGTCGTCTCGGCGCGCATCATTCCTCTGGATGAGGGCGAGTAAGCGCCGTATCGCCAGCTATCTATTAATCTACGTGTTCTTCTCGTCCAACATCAGTGGCACCACGAGCTTGGTGTAGAGCACAAGCCAGATGAGCGAAACGCAGAAGCCGGCAATCACGTCGGAGGCGTAGTGGACGCCCAGGTAGATGCGGCTGATGCCGATGAGGGCAATCACCAGGCCAAAACCGATCACGCAGAGCCAGCGTACAAAGCGGTCACGCTCATAGTGCCACACCATCCAGGCGAGAAGCCCGTAAAACGCCATAGCTACCATGGAGTGGCCAGAGGGAAAGCTGTAGCCTGTCTCGGCGATAAGGCGAAAGCCGTCCGGCCTGGGTCGCTGCACCAGCTGCTTGAGCAGGACATTGAGCGCCACGGCACACACAAGGTTGACCGCCGCGCAGGCGCCCGGCCTGCGGCCCGGAGCAAACGCCTCCACCGCCAGAAGCATGACGAGAAGCACCACGGGCTGGGCCAGCTCGGAGATAGACTCCATGTACGGCGTGAGCCACGGTTGGCGCAGCGTTTGAACAAAGAGCTGGTAGGCTCCGGCGTCTAGTTTGGTGAGCTCGCCCTCGCCAACCTCCTCCAGAAGCCAGATAAAGATGCATGCCGCCACCGCCGCGAGGACCAGGCGAAGGTTCTCTCGCACCAGCCCCCTAAAGGTGTGTCCCTTCTCTGCCAGCTGTTTGGCCATGCAAGTCCCTTCCCGAGTACAGGGTACAAAAGGGGCGGATGCCGCAATGGCATCCGCCCCGCGTTGCGTACAAGTCTAGGCCATGTGGCGCCCTGCCAGGCGGTAACGCGCCACGCGCCCAGCGCTAACCCTTACAGGTAGGCCTCAAGCTCCTTCTTGAGCTCGGCCTTGGGCATGTTGCCCACCATGGTGTGGACGGGCTTGCCGTTCTTGAACAGGATGAGCGTGGGGATGGAGACAATGCGGAACCTGGTGGCAAGGTCTGCCTCCTCGTCCACGTTGCACTTGTAGACGTCGAGCTTGTCGCTCAGCTCGCCAGAGATCTCCTCGACCACGGGGCCAAGTGCACGGCAGGGGCCGCACCAAGAGGCCCAGAAGTCAACGAGGACGGGCTTTGCGGAGCTAGTAACAACGGAATCGAACTTGTCGGTGGTGATAGGGGTTGTAGCCATGTCTGCCTCCCAGCGGATGCGGACGCCTTCGCCCGCGGTTTCGTGTCGAGACGGCTTATACCCGATTTACACTGGGTGTGACATGGGGCGCAAAATGCTATCTCCATTATCACATGTGAACGGTCACTTGCCGTGGCGAGCGGCCTTGGGGAGGATGCAATGGCAACGGAGCGGGACCGGCGTCGCGAGGCGTACGTTGAGAAGGCCAGGGCCGAGCTGTCTGGCCTAGCGGCGCGCGGCGTGCGCATGGGTGGCAACGCCTTCTCTGCGGTTGTTCTCGCCAAGGGAGATCTCTCTCCCGAGGAACAGGCTGGCGCAGAGCTTCTTTCTGGCCCAGACGGTGTGGCGCTGAGAAAGTCGCTGGCCAAGCTGGGCTACGAGCCGGAGGATTGGTGCACGATCTGCCTTCCGGAGCCGGGAAGTCCTGGTGCGCTGCCTGCCCCTCTTGTGCGAGAGGCGCTCGCGGCGCTTGACCCCGCAACCCTTGTATGCTGCGACGAAGCGGCGGCGCAGACCGTGCGTGACGCCTACGCGGATGACCTTGCGGAGCTCCAGAGCTTTCAGGAAGCCATGCTTGAACCTGGTTATGTTGTCTCTGTGCACGGGGTGCGCGTGCTTGCTCTTGGCGGGTTTGCGTCCGCCCTGAGCGACCAGCGCCAGAAGCAGCTTATGTGGGCTCGGCTCAAGCAGATACCTCCCCTTGGCGAGCCCTTCTAGCGTTCAGACAACCTCCAGACGCGGTATCCTTGAACCGTATGCTGTCCATTGCGACAAGGAGCTACGCCATGCCAAACATTCCCGCACCTGTCGACGCCACAAAGACCGCAGCTTGGAAGGCGCTGCAGGACCATCACGATGAGCTGGTCTCTGACGGCATTAGCCTCAAGGAGTGGTTCGCCGAGGACGCCGACCGCGTGGAAAAGTTCTCCTACGACCTCAACGACCTGCACTTTGACCTCTCCAAGAACCTTGTGACCGATGAGACCATCAAGCTCCTGTGCGACCTTGCGCGAGAGGTGGGCGTTGAGGAGCACCGCGATGCGATGTTCGCCGGCACGCACATCAACACCACCGAGGACCGCGCTGTGCTGCACACCGCGCTGCGCCGCCCCGCCGCAGACACCGGCAAGCTCGTGGTGGATGGGCAGGACTGCGTTGCCGACGTCCACGAGGTTCTCGACCGCATGTACGCCTTTGCCGAGCGCGTGCGCTCCGGCGAGTGGAAGGGCGTCACGGGCAAGGCCATCAAGAACGTTGTCTCCATTGGCATTGGCGGATCCGACCTTGGCCCGGTCATGGTGTACGAGGCCCTGAAGCCCTACGCGGACGCTGGCATCAACGTGCGCTACGTCTCCAACATCGACCCCAACGACATGGCCGAGAAGGTCAAGGGCCTCGACCCCGAGACTACGCTGGTGATCATCGTCTCCAAGACCTTCACCACGCTCGAGACCATGACCAACGCGCGCGAGGCCAAGACATGGTTGCTCAACGGCCTTAAGGCATCTGGTGCCATCGACGGCTCTGACGCCTCCGTGGCAGACGCCGTGAAGCACCACTTTGTGGCCGTCTCCACCAACCTCAAGCTCGTCGAGGACTTTGGCATTGATCCGCAGAATGCCTTCGGCTTCTGGAGCTGGGTTGGCGGGCGCTACTCCGTGGACTCTGCAGTGGGTCTCTCGCTCATTATTGCCTTTGGCCCCAAGGTCTTCGAGCAGTTCCTCGAAGGTTTCCACGACGTTGACCGCTACTTCTGCGAGACCCCGCTCGAGAAGAACGTTGTGGCGCTCATGGGCCTCATCAACGTGTGGTACACGGACTTCTTTGGCGCCGAGAGCCACGTAGTGCTCCCGTACAACCAGTACCTGCACCGCTTCCCGGCCTATCTCCAGCAGCTCACGATGGAGTCCAACGGCAAGTCCACGCGCTGGGATGGCACGCCGGTCACCTCCACCACCGGCGAGATCTTCTGGGGCGAGGCGGGCACCAACGGGCAGCACTCGTTCTACCAGCTCATTCACCAGGGCACGCACCTTATCCCGGCAGATTTCATCGCCTTTGTGAACACGCCCAACCCCGCCAAGGATGGCGAGCAGGACGTGCACGAGCTGTTCCTCTCCAACTTCCTAGCGCAGACCAAGGCCCTCGCCTTTGGCAAGACTGCCGACGAGGTCCGCGCTGAGGGAACGCCCGAGTGGATGGTGCCCGCGCGCTGCTTCTCTGGCAACCGCCCCACCACGTCCATCTTTGGCGTCAAGCTCGACGCGCATGCGGTGGGCGAGCTCATCGCGCTCTACGAGCACATCGTGTTTGTCGAGGGTACGGTCTGGGGGCTCGACTCCTTCGATCAGTGGGGCGTTGAGCTTGGCAAGCAGCTTGCCAAGCAGATTACGCCTGCCTTCCACGACGACGAGGCGCTGGCGCAGCAGGACCCGTCGACCCAGGCGCTCATCGCGTTCTATCGCGCTCACAGGGAGTAGACGGCGCGCGGGCCGCGACCAAAACTCCGCTTCGGGCGTCAATCTGACGCCCGAAGGATCGTTCTAGCAGGAATTACGTATAGAGTGGCCCCTCGGGCGTCATTTTTGCGCCCGAGAGGCTCTTTTTGTGCCAATCGTGTACGGGATTGCCCTTCGGGCGTCGTTTTCTCGCTCGAGCGCGTGTTTCCGCAGCCGCGGCGCGCTGCGTGGCCCCTCTCGCTCTAGCAGTTCCCCACGTGGACGCGCGAGAGGTACTCTCGTGCCACGTCTGCCATGCGCATTACGGTTGCCACCGGCGTGGGCTGCGCATTGGCCATGTGCCAGCGTGGGAAGAAGCGCGTGACGTGCAGCACGATCTTCTCGTTCACGCTGGCGAGCCATGCCGCCTCCTGGCGCATGACGGCCTCGGAGTCGCTAACCCCAGGCACCACAAGCGTGGTCACCTCAAGGTGGCACGTGCCGCTCGTCCCTAGCGCTTCAATGGTGCGCCGCACGTCCTCAAAGCTGCCGCCCAGCTCGCGGTAGCCCTCTGCCGAGAAGCACTTGAGGTCGATGTTCGCCGCATCCACAAGCGGAGCCAGCGCGTCGATCACGTGGGCACTGGCACAGCCGTTGGACACCAGCACGTTGGCAAGGCCAGCCTTGTGCGCCAGCACCGAGCAGTCGTGCACGTACTCCCAGCCCACCAGGGGCTCGTTATAGGTGTGCGCAATGCCTATGACGCCTGGGTCGCGCTCGGCGCACTCAAGCGCTAGGTCAACCAGCTCCTGAGGTAAGACCTCGCGCCAGGGGACGCCGTTCTCGCCCTCCTGCGATATCTCGAAGTTCTGGCAGAAGGGGCAGCGCATGTTGCACCCGTAGCTCCCCACCGAGAGCACGTGCGCGCCGGGATGCCACTCTGCCAGCGGTTTCTTCTCAACAGGGTCAATCGCCACAGAGGTGAGCCGGCCGTAGTTGCCCGGCACCATGTCCCCGTCCTGGCAGGTGCGCGCACGGCAGAAGCCCGTGCTGCCTTCCGGAACCACGCAGTGGCGCCAGCAGACATCGCATGTTGCGCTGCAGCTCACGTGTGCCTCACAACCTCGAAGCGCTCAAGCGTGCAATCGTCGCGCCTGAGGTCTATGTGCCCCTTGCCGGCAGCAATGCGCAGCTGCTCAGATACCGTGTCCACGCCGTCGAGGTCTGGCAGGAGAAGTCCGCGCCGGCCGTCTGCTGTGCTTACGATGACGCCGTAGCGCTTGGGGTCAAGCTGGTCTGCGGACTCCACGGGCTCTGGCGCGCTCAGCACGTCTACGTCGTACACAAGCTCATCTAGCTCGCCTGCCGTGACCGGCGGGAAGCGTGGATCATGCCGCCCGGCCGAGATGGCGTTCGCGCAGATCTCCTCGGCAAGGTTGTCCTGCACCGGTGCGATGGTACCAATGCACCCGCGCAGCTCGCCGTCCTTCTTGAGCGAGACAAACGCACCTGCTCGGGCAGAGAGCAGCTCAGCAGGCAGGTCGGGCTTCTCGTCTGGCGTGATGCGACGACGCTCGCGCACGTAGGTCTCGAGCGAGAGACGAGCCAGCGAGACGTAGGGGTCCTCCGCTGCCTTGCGACGGGCCAGGTCTGCCCTGTGGAAGGCCTCGTATTGCTCGAGAAGCGCGCGGCTCTCATCTGCGCCCTCCTCGCCCACAGGCGTAAATGCAGCAACCCCGTAGCCCACGCCAAAGGGTCCCTCGTAGGAGAGAAGCTCAGGCCTGATGGCGGTGCGGTCAAGCGCGCCCGCCATTATCTGGAAGCTGCGCAAACCGCACTCGGCTGCGCGCTCGGCAAAGCCGCGGTCCATAGTGAGCAGGAGCAGCAGATTGCCGGTCGAGAAGGCCTGCGTGACCTTCTCGTCAAACTGCGGGCCTTCTGGCGCAAAGCCATACGGGCCGCTCGCCAGCAGCTTGTGCGAGAGGTCGCCGGAGGCCACGTAGACCACGCGCCTGCCAAGCTCACGGGCCACGCGCTGTACCAGCATGCCCATACGGTAGTGGTCTGCTGGCGAGAGGCCCGAGATGCCCATGCGCACCACCTGGAAGTCCTTGGTGTGGCGCTGGATGAAGTGGAGCGGAATCATGGTGCCGTGGTCGAGGGTTGGGTCCCTCTCGCCCTCGCAGCCAGCCGAGAGACCCTCCTGCTTGCAGGCGTGCGCCAGGGCGCGAACAAACTCCTGGTCATAGACCGCCTCGTAGCGGGCCTGCGGCGCGCCAAACATCGAGAAGCCACCCTGCGCCCCACGTCCGGGGGAGATGTGGATGTAGTCCGCATACATGATGGCATGCGGGCTCGAGATGACCACCGTGTCTGGCGCAAGCTCGGCTATGCAGCGCCCCACCTCGTCATACGCGGCGATGGTGGCAGAAATCTTCTCCTTGCCAGATCCCACCCCCGGAATGATGAGCGGTGGGTGCGGTACGGCGAATGCGGCAACAATGCTCATGGCAGGACCTCCTTGGTCGCTACCAGAGTCAATACCCGTTGTGGCGGCTGGCGCTCACCAGTTTCGGCATCTGGATGCCCAGTGCCGCCAAAGGCGTGGAGGCGCTTCCTAGCGCTTGCCCTTCTTGGGCTCGTGGTCGAGAAGGAAGCGAACAAGCGCCTGGTAGCGGCCCTCGCTCATGGGTGCGCGCGGAATGTAGACGCAGCGCTTGTTGCCAAAGTCGACAACGGTTGCCTCGTTGCTCGAGCGGGAGTGCTTAAGCTCGGAGAGAGGGTACTCGACCACGCGGTCGTCGGGCCCTTCCTCTACCACCTTGTCCTCGGTCACCACAATGTGGCGACGGTTGTCCTCGCCCATAAGGCCCAGCGTGCTCTTGCGTGCAAGGAAGGTTGCAAAGCGGCTCCAGCTTGTGGTGATGGAGGACGTGATAACGGCAATGACCAGCAGGGCCATGGTAAGCACGATGTTCTCGCTCATGGTAACCAGAACCAGGATGAGCAGGGCAAGCGAGAGAATCGCGGCACCGTTGAAGATGTCCTTCATGCGGTCGGGGCCATAGAGGTTGGCTGCGCGAGCCAGCTCGTACTCGTTCATATCATAGGTGAGAGAGAAGAGCGGCTTGCCGTACTTCTCGTCTAGCTTTGACTGGCGAACGGCTTCCTCGTTTGCTTTGCGAGCCTTTGCGCTGGGCTTCTTAGCCATGGGTCCTCCTTGCTGCCTTCGCATACGTGCAGCATGGTAGCGCATCGGGGCACGCAAGGCGGTCGCCACCGTACGTGGTTTGCCGGACTGGGCCTGGGGTTGTGGGCGAATTGTCTGCTGCGTGTGCTTCTCCGATGAAAAGCGCCGTTCGCGCCCGCGGGATGGTTGAGATAGCCGCAATGGGGAATGATATGCAGCGAGCAGAGGAGCGCGGTGTGACTGGCAAAGGCCTTGCGCTGCGACCTGCGTGAGCTTTAAACAGCTTGGCAGCTGCCAAAAGTGGGGGCCTTCGGATCTGATCAATCCGTGGGCCCTCGTCCATTATTGCCGAGAACCTCGTGTCTTACTTCGTCGAGATCGAGTGGAACTCGTAGTCGTGGACGTGCCGCGAGACCGAATACTCGAACGGCCGGCCGTCATCGAGGTATCCTACCTGCTCGACCTCGAGCAGCGGCTCGCCCTCGGGGGCGTTGAGCCGCTTGCGCTCCTCTGCCGAGGGCATGACGGCACGAATGATGCGGTGTGCGCTGGCGATCTTGAGACCAAGGTCCTTCTCGATAAACGAATAGATCGAGGTCTGCGCGTTCTTGAGTTTGAGGTCCGTCACCACGTCGATGGGCATATAGGTGTACTCGATAACGCGGGGCTTCTCGTTTGCGCACCTCACACGGCACACGTGGTAGGTAAACGAATCGTCATCCACGTCGAGCGCCTCGGCAACGTGGTGGGGCGGGCGCACAACCGAGAAGTCATAGACGTCGGTCCTCACGGATTCGCCGCGCGCCTGGTGCTCGGCGAGGAAGCCCGTCATCTGGCCAGAGATGTCGTTGGTGTCGGGCGCCGCGGACGAGGTCTCGACCTTCTTCACGAACGAGCCAGACCCGCGCCTGCGCGAGATGAGCCCTTGCGCCTCGAGCTCGCCAAGCGCCTTGTTGATGGTGATCTTGCTCACGTCGTACTGCTCGCACAGCTTGCTTACCGAGGGAAGCTGAGAATAGGCGGGATACGTCCCGTTTTTTATTGCCTGACGCAGGTCATCGATGACGATTTGATACTTGAGCACGTTCTCGCCCCTCTCGGTAATAGACATGTCAACTGTAAACCGAGTGCCTGCCTCTAGCAGCTGTGACAAACGCCCGCTTCTTGAATTAACGCCCAAAGCAAAGCTATTACTCGGTCAATAGAAGCGTGGCGATGGCTGGCGGCGATGGGTGATTCGGGAACATTCTCGCCCCCTCGCTTTGTCGCGTTTTCGTGGCGCGAGAGTAGTGCGGCGCCTTCTTTGGTACAGTGTTCTCCAGCGCGTTGGATGGGTGCGGGTGACGCAACACCTCGAACCTGGTCAGGGCCGGGAGGCAGCAGCCATAAGGGGCCTCTGGCGGGCACCCGTTCCCATCGAGCGCGCTGTCATGCCCCATGGGTCGTGGCTGCCACGGCCGCTGGGGCTTTTTTGTAGACCGATTGTCGTGCCTGGCCTACTTTGCCTGAACAGGGAGTTTGTCTATGGGATTCGTTGACTTCATTGCCAACCTGCTTCGCGACCCGCGTGCCGCCATTGCGAGCTGGATCGCCGCCGGCCCTCTCACCGCGTACGGCTTCGTGTTTCTCATCATCTTTGTCGAGACGGGTGTCGTGTTCTTCCCGTTCCTACCGGGTGACTCGCTGCTGTTTGCGTCCGGGTTCTTTGCGCAGGGCGGCGGGTTCAACATCTTTGCGCTTCTCGGCGTGGCTTGGGTCGCTGCCATCCTGGGCGACCAGTGCAACTTCATGATTGGGCACTTCTTTGGGACGCGGATTGTGGCTTCGGGCAAGGTCAAGGCCATGACCCCAGAGCGCATGGAGAAGAGCGAGAAGTTCCTGGACAAGTGGGGGCACCTAGCCATCTTCCTGGGCCGCTTCTTCCCGTTCATCCGCACGTTTGTGCCCTTCATCGCCGGCATGGGCGGCATGCACTGGCGCAACTTCGTGATCTTCAACGTGCTGGGTGGCATCACGTGGTCCACGCTGTTCACGCTGCTTGGGTACTTCTTTGGCGGCATTCCTGCCGTGCAGGAGCACTTCGAGCTGGTCGTTGTGGGCATCATCCTGGTGTCTGTGATTCCGGCCGTTGCCGGAGCGATTCGCGCGCACGTCAACGCACGGAAGGCGGCCGACGCGGAGTAGCGGGCCAGGGGCCGCTGGCGCCGCCTGCTGCGGTGGATTGTCACCCCCCGTAGCCGTTGCCGCGCTTTTCGAACGTTTAGGGTGACCTAACTGGCGTAATCTCGCGGCATTGACTCGCTGCCGCGCTCCCTGAACGTTCAGGCGGGCCTAACCGTTCGGATTTTTCCTAAATGGCGAGAATTCGCGGCATTGGCCGGAAGATCGTGGGCGGCTGTCTTTGGCCCCAAGCGTGTGCAACCCGGCATTCAAAGACCCACAGCTTCAGTGAGCCATTGGTTGGACCGACAAAGACCACAACCTGCCATTTGTGCCTTTTGAAATGCATCTTACGACGAGAGAACAAGGCCTTAACCGCCAAGTTCTATTCTCAGGCTGTAGCGGCACCTCTCCCACATCCCATAGGCGCCGCCGCGGCATCCGGCTCTTCTCCCATTCCCTCCGGATGCATCCCGCGAGGGGCCTGGCGCTGTAGCTGGGCCCCATTTTTTGTGACTGACGGCGCTCGTGTGGGTGGCAGGGGTACAAACGAGAAGAAAAGCGCCATTCCAGCCGTTGAGAACACCGTTATCTATCGAATATCTTCCCCATAGCGTTAGTGGCGGTAGTCAGCCAGTGGCAGGCACAAATGGGGAGCTGGTGGATAGACCCCGCCATTCACCAATGGTGACAGCTAGACGACCACTTGCGCCAAATAGGGGATGTGACGCACGCGGGGTCGTACCGTATGTTCAGACGACAACCTCCCTATGCCGTCTTGCACCAACGTCCGGGGCTCTCCCTCCCGTTTACGGCCCGGACGCGCCAGAGCGAGTGGGGCCCCGGCCGCGCATCCGGAGCCCCACTTTTCTTCTCTTGCTCGAACGTCCGCGCCTGCGCGCTCCACGCGTGAAGAAGCGCTACATTACGGTGCGACGGCTGCAACCACAGGCATCGCAGGGGGAGCCCATGAGTCCCAGCCGCCCCGATCACCATGGCCGCAAAGACTCGCGGTCATGTCAGCCGCACGCACGTGCTGCTACGCCGCGTGGCGGCACGCCGCGCGCAAACCAAAACGCGCGCCGTGGCAGGCCGCAGCCCAAAGTCCTACTCGCCATTGCTTTGGTAGCCGCATTGGTGGTTGTTCTCGCCCTCGCCGTACGGGGTTGCGCCACGGACAACGCATCGGGCCAGGCGAAAGCCGATGCCCAGCAGGCCATGGATGACCAAGTAGCCCCGCAGCCCATGGATGGCGTGAGCTTCTGTGCCGTTGGCGACAACCTTGCCAACGAGAATGCCCTTGCCTACGCGGACTCGTGGTCGGACACCACGGGCGACCTCACGTATGACTTTTGCCCGCTCTACAACCACGTTCGCGATGCTATCTCCGGCTACGACATCGCCTTTACGAACCAAGAGACGACCCTTGGCGTCTACCAGGGGCACGGCTATGCGGGCTATCCCAGCTACAACACGCCGGACTCCATGGCTCAGGCGGTTTCCGACGCAGACTTTGTGGTCGTCTACCTCCACATGGGCACCGAGTACACCAACACGCCAAACGAGCAGCAGGTAGAAGCCGTGCAGGCGCGTGCGGATGCCGGTGCGGGGCTGGTCCTGTGCAGCCACGCGCACGTGATTCAGTCCATGGCGTGGCTCCAGCGCTCGGACGGCTCTGGCTCCACGCTTGTGGCCTATGGACTGGGGGACTTTGTCTCGGGATACCACAAGCCTGACTGTGTTCTCTCGGGCATGCTTAGCTGCGACTTTGTCCGTGGCGAAGACGGAATAGTGGGAATCCAGAACGTGGCGTGGCACACGCTCATCGAGCACGCGGAGGGTGACGTTGACACGGTCTACCTGGCGCGTGACTACACCAATGACATGGCTTCCGCAAACGAGCTGCTTGCGGACCTCGACAACCCAGGCGAGTGGATTCGCTCCAAGACCAGCGAGGTCATAGGCTCGGAGTTCCAGGTAGACCAGTGACGCCGCTGCCAGTGGGCGCCGCTGCTGGCCCGCAGATGCAGTTTGCGACGAATAATTGACCGGATGCGACCCTCTTTGGTGCCGCGCACGCCTGCTGCCTACCCTTATCGTCGAACAAGCGGCCCTTGGGGCCGGAGGGAACGTAAGGGGAGTGGGGAATGGCTAAGAACACCACGAGAAGGAAGTTCATCGGCTCTACCATCGCGTCGGTGGGCCTTCTGGGCGTCACCGCTGCGGCCAACGTGGCGGCGAACAAGTTCAGCTCGCTTCTCGACCACTACGTGGGCGGTCGCCCCGCAACGGTCGAGAAGGTCGAGGGCTCCGAGGGCTGGGACGCGGAGTACTATACAGCGGACTACCGCGGCCGCAACCAGGCGACCGAGGCTGCAAACGAGCTGGTCACCGAAATCGAGGGCGAGGGCATCGTCCTCATGAAGAACGACAATGCCGCGCTGCCGCTCTCCACGTCCGAGACAGTGAGTATGCTCGGCCGCTACGCGGCAGATCCGGTCTATGGCGGCGCTGGCTCCGGTACCGTTGACGCCAACTCCTGCATCAACTTCTACCAGGGCATCAGCCAGGCGGGCTTCACCATCAACGACACCGCCTACGACTGGATCAACAACAACTACTCCAACTACGCCAAGGCCGCCATCACCATGGACAACCCGTCCACGGCGTCCTACTACATTGGCGAGATTCCCTGGTCCGACTACAGCTCTGACGCCCAGTCTTCCATCAACGGCACCGTTGGCCTGGTCTTCATTGGCCGCGGCGGCGGCGAGGGCGGCGACCTCTCCCGTGACCTCAAGGCAGACGTGGAGTCTGGCGTCTCCGAGAACTTCACCGCCAACAGTGAGACGGCCAACTACGAGGACGGACAGCACGAGCTGGAGCTCACCGTTGAGGAGAAGAGCGTCATCGCGGCTGCAAAGTCGGCGTGCACCAAGGTCATTGCGGTGCTCAACCTCTCCACGACCATGGAGCTTGGGCCGCTGGTCTCTGGCGACTATGCGGTCGATGCCATTCTCGAGGTTGGCTCCATTGGCGCCACTGGTGCGGCAGCCCTTGGCCAGGTCCTTGCTGGTACCGTGAACCCCTCCGGCAAGACCACCGACATCTGGGCCGCGGACTTCACGGCCGACCCCACGTTCAAGAACTTTGGCGGCAAGCGCTACACCGACATCGAGGGCTACTACCCCGAGAAGTCCACGGGCAACGCGTACTTCGTGGAGTACGCCGAAGGTCTCTACTATGGCTACCGCTATTACGAGACTGCGGCCGCCGAGGCCGAGGCGGGCAACTACGACGGCTTTGACTACGACAAGGCCGTTGTGTTCCCGTTTGGCTATGGTCTCTCGTACACCACGTTCTCCCAGACGCTCGACTCCGTGAATGCGGACGACGAGAAGGTCAAGGTTGAGGTCACGGTTTCCAACACGGGTTCCGTTGCCGGCAAGGACGTCGTCGAGGTGTACTACTCCGCCCCTTACACCGCAGGCGGGCTCGAGAAGGCCGCTGTCGTGCTGGGCGGCTTTGCCAAGACCGACGCGCTCGACCCCGGCGCGAGCCAGCAGGTCACCATTGAGTTCCCCGTGCGCGACATGGCCTCCTACAGCTCCGACGAGCAGGCATACGTGCTTGACGCCGGCGACTACGTCATTAGCCTGCGCACCGACTCTCACACCGTCGTGGACCAGAAGACCGTGACGCTGGGGGCCAAGAAGTACACGACCGACTCTGCCACCGACGCGCAGATCTCCAACAAGTTCGACGACATGACCGAGTACATGGAGAAGAACGTCAAGACCATGTCCCGCAAGGACCTCAAGGGAACCTTCCCCGAGGCTGCTGCCGACAAGGGCGCTGCAGACTGCGGTGTGGAGCTTGTGGAGTGGAAGCTCGAGGACCACGAGGATCCCAACGCCACCATGCCCACTACCGGCGCAGACAACGGCCTGCAGCTCATCGACATGCGCGGACAGGACTTTGACTCCGAGGCCTGGAACGACATCCTCGACCAGCTCTCCGTCGAGGAGATGGCGACCTGCCTGAACGACGACGCCTACAACACCCCTGAGGTCGAGTCCGTGGGCAAGCCCGCTACGGTCGAGCCCGACGGCCCCGCCGGCTTCACCTCGCTCACCGGCCCCACCGGCAACTGCTCCTACTGCTCTGAGGTCGTCATGGCCCAGACCTGGAACGTGGAGCTCATGCATCGCATGGGCCAGATGGTTGGCCAGGAGGCGCTGGCCTCCGCGTACAACGGCTGGTACGCGCCGGCCATGAACACGCATCGCTCGCCGTTCGCTGGCCGCAACTTCGAGTACTACTCCGAGGACCCGCTGCTTGCCGGCAAGATTGGTGCTGCCGTGGTGAGCGGCGCCGCCGAGAACGGCTGCTACGCCATGATCAAGCACTTCGCGATGAACGACCAGGAGTCCTACCGCGTGCAGCACGTCTGCACCTGGGCTACCGAGCAGGTCGCGCGTGAGATCTACCTGCGTCCGTTCGAGACCACCGTCAAGGAGGCCACGTACGAGATGAAGTACATCTCGGACGACAAGGGCACCGTCTCGACGAAGACCATGCCGGGCTGCACTGGCGTGATGAGCTCCTTCAACTACGTTGGCGCCGAGTGGGCCGGCGGCCGCAAGAGCCTGTGCACCGGCGTTCTGCGTGACGAGTGGGGCTTCAAGGGCATGGTCATCACGGACTTCGAGCTCTACGACTACATGAACAAGAACCAGGCCATCTACGCCGGCACCGACCTCCAGCTCACCTACTCGGCCATGAGCGGCGAGTACGAGGGCACCAACACGGCAACCGTCGTCTCCGAGATGCGCGAGTCCATGCACCGCGTGCTCTACACCGTTGCCAACTCCAACGCCATGAACAACATGGTGCCGGGCTCCAAGATCACCTACGGCGTGGCCCCGTGGCAGTACGGCGTGTGGGGCGGCTCTGCGGCGCTCGTCGCGCTGGCGGCGTTCTTCGGCTACAAGGCCGTGAAGAACCACAAGCTAATGAGTGCCGAGGGCGAGGATGGCGTTGCCGACGCCCCCGAGGTCAAGAAGGGCAAGAAGAAGGCGTCTGACGAGAAGTAGCAAGGCGGCTCTGCTCGCGTAAAACAAGCGGCCCGCTCCCGGTTGGGGGCGGGCCGCCTTTGTGTGATGCACCTTCTCGCCTTAGAACGCGGGGAGGACGTCCTGGTCGTACGTGTCGGAGAGATACTTCTTGAAGTCGTCGCTCGTAAGGACGCTGACCAGCGCGGCAATGCGGTCGTCGCCCTTCTTCTCGGGCGTGGTCACGATGTAGTTGGCGTACTGCTCGACGGCCTTGCCGTCCTTGGACTCCACGGCCACGGCGTCCTTCACGTGGAAGCCGGCCTCGATGGCGTAGTTGCCGTTGATGACGGCGAAGTCCACGTCCTGGAGCTGGCGCGGCACCGCAGCTGCCTCGACCTCAACAAACTGCAGGTTGTGGGGGTTCTCGGCAATGTCGACCGGGGTGGCCTCAAGGTTGTCGGGGTCCTTGAGCGTAATGAGGTTCTCCTGCTGGAGGAGAAGGAGCGCGCGGCCCTCGTTGGTGGGATCGTTGGGAACTGCGATCTGGGCGCCGTCCGCAATGTTGGCCAGGTCAGAGGACTTGCCGGCATAGATGCCAAACGGCTCGTAGTGGATGGCCGCCACGCCCACCAGGTCCGTGCCGTTCTCCTCGTTGTAGTTGTTGAGGTAGTTGATGTGCTGGAAGTAGTTGGCGTCGACCTCGCCCGAGCTGGTCACCTGGTTGGGGATGATGTAGTCGGTGTACTCCTTGGTCTGGAGGTCGATGCCCTGCTCCTTGAGCTTGGGCGCGGCGAAGTTGTTGAGGATTTCCGCGTGGGGCGAGGGGGAGGCGGCAACCGTGAGGGTCTGGCTCTGCGCCGAGTCGCTGGCGGCAGAGCTGCTGGAGGACGAGCTGGCGTTTCCGCAGGCAGCGAGGGTGGTTGCGGCGAGTGCGGCGAGGCCGGTGCCAATGAAGTTCCTTCTGGTGAGCATGGTTGGTTCCCTTCTGTTGGAAAAATGATGAGAGTGGTGGTGGAAGCGCTGCCGAGAAGCGCAACGCGTTCCTGCTAGCGGTGGTCGATCTTCTTTGCGATGGCGTCGCAGGTGCTCTGGATCACCTGCACGAGGATGACGATGAGCACGAGCGTGGCAATCATGACCTCGTCCTGGTAGCGGTAGTAGCCGTAGCGAATGGCGATGTCGCCCAGGCCGCCCGCGCCAACCGCGCCCGCAATGGCGGTGTAGCCCAGGACCGCGATGAGCGTGATCGAGACGCCGCGGACAATCGAGGGCAGGGCCTCGGGGAGCAGCGCGGAGACCACGATGCGCGGGATTGACGCCCCGCAGGCCTCTGCGGCCTCGATTGAATCACGTGGGACCTCGGCCAGCGACTGCTCGACCATGCGCGCGACAAACGGCGTCGTGGAGAGCACAAGAGGAGGAATCACGCCCTGCACGCCGGTGGTCGTGCCCACGAGGGCGCGCGTGACCGGGAACATCGAGACCAGAAGGATGATGAACGGGATGGAGCGCCCAATGTTCACCACCCAGCCCAGTACGGCGTTCAGGGTGCGCATGGGGCGGAGCCCGCGCGGCGCGGTGACGCAGAGAACGACGCCCAGGAAGATGCCTATCACGTACGAGAAGGCCGTGGACACAAAGAGCATGACCAGCGTGTCGGCCAGCCCCTCGCCAAGAAGCGAGCCGTACTGGGTGAAGAAGGATGCAAGGCTACTCATCCCAGCTCTCCTTTCCCAGTAGCTGACGGGTCACTTCGTGCTGAGGGTTGGCAAAGACCTCGGCAACGCTGCCCTGCTCAACCACGTTGCCGGAGACAAGCACGGCGACGTCTGTGCAGATGTCCTCCACGACCTGCATGGAGTGGGTGATCACAATGATCGTGACGCCCGTCTCGGCGTTGATCGTGCGCAGGAGGCGCAGGACCGAGGCAGTGCTTGCGGGGTCAAGCGCCGAGGTTGCTTCGTCACAGAGGATGTAGTCGGGGTGGCAGGCCAACGCGCGGGCGATGGCAACACGCTGCTTCTGGCCGCCGGAGAGCTGTGCCGGATAGGAATCGGCACGGTCGGCGAGCCCAACGCGCTCCAGGTAGCCCAGGGCCTCCGCGCGGTTCTCCGCCGTGACCTTGCCCGTGCTGGCAAGGTAGGGGAAGCAGACGTTCTCCAGCGCGGTCTTCTGCGCGAGAAGGCCAAAGCCCTGGAAGATCATCGCCACGTGGCGGCGGTACTCACGGAGTGCTGCCCCCTTGAGGTTGGTCACGTCGATGCCGTCGACCACCACGCGCCCGGAGGTGGGGCGCTCCAGGAGGTTGAGACAACGCACCAGTGTGGACTTGCCGGCACCGGAGATACCAATGATGCCGAACACGTCGCCGGTGGGGATGGTGAGGGACACGTCGTTTAAGGCGTGGACCTCGCTGCCCCCCTCAAAGGTCTTGCAAAGATGTTCCAGAGAAATCAAAACGTGCGCTCCGCTCGATGCCGCTTGTCAGTGGGATGCACGGCCTTGTGCAAAGACCGTGCTGGTAAGACGCCCGGTCCCTTCGCGCTGGCGGCCGTGCCGGGTGAGGCGGCAGGCTGCTAGCGGCAAGGGTGCCCGGGCTTGGGCATCTGCTGGCGCATCGGCGCAAAGGTGTATGTGCTGCTCGTCGTGTTCATAACAAGAAACTGTAGCTGGCAGCAGGCTGAATCTCAAATCGTTATTCGCGTTGACTGGCTATCGATGAAGGAGATAGCCAGCAGCATACGCGGCTATCGTGCGGGCACAACCGCATCCAGGCAGAACGTGGATCCGTCTGCCGAGAAGGCCAACGTTCCGCCGTAGCGCTCGACGATCGCCTTCATCGAGCGCGTCCCAAAGCCGTGGTTGAGAGGGTCTCCCTTGGTGCTTGTGGGCAGGCCGTCCTTGAAGCTTGTCGCGCTGGCAGTTGGGTCGTAATAGTTCTCGACGTGAATGGTGACCATCCCCGCGCGTTTGCGGACGATAAGCGAGACGGACCTTCTCGTCTTGTCGGTCACGCGTTCCACGGCCTCGATGGCGTTGTCGAGCGCGTTGCCAAAGAGGGCGTAGAGGTCTGCGGGTGCCATGAAGCCCAGCGACTCGCCGTCTGCCACGCAGGTGAGGGTGATGCCGCGGCCCTCGCAGAGCAGGCTCTTCTCGGTGAGGATGGTGTCCAGGGCGTCGTTGCCGGTGCGGACCTTGGAGTCGTACACGTTAACCTCGCGTGCGACGCTCTCGAGGACGTCCTTGTCAACCGTTCCGTCGCCCGCCGCAAGCGAGCGGATCTGGTGGCGAAGGTCGTGGCACTTGATGTTGATCGCCTCGATGTTCTCGCGCGAGAGCTGGTATTGGCGCTCCTGCTCGGCAAGGAGGCGCTCCGCGGCGGCCTTCTCGGAGGAGAGCTGACGCACCACCACCAGCTCTACCTCGGCGATGATCACAAAGACGCAGATAAGCGCATGGAATGCACGCAGGTACAGGACGATGCGCACGGGGAGGCTGCCGGTGACCACGTATTTCAGGATGAGGTCAAAGCCGATGATGCCAAAGACGACCACGACGATCATGGCGAGCATGGCGGGGTTGCCGCGCCCCTCGAGGCCTTTGGGGTCGACGTGCCTAATGAAGAGCAGGTAGGAGGCAACATAGATTGCCGCACAGGCTCCAATGGTGAGCCACGGTGTGCCGCCCACCACGATTCCCGGCATGCCTGCTGCGTCGAGGACGAGAGCCGCCGCTTCGCCGATGCCGCTGGCGAGGTTCTGCAGCGCGTAGCCTGCGGTTGCGCAGAACACCGCCGCCCAGGGGCTCATCTCGAAGCAGAAGAGCAATGAGGGAATAACTGTGAGAAGTATTGCGGTACAGGTTGCGAGCCCCCCTAGAAGGGACTGGCGAAGAGACCAACCCAATTGGGTGGGTTCCAGGGCAGACCAAGATGTCTCCTGCGGGTTCGCAGACATCGTAATAAGAACCATGACCAGAATAGCGAGAAAGAACGCTCCCACGAAGACGCACCCTCGTATTTGGGCATGCGGCTTCGCCGATTGGCCGTGGGTAAACAGACACGAGGCGATGAAGAGCTCAACAAATAATAAAGAGCCCCTCCCGGCGTAGCCTGCAGCCGATGTCAGTGCCTCCCACGCCTGCGTCATATGGTGCCCCCAAAGTAGCGGGCAAGCGTCTCGAGGCATGGCTTCTTGCGTGAGCGGCTGAAGTACAGCGTGGTCCCGTCATCCATCTGGAGGGAGTCTGCGAGCACGGCGCTCACATGTGCCATGCTGGCCAGGCACCCCTGGCTCACGGTGATGAAGAGGTCCTGCGGAAGCTCCTCTCGTGCTCCGCTTATGCTGCCGCGTCTGCGCAGCGGCTGGTCAAGACCGGCAACATGGTAGAGAAGATCGTGCTTCTCCAGCTCAACGAAAACTATGTCCCTTACGTCGACAACGCGCGTGCCGGCTGCCGTCGGAAGCGCCATGGTGTGCGTTGCGTTCTTCTCCATGGCCTTGAGGGCTCGTCCCATGCGCATGGCAAAGTCGCCGTAGCCCACGGGCTTGACCATGAAGTCCAGCGCATCCACCTGGTAGCCCTTGACCGCGTACTGAGCGAGGTTGGTCACAAAGATGAGCGGCGTGGTGGCGTTTTCCTCGCGCAGCAGCTGAGCTGCCTCCATGCCGTTGATGCCGGGCAGGTCTATGTCCATGAAGATGAGGTCTGCCCCTTCTGCGGAGGGAAGCTCGAACGCGGTTGCCAGTCGGGTCAACAGGAAGCGGACGCCCTTCTCAGCTCCAAAGCGGTCGAGGTGAGAGGCAAGCGTTGCTGCCGCCTCGTCATCATCTTCGACGATAAGCACCTTGTACGTGGCCAAGCGGTTGCCCCCTCCCGATTCTGTCTCGCCGGTGACGGATTTGGTCACCCCTTGCACGACCCAAGCTTAGCTGAACTACCTTGCCATCTGGTTTTGGATTACGGCGGGGAATGTGCCTCGCCTGCGGAGCATCGGAGGGAAGAGATGGGAAAGAAGAAGCCCGGCGCAAGTGCCGGCGGCGTGCGGACCGTGAGCCGCGCACGCAAGGTGGGGAGGGTCATCAAGACCATCCTCAAGTCCGCTTTGGTCGTTGTTCTGGCGGTGCTCATGGTCGCCGTCAACGTGATACTGCCGGGCAACAGCCGGATGCTCAATAACATGGTTGGAATCGACCAATCGTGGAGCAACTCAATGAGCACCGAAGGCATTGATTTGCAGTACAACAAGGCTGACTATACCAAGGACAGCATCGGTGACGCGGAGAAGGCGCTTGACCAGCAGATTGCCGCCGAGGGCGTCGTGATGCTCAAGAACGATGGAGACACGCTCCCCTATGCGGCGGGTACGACGTTCTCGTTCTTTGGCGAGAGTTCCAAGCTCCTCGGCTCCTCGCAGTCGATGGTGAGCATGGTCACCGGGTCTAAGTCAACCAGCGACGCGCTGAACAGCGCGCTTGAGGCCGAGGGCTTCTCGGTCAACACGACGCTGCAGGACTTCTATGCCAACGGTGCGGGCAAGGACTACAACATGGGCTCTGGCTCCGTGAACTATGGCGACGGGGAGAACTTTGCCATCAACGAGTGCCCGCTCTCGGTCATGCAGGATGCAGGCGTGCTCGATTCCGCCAAGGGGACCACGCCGGTCTTCGTGCTTCGTCGCGTCGCGGGCGAAGGTCGCGACATGCCGCGCTCGATGTACAACCACGCTGCAAGCGAGGAGGACAAGGAGAAGAGTTACCTCGAGCCCGACTCGACCGAGCTGCAGATCCTTCAGTACATTAACGACAACTTTGACGATGGTCTGGTGCTTGTGAGCACCGCTTCCGCTGTCGAGCTTGACTGGCTCCAGCAGTTCCCCAACATCAAGGCGTGCCTGGTCGTGCCCTCCACGGGAACCGACGGCATGAGCTCGCTCGCCGGCATTCTCTCCGGACGCGTGAACCCGTCCGGCCGTACGGTGGACACCTTTGCCGCCGATGCGCTTGCCAGCCCCGCCGCGCAGAACTTTGGCGACTACCAGTACGCTGACAAGGACGGCAACCTCACCAAGTACAACTACGTGAGCTACGAGGAGGGCATCTACGTAGGGTACAAGTACTACGAGACGCGCTACGAGGACGCCGTGCTTGGCCAGGGCAACGCAGGCGACTACAACTACGACAGCGAGGTCTGCTACCCGTTTGGCTATGGCCTCTCGTACACCAACTTTGACTGGTCGGGCTTCTCGACCAGCTGGGATGGCGAGAAGTGCACGGCGAGCGTGACCGTCACCAACACCGGTGACGTTGCCGGCAAGGACGTGGTGGAGGTCTACGCGCAGAGCCCCTACACCGACTACGACCGCGCGAACGGTGTCGAGAAGGCATCCGTACAGCTGGTGGGCTTTGCCAAGACCAGGCTCCTCTCGCCAGGCGAGAGCCAGACGGTCGACGTGGACTTTGACCGCTCCCAGCTTGCCGCGTATGACTCGCAGGGCGCCGGGACGTACATCTTTGATGCCGGGACCTACTACGTGACCGCCGGGCGCAACGCGCACGACGCCGTGAACAACGTGCTGGCTGCCAAGGGCGCCAACGTCAGCGGCAATGCCGCCATGGCAGCATCCTACGTGCCCGAGAACACCGAGGTCGACACCACGACCTATGCGACGGACTCGCTTACCGGCAAGAGCGTGACCAACAGGTTCGACGACGCCCGCGGCGACGTGACCTATCTCAGCCGTGCAGACTGGACGGGCACATTCCCCAAGCATGATGGCACTCCTTACCAGGGAGACATCTCGGATTGGGGCGGCGAGCTCAATGCCACAGACGAGAACGGCAACCCCGTTCCCTATACCTGGACCAAGGTCGCTTCGGATGACCTTCTCGCCCAGCTCGACTCCACAGATTCCGGCAACCCCAACGTGGATGGTACTTTTCCTGACACGCCCACGTATGGGGCCAAAAATGGCCTGACGCTTGCCGACATGCGCGGGCTCGATTACAACGACCCCACGTGGGACTCCCTGCTTGACCAGCTGACCGTTGAGGACTACGACGTGTCCATTAACCGTGGCGGATACGGCACCGTACAGCTCGAGTCGGTTGGCAAACCGTATAACGTTGATGCAGATACTGCCAGTTACCTCATCTACGGTGGCACCGGCCACGCCTTTGAGGGCCCGTCGACCCTGGCGCAGACCTGGAACCAGGAGCTCTACACCGCATTTGGCAACATGATCGGCAACGAGTCCCTGCTTGGCGGGGCTGCGGGCTGGTATGCCCCCTCGATGAACATCCACCGCACGCCCTTCTCCGGGCGCAACGGCGAGTACTACTCGGAGGATGGCTTCCTGTCTGGCGAGGTTGCGTCTTGCTCCGTCAAGGCTGCCGCCGAGAAAGGCCTCTACGCCACGATCAAGCACTTCGTCCTCAACGACCAGGAGAACCACCGTGGCGACCGCGCCGGGCAGTACTCCATCGCAACGTGGGCAAACGAGCAGGCAATCCGCGAGATCTACCTCAAGCCCTTCGAGATGGTGATGAAGGCCGGCAACGTGGAGGAGAACTACGTCGAGAAGGGCGCAGACGGTACGCTTGCCGCGAAGACCCGCGAGATTCCCGTCGCGCAGGCCATCATGACCGGCTTCAACCGCATTGGAGCCACGTGGGTCGGCGGCGACTACGACCTGCTCACGGGCGTGGTCCGCGGCGAGTGGGGCTTCAACGGCTGGATTATCACCGACAACGCCAACACCGGCACGTTCATGGATGCCAAGCAGATGATCGAGGCCGGTGGCGACACCAAGCTCACCTATCAGAGCAACGCCGGCAACGTCTGGACGTTCGAGAAGGACAACCCCGAGGCGTACCACTACGCCCGCGAGGCCATGCATCACCTGCTGTACGTGACGGCCAACAGCCACGTGATGAACGGTGCGGCTCCGGGCGCTACCATCGACTACGGTCTGCAGGCGGTGGACAAGGTGCGCATCGGCGTGACCGTTGGCGGTGCCGCTGGAATCGCGCTGGTGTTCTGGACCGGCTGGCGCAACCACAAGAAGCGCGCTGCTGAGAGGGCTGCCGCGGCAGCGGGTACTGCTGCGGGCGACGGCGACAAGGCGTAGCGGCCGAACGGTGAACGCGTAGCCGCGCTGGTGCGTTTGACTTGGCGGGCCTGCCCTTTTGGGTGGGCCCGCTTTTCTCGGCACGGGCACGGTTTCGTGCGTGCTTGCTGCGCAGATGTGCCCCCCGGCGAGGAATTGACGCCGGAAGGCCCACCCCAAAGGGGATTCCGTACGAGAGGCGCCTCCCGGCGCCGAAATGACGCCGGAGGGAAGACTTCGTACGCTGCTGCTGCACCGATAATTTGAAGTGTGCTGGGAATGACGAGAGGACAGCTCTGTCTGCCAG
>ERZ1031347.139-NODE-139-length-34855-cov-7.986351_pt1 | contig 34855 bp, 75 predicted proteins | sample MGYA00517106_ERZ1031347 | MGnify/ENA primary metagenome ERZ1031347 (study PRJEB33719, sample SAMN04261392) | wastewater metagenome | biome: periurban shantytown; feature: human; material: feces | host: Homo sapiens | place: Peru: Lima | collected 2012-07-19 ...
CCAACATCGACGGTTTTGGAGACCGCCATGCTACCGGTTGCACCAATGCCATATGCGAGGACGGTCACACCCATGAAGCATGACCACCCCCACCAAGTCGCCGTTACGGAAGCGTCCGCCGCTTTCATCTCCATACAAGCCAACACAAGCGGTAGGCACTTGCCCTCGGGGGTAGTACTACTTCCCCAACGCGGAATGTGAAGGATTCGAACCTCCGACACTTCACAGTGCGACTGCTTTCGGGACAGTTGCATTAAACCACTCTGCCAACATTCCAAACCCGACTTAGTTAACGTCCAAGTCGGCAAGACATTCGGCATGGTGGAATGGGCTTTACCACCAACGGCAAGGAACGTGTATGTATATATGCACCCGTTTGGCCGTGCCTCCCCTTCGGTCATCAACCACCTGATTAAGGCAGGGAGCCTCTTATCCCCCACAAGTTCCAGCGGGGATATTCGAGCAATACCATCGGTCACACAGGCAGCTACCCCCATGAAACCTAGAGCAAACCTCGGGAATCGAACCCGACAACCAAAAGGCTGTGCCAACAGGATTGCAGACCAGCCCAAAATAATAGGTACGAGTCCATATAGGCCACGTCCGGGATAGACCGGTCGGACTGCTGACCGTACCGCATCTAGAATCCTCGTACTGCGTGCGAGGCGGCGACGATCATATGTCGATGCAAGCACCGAGCTAAGCTCTCTCAACTGCATCAACATCAATCCAAAGACCATTATACGCAATATGTAGGGTGCAACAACGGTTGCAACCACTAAATATGTGAAGACTTCGTGAGTAACAGGTAATCCAAAAATGTTCCAGCGAGCATTCAGCGTCAGCACTAGAGAGCCAGCGGCCTTGCTTTTTGTGACGGGGGGACACTCCCCTACGGGGGTGTTTGTTGCATGGTGCAACGTTGGAACGTTTGTGCGATTGTGTTTTGGCGTGTCGTGTGGTATCGCGCGGGCGCGTTCCTTTGTATGCGATCATGTCCGTGCCCGTCGTGGCCGTCGTGGTCACGTCGTGGCTGTGGCCGTGCCGTGGCGTGGCCGTCGTGCCCTGGACGTCGTGACGCCCCTGGGTGTGGTCGTCGTGACGTGGCCGTGGCGTCCCTGGATGTGGCCGTGGCGCGGCGCGGCCGTAGCTGTGGCGCTCGCCGTCTTTGTGTCGCCGTCGTGTGGTTGCGACACGCCGATGGATGCTAGTGTTTGCAATGGTTTTAGCGGTGTCTGTGTTGTCTCAATTTGCCTTACGTTTGCAAGGCGTGTATAGTGAGAGCCATCAAGCAAACGACAACGAAAGGAACGGAGATGAACGAGAGGCCACCACCACGGAGACCACCACCGCAAGGACGGTGACACGAAGCCCCCTAACAGGCGTGGCATGGATGATTGAAAATTGAATAGTGGACGCGACAATGAAGCGACGGATTGCGACTAGGCATGATGCACCCTCACACCATGCAAGGCCGAACCGTCGTCGAGTCGCTAACGTGGCGCGGTGCCCGGCATGGAATTGTCCCGCGCTGTCTGAGTGGTCTACAATGGCCTCTAATCCAAGTTAGGAGTAGGGCCATGGGATTGAAAGAATTGAGAATGAAACGCGGCTTAACGCAGCGTGAGCTAGCCGAAAAGGTTGGCATGTCAGGCGGCAATATCGCGGCTATCGAGTGCGGTAGGCGCTCTGAGGCTAACTTAACCTTAGCCACTGCGATAAAATTGTGTGATGCTTTGCGTGTTGCTAATCCGCGTAAGCTACTTGATTCTGATTCTGAGACTTCGGCAGATTCTAAGTAATCCGCCAGGGCTACCGGTGCTCTTTATGGGTGCGGTAGCTCACGAATGAGTAGAGCCGGATAGTTGCAGCTATCCGGCTCAATTGCTCAGTAATTTTAACCAACTAACTAGAGCCCTCTCATTTTAGCAAGGGGGCTGGAAAGAGAGTATCTAAAATGTGTGATGAAAATACTTTTGCAACGGCATATCGTTCCGACTTGCGGGATGAAATTGTTGAAACCCTTAAGGATTATGCGGACGGCATTACGCCAACCAAGCAATGGTGCTGGGACCAGTATGACGACGTTGAGCTTCCGGTTACCGGCAACGATAATGGTTCCTGGACGTGCAACGCTAGCAAGAGTTCCGAGAATATGCAGAACGTCATGTTCTCAGATGATTGGGATAGGTTCGTCGCTAGCGATTACGCGTACGACGCACCCCTTGATAATTCTGAAGAACTTGAGGTTTTCTACCGTACTTGGCTGTTCTCCGAAGAGTTTGACAATGCGGTTTCCGAACTGCTTGCGGAGTGAGGCGTGAGGGGAACGTAAGTAGTCCCCCTATATTCCAGGCTTTCGGGCGTGAGCCTATCAAATCACGCCCATATAGCCCGCGTTCGGGCATTACATTCCAACACAATCGAGGTGCTTTAAAATGTGCAGCAGTAACCAATTTTTTGTCAGCGACTACATGGACGTTGACAAGATTCCAGATAATAGACACTTCCAACCTCTCACTTTCGTGACCGAGGTCAAATGGAACGACGGTAAGACTTACTACGTGTTCGCCCCTCATGCCGACGCTCCTGGACGCAACGGCTTGTTCTTCATACGCGAACCGTACATTGAGGATGTTTTCAAGCGGATCAACGCGACTGTAGACGTGTACGTGCTTGATAACAAGCTTACGTTTTCGCCTGACTGTCTGACCATTAACGACGGGCGGCGTGTTCCGTTCCGTTGGGATGTGGAGTACACGTACCGTCTGCGCAAAACGTATTTCGCGGGGCGTTCGCCTTATGCATTTATCAGGCTGCTTGTTCAGCCGTGGTGGAATGCGAGGACTCATGCGGCGCTTACCGGTATCGGCTATATCAAGGCTGGTGTTGCAAATGCGTGAGAAGGTTACTCTGCTTGTTGCCGTGCTTGTTGGCCTGTTGGCTTTCGGCGTGGCTTGTTCACCAGCGCTTTCCGATCAGCCGGTTGCCGATCCGCATGGTACGCCTGAGCAGCAGTGGACGTGGTGGCGTGAGACTTATGCCACGAAGGATTACAACCAGGCTGACCTAGCGAGCTACCGCGAGTTGTCCAACATTCCGCAGTGCGGCATGGAGGACGGTAGCACTTCGGACGGTTACGAGCGTATTTGCGAGTGGCGTGGAAGCGTTGACGGCAATCAATCCGGCACGTCATACGTTTTGGTTGACGGTAGCAAGGTTTTGGAATGGTGAAACCGCTCAGGGTCGTGCGGTGAACGGCCCATCAAATAATCAAGTTTTCATACAAGGGAGTTTTAAAATGTCGAACAAGGTTAACGGTCTGTGGGCAGTCAATTCGTCCAGTGTCTTCATGTTTTTCGATTCCGTCAATAGCCCGAGCGTGTGGCGTTTCGAGATGAAGGATGGCGTTGAATCATGGCGGATGATTCCGGGCGTGAAGAATGCTCAGGCGGTGCGTGGTGTTGCCGCCGCGTATCGGGCCGATGGCGGCACGTGGCTTGACCCTAACGGGTCTGATTACGCTCAGGCCGTGAGTGAGATCGGTGACGTGCCGTTGATCGTGGAACGTGGCGATTGCATGGTTTCCCCTGATTGTGGGGATTATACGGCGCATGGCGTGAGCCTGTCGGACGCCGACCGTGAGCATGGTTGGGAATTGTCTTATGAGGATGGCGGCATGGTTGTGTCACGTGACATTTCATTCCTCACCCCGGCCGAGCGTGACCATCCTGAGATGTGCGAAACCTACGATGATTTGCCGGTTGTCGCCCCTGAACCGCAGGCGGTTGAGCCTGAGCCTGATACGGTTGAGATTCCTGAAGTGCCGCCGATTCCGTCCAAGGATACGCCGAAGGTGATTGCGCAGCATGGTGTCAAGGCGCGTGTGGTCACGATTCCAGGTGGCAAGTCGGTCAAGGAGTTGGCTGACGTGTTCGGTGGATATGTGCATAAGCCGCGTGGCTTCCGTGATTCCAAGGGCCGTCGCGTCGCATATGTCGCGTTCGACGGTAAGAGTGGCGTGGTTGCGTACCGTGACTACTACCAGCGTGGCAGTGACCAAACGTTGGAAGAGTCCGTGGCCGCGTACCTCTCTCAGCATGAGATTGTCGAGGTGGCATGAAATGTCACGTGTCGTCATCACAGCACAGCAGGTCAAGGCCGCTTTGGAGGCTACCGGCTATTCGTCCATCGAGTCGAATGTTCAAGCCGTGTTGAGGGAGATTGGCAAGCGTCCCGCATTGATAACCGCGTATCTCAGCACGGTTATCAACGCGGCTGCCGACAATCTGCCTGATCCGCGTCATATGGATTGCCTGTTCTGAAAAGTTTGGCCGGACGGTATGCCTAGTACCGTCCGGCCATTGCAAACAGTAATTAACTCAACCAAACCATTTGCAAGGAGATTCTACCATGTCCCGCCATTTTTACGCTGTTTATTGGCCTTACGGTGTCAACACTTTCAATTTCGACCATGAGCCGATTGGTACTGTTGTCCCGTTCGGTACGGCTAAAGCGCGTGACGCTTACGTTGCTGCTGACCGGTTCGACGGTAATTTTCATAGGAGCGTGCCGGATTATCGATTGACGCGCAAGATGATGCTTGAGGCGCTGAGAGAGTTCCGTTCGTTGGATTCCAAGGGCTACGAAGGTTGGCGTGTGGATGGCGTCTTCTATGAGTCTCTTGGTGATGCGTACAAGGCGATGTTCGATGCTGATGCGCAGTTGCGTTATGACCTGTTCGGTGACGTTGATTCGAGGGAGGCGTGAGTGTCATGGAAACGTTGAAATTGTGGGCTGATTTTCACGTTGGTCAGCAAATGTATGCATATGACCATTTTGATGTGGTCGAGCGTAAGCGTTATTGGCGTCCCGTGTCGAAAACGTATCTTGTGTACGCGTGGCTGCGTGACTTGATTCGTGGGATGCGTGATGCGCGCTTGGGTGGATTCCAGGGATGGTTGTACTGCGTTGTCAAGGATGGCGGGTTCACCACTCAGGAGTTCATGGGGTTCAACGATGAAATCGAGGTGTTGTGATGATTGACGTGAATATGCTGCCGCGTGAGCTTACTGGCTATGTGGGTCATGTCTGCGGCCTGTGGTTCGGCAGTTATTTTATTGATTTTGAGCCTGTGTTCGTCCATTCCACGGCGGGCATCATCGGTGAACTGTACGAATACCTGGTGGATACGGTTCAGGACAATTCGATGAATGGCGGCTTGGATTATGAGGATGCGGAAGAGTACGCGAAGTTGGCGGCTACCGTTCCGTGGTCTATGGAAGAGATTGACCGCGTGGCGGAACAGTCTTTCCGCTACGTGTCTGACCGAACGTTGCAGGTGGCTTACGCCTTGTGTGTCCTCACTTTTGATGCGATGTTCCCGCAGAAAATCGAGGTTGTCAAACCGGACGTGCGGGAGACGTTGTTGAGCGTGGCGTTCCCGCATGATTGGCAGCGCCGCATGGCGGAGTCTGACCATGATCGCGTGAGCGCGTATCGCATGGGTTTGGAATGCGTGACGAAAGCGTATGACAAGGTTTTCGACCGTCTTGGGGAGGCTGACTGACATGACGCGCAGTAGGAACAGACGGCTTCGCCTCATCCCATCGCACCTTCCGCTGATCCGCGACAAACTCGCGGAATACGAGCGGGTCGCATTAAAGGAGGAGATGGCTGCGCACTCGCAATACGAGCGGAGCATGGAAGCGGCTTGGAATTTCGCTGATAATCTCGCCGTCGCGCAGCTTTGGTGGATCAGCCGGGACATGACGGCGCTGGCGGAAGATACCGTCCGGGCAGGTGATTTCCCGAAATCGGAAGCGCCGGCGCAAAGCGGGCTTATCTTCTTCGACGGGGATGTCCAAATGGTCAGATTCCCCGTGACCGACGACGCGACGGGAAGGAAGGTCGGAGACGCCCATGTGTCGGCGCTCTTCTGGCAATGCGACGGCAACGGCGATATCGAATTGATGGGATTCACGGACCATCCATGCGCTCTGAAGGAATGCGACGCGAAATCATTCTCACTGCCGGTCATCAGATTCGCCAACGGCATTTTCAATGAGCATGTCGGCGGTTTCCGATGGTTCGGCGATCTGCTGCGCGCGGTGTGGGCGTTGAGCGCGGAGCCGCATATCTGCGAGGCGAAACCGGCGAAACCCGATATGGCGCATCCGCTGCCGCCGCGTTTCGACCCGGAAATCCGCAAGGTCAAGATGCTGGTGCTGCGTGAGAATCTGCATCGTCCGGGCGGAAGCGCCGATGATGACGAGCGGGTGCGACGTGAGTATTCGCATCGTTTCATCGTGCGCGGCTTCTGGAGGGATCAGGCGTATGGTCCGAATCATTCGTTGAGGCGCAGGCAGTGGATTCCGCCATTCGTCAAGGGTCCAGCCGATAAGCCTTTGATCTGCAAGGAGACGGTGCGCATATGGAAACGGTGAGCGACATGATCGCCGGTTTTCTCGCCGGCCTGACGCCGGGTACAAGGGCGGGGTATCGGAGCGTCGTATCGCGATGGCTCCGCTGGTGTGCGGATAACGGCATCGACATGCTGCGAGCGAAGCGCACTCATATCGAGGTGTTCGCCGCCTATGACGGCGGCATGCGGCCAGCGGCGAAAAACACGGTGTGCAGGAATCTGAGCGTCGTTTGCTGCCTCTACCGCTATCTCTGCGAGGAGGGGTATATCGACTGCAATCCTGGCGAGCATGTGCGTAGGCCGAAACTGTACGGTCATTCGGATGGCACGTACCTCACCCGCGAGCAGGCTAGGCTTTTTCTGACCGAAGCACGCGGTATGGGTGCGCGGACGGATGCCCTGTGCAGTCTGCTGCTGTTGACCGGTGCGAGGGTCGGTGAGGCGCTTGGGTTGGATGTCGAAGACTGTCATCTGAATGACGGGCGTCCGTGGGTGCGGTTCGACCGCAAGGGCGACTGGTCTCAGCGTGTGGCCATTCCCTCCGATGCGGCCGAAGCTCTCGCACGACTCATTGGCGAACGTAGGCGTGGTGCGGTGTTCCGTGAGGATTCCGGCGCACGTCTGCGGCAGCAGACCGCCGTGGGCATCGTATCGTCCGTGGCATTGCGCGTGGGCGTGCCGGATATTTCGCCGCATTCATTGCGGCGAACGTTCTGCACGCTCTCCCGTGACGCTGGCGTGCCGGACAGGGACATCATGGCCGCAGGCGGGTGGAACAGTCCGCAGATGCTCGACTATTACGACATGTCCCGTCGCGGGCTGAATGGCAAAGCTGGCGACGGATTGCAGGATTATCTGGGCAAGGAGGATTGATTTCCACAACACGCCCGACTTGAAATGTTACCTTTGGTAACATATATTGTAGTTAGCAACAAACGGGAAGCATCAAGGCATCCCCACAATCACAAGGAGATTGAAATGATTACCATTCGTATCGAAAAAACCAGAGGCCACAAGTGGAATGAGACTGGCACATTCGCACTGGAGTTCCCGAAGTCGGAATTACGAAAGCGCGTCTATGATTGCCAGCTCGACAAGGACGGCGAAACCGAAGACGCATGGCTTTGCATCCCGTCCGAACGGCTCCGTGCCAAGTATGAGCGGCTCGTCGCTGACGAGGAGTCCACGCAATCCGATTACGACAAGCTGTACGAAGAGCTTTCGGCTTACTCAGACACGTTGACCACCGAGCAGCTCATGGACTGGTTCATCGACCTGAACGATCCTGAAACCATCAGCGGATGGACCGAGCGCATCGAAGCCCACAACGCCTACATCGACGTGATGGAGCCGAACAATGCGGTGCTCAGGAACCCGCTTGACGTGGATTCGACGTTCCATATCCGCATCTACGATTACTTCATCGATTTCCATGAGGATAGGGAGATTGTGGACGACTTGGAGTTCACCCCGTCCGACGTGGAGGCGGATGATTGGACGGAGGACATCAAACGGTGTCTTGAGGAAAACGGGTGGCGTCTTGACTCCAAGATCGGAACGGATTCCGATGATTCCGATTTGCTGGTGTTCGATTGCGTCAAGGCGTGACGTATTCCGCTGAAAATCGTTGTTCTGCCGGTTCCAGCGTGTTTTTCATGCTGGAACCGACGTTTTCCGTGTTTTCATGATTGTATGGAGGTTTGATGACGTTTGGATCGAAGGCCGCTTTTCGCGCGGCACGGGAACGCTGCGGCATCAGTCAGAAGATGCTTGCCGACCGTTTCGGCAATGCCGTGTTGACGGTGAAACGTTGGGAGAAGCCTGGCGAGGCGGAACCACCGGCAGACGTGCAGGCATGGTTGGAAAGTATGCTCACGCAGCATGTCGAAGCGGTCGAGGCCGCGTTGGATGCGGTGGACGGGATTGAGGAAGTCCAAGGCAACCCGCCTGACCATGTTGACTTGCTCTACTATCGTTCGCAGGAACACTACGACCGTTACGGACGGGACAAAGGCGATTACGCGATCGTCAATGCCCGCAGCAGGGAGATAGCCGCGATCCTTGAAGCGCAGGGCATCGAAGCGCGGTTCCGTTATCCCGAGGATGATGAAGCCGGTTTCCAACGTTTGGCGAACACTCGCTAAACGCATTTGTTGTTAACAGGGCCATTGTAGACCACTCAGACGTTGCTTAACGCGGTTTGTAGCCAGTTGTCCACTAATTCGGCTTCGTTGACTGGCTCGAAACACCATGCGTCTAATCCGACGTTGATCTCATTGTGATGCCTGCCGAACTCAAGCGGGTCATGCGCGTGCGTGTGTCCATGCAGAAGCAGCGTGTTGTTCATGCGTGGTATCGCGTATTCGGCTAATTCCGGCGCGTTCCAATTGGTTGAGACTGCGCCTAGGGGTTTGCTTTGCGTGAAGTCTTCACGCCATTGGTAGTGGCTTAAAAATACCGTGTGTGGATTGTTGCCCCACATGTCTCTGATTTCGGTGATGCCGACTCTTCCGACTTCCACGAACACGCTTGCCAACTTTTCCAGCGTGCGGGTGGAGCTGTGCAGTTCGTGGTTGCCGAGAATCAGATGCCTGTTCTTGCGTGGCACATGCAAGTTTTGGATGCGCATTATCGCTTGGTCTACACTCCACGTACCCCCGGAACTGATGTCTCCAAGGATGTAGAGTTCGTCCTCCTGTCCGACGTATGTGTTTATCGTTCGTATGATGTCGGCGTCGTGCTTCCGCCAGTCAACGCAATCCTTGAGCTGCCTGCCGTCATGTTCGGCCTGTTGTTTGATCGATGCATCCTTAGCGTATCCTGGTAGCGCGTATCCGCGCAGCGCGGCCACGAACGGATGAGCGAAATGCAAGTCACTGGTAAACCACTTCATCTGTTGTCCTTCAACATGTTCCTGTAGATGCGCGTACCGGCTTTTATAGCAAGTTCCGGCGTACTGTAGCAGCAGTATTCCATGCATGGGCCTGATGCCAGGTGAATCGTCGGGTCATCAACGTCGGATTCCAAGAAGCATTCCCTGTAGATTACAGGAACGTACATGCCAGCCCACTCGGCAATTATGATCGCACTGTATTTGGGTTTGTCCTCGTCAATATGCCCAAAAGGCTTGAAATCCGAGAGGTCGGGGGACGGCTTGCTATCACTTGTAAATACGAATTTCTTCGTGCTTGAAGTGTCATCCACGGTTCTCTACCACCTTCCCGTACTGCTTATCCCACTTGTCCAATGCTTCCAGCACTTGCGGTAGACCGAAATCCCAATACGTTTCGCCATACTCTTCGCCTTTTCTGGTGCGGTAGGAGATGGTCAACGTTTCAGGGTCATCACCGCACGTTTCGCAGACTTCCGGCACCCATTCGTGGTAATACCAGTCGGTGACTTCCACAGGCGCATCATCAGTGCCGTCGAACAGTTCCGGTGATTCCATCACGAGCACGCGTAGCATGAGTTCTTTAGTGGTTTTTCCACTCATGGTTTCCCCTTATTTTCCGCTGATTTTGATGGATGGGAACTTGCGATGTACTGCGGCCCTGACTCGTCGTTTCTCACTCGCTGTGCCGTTCTGGGCGACTCGTGCGAGAGCGTTACGCGCGTGCGATGCGTCCGGGATAGGATACTTCCGTTCCTTCGGCAACGCGAACGTGGAACTCTTCATGCGATTACGATTCTTGATCTTGCTCATTGAACTTATCCCCCAGTTTCTTCTCGTTGATAATGCGCATTGCTCCCCGGAAAGCGCTTTCGGGTGTGAGGCAGATGTTTGCGAAGGCTTGACTCTCTGAGGTGAGTTTCAGATCGTATCCGAATTTGTCACCAACATGACTTTTGACGAACTCGTAATCCGTGCATACGAATGGCATGTACACGGGATTATGCTGCCCGTATGATTGCAGGATAACTATCGCGTTAACCATTCGATTTCATCCTTCCTCTTCGATTCTCAGTTCCTTGTCGCCATTCACGGTTGCGGCGATATCGTCGTTGAACTGGTTCGACAAGTGAAGGACGATGCACGCGCGCGTCTCGTACCGCAATACTGGTGTGAAACCGGTTGAGGATGTGAAGCAAACGTCGGATGTGAATACCGGCTGGTTTTCCAACCGTGTTTCAAACTTTTTGAGCGTTCCCGACATGATAGTGCCTCGCTCATTGGCGAGAGTGACGCGCTTGCCTAAATGCGTGGCGTTCAGGCGGTCTGCGGTAATGGTTTGCTCACTCATTCCGCGTAGCCTCCTATGTATTCCCAGTAGTTCGCGTCCACGATGAATTCATCGATCGGGAAAACATCGAAGCCTTCACGGTCGAGTTCATCCCAACGATGATCCGCCTGCTCGAATGTGGAATAGACGCCCATTATGCTCACGTACTCGCCGTATTGGGCAGCCAGGCTCCCCCTCATGGTGAAATACGGATACCACCTATCTACCGGGTTGAGCGTGTAATCCCTGTATGCGTCCCTGTCCATAACGTTCGCAGTGACGACGTAGACTCTCATGATTGCTCCTGTCTTGGGTTGTCGAATATCTGTTTGGCGAGTGTTCTTGTTGTCGGCTCATCTGCCGGTGCTGCCGAATCCTTTATCGCCACGTTCAGTAGAATCCAATTCTGTGACTGGCTCGAATTGCATGTGCGCGTATGGTAGGAACACGATCTGCGCTATCCGGTCTCCCTCATGGATTTCAAACGCCTGTTCGTCCATGTTTCGGAGGATTACGCAGACTTCGCCACGATAGTTCGCATCGATTACGCCAGGCGCGTTCATCACGGTGATGTTATGCTTCAACGCCAAGCCTGAGCGTGGGCAGATTAGGCCGACGTATCCAGCTGGAATAGCCATATGCACGCCCGTATGCACGAGCGTCTGACTACCCGCGCAGATGATCGTGTCCTCGTTGGAACGTAGGTCTGCTCCACCATCGTTCGTGTGAGCGTAGCTGATGTTATTGGTTTTGCCGCTGATATGCATTTAGTCTCCGAACTTTTCGAGATTGAGTACGCCTTTGACGCCGATAATCCAAGCGATTATCAGGATGATTGTGATACCGGCCAGTGCGAGTAGTGGTATCCAAATGGGTGCGAGCACCCATATCCACGAGTATGGGAATTGGCCCCCGATTTTCAGGAGTGCCAACATGCCGGACAACAGTAGGAGGATTGGCGTGCAGTCGATGTTGACTCGCATTATTAGTCCTCCGTGTAGAAAGTGAGCGTGTGGAGCTTTTTCTTCGCGTTCAATTGCTCTCCGAACATGCCGTACTGTTTGACTGGTTCGATCACGTCGCGCATGTGATGCGCGTGATAGGTGATGGTCTTGCCCTTGTCGGTGATGCTGATGGTGGCGGTCATTGGATGATTTCTTCCACTAGGCTGATGTTGCTTGCCTGAACCGTCTTGCTGATGCCGTTGTACAGGTTTTTGAACGTGAATGAAAATGGTTTCATGCAGTTCTCATCTTCGAAGTCGATGATGCATTCCATGTCATCCCAACAGTCAATCCACGGAGAGCCGACCAGTCTGGGGCTGGCATGAGTGTAGACGATGACGCCTTTCTCACAGTCGGTATACGAGTATGCGAATCCGAGTTCTTTAAGCTTGACGGCGTATGGCGGATTCGATAGGTCGATTTTCACTTTGCATCCTTTCCGACGAGTCCCCAAATATCGTCCACTGGAGTGGTTTGCTGCATCAGCATGTACACGTCCGCGATACGGTAGATGGGATGCCGCCCTTCCTTGCGTACCGGGGTGAGCTTGCCCCTGTGCGCCCATGATTTCAACGTGTTCGCGGATACGAGGTATCCAGCCTGTTGGAGTTTGCTTCTAATGTCCGAAGCAGTCCCCGTGTAAGTGCTGTGTTTGATCTTGTCTTGCATGAGTGTCCTCAAAAAGTTGATGTTCCAAACGTTCCTGCATCCACGGCATTTGACTTGTTTTGCCGTCTCGTCAGCGCTTAACGGCATGTTGCAGTCAGTGTTGGGGCAGTTGCCCAAGCTGACCGTATGGCCTTGATTCAACAGGCGCTGGCATTTGTCGCGGGCGATGCGGATTTCAAGCGCGTACACGGGTGTTGCCGTTGAGCATAGACACGCGGGTTCGCCTTGCTTGGTTTTCTTCACGGCTATCCGCTGCGCCAACACGTTCAACGGATCGTGATTCAGGTATTCGACGCCTAAGCATTTAGCGAACGCGGATAGTGTGCCCCACACGCTATCCATGTGTTCGTCACCCTCATACAACAGGTCGAACACTTGCTCCCTCAACGGCGGATTATCAGAGTATCCTCCCCCGCCACCATCAGCGTCATGATTCTTGTTGATGCGGTTCATCTTGTCGGTTTCCAAAAATCCGATGTTCTTCATGAACCATTCCAAGTCGGCTAGGAGCCGCTGTTCACATTCAGGGCAGAGTTGCCTGGTATCGTCTCGTTCACGCCCGCAACGCAACAGTTTGCAGTCAGCCAATCGCACGCCTTCCAAAATCATGGTATGTTGATTCCGCACCGGTGCCCGAAGGCGTGCGATTAATGCCGGAACATGTCTAGTATACCGGTTGCACCCAACCTTGCAACCGGTATTGGATTAACGTCTCAAACAGTCTCCCGCTTCCGTTTTCTCTTCTCGGGATGGAGCAGGTAGTAGTTGCGTTCGTAGGCCGCCTGTTCCTCACGGCTGAAATGGTGGAATGTCGGACGATGCGCAAGCTTGTATCGGCGGTTGTATTCCAAGACTTGCTCACGGTGTGTCATCCGCCACTGTCGCGTGTGCTCACGTTTCCGTGCGAGCTGTTCCGCAGTAAGCTTGACCGGCTTTTTCGACGCTTTCGCCTTCTTCTTTCCGACTGGCGGCTTCTCAGACGGCTTGCGCCTACCACGACGAAGAACTGCTATGTCAACCGCGAACATTTTCATGATCTCGTCGGCGGTAGGCTCATTCATTCCGTTTGCTCCAATGATTTGCAGTAGTCTTCTCGATCACGTACAACACTACGGCCTCATTGTCCAATGCCAGTGGGTTCGCTGCCATGACATTGATGATTTTCCACCCATCGTCCAGATAGTCGATGAGTTTTGAATCATTCTGCACACGCACGCCGTTACCGTTGAACTTCGTGTATACCGGGATTAGTTCATGTTCCATTATTCCTCTCCTTCCGCATCATCCGTCAGACACTGATTATTCTTGATGACAAAACTCGCAAAAGCGTCACTGACTGTGATTGCGAGGTTGCAGCATGAATGCAATCTACCCCAGTTCTCTCTGATGCGCTCCTTGTCAATGGCTGTGGATGCTTCAAGGAATATGCCGTCGAGCGCATAGTGCATCTCATTCTCGAAAGCGTTTTCAATTCCCTCCGCAAGCCGCATGAGATTCTGGGTATCCTTCTTATTTTTGTTCTTTTTCATTATTTCGTTTCCACGTCCTTGCCGCTAGCATTGTCCCAATCGCAGGAAAGACCGCCTCCCCCCTTGTAGGTGTTGAAGTTGATGCATGTCACGGTTCTGCCGTCGTGCAACTTGATCTTGCACTCATCGCCAGTGAAGTCGTCTCGCACATCAATGCAGTTGCTACCGTTCTCAGCATCGTCAGCATCCGCTTCGTTCCCACATCCGGCCAGTGGGAAAACCATTGTCACGGACACAAGCACGGCCATTAGCCCTCGTTGAATATTCTTGTTTCCTATCATTTCGTCTCCTTGATTTGCTTGATGATTCTCTCGTATGCCCGATGATGGAATATTCGCGCACGTAAGACTGAGCATGGTTCCCAATGGAAAAATTCGATATCACTGGTGTACACGGGTAGGAACCATTTATGACAGTCCATGCAGTACATTAGGTCGGAGTGGAACGTGACCTTCGGATGCGGATGATCGTATCCACTACCGCAGGATACCGCGACGAAGCATCGCACTGAGCTTTCATCCTTGGTGGGATATCCGTACACATAATCCCGTCTCATTCCGTCACCGCATGTCGTTCCACTTCGAGTACTTCCTTCGCCCGATCGATGAAGTCTTCCCGATAGCCACAGATTTCCCCGGCGTAATCCCACGCGTCATCTTCGTCCTTCGCCACACAGTCGCTTTCGATGCCATCCCACTTCTTGCAGCTTCGCCATAGCAAGCGTTTTGCCACGGCCTCCACCTCAACGTCAGACGGTGGCGCTTCGCGGCCTCGAATATAAGCTTCCTGCAAATCGTCAGTATTGGCAGCGAAAACCTTCTTGCAGCCCGAACCGTCATTCCAGTACTCGGTCGGGTACACCTTTGCGGCTTCATCCTCTGAGATACTCAATTTGTCCTCTTTCCGTTTGCTTTGACCATTGCCCACAGGATTTCGCTTGCCGGACGCCGCCGGTACGACATGTCGTTGTAGCTCTGCACATGGCCGAGAATCAGTTTCGAGCCGGTCGAATCCGGTGTCAGAATCGCGTTCACCCGCGGCGGCACCATCTTCTGCCATACGATCTCGTCGCACAGTTCCTTCGTGCAGACCAGATAGTTCTGATCGCCGTAGAACGTCAGTCCGTTGCCGCTAGTGAAGTCAGCCATGCATGACTTGACCTCGTAGAACTCGAAGCAGCCTTTCTCGACGCTTGCGGGCACCGGCTCACCGTTGATGTTCCAGGGCTTGAAGCCCACGTAGTCCACGCGCCTTTCGTCGGGCGTGTTACGGTCGAAATTGACCTCGCTCGCCCAAAAAGCGGTCTGATTCCTCAACCGCTTCTCGACCAGCTTGGACAGCATGGCAGTGGTTTCAGCCCTGCTCATTTCTTCCTCCTGAAGTACTTGTATTCATCGTGATGGAACAGGAACAGGTGAAGTCTCCACACCTTGACTGCCAACAGGCCCTTGAGTGTGATCGCATACCCGCCATGGACACGCTTCATGAGCTTCCTATCGGCCAATGATTCAAGTATTCGGGAAAGCTCTTGGTTCCCTCGTTGTTGCCAGATGTAGCTCATCCCCTCAGCGATATACAGGCAACACATGTCCTTGTCGTATTGACTAATCATCATTAGCCTCCCTCTCAAGGATGTAGACGTTCGTCGCTGCGACGGCGTTATCACGCAATTCCGTTGGCGGCATGGTATCCACCCGCAGAATCTGCCAACCCTCGTTCAGCAACTCTTCAAACACACCCATATTCATCAAGGTGCGTTCGCCGCCGTAATCACTCCAAAAAAGTGGGCAAACCTTGTACCGTTTACTCATTTTCGCATCCTCGCTTTGATTCGGCACCTCACTGGGCATATTGCCGGAATAGCCGAGCATGGAACGGCAGTGGTCAGCTGTCTTTCCGTATGCGTCGATTTGCCCCTTCACGACACCGTATGCGGTCGTGTCACGCTGCATCAGAAGAGCGTTTGCAAGCCTCAAGCCATCAATCTCAAGCTGCTCGCACCAGTCGATGATCTCGTTCAACGTCTTGTCTTTTTCACTCACGTTCGTAGCCATTGTTATTCCTTACTGCTCTTATCGTTCTTATCGTCATGGTCGAAGATGCAAGCGAACACGCCCATTAACGTGAGCACGCAGAGTATCGCTATCACGCCTAAAGTAATGACGATGAAAACGCTTGAGATATTCCAGCAAACATCAGCCAGACTCATGATTTCCTCTCCTTGCGGAATTGTCCGATCGCTTCCTCTGCGTCGTAATAGCGGGCGACAATGCGTACCCACGAGTCGAACGCAGCTTCGGCAGTCTGACACACCTCGCCTTGAAGACATCTAAACGCGCACTCATACCGGTAGACGGTATGACGTGGATTGTGATACGTGCATTTGCCTTCGTTTATCATCGGCGCGTGACCGCAGTATGGGCATCTGAGGTAACTTTTCGGCTCCTCCTGCTTTTTCTTCTTCCGTCCGAACATCACTCACCCTTCAACGGATATGGCGCAGTGGTTGGTGTAAGCGGGAACGCATGCGGATACAGGCAGTCAAGAACCGTCCTCCACTTCGCGTATTCGCGGATGCGCTTATCAAGGTCAGTCATTGGTTGCTCCTTACTGTAGGAAGTCTGCTTTTGTGGATTCCATTAGTCCGATAAGCTCGTAGACACTCGCGTGCTCGCTTGAAACGTTCGAGGAATAAGACACTCGTGAATCCCCGATTATCGGCGTGGTGTCCACGCACAATATCCAAGGGGTGAAGTCTCCGATGATTTCTCCGATGGCCTTGCGTAGCTTGTCTCGCTGCTCGTCGGTCAGCTCATGGTCAGAATCGTCAACATCATTCATGGCTCCCCCACATTCCTTCTTCGTTGGTCGCATAGTTCTTGCATTGGAATATCCGCGCCAATTTCTGAGCATCCCCGAGAGCCTTCCACAACGCATCTCCCCTTGATACTCTCTTGCTTATCGGATAGTCGCGTGTGGCACGGAAAAGCCAAGTGTTCTCGATCACATCCCAACCCCATAAGACCAGTTCATATCCATTGAATGTCTCATCCGGCATGGTGTAGATATGACGGATGCTGACCGCATATTGGTTATTCATCGCTTCACCTCGTTGAGTATGAGTATCGAATCGTATGCTCTGCATAGTTGGTTCTCACCACCGTTGAGACTGATGATGACCGGCTGGAACACTCCCCCGAAAACCAGTTGCACCATGCAACCGCCGCCGTTACTGAGCGTCGTGGTCATCGATTGGAGGAAACCGTCGATAGTGGTTCCCTCAACAGTCGTGGCTATCGCACGCTTGCCAGCGAGGAATGACGATGGCAGGTGCTGCCAGTCGGTGATATGGTCATGCACATTCATGGTCGAACACCCCGTTTTCCAATCGTGCGAGCAGGTCTTTGCCGAAGTTGATTCCAGTCCCGCAGACGGCATTCTCGATGTCTTTCGTATGCTTGTCGGAAGATGGGTTGTCCCGTACTGTCTCACATTCATGAATGAGCGTGTGCAAAAAGTTGGTGAGGTTGGTCAACCGACGCTCCGCACGAGATGTATCGTTAAGATTCACTGGTATCAGCGGGAAAGCGTCAGCATCGAACGTGCGTTTGACCACACTCCAGTCCATCGTTTCCAAATCCCCGTCAGCGAACAATTGCGCATCACAGTCGATATTGTGGATGTGCCAAGCGTCACCGTCATAGCTCAACAGGTCTTCACCATCCCGAGTCACATACCAGCCCGGTTCGGTGGGCATGTCATCAGACGAATGCGCCTGATCGTACATGGTTTTCACCTGCTTGTAGATGTCATCCAGTTCCCTCCCGTCGAACTCCACGGTCAGACAAGTACCAGCCTTGTCAGTAAACAGGTAAGGCATTGTTTTGAAATCAATGCTTCTCAACATTTCGCTCTCCTTCTTCCTCGAATGATGCTTGTAGTGTGTCCGCGAACACCTGCAATGCGTGTTCCACCCTCTTATCGAAATCGTCCGGCACCCGCGCACTGACAACCCCAGACATGTGGTTGCCGATGTCATCGCCACCATCCACATAGATAGGCACTTTCACACGCGCCGTCGCTTGCGCCATACCGCACGCCACGACATCGAATTTGATAGTGGTTGCGCCTACCCGCACTTTGTCACTCATAGATGCCTCCTTGTCTGTAGTCGCTTTCCATTAACCAGTCAGGCAAATCCTCACGGCTTATCCTGAAAATCCTCGTATTTGTCCGAAATCCGGTCGTTGACGATGTAATGGTTGTAATCACCTTGAGTGATGTACCACCACTCCTTCTTATGGCCTTCGCGCAGATAGTCTTCGCAAGTGTGGTCGATGCTGTAATCCGGCTTGACCATCTGACGGAAACTCAACTCGTCCACAGACGGGTTGTCCTTCACGGCTTTAACTATCGCGTCGATCTTGTCCTTGGTGAAATCAGGTGTGACCACGAAAACGACTCGTATCATCTCCCCGTCGATGGAGTCGAGATTGCGAATCATGTTGACGTTCCGCAGATGGTAGACGATTCTCGAAAACTCGACTGCGGGCGCCAGGTTGTACATTCGCTTAACCATGCTTGGCATACTGGTGTGCATTTCGGTTTCGATGTCGTACTCGTACAAGCTCCGGGTGATCGACGCATACCAGTAGGCACGGCGAATATCAAGCCCCCATAATGGGTCTCCACCACCGCTGAAGCTGAGGAATTTCATTTTGCCGGAGTCAGCCAAATCCATCACAGTGTCATAGGTGGCTCCCATACGGGTCTCGGCTATTTGGATTCCAGTGTTGCGCACGATGCAATACGGGCACTGCCAGTGGCATCCAAAGTTCGTAATCACACTGTAGTTACGGTTGTCGCTCATTGGTGCCTCCTTGGGTTGATTGTCTTGATGGTTCTTGCCGGACTCTCATAAGCGGTACGCACCTCATACGGCCTGTGGTGGAAGTCGGCTTTGGAATGTGCCGCGCCCACAGCTTCATCCAGTGAGTCGTACACGCGGCATGTGTGAACTCCCATCTCGCCTTGCGGCCAGACGATGTAGCCGGTCTTGCCTGTGAAAACATTCATTTGACCGTCTCCACCGTGTTGCAGCCGACATATTCGCCGTTATGCTTCAAGCACGCCCATGTCACGTCACCGGTCTTGACGGTTTCCATCTGGAATCCCGCGCCGGTTTTCCCGCTGGAACCGGCTGGCGATACGGTGGACGCGATGAAAATAATCGTCATGCAGATAATCGCGACGATGACTACCCGGTCCCGGTTCATCACTCACCATCCTTTTCGATTTCATTGATCTTGTCGGCCAGCACTTTGACCGCCTTCTTGTAACATCCCCACTTGATTTCATTCCAGAATGGTTCGAGATCGGCCCAGTTCTCGGCTTCTAGAATGCCGAGAAGCCTGATGGGTCTGGCTGTGATAATGTCGCTGTCCGGCCCGAGGTACATGGCAAGGAACGGCACGTTGTTATCGATTGCGTGCTTCGCATACCAGAGTGCTTTCTTGAGGTCTTCGACACCGTTCTTGTCGCGCCACCGGTAGCAGTATTTAATTACGTTGCCCCAGTCGAAGCTGAGCAAACTGGATAGTTCGATGCATTCGAACGGGCCATCCTTGTAATGCGATGGATTGATATTGTCAGTCATTTGATTGTTCCTTTGTCGATGAATATTTGCCGTCTGTGGTGAGATACACGAGTCCATGCCAAGTCCGTACCGGCACTTCCAACTGGTCTTGAAACGATTTCACACACCAGCCGTTCTCATAAGCGATAGTCGGATGCATGTGAACGAAACCATGACAGCCCGTCGTACCCGAACCGCAAAGCAGAATCAGATTCTGCACTTGATGCTTCTCCACCCTCGTGCATTGGCTACGGAGTTTCCGATGATGCCGGGAACCGCCAACCGCATACAAGCTTCGGCCGCAACGCACGCAACGCCTACCATCACGATCATCAACCATGCGGCACGTCTCCTTGGATGGATTGTCACTGCTCACTGGGGTTCTCCTGGAACAATCCCTTGTTGTCTTCAACCAATTGGATGCCCTCACCTATCCATCTCATGACAGGAACCGCCATCGAATTACCGAGCGCCTTGTAGCGTGGACTATCCGGCGCGTGCTTCTTCCCCTTCCACGGAATATCCGTCCATCCGTCCGGGAAACCTTGAAGCCTTTCGCATTCCAACGGCGTCAACCTGCGAACCGTCAAACCATTCATCGAATCCTCCGTATGTAGAAACTGGTCATTGTGCGTGCTGAGCGTGGCAGAAAGCTCGTCCTGCCCGAGGAATCCCTTACCCCCCCCCGCTCCGCCACCGCGAATCTTGAAAGTGAAAACCACTAGTCTCTCCTATTAGTTGTCGGATAGATGAATGGGGCATCCTTTCCGGCATGAGCCATCAATGTCGGAGAAAGATCGAATCCTTGGGCGGCATTCGCCTGAGTGTCCGCGCGACACATCACTCTCTCAATTTGGTAGACGGCTGGATTATGGTCAGTGCTCAAAGTGGGACTCACTTCGCCAATCGCCAGACTCCGGCTCTTCTCACCCTGGCTCCATTTGAACGCCTTAATCAGGGGAACATTGTTGCCACCGGTACCCATGTGCGAGGTGAGCGTATTCGACACGTCGGGATGGTCGCTGACCTTGAACCGTCCATCCTGCTGATGGAAGTCCAACATCAATCCCCCGGCGTCCGAATCTGCGTCTCCAACGCCTCCCGCAGTTCCCTGGGCAAGGCTTTGCCTCTTCTCTCGGCTCGACGTATGATCCCAGCACAGGCTCTCGCGCTCAAAAAGTACCGGCGCGGCACGCCGCCAGTCTCGAGTGTTGACGACAAGGAACACACGCTCGCGCCGCTGGGCCACACCGAAGAACTGAGCGTCCAACACTCTCCATGCCGCCCCCCCATCAGGCCAGAGTTCGGCCACGGCCTCAAGGAGCGACTGGAAGGCCCGTCCGTGTTCAGCCGACAAAACTCCGGGCACGTTCTCCCATACGATCCATTCCGGATCAATTTCTGCGCAAGCTCGGAGATACTCGAGCATGAGCTGGCCGCGAGGATCGTCCAAAGCCTTCCTGAGTCCGGCGATGCTGAATGCCTGGCAGGGGCTTCCTCCCACAACGACATCTGCTGCATGGTGGTATTCCTTCCAATTAACTTTCGTCATGTCCCCTAAGTCTGGGACGTTCGGATAGTGGTGTTTGAGTACTGCTTTGGGGAATGGTTCGATTTCGGCGTATGCGACTGGCTCCCATCCGAGTGTTTGCCATGCGACAGTTGCCGCTTCAATGCCGCTGAACAGGCTGATGTATTTCATGAGGGTTCTTCCTTCTGGTTTAGCTCATTGGCTTTTTTGACGGCTGACGCCATGTCGGTCACGTCATCCTGCGATTGGAGATGCAAGGCTTTCAACGTGTGTTCGCAAGCCCAAGTGTGGACGTGTGACTTCGACGGTGGGATACCACCCATGTGTGCCCTGTTCTCGCACCAGCCACGCCATAGGCGTATCCAATCGCCCACCATGCGTGTGGCGTCGTATTGGCGTGTGGCGAAGGCGTCCCAGCTGTTTTTCAAATCCAAGTTCGGATACGTGGCGCGCATCATGCTGTTGGCCGCCGTCAACTCCGTGGAGTCTTGGAACATGGCAAGTGTCATTTCTTTGGAAGAAGAATAATATTCTTCTTCTTTCTTATCGGGTACGGGTACGGGTACGGGGCATGAGTTTGCCATCGGTTTGCCATCGTCTTGCCATGCGTTTGCCATTGGTTTGCCATGGCATTTGCCATCGGTTTGCCATGCGTTTGCCATAGCATTTGCCATCGGTTTGCCATTTTTGCCATTCTCAGGCTTCTTCCAACGACGATTGGCACCCTTCTTGCCCGCTTCACTCCGCTTCCTGCGCTTGGCATCCACTTCGTCACCGTCCGGCTGATAGTCAGCCCAATCATGGAACACGTATTCGTCCTTGTCGGCGTCATACTCCCACAAGCCCGCATCGCAGAGTTCCTGAACCGAATCATCGGAGCAGCGGAACATGGGAATCATGTTCGCTGGGACACGTCCTTTTGTCAGCTGTTGCGCGGCCCACGTGCCTGAACGAAGCCATAATGCGGTGGCGTCATTGGACAGCATCGCCGTCTTCGGATTCATGCAGAACCCATCATCGACCTTGAACCACATCGCCCGTTAATCCTCCCCTCTTGTGATTCCGTTGTATGCCATCCAGATTGCTTCCTGCCGTGGCGTGGTGCAGGGCAGGTCGGTGTAGTTGGTGTTCGCCCAGCCGCTTCCCACGTGTGGTTTCGCCATCGCGTCCAGGGCTTCGGCGATTTCCACCAAGTCCGGTGGCGGGTCAAGCTCCATCACAGTTCCTTTCGCAAATGATTTCCAACGTCGGCTTGTACGGGTATGTGGACTGGTCGGCGTAGTAGGCGTCCCAGTAGGCTCCGTAGTGTGGATTGTCGGCAGTGCTTTGGTATGGGACTGCTTTCCTGTCCTGGAGAAGTTGGACGATATGGCGTCCCTTGTCGGTCAGTCTGAGCGCATTGCCGGATACCAATCCGCGCCGTCTGAGCGCTTGAATCCACAGCCACGGTTTCTGACCTGTTTGAGCTTCCGGCATTCGACCGGTACGCCATATGCTGACAAGCGCCTCATGCTGTTGGCTGCTCAAATGGATGCCGTTGACGTTGACTGCTGGAAGAATCATCGTCCACCTCCAAGCGGCAATCCACTGTTCAACATGCCCGCCAATTCACCCAACGTGAATCGGATGAACATTCGAGTGCCCGAGTCAACGCATTCCATAGACGGTTTGGCCGGTAGCAGAGTCTCGAACTTGTCCCACACGCTCAGACTCGTGTACGCGGGTTGAGACGCGATCCACTCACGCTCGTCCATCACGTCAGCATCGAACATGCCATCGGCTTGTATGACGAACGGATATTCGGAATCAATGTCACCAGCCGACAGTTCAGCCTTATCGAAGCATTTCACCATCGGCACGTTCGGATTGGCGAACGTCGAAACACTGATCGGCCGCCCCTTGTAGTACAGGTTCTCAACATGGTCGAGACGCTTATCGTCCAACGCCCAAGCCAAGTAATCCCAGACACGCAGTTGGAACAGCATCTCACCGGTATTCAGGCTGGTTTCCGACATCGCTTATCATCTCCTTCGTGTTTCTGACGAGACTTTCCAACCCGCCGTGAATGTCATGCAAGGGTTCTATATGGATTTCCGTATGCGGCTCATAAGGATTGCCGCCGTATGTCAACGGCATTCCCTGCCGACGTTTGACAAGCCGTTTCGCCCGTTGTCCCCATGCCATACGGTCGGGTTCCAGCATGGCGCACAACGTGAGTTTCACCTGCTGGTCATCCACGTAGGCCAAACCGTTCAACGCGTCCTTGACGAGCTTTTCCAGATTGTCCAAATCCGGTTTCCCATGACGTCCCTTATAAAACATGAGAATCATCATCACGTCCCCGTCCAATGGTTCGGCATGAGGGTAGAACATGTGGAATTGGTTCCGCACCAGTTCCTCAGCATCCCTCGTATGCTGAGGGGTCACAGCCCGATACCCGTAGAATCGTGGACGGCCCTTCGCGACGGGTTCGCCTGGAATGTCGAAATCATAGGTGGTCATAAGTCCCATATGCTCGCGTCTCCAATATCATCCCAATAGTCTTCGGCTTCCGACTCGCATTCAGGACAAGTGGGGCCGTAATATTCGACCCCATGCTTGTCACACCATGCGGGTTCGGTCATCCCAGAGAGCGGAACCATCAGAACAGTGTCGCCTCTCCAAGCTTCTCTTCAAGATCGCGCATCAGATTCACCGACGCATCCCAATAGGAAGGCTTCAATTCAATGCTCATGCCCTTGCGGCCAAGTTTGATTGCCTCGTACACGGTCGAGCCGATGCCACCAAACGGGTCGAACACAAGCTCGCCCTTATTGCTCCACAAGCGGATGCACCGTTCGATGAAATCCAATTGCAGCGGGCAGATGTGGCGTTCATCGGTATCCTCACGGCCAAGACGCTCATTCAGCGTGTTGGTCTCTCGAATGTTCCACCAGACCGGCTGCGCCCAATCAATCCATTCCTCGTTGGAAACATCGTTCTTGATCGGCACCTGATTCTCGCCCGGCTTGCGGAACATCAGCAGATAGTCGGCCAACGCGGGACGGCTCATACTGGAATCCTTGTTCTTCGTCACGAACATGAGGGCCTGAGCCTTCGTGCGGATGGCCTGAGCCTGTGGATTCTTGTTCACGGTGACTTCGCCGTGGAAAATCCAACCGTTCTCCACATAGGCTCGAATCACATCACCGCGGAAGTCGGTCAATCCAACCACGCCGTCAGCGGTCTTCGTGGTCACAACCTGCTGCACATGCACGCAAGCGATACGGCCCGGTTTCGTGACCCTCAACAGTTCGCGGATGATGTACCCGTAATTCTCGATGAACTCTTCACGGGAACTATTGTTGCCCAAGTCGCGGGTTGAATCGGAGTACACGTACAGGCTTGCGAACGGCGGGCTGCTCACGCTCAGATCAACACTGTTGTCAGCCATTTCCGTCATGCGTTCGCACGAGTCACCCAGCCATAGCGTCCAATCCTTGCCTTTTGCTTCATCGGTCATATACATTTCATCGACCATCATGCGGCCTTTCCGAAAGAGTTTGATTCATTCATCGTCTTTACCAGTTCGTCACTCAAATGAGTGGCCTGCTGTTCCTTGCGGGTGATGTTCTCCGCTATCTCGCGTTCCAAATCGGAAACCACCACATGCACGTCAACCACACGCTTCTGCCCGAACCGGTAGCAGCGGCGTATCGACTGGTAGTAGGACTCCCACGAATCGTTCAAACCGCAGAACGCCATACGAGCGCAGTTCTGCCAGTTCAAACCGAACGATGCCATGGAACCCTTCGTAATCAGCACCGGAATGTTCCCATCAGCGAAGTCAAGGAACGCCTTGGCCTTGTCTTCCGGCGACATGGAGCCTTTCACATTCACACTGCCGGGGATAAGCCTGTTCAGCATGTCCGCCTCGTCGTTCAATCCAGCCCAGATAATCCACTGTTCGCCCGGCTCGTTATTGACAAGATCGACGCAACGGTTCACACGGTCAACAAGCGTTTCCTTACGGACTCTCGCACGCCCGCCGACGCCACCAAGGTCAGCTGCGAACAATTGGCCTTCCGGGATGCTGCCGTGGTATTCCACCACATCAACGGTCTGGTTCAATCCGGGCAACTCATATCCCGCATCATCACCGCCAATATCGGACGGCTTGCGCAATGCGATGGCCCATTGCGACATCCACCGCATCATCGGCTTGACCGCGTGACCTTTCAAACGCCAAATATTCCCGTCATGCACGAAATACGTGGCAAGCATCTTCACACGGGTAGCGTATCCAAGGAACTCAGCCTGATTGCATAGTTCCTCCGGGTCGTTCGGTGCTGGCGTGGCGGTACAGGCGAGACGGTATTTCGTATCCCTGAACGTGTCGATCAGCATTTTGCGGGTCTTGCCGTCCGACTGTTTCAGAATCGAAGCCTCGTCCAACACGACCGCACTGAACTTGGACACGTCGAGTTTTGGCACACGCTCATAGTTCGTGATGTTGAATCCGTCAGAGACTTCCGACTGGTCATGCACATAACGCACTTCCATGCCGATTGCGGCGCCTTCGCGGATGGTTTGCTGGCATACGGCCAACGGCGCTAGAATAAGCCCCGTCCCATGTCCGGCGCAGACTTGCCGTAACCATTCGAGTTGCATTCTGGTCTTACCAAGACCCGTATCCGCCCATATGGCTGCACGTCCTACTTTGCAAGCCCATGCGACGATACGCTTCTGCCAGTCGAACAGGGATGGGTGGAGCTGTTGCGGGCTAACGGTGATGCCAGTCTCCTGCTCGCGCAGCTCCTTTCTTTTCAGAAACTCCCTGTATGGGATGATGTTTGCCATGTTGGTTCCTTTTCTTGTGGGTTAGAAATCAGTGTCGTTTCCGAAGTTGCCGAACGTGGAAGGCTGATTGTTGTTCGCTCCCCACGTGTCGGCACCCTGCTGTGGTTGCTGGGTTGGCTGTTGCGGCTGTTGGAAACCGTTAGACGGAACATTATTCGGACTCGGATTGAAACCGCCCTGCGGGGCCGCCTGAGCGCCGCCACGTTGAATCCTCTGCACTTGGGCAGTCGCATTACGAAGACTCGGGCCGATCTCGTCCACGCGAAGCTCGACCACAGTACGTTGAGTCCCATCATTGGCCTGATAGGAACGCTGCTTCAAACGACCTTGAGCGATCACGCCCATACCTTTGTGCAAGGATTGAGCGACATGCTGCGCCATGCCACCCCATACGGAACAGTTCATGAACAGCGTGTCACCATCCTCCCACTGGTTCGTCTGCCGGTTAAACCTACGGTCAGATGATGCGATAGTGAAATTAGCCACGTTCTCACCATTGCTGGTGGAGCGCAGTTCAGGCTCCCTAGTCAGATTGCCAATGATGGTGATTACGGTCTCTCCGGCCATTACTTATCCTCCTTGGATTCGGTTTGTTTGAAACTGTTGATGAACAATTGCGCCTGCCAGTCGGTCAACCGCGCGTAGTTGACGGGCATTTTGATTCGACTGCTGATCGCTTCGGACTCGCGTCCTGCCGGAATGTTCCCTTGAGCTAGGAGCGCGGCCACCTGTTTGCGTAGTTCCTCGTTCATCGGATTTCCACGCTGATAGCCCGCCAACTGTCCGTCATCATCACTGGTCGCCAGACAGAACAAGGTGAGCAGACTGTAGCGTCGAGCATACGTTTCCGCACTCCCGTACCGTTGCATGAACGGCTGTTCACGTTTGCCAGCGGAATCGCCAACAATGATCGGAACGGGTGCCGCGTATTCGCTCCAAGACTTGCTGAAATCCTGCCAATAGTGGGTAACGACGAACCCGTACCCGTTCGGATATTGGGGAAGATTGTTGTAGTGAATGTCCTGTTCGACGCGGAATCCCAACACTTCGGTCACATAGTTGACCACCGAGCCAAGGTCTGCGTAATCGTATCCGTAGGCTTTACGATTCTTTGGAATCACATTTCCCATTGGTCATCATCTCCAATCAGATGGTTCATCTGCCAGTCAGTGAATCTGATAGGCAGAGGGGTTTTCGGCAATCCTTGGTTGAGCATGTCTTCCAACGGAATATGGTTCTTCCAGTAGAAGCTGAGCCTGTCCAACGCTTCACGGATCTGCTTCACGGCGACAAGTGAGATTTCAGGGTCGTTTTCGGATAGTTCCCAGATCATCCAGTCGTATGGTTCCTGCTTCTCCTGCACGACGAACCTGAACCCCATCGCACCCTGGTATCCGGTTACGAGCCGATACAGCATCATGTAGAAGGCGGCTTGAATGTGGTAGCCGAACTTGTATGCCGAACCAGTGAAGTCCTGCACGTCATGGCCGGTGGTCTTGTAGTCGTACAGCCACATGACGCCGTCCATGCCGGGATGGTCGGGCAGCCAGTCGGCCTTGCCTTTCAACTGCAATCCAGTGGCCGGGTCAATGGCGAACAAGGCGATTTCCGGTTTGCCTTCCACGAGACTGTTCATGTCCGGCGCGTAATCCACCATGTTTTGAAGCTTCTCATAGTCGGAACCGGAAAGGATTACCAGATCGTCCGATTTGGCTTGTTCGGCTTGTGCCTTACCGGCTTTGGTGCGCCCGTCGAGTTTCCTTTCGACCTTCGGGCCACTACCGAGAATGAGACTGTGCGCGGCCTTGCCGAACGCCAACGTACTGTTGTCGAGAGGGTTCAGCTTGTGCCATGCGTACGCTCTTGGAGACTCCATGAACTTCTTCAAACCAGTCTGGTCGATTGCCGGATGTGCGAAATACTCCTTGTCCGGCATGTCAACCATGCTGGGAAATTTCACTTCCGTCATACTTCCGCCACACTCCGTTCCATAATGTGGGCATTATTCCGGTAACGCCACTTCCTGTAGCCCTGTTCGACAAGCGGGAACAACGAGCGGGTGTAAATGACGGCACCATTACTGTTCTCTTCCAACAAGTCTCCCTTACCGGCATTCAGAACCACGTTCTTCACGACTTGGCCCAGTCCGGTGAGGTTACGCTTGGCGTCTTCTGGATGCTGTTGGGTCATGTATTCCCTGAGCGTGATACGGTAATCCGGTTCGATTGGATGCCAGTCCGACACGTCCAATGGTTCCGGAATGGTGTCTTCCACCAGCCGGTAGGTTCGTCCGAACAAGCTGATCTCGTCCGGCACTTTCGTATAGGTTTCGCCATTCACGTTGATGGTGTCCATGAGAGTTTTCCTTTCTGTGATTGCGTGCTGGTGGATGGAGTCGAACCATCTGACCGCCGATGAATCGAACGGCTGAGATAGCAGCGGCCACGTTCCTTGCACCAGCAGTGGTTGACGGGAGAGAGTGTGTATGTAAGCGCCTAGAGAAATCGACTTTGGAATATGATTTTTTAGGCTCCCCCGCCAACCGGGTTTTCAATTATGATGGGCCGTCTCTCGACGGCTTCGGACGTGGGCGGGAGTCGAACCCGCGACCCGTAGGGGAAGAAGAACCAGAGACCCCGAGTCATCCAATCCACGTCAAATCCCCAGTCCGGCAATCGCACTAACCGGTGGGGACAGTGGCCGCAACAGGAGTCGAACCTGTTAGGATTCACGCCAATGAATGATGCAAAACCGTTGGAACCCGACCTGAACGGGTTCACGGCCAACATCACGGCAACAGGAAATGTCAAAACCTGAATGCGAGATGGATAAGGTGATTCATGAGTTGTCAAACTTAAGGAGTCCGGCATGAATCCCACAACCATGTGCGGCCAATGCGCCTACGTGATTTGCTGCGCGGTATTGAGTTCGTAGGCGCGTGGATAATATCGATATTCAGTTATGGCCCGCCATCGACGGCTTGAACGTGGTGTCCATGGAACGTCCCGTTTTTGTTGGTTTGTTTCATGAACGTCGCTGGCGGGAAGCTTTAGTCGCGTGGCGCGAATCGGATTATCAGCCACAATGCGGTGGCGATGTACACGCCTTCCACCATGAGCGCGGCGGTGGTGCTGCCGCCATTCCAGGTGAGCATGATGGTCAGGCTGGAGATGAGGCCGATGCTGGCGACGGCGAAGAGGATGCGGCGGAGCGGGTAGTTCGGCTTCTTCCGCTTCTTCATTGCTTGCATGTCTTCAAGCCAGTAATCATGGTCAGTCATCGTCGCTCCCAGTGTTCACTCGCTTGAGTGGGAAGGCTTCAGGCGGGAGCTGGGCGCAGACTTCCGGCCACTTTGCATACTGTCTACCGCCATTCCAGATGCGCTTAGCCAAGTCATCCCATGTGCGCGCCGACCAGTCATCATCGATGTCCTTAAGCAGGAGCCGACCATCATTCGCGGTGGTATAGAAGCCCCGCTCCTTCGGCTCTTCGGGCAGTGGCTTTTCATCCACTTTGACAAGTGATGCGATCTGTGCGACCAGACCGCGCACGGCATTCCAATCGTCTCCGTCGCTTGCGGTCTTCAACTTATCGAAAAGCCGGTCAAGCTTCACCAAAACACTGTCATTCATTCCAATCAAATCCTTTCGTCGGTTCCAAGCCGGTCGGCCTGAAACAATGTCTTCCATGCGTCAGAAACGTTTCCGCAAGCCCACAGGAAACAAGCTTGCGCAAACTTCTGTAGACAACGCTCTGAGCCAATTGCAGGTCATCCGCGATCCGATACGAACTGGTACTGAAACCGGTCTCATACTTCGTGCGAAGCGACTCGAACACCCGCTGCAATACCGGCTTATCCCGCTGATAGTCCCGTTTGGTCTTATGTCTGACCCGTTCAATCCAACCCGCGTTGGCGGCGAGCATGGCATCCAAGTCGATGCCCGTCTGGACGCTCCACGCGACATCAGGTCGAGCGCCGGTCATTCCGAAACCTCCCGTGGACTCTCGCACACCTGGTCGTAACGGTCGAGAAGCTTCGACTTCTTGTACGTGACGGTCTTGCCGCCCTGATAGTCGGCGCACACCCTGTACAGTTTGTCGAACTTGTCCGCTCCAAGCTTGAGATACCTGGCAGCTTCCTGCCTGTCGAAAATCTCCTCTTCGACAACAACCATCCTGTCTGTCAAAACCTGCTCCTATCTTGATTGGCCGTGAACGTCGGAAGCCCATTGGATAAACGCAGCCAGTTTCGATTCTGGAACCTCATACAACGTGCTCGTCTTGAGTCCATCTTTTTCAACGATTGACCCGCCTTTCCGATCATTGATACGGAAGGCGCAGTGCCCACCCTCGTCAAGAACGAACTCATGCGGTGGCGCGGGAGGATTCAACAACGTCATGCCGCCACCTCCGCGTCAAGCACTCGCTCGAAACTTTGTTCGGACAACCGCTGGTGGATAAGCGCCAATCCCTTGCGTGTCAGCTTCGGGGTCGGTGGATAGGCGAATGGCGTGCCATCCTTGTGGATTCCGTGGGAACGGGAGGACACCATGACCATGTGGCCTTGCCTCACACAACTTGACGCCGCGCACCATGACTGGTTGGGCTGCCGGTAAATCCAACCGTTATCCACAAGCCATTGGCGCAGCTCATGCTCACCGATCAGCGTGCCGGAATTGCTTAGGAGTTTCGCTGCGTCACGGACAAGCAGAGCGTCTGGAACGTTCGTGAAGTCATCCAACGCCTTGGCTTTCGGCTCAAGCTCCTTGACCTTCTCCTGTTCCTCTTTCAACTTGGTTGCGAGTTGGATCAGGAAGTCGGGGCTGGTGAGCGCCTTATCCAAAGTCTGCTGAGTCATGTAAGCGCCATGCTTGCGGATGGACGGCAGCACCTCGTGGGTCACCCAGCGTTGGAACTCCTTCGCCTCCGGCTTCCGTGAGCGCATGACCAGACGATACAGGCCAGGCTCACTGATGATGTACGCCTGCTGCCGACGGCCAATCGAATCGATGACTTCAGTAGTACTGAACTCGTCATCATCAAACATTTTGACAGTCTCGGTTGGATTACCGAGGTCAAGGATGCTCATGCAATCCTTGAGTACAAACCAAGGCTCCTCCGCCTCGTTGGTCAAGGCGCGTAATGATGCGCCCTTGAAGTCGAATCGTTGGATTTCATTGTTCATTTGGAGTCTCCTAGTATTCGGCTGCTTCGATGCGGGTGATGAAGAAGTGGATGCCTGGAGCGCATTCGTCCCACCGGTTGGTGTCGAAGTTTTCGACGTGCACGGTTTCGCCTTTTTTGTACGTGAAGTCTGTGTCGTATCCGCTGTATGCCGTGGTGTCCGGTGGGAGGCTGTTGCCTTGCTTGTCTTGCAGGTCGAGCACTCGCGCTGTGCTGGCGCGGCATTTGCGCCCCGTGGCGTTGGAGCGTTGCGCGTCGGCCGGAATGAGGAGTTTCACAATGACTGGCGTTGGCGGCATTTCATTATCTGTCCATGCTTTTTTCCAGCCGATGATGTCGCCTTCGTCCGGAAGGATGCTGATTTTGGCGATGCTGAGTTTTACACCGTAGGCATCGCGCAGGTCGGCATCGCGCAGGTCGGCACCGCACAGGTTGGCACCATACAGGTTGGCATCGCACAGGTTGGCACCATACAGGTCGGCACCATGCAGGTCGGCATCGCGCAGGTCGGCACCGCACAGGTCGGCACCATACAGGTTGGCATCGCACAGGTCGGCATCGCGCAGGTTGGCACCATGCAGGCAGTGGAATCCATGCTCTTTGAGGATGGCTTCGATGTTGTCGCCTTCGAGAGTGCCGTGTGGTGTGGTGATTTTCATTGGTTGTCCTTTTGCTCGTTGGCGTTGTGTGGTGTGGTTAGGCGGTTTGTTTGATTTGGGCGATTTCTCCGGGTTGGAAGCCGAATGCTTTGTAGAGTCCTATGAGCATGAGTGGCGTGCATTCGTTGGTTTTCTTGGCTCTGGCTAGGACGCTTTCGCTGACTCCTATTGCTCCGGCGAAGGCTTCGTCCGTTTTGAGGCCGCTCATTTGTTTGGTTCGGTCTAGGAAGCCGTCTCGGAACTGCATTTTGTATTCAGCCATCAGCACTGTTCCTTTCATTGTGAAGCATTTTGTTTTTCAACCTGAAAAGTAATATACCACAGTGAAAAGAGATTTTTCAAGTCGAAACACCTTTTCGGCGTGTTGACATGAAAGACTTTTTATTTCATAATGAAATACATGGATAAGAAAACATATTTCGCACAGCTAACGCATGATGCGGCGATCAATGAAATCAGCAACAAGACCGGACTCAGCGTCTCAACCCTCTGGCGTCAATACAACAAAGGATGCGAGTTCAGCGCCGAGTCGGTAATCATCATCGCTAGAGCATATAGCGAAAATCCCGTAGAGGCTCTGGTTGAGTTCGGATATATAAGAGCCGACGAGATGGCTAACGGAAAGACCGTCGCAAGACTGCATGACGCTTCGAATGACGAGCTGCTTCAGGAACTCGCACGCCGTCTCAAGGAAAACGCTGACGCCGACTGGGTGAACAGTCCGATCATCTACCGTGAAGAGTTCGACATGGCCGCGAACGACGATCCGAACGCGAGACTCGAAGCCGAAACACCTGAAGACTGACGACAGCAATGAATATGGCGGCGGTATTCACTCGTGATGCCGCCGCCTAATAATACGAAGGGAACAATGTCTCGAATCACCATCGACGTTTTGGAACGTCAGGCCGAAGCCATGGGTTTGAAGGTTTTGGAATCCGATATTCCCGGCACTACCTGCGGCCTGTACTGCGACCGGCTGCGGACGATATGGCTTGCCGACTGGCTCAACGACCGGCAGAGGCTCTGCACCCTATGCCATGAGCTTGTGCACGCGAAGTACCGTGATCTCGGCTGCGGCACGCGGTTCGGCGCGAAGTGCGAGCGTAGGGCGCGACGCGAGACGGCGTTGACGTTGATAAGCCCGGCCGAGTTCGCCATGGCCGAACGGACGTGGGACGGCGACACCTGGCATATGGCGGCGGAGTTGGACGTGACCATGCAGGTTCTTACGGATTACCGGCAGATTCTCAAGGATGGCTTGTTTGAGAAACGCCCATGATTCATCGGCCGTCAATTGGGGGATAATCCTTGTTGAGACATATTGCAGGAGAGCAAGGAGGACATCATGGTTCCTATATTCGTTATCGCCGGTATCGCCATCGGTATGGCCGCGTTCGTTCTGCTGATCCAGATGGCCGTGCGGAACGGCATTCGCATGTCCGGGTTGATTGACTGGCGTACCCAATACGAGTTGGAACGCATCGACGATGCGGACGGCGACAAGCCGACGTTGCACGAATTGTATGAGATCGCAGCCAAAACCGATTCCGCACCAGATGCCATCGAGCGGAATGTGAAAGCGAAGGCTCTGGACTATATCGAGTCGCGTAATTCCATCCATGTGCGAAATTGCTGGATTGTGATTGGAGTCGCAGTCTGCGTAGTATTCTTCCTGGCTATGATTATCGCTTTCGCCAGCAGTACTAACGGTACTATTTGAATCATGTTTTTCTCGTGCCCGTCTGTTTTGTTGCAGGCGGGCTTTTCTTATACCCTCTAACGTTTTGTCCGGTATGGCAAAATCATGGCAAAAGCATGGCAAACTCACAATGTAAAAAGAATGTATAATCCTGTATGTACTTATATACATGTAACTGTGGTTACATCGACAAACTATCAGTATCTACTACCCGACAGTAGTTGTAGTTATATCCATGTGTAGAGTTAGAGTTATAGGCGAAAGTAGCAAAAAGCCCTTGCCGCTCTCGAACAGCGACAAGGGCAATCGGAAAACCAGTTTGCATAGATTCTCCATGCGGCATCATACGCCTAGGCATGGAGGGAAAGACACGTGGAAAATATGGGCTACAAGAACATGCAAGCCGTATACGACGTCAACCGTGCCGGACGCATGGCGATACGACGCGGCGACAACATGACCCTCAACAAGAACGCCGAACTCGTCCTCATGTTCATGGCTTCGCAAACCTACGATTGGGATAGCGAGAACAATTGTCCTCCAAAGAAACTCATGGATAAGAAAGTGCCATGCCGCTACTACACGCTTGGATGGCGGGCTATCTCAGACTCGCTTGGAATGGTGATGCTTACTCCAGAACAGGCGATGGGTGGCAATGCGGAGGCGAAGATGAAGACCCGTGAGAACAGCATCCAGAAAAGCATCAGTGACGCTTGGGTGTTCCTGCGTGATCGCGGCATCATCAAGACCATCGAACCTGCTTCGCTTGGTAAGAACGCTGGGTTTCTACTCCTACTGGGCGACGATGCGGAGAATGCCGCAGTGGAACGATGGGCCAGGGAGTGCCTTGGCGTCTGATTCGGCCATGATGACGGTTGTGCCATTCGACCTTTTTTGACCGTTTTTTGACCGCGTTTTCGACCACGATGGTCGAATGTCCTCGTGTTCGGTCAACATGATGACGCAATCCAAATAAAGAAGATTATTAGGGTTGTACCTGCTTGATTGGGTTTTCCTGAGATTGCTGATTGCGGTTATGTCTATGAAGGCCGCCACATGGTTCCCTATGCCGTGTGGCGGCCTTCATGGTTCCGGACGGCTCATGCATCGTGTTCTCTCCCTATTTTGGAGAGAACGGCATGGGCGTGTCGGATTTGGATGGTTCCGCATGATACCGGCTGTTATGCCCTGTGAGACGTTTGGATGGCGTTCTCTCAGGGTTTCATGAACCTTCCCACCTGACGTGCGAATTTGCTGTTACGGCGTGTCGCAACCCTTTTTCGTGTGTTTTTTGGGCTGGTTTTTCGAGTTTGTCTGAGAATCGGAGAGAATGACCATTTCGGACGCTTCCGCAACCGTTCCCGCAACTGCGGCTGAACCCTACTCGCGTAAGGGTTTCCACCTTGGCTCCTGCGACTGGGCTTGAACCAGTGACCGTCCGATTAACAGTCGGATGCTC
>ERZ1031347.149-NODE-149-length-33837-cov-7.244953_pt1 | contig 33837 bp, 16 predicted proteins | sample MGYA00517106_ERZ1031347 | MGnify/ENA primary metagenome ERZ1031347 (study PRJEB33719, sample SAMN04261392) | wastewater metagenome | biome: periurban shantytown; feature: human; material: feces | host: Homo sapiens | place: Peru: Lima | collected 2012-07-19 ...
GTTCGCCGCCGACGGTGGCGGCGGCTCCGGTGACGGCACGGGCACGGGCGACGGCTCCGCCGGCGGCACCGGCAAGATCACATGGGTGTACAAGGACTCCTTCGGCTCCCCGACCCGCGAGAATGTTAAATCCGCCATGGGATCCGTCGGCGTGAAGTCGATGGACGGCAGCGAGTCCAACAGCGCCATCGACGAGGCCGTGAACGGCGCGAACGCCGAATGCGTGGCCCGTTCGAAGGCTTCGGGCAACCAGAATCCGACCTGCCGCCTCGTGTCCGTGGGCTTCGTGCACACGCCCGGCGCGAACGGCGACTGGTACACGGGCGCCAACGGCTCCTTCAGCGCGGACCAGTGGGAGGCGGCCTACAACGCCTCCGGCATCCCGAACGGCACCTATTCGTATCAGGGAGCCAATTACAAGACTTCCGATGCTTTCAGCGATGGACAGACTTCCATCAACAGTCTTGCCGCTCGTGAGATGAACAAAGCCCCACGCGCCGTCGTCGCCATCGTCCTCGACCAGGACGAACCGCCGGTCGACTACGATCTGACCGTCAGCACGCAGGCGGGTGGCCTGTTCACCCAGGCCGGTTCGACCGATGACGTTTCCGACGCGATCACCACCAGCCGTGGCGGCAGCACGATCTCCGAGGACGTGACGGGCACCGTCACACTGCATTGGACCGGTCTGGACGGCACGACCCGTACCACATCCAAGCAGTTCACCCAGAACAACAACACGACCAAAAGCGTCTCGTTCGGCTACAAGGACGTGGACAAGTCTTGGAAGGCATGGCCGGCCGGCTCCTACTACTATGATGTGACCGTCGGCAAGCAGGGCCATATGAAGGCCGCGGCCAGCCATATGGGCGCTCAGGACGCGAAGGAATCCTGGAAGCCCGTTCCGACCCCGCCGTCGAAGAAGCTCACCAACATGGCGGGCCAGCAGGTCACCGCCGAGGCCCAGCAGATCGCTTCCGGCAGCCTGTATACGGCGCATATCACCGCCCAGTCGAACGCGTCCGAGCATTTCTGGCTGTACGACACGATCGACGTGACCAGCCAGAAGGTCCTGATCGGCGGCACCGACAAGGACGACTATTCGAAGATCACCGTGACCGACCAGGACGGCAACACCGTCAAGGCCGACATCACGGTGGACGATTCCCATGCGGGCAAACGCGTCGTCAAGGCGCACGTGCTGAACCCGGTCTCCGGACAATACACGTTGAACGTGCCCCAGTCCGCGACCCCGACCGGCACGGACTACACCATCCCGGACGACAGCCAGGCCTGCTGGACCGGCGACGAATACGGCAATGCGGATAAGAGCCACTGCCAGACCGGCAACAGCGAACAGGTCGGCAAGGTCACTCCGAAGCCCGACAAGGTGTGGGTGTTGGACTCCAACGGCGCCCTGACGGCCGAGGATCCGCAGCATACGAACGACAAGGGCAGCGACAACCGCACGTTCGTGACCGGCGACGCGATCGGCGCCGTGGTCAACGGCCGTATCCCCGCGCACCTGCTCAACCCGTTCACCTCCTACGCGATCACCGATGATTGGACCGCTTCGGCCCAGTGGATCGACTGGAACCACAAGGACCAGGTCAAGGTGTATGTGGATGGTGCGGACGTGACCGACCAGTTCGACATCACGGTCGACACCGCGAAGCACACGACCACCGCGACCGCGAAGCAGTCGTTCCTCACGAAGACCGCGTTCGGCATCAAGGACCGCAAGGTCAAACTGTACATCGGCGGCATCGTCAAGCAGGTTCCGAACGCCCAGGCCGCGGCCGACCAGAAGAAACTGACCAACAAGGCCACCGAAACCTGGAACAACGAATCCCAGCCGACCAACGAGCCGCCGGTCTACGTGCGCAACCCGAAGCCCGACAAGGTGTGGAGCGCCGACCAGGGCCAGGCCGCCACGGCCGAGGACACGGCGTGGAGCAACAAGGTCAACGCGGACACGCACACGTTCGTCCAGCAGGACGATTTCGGCGTGACCGTCAACGGCCTGCTGCCGAAGAACCTCGCCAGGAAGATGAGCTCCTACGAATTGGGCGATGATTTCTCCAAGAGCGCCAGGAACATCGACCTGGATTCCGCGTCGGTGACCGTCACCATCGACGGCAAGGACGCGAACAGCCTGTTCGACGTGCACAAGCAGGATGGCAGGGTGTGGATCACCGCGAAACAACCGCTGCTCGACACGACCTACAACCAGGCGGCGGACCGCAAGGTGCGCATGACCATCAAGGGCGCGTTCACCAAGGGCGTGCTCAAGGCCGGCCAGAAGGTCCAGCTCACCAACGGCGATTGGGAGAAATGGAACCAGCAGACCGTGCCCGGCAACGAGCCGCCCGTCAGGGAGTGGAGCCCGAACCCGGACAAGAGCTGGATCAAGCTCGGCGATGACGGCACCTGGCAGGCCGTGGTCGATCCGGACGAGACGAACAAGACCGGAGCGGACACCCAGAAGTTCCTCGACGGCGACCAGGTCGCGTCCGTGGTCAACGGCGTCATCGCGTCCGATCTCGTCAAGGTCACCGACATCAAGCTGACCGACGATTACGCCAAGGCCGACTACATCTGGGATCTCACGTCCGACAAGTCGAAGATCCGCGTGTACGAGGCCGACGCCACGACCGACGCGGCATCCTCCGTCGCGGACATCGCGAACAAGGGCCGTGACGTGACCGACCAGTTCGACATCACCGTCCAGGGCACCAAGGTCACCGCGACCGCGAAGCCGGAATACCGTGCCGCGCAGGCCGGATTGAAGAATCCGAAGCAGATCAGCCTGCTCCTGCCCGGCGTGGTGAACTTCGCCAACGGCAAGGGCGCGGCCCAGGTCCGCAAGGACTTCAGGAAGGCCGCGGGCGACGAGCTCACGTTCTGCGAGAACCCCGACGGCTCCAAGCTGACCAACTCGGGTTCCGAGAAGGTCAACAACGAGTCCCAGCCGACCAACGAACCGCACATCTGCGGCTACGTCCCACCGGTCAAGAAGAAGGTCATCGCCGAAGGCAGCCAGGGCGGCGCGAACAACGACGCCGACGACAAGGTCGTGTATCCGGGCCAGAAGGTCGAATACCGTCTCACCACGCAGCCGAAACTGCCCGCCGACCTCGGATACCGGATCGTGTCCATCCAGGACACCGACGTGTACGACCAGTACCTCGAACCCGACCAGCAGACCCTGGAGGTCACCGACCTCGCCACCGGCGGACAGCTGACCACCAGCGACCCGCAGATGGGCGTCGAAGGCGACTACACGGTCGCATGGGACACCGCGGCGCACAAGTTCACCATCACGTACTCGAACAAGTACGTGGCCGAACATTGGAAGGCCGGCACGAACCCGCAGGTCCAGGTCCGTTTCGAAGGCACCGTCGCGAAGAACGCTCCCGTCGACCGCAAAGTGGCCAACCAGTGGGCGCTCACGCTGAACAACATGATCACCCCGTCGAACATCGTCGACAACCTGCCGCCGGTCCACAACCCCTCCAAGAAGGACAACCAGTCCAAGGAGCAGGGCGATCCGACCGTCAGCATCGACGGGAAGACCATGCTGCTGGGCGATACCGGCAACTATCTGGTCACCCTCGACCTGAAGCAGACCAACAACGCGTACCGCGTGTGGAAGGCCGGCGTCACCGACGATTTCGATGACGAGTACGTCGCCATCGACGAATCCAAGATCGAGGTGCTCGACCAGTCCGGCAAGGACGTGACCGGAAAGTTCAACGTCCAGATCAAGGACGGTGTCGCATACGTGTACGCGAAGACCGTGGACACGTGGATCCCGAAGAAGGGCGTCACCGTCAAGGGCGACCCCCAGCCGAAGGACCTCGCCAAGTATTCGACCAACGGCAAGCATGATCCGCTCAACGATCCGGCCATCGACCAGAACCTCCTCGGCCAGACCTACCAGGTCGTCATGCCGTACAAGGTCGTCAAGGTCAAGGATGGGTACACGGTCAGGAACAAGGCCATCCAGGTCACCAACGACACGACCGTGGAGACCAACGAGGTGTCCAACCCGCTCAAGCCCGTCAACCCGGCCAAGGACGTGACCGTCAAGGTCGGCGGCGAAAGCATCGACGGCAGAAGCGTGTACAAGGACCGCACCTTCCTCTACCAGCTCGACAGCTCCGTCATCCCGGCCGACCGCGCCTACCCGCAGGTCGACCAGTGGAGGATCGTGGATCCGCTGAACACCGAGTTCGACCAGTACACGGGCCAGTGGGCCGTGTACGCGACCCGCGACCTGTACAGGGACGGCAAGGTGCTCGCCGCCAAGGGCGACAAGCTCGCCGGCAACGGCTTCGACAGCTCGAAGCTCGGCGGTGAACTGTTCGCCGCCACGGCCGACGCCAACGGCCAGGTCACCGTCGAGGCGACCGAAGCGTACCGTGCCCTCGTGTCCGCGGACAACGCGCATGAGGCCGGCTGGCGCGCGTACATCCAGTGCAAGCGCCTGAAGGTGTCCGAACGCGTCGAGAACCAGTTCACCGAACAGTTCAACGACAAGGAGTTCCAGTCCAACATCGTGTGGACCCGCACCCCGGACATGACCCCGTCGATCCACATCGAGAAGTACGACGTGGCCTCCGGCGAACAGGCCGGCGACCGCGACGACGTGAAGGACGCGTTGAAGATGGCCGGAGACAGCCAGCAGATCGCGTTCAAGATCACCAACACGTCCAAGACGGACTCCTCGACCGGTGAGGGCGCCTGGTATCTCGCCAAGGACCTCAAGATGGTCGACAGGACCATCGCCGGCGAAGGCGACGTCACGGACCTGAAGTATCCGGACGATTGGGACACCCTCGTGCTCAAGCCCGGCGAGTCCACCATCGTCACCGGCACGTTGAAGGGCGTCGAGCAGGGCGGCAAGCACACCGACCGTGTGAAGGTCACCGGCACGCCGCTCGTCGAATGCCCCGTCACCGACCAGTTCGGCGGCCAGCAGCCCACCGACGGCAACCAGACCGGCGACACGAAGGTCGACGGCGACGCGTCCGACACGACAGGCCTCAAGCAAGTCAAGGTCGGCGACAGGACCCTGTGCGAGGACACCACCGTGGACTCGAACACCGACGACTGGAGCGGCTACCGCGAGGATCTCGCCAAGACCGGCATGGCCATCGGCGGCGTCCTGCTGTCCCTCATCGCCTTCGGCGGTGTCGGCGTGACCCTCTTGGGCGCACGTCGCAGGACCTTGACCGTCAAGCACGGCGTGCATGCCGCCAAATGATCCGATGACCGTTCGGATCCGCCATACGGCATGAGTGACGCCACGGGCGGGATGTTGGAGGATTCTCCAACATCCCGCCCTTTTCCTTTCCCGGACCGTGGATGCCGTACAAGGCCGGCGTGGCTCGTCCGAAAGAACGGCCCACGCCCCCATCCATCTTATTGGGGTGCCACCCGTTCGAATATCTGCGCTCATACGGCCATGTGCACGTGGGAATGGTTGAGAGATCCGGCAACCGGCCGGCGATCCGAAAGCGGACGCCGACGATATCGGACTTCCACGGCAGCGTGAGCCGTCCGTGCAGAAAACAGAAGAATCCCTATCAAAGGAGACATCCAGTATGAATATGAAGAAGATCTCAGCCGCGTGCGCGACCGCCGCCGCGTTGGCCGCGTTGTGCGTCCCGGGCTCGGCGTTCGCGGCCGACGGCACGCTCACCCTGAACGCGGGCGACGGCAGCACCCTCGCCGGACACAGCTTCACCGTGTACAAGGTCGCTGGATACAACGACGTCGTCAAGGACGGCGCGAACGTGAAGAGCGTGAGCGCCTCATCCCCGGACGCCACGACCGACGCGTGGGTCAAGGCCGCGTTGAACAAGAACGGCGTGACCTACAACACGTCCGAAGGCCGTAACGCCGCCGAACAGCTCCTGCGGTTGAAGACCGATTCGAACACGCTGCGCAAGGTCGCCGGCACCCTGCAGTCCACCGCCGCGTCCAGCAAGGTGGCGGCCGTGAAGACCAACCAGACCTCCACCACCGGCAGTCTGAACCTGACCCTGCCGGAGGGCTATTATCTCGTCGTCGACGCCCAGGGAATCCCGATCCTCGTGTCCACCACGATCGGCGGCAGCGTCAGGATGAGCAACGGCCAGACCCTCGGTTCCACCCAGATCAAGACCAACGTCACCAAGATCGACAAGAAGATCAAGAGCGTGGACGGCACGTGGAAGGATTCCGCGGCCGCGACCAACGGCGAGACCCGTGACTTCAAGGCCACGTTCACCGTGCCGAACAAACTGGCCGTGGACACCATCACCCTCGAGGACCACATGACCGGCATCACCTACATCGACGGCTCCTTCCACGCGACCACGTCGTCCGGCACGGACGTGACCAACCAGTTCGGCACCATCGGCAAGGACAAGATCACCGCCGCGGCCGGCAACACCCAGACCGACGGCACCGGCTTCAAGGTCACGAGCCTGCAAAGCCTCGTGGACACCTACCAGGGCAAGCAGGTGACCGTGACCTACCAGGGCAAGGTCGTCAACGCGTCCAAGGCCAACAAGGCCATCAACCAGATCATCCTCACGTCGAACTGGCTGCCGTCCGTCATCCCGCCGGACGTGCCGACCCCGAACCCGGGCACCGACGAAACCCCGGTCCCGACCTACGACGTGAACCTGAAGAAGATCAGCGCGGCCGACGGCAAGGTCATCCAGGGAGCCAAGTTCAAGCTCCACAACGACAGCCTGAACCAGTGGTACGTGTGGAACACGAGCTCGAACCAGTGGACGTTCACCACGGATGAGTCCAAAGCCACCGAATTCTCCACGAACGCGTCCGGCGTCATCAACTTCACCCGCCTGGGCGCCGGCACGTACACCGTGAAGGAAACCCAGGTGCCGACCGGCTACTTCAGCTTCGTCAAGCCGAGCTTCACCCTCAAGATCACCGACGACGGCCACGTGACCATCACCGGCAAGGACCAGCCGGGACTGACCGGCACGGTCACCAACGCGGACGGCAAGACCACCACCCCGACCGCCGTGGTGAAGAACATCGACAACATCACCCAGCTGCCGCAGACCGGCGCGACCACCATGGCCGTCATGCTGGTCGGCGCGTTCGCGATCATCCTCGTGGCCACCGCGTCCGGCTTCGCCGCCTACCGAGTCCGCCACGAGAACCTGGGCGACGGTCCGGCCATCGCCTGATTTTTCCGAATCGTCCCCGGCCTCGAAAGCGAAGGTCCGGGGATCCAGGAGCCGGGATCGTGCGGCCTTTTCTCCTGTCAGCCGCACGATCCCGGCCCTCTTCCAAAAAATACGGAACTCACATATGAATCACAAAGGATGAGGGAAAATGGGATTCCTTACAAGACTTCTCGCCGGTCTCACGGCCGCCGCGGCGTTGGGAGCCGGCCTGACCGGCACGGCAAACGCGGTCGACGTGACCGGCGCGACCGGAAACACGAAAAGCGTCGTGAAGCTCGCGGCCGATGACACGAACAACCTGCCGGACCATATCGTCAACGGCAACTTCGAATATCCGGTCAAAAGCGATATGCCCGTCAACGACGGGAACTTCTGGTATATCAGCCAGAACGACGGCTCATACTTCGCAAACGGGACGGTGCTCGGAAAGAGATACAAGCTGCCCGAGGGCTTCGACAAGGCGAAATTCGCCTGGCACAGCACGCAGACCGGCGATACCTACTATCCGGACCTCGAACGCGCCGACGACGTGCAGGTCGACTATACGGCCGACGGAACCAACCATTACAGCGAGATCAGCGCCGCCCAATCCGGCGCTACCATCTACCAGGATGTCGCCACCGTTCCGGGAGTCATGTACAAGTGGAGCCTCAAACACGCCAGTCTCGACTCCAGCCACCTGGACAAGATGAGCGTCATCATCGGCGAACCGGGCAAGGAGACCGCGCAGGAAGCCACCCGCACCACCGCGAACGGGCATGGAGACAAGCTCGGCAAGGTCGGCACGGTCATCAGCACCAAGGTCAGCAACCCGGAGATGCCCGCCGGCAATAAGTTCCAGGAGGGAGCGCATACGGGCCAGTGGGAGACGTACACCGGCACGTACATCGCCACCGGCACCGTCACGCGTTTCGCCTTCCGTAGCGTCGAGGGATACAGCGCGTGGGACGGCAATCTGTTGGATGACATCAGTTTCAGCAAGGCGTACAAGCTCACATACGATAAGAACGCATCCGACGCGACCGGCTCCGTTCCATCCGATACGACCGCGAACACCGTCAAGCAGGCCAAGGCGGATGCCACGGGAACCGTGAAGACCGTGACGGACACGAAGACCAAGACCAGCGGAACCGTCAAGACCGTCGCGGATACCAACGCCAGCCTGCCGGACCATCTGGTCAACGGCGACTTCAACGTGAACTACCACGACCAGTGGAAGGACAGCTTCGGCGGCTGGACCAGCATCGACCCGAACGCGGGCAAGACCCTGCACGCCACCAGCCTTCCCAATGGCTCCAGCTGGAAGTGGACCGCCATCAACGGGTGGGACAAGTCCAAGTTCGGCTGGACCAGCACCCAGAAGGCCGGAAGCAACGTCCAGCAGAAGGCCAACGCGGTCGAACTCCAGTACGACGACTCCACCGCCGACAACGTGTACGCGGAGCTCTGCGCCTACGAGGCCGGCACCGCCATCTACCAGGACATCAGGACCGTGCCCGGCACCCTGTACAAGGTGCGGTTGAAGCACGCCAGCCTCAACAGCACGTACCTCGATAAGATGCAGGTCATGATCGGCACGCCCGGCCACGAGCAGCCCATCGAGATGACCCGCACCACCGTCAACGGGCACGGCGATAAACTCAACGAGAAGTCCACGACCATCGCCACCAAGGTCACGAACAGCAACAACCGCCACCACGCCGACCAGTGGGAGACCTACGAGGGCACCTACCTGATCCCCGACGGGCAGACCACGACCCGCTTCACGTTCAAGAGCATCGACGCCAAGCAGCTCGACTACGGCAACGTGCTCGACGACATCGTGTTCGACAAGGCATACCGCCTCTCCTACGACAAGAACTCCACCGCCGCCGCCGGCGAGGTCCCGTCGAACCAGCGCGGGCAGGAGAACACCACCCAGCCCGCCAAATCCAAGACGACCGGCACGGCGAGGACCGTCGCGGATACCTCTGACGGATTGCCGACCGAATTGGTCAACGGCGATTTCGAATATCCGGGAGCCGATGTCTTGAGCCAGAATCTTCGTGACAAGAAAAGGAACTGGTGGGGCGTCAGCCGCAAGGACAAAATGGTCTACGAATCCGACAATCCCACCAAATGGGTCTCTCTCCCATCGACCTTCGATTCGGATAGATTCGCATGGGATTCCAGCGAGGCCGGAAAAACGTCTGGCGTCCAGGAGGGGTCCTCGCAATGGCATACGAACGAGGTCGAACTTCAAAGGGATTCACGTACGGGCAACATGTACGCCGAGCTCTCCCCATATCAGGCACAGAGCAGCATCCGCCAATACATCCGCACCACGCCCGGTGCCCTGTACAAGGTGCGGTTGAAGCATGCCAGTTTGAGCAGCGAGTATTTGGACAAGATGCAGGTCATGATCGGCGCTCCGGGCCACGAGCAGCCGGTCGAGATGACCCGCACCAGCGTGAACGGGAACGGGGACAAGCTCAACGAGAAGTCCACGACCATCGCCACGAAAGTGTCCAATACGGGTGAGAACGATCGTAGCCACGACTCCCAGTGGGAGACCTACGAGGGCACCTACCTGATCCCCGACGGGCAGACCATGACCCGGTTCACGTTCAAGAGCGTCGACTCCAAGAACCTCGATCACGGCAACCTGTTGGACGACATCGTGTTCGACAAGGCATACCGACTGACTTACGACAAGAACTCTTCGGATGCGACCGGCGAGGTCCCATCGAACCAGCGTGGCAAGGAGAACACCATCCAGCCCGCCAAGGCCAAGACCACGGGAACCGTGAAGCTCGCGTCGGACGATGATGTGGCGGAATACGCCGCCAACGGCTTGCCGAAGCAGATCGTCAACAGCGATTTCGACCATGATTGGCGGAACATCGTCAGCCAGTCCAAGATGACCGCCAAATACAACTTCGCCAACATCGACCCCGCGCACGGCGACGTGGAGGTCAGCGGACCGTTGAACGGCAAGAGCGAGGCATCCAAGCAGTGGGTGCATCTGAACGGGTTCGACGCGAGCAAGTTCGGCTGGAAATCCAACCAGACCGACACCAGGGTCGACGGCAGGGGCGGCATCGTCGAGATCCAGCGCAGCCGTGCGAACGACAACATGTACGCGGAGATCACCGCCTCGCAGGCCGGCACGTACCTGTACCAGGACATCGATACCGCGCATGATTATCCGACCGTGTACACCGTGAAGCTCCGGTACGCGCACAGGAACGGGACCGTCAACTCCAATGAGAAGATCCAGATTCTCGTCGGCGCGCCCGGCCACGAGCAGCCGGTGGAGATGACCCGCATCGCGTCCGACCGGGGCAACAGGCTGGGCGAGAAGTCCACCACGGTGAACGCTCCGAACACGGACGGCTGGCTCGGCTCGTGGGACACGTTCCAGGGTTCGGTCGTGGTTCCCGCCGGTCAGAACGTCAGCAGGTTCACGTTCAAGGCGTTGGGATCCAACGACGGTGTGAGCGGCAACCTGATCGACGACGTGCAGTTCAAGCTCGCCTACAAGCTCTCCTACGATAAGAATTCGCAGGACGCCTTCGGCCAGGTCCCGTCCGACGAGACCGCGAACACCGTCAAGCAGGCCAAGACCAGGACGACCGGCACTGTGAGGGCCGTGGCGGACAGGACCGCTTCCGGTCTGACGGTGCATGACCTCGAAACGGATGATGTTCCCGGCGATTACCGCCAGTTCGTGCTCAACACCACCGACACGAGGCTCTCGCAGGTCGAGTTCGAGGACGGCGCGTGGTACAGGTCCACGGACTCCTCGTCCCAGGGCATGTGGCCGTTGAAGGCGGGCGCCTCGTTGACCATTCCGTCCGTGGGCGACTGGACCGACCCGTCCGGCAGGACCCACCAGATCAGCATGACCATGCGTTTGAAGGAGTGGAACGGCGGCAGCGTCAGCGAACTGTACAGGTTCGACGGGCACGGGAACATCGTCGGAGACGGAAGATTCTGGATCAACACGGCCTACGGTTCCGGCTATTCCAGCCTGCCTGCGAAGGTCGAACAGGCCATGGGCAAGGTCGACACGTCGAAACGCGTGGGCTGCTCGTGGACGGTCGAGTTCACGTACGCGGACACCGGCGAGAAGGTGCCTGACACGTTCAAGGGCGTGACCGGTTTCAACGATCTCGACGGTTGGGACGCGCAATCCGACCTGAAGTTCGAGGGCGTGCAGCTGCTTTCCGGTTTCGATGGCGCGTACAAGCGTTCCGACGCGGAACTCGGCACGTACGGTACGAACGGCTTCGCCGGAATCAAGCATGACGCCGGCGACGAGGCCCATCTGGACGCGCCCCAGCAGTCCAGGCACCGTCTCGCGGCCACCTGGACCGGAAGCACGTTCACGTTCTCCTACGATCTGGGCAATCCCGCTGGACGCACCGACGGCTCGCGCATGACGTTCGGCGCGCCGGTCACCCGCACTGCGGTCCTCACCTATGACAGGAACGCGGCCGACGCGGCCGGATCCATTCCGTCGGACACGACGCCGGGCACGACCCGGACGGTCTCGTCCAAGACGGATGGCAAGGTGTCCGACCTCGTGCAGCGCACCACCACGCATGAGGACGGCAGCGTGACCGTCAAGACCATCGACACGAGCACGGATGTGGTGTCCGGCTGCCAGGTCTACTATCCGGCCGGCCAGAGGATCACGTTGGCGACCATGGCGAAGGACGACGACTGCTGGGATTCCAGCATGCTGTCGCGTCCGGGCCACACCCAGCTGGGTTGGAACCAGGACCGGAACGCGACCCAGGCGCAGGCCGAGGTCACGATGGTCGAGGGCGGCATGACCGTGTTCGCGGTGTGGGTCGGCAACCCGGTCCTCACCTACGACACGAACAAGCCGGCCACCTGGTCGGGCCAGATGCCGTCCACCCCGGCGTCCGTATCCGTGACGTACAACACGGCCGCCACAGACGGCTCCGGCTGGCAGTCTGGCGACACGACGAAGATCCGCGGCTACAGGTTCCTCGGCTGGTACACGACCCCGCAGGACGGCTCCAACCTGTACGACTGGAACACCCCGCTGACCGGCAGCGTCACCGTGTACGCGCACTGGCAGCGGTTGCAGGCCAACGTGATCTACAACGCGAACGGCGGCACCGGTTCGCATCCGAACACGACCGGCTGGCAGTATTCGGATGTGACCATTCCCGGTGACACGTCCAAGTCGTTCAAACGCGACAAGTACGTGTTCAAGGGTTGGGGCACTAAACCCGGTAAGGCGGACGTCGTCTATAAGGACGGCAGCAAGGTCGCATTGCAGGACAAGGACATCACCCTGTACGCGCAATGGCAGGAGGTTCACGAGAACTTCGTCGAAACGGGCGGTATCGGCCTGCCGATCGCCATCGCGGGCGGCGTCCTGCTGCTCATGTTCGGCATCGGCTCGACCGTCATGCTCACCAGACGCATGAACGGCCACGGCATGCCGGACGACGAGTGACCGGAACCCGGTGACGGAAGGGCCGGCGGACGGCCATCCACCAACTCCATTCGGACGTGGGCGGAATGGTCCGGACGCCGGCCCTTCCCGTTGCCCATCCCCGTCGATATTCGTGGAACGGATCGTGGCAAAGGTATGGACGTTATGGATTGGGATTGGATCATCGAGGGCGAACGTGCTTCGGAGGGACGTCGCATGCGGCGCCTGCGCCGCATACGCGCACGGCATGCGAGACGCGTGTTCCGCGCGCTCATCGCCGTCACGGTCGTGTTCTGCCTGGCGGGCGTGGGCACGTTCGCTTGGCTTGGCGTGGAACAGGCCGGAGCGGCCCGCAGGGCGGCCGAATCGTCCGCCCTGGCCGCGAAGGACGACCATTCCGCCGAGAAGTACGCGCGCATGGTCGCCAAGGCCCGCGAGTACAACCGGAGGCTCGCCGCCACGCCGCATGTCATCGGAGAGACGTCCGGCAAGGACGGGACCATCGATGGTGATTTCGGTTTCAAATCGGACACGGAATACCAGAACCTGTTGGATTTCGGCGACGGGATCATGGCGACCATCGAGATCCCGTCCATCGGCGTGGACCTGCCCGTCCGCCACGGGGCCGACGCGTACGCGTTGGAGAACGGTGCGGGACACCTTCACGGCACCAGCCTGCCCGTCGGCGGGCAAAGCACCCACAGTGTGATCACCGGACATACGGGAGTGGCCGACAAGGCCCTGTTCACCCGGCTCACCGAATTGAGGAAGGGTGACGTGTTCTACGTGAGGGTCGCAGCCCAGACCCTCGCCTACAAGGTCGAACGCATCCGCAAGGTCGATCCGGACGATCTGCGCGACGTGCGCATCCAGCCGGGACGCGACCTGGTGACGCTGGTCACCTGCACTCCGATCTTCCTGAACACGTATCGGCTGCTCGTCACGGGCGAACGCGTGAGCATGCCGGACGACGCGCCCTATCCCGAGGACGCGCCCAGGACCACCGGCCGTGACGCGCGCCCGCTGCTCGTGTCCGGTGTGGCATTGCTCGCGGGCATGCCCGTGGCGATGGTCGAGTCCAGGCCACGCGTCCGTCCGTACGGACGTCACGGCATGAAACGGTAGACGCCCACCCGCCGGCACCGCCTCATGCGGGGGTAGACTGGTGGGTATGCGCGCCATACGCCTCCGCGACCGCGACACGCCGATGGCGCCGATATCGGATTGGGGGCACGTGGAATGGTTGTCGGAAACGTCGCAGGGATGTTTCCACTGGAGCCGGATCCCATGATCGGGAGATGGCATTGGAGGGTAGATATGAACAAGAAGGCTTTCGCAACGGCCGTCGCATCCGTGGCCGTCGCGGGCACCATCGCCGCGCCGGCAATGGCCGACGAGACCGCGGTCACGCCGGTCGAACAGGCCCAGCAGGCCGTCGAGCAGGCCCAGCAGGCCGTCGACCAGGCCGCGGCCCAGCCGACCTCGCAGCCCCAGCAGGACCAGGTCGCCGCGGCCCAGCAGGCCGTCACGGACGCGAAGACCAGCCTCGACCAGGCCACGGCCGGCACCCAGCAGGCCCAGCAGCAGGTCCAGCAGGCCCAGACCGGCGTGCAGCAGGCCCAGCAGAACGTGCAGCAGGCGCAACAGCAGGTCGAGACCACCATCAACAACGATCCGAACGTGGCCGCCGCCCAGACGGGCGTCAACCAGGCCCAGACCAACCTCGACAAGGCCCACGACAGCCTCGCCGCCGCGAAGGACAAGGCCGACCAGAGCGCGAAGAACGCCGAGACCATCAAGAAGGCCATGAACGACAGCCAGTCCATCCGTGACGACGCCGCCAAGGCCAAGGAACAGGCCGACCAGGCCGTGAAGGACGCGCAGCGGAAGGTCGACTCGACCGACAAGACCAAGCTCGACCAGACCACCGCCGCGAAGCAGGACGCGCTCGGCAAAGCCCAGACGAAGGCCGACCAGGCATCCGACGCCGCGCAGCAGGCCCAGCAGAAGGCCGACCAGGCGAAGAGCCTGCTCGACGAGGCCACCCGCATCGCGGGCGACGCGAACGATCCCGCCAAGATCCAGGAGGCGCAGGACAAGGCCAAGCAGGCCGACCAGGCCGTGAAGGACGCTAAGACCGCGCAGGCCCAAGCCACCGTCGCCGAGGCCACCGCGAAATCCGAGGCCGACAAGACCCGCACCCAGGCCGACCAGGCGAAGGCCGCGCTCGACAAGGCGAACGACATGAAGGACGCCGCCCAGGAGAAGGCCGACAAGACCTCCGCCGCCCTGGACAAGGCCACCGACGCGAAGAACACGGACGCGAAGGCCGTGAAGGACGCCCAGGCCGCCAACGACAAGGCGCAGGCCGCGCTCGACAAGGCCGACCAGGCCGTGAAGGACGCGCAGGCGCAGGCCGACAGGACCAAGGACGAGTATGCGGCCGCGAAGGACGCGTACGACAAGGCGCAGGCCGCCGCGGACGCCGCGAAGCAGGCCGCGGACGAGGCCGCGAAGGCGCAGGCCGAGGGCGCGGCCGGATGGTTCAAGACCAACAAGGCCGAACAGGCGTACAAGTATCTGACCGACGACAGCGTGTCCCAGTACCTGGAATACACGCACATCGGCGCGAAGGACGACGCGACCAGCCTCGACAACCTGCTCAAGGCCCTGGACATGATCGACGAGTGCAACAAGCTGCGCGCCGACCATGGTCTGGAACCGTTGAAGGTGTCCGAGACCGCGATGGCGATGGCCATGGTCCAGGCCAACTACGCGGCCAACGGCCATTACAACCACAACTACCAGTACGATAACGTCGGCGAAAACCTCGACTGGGGCTTCTCCGACGACGATCCGTACGACGACTGGTACACGGCCGAGAAGGAGACCTACGACGCGGCCGTGAAGTCCGGCGACTATCCGGACCTCGCCAAGCTGTCCCCGTACGACGTTTTCCTGAAGTACCCGGACCTGTACCAGCAGGTCGGCCACTACCTCAACATCGTCGACCCGGAGTACATCGCCACCGGCATGGCCTACAGCGGCTACGGTGAGACCAACTACGATCACGCGTTCACGCAGGAGTACTTCAACGACTGGAACTCCTACAACGCGAACGACACCACGTTCGATGCCAGTGTGTACCGCGCGAAGGTCGAAGCGTACGTCAACCAGATCAAATCCGCGCAATCCACGTACGAGGACGCGTTGAAGCAGGTCGAGGCCGCCAAGACCGCGCTCGACAAGGCCAACACGGCCCACGCGTCCGCCGTCCTCACGCTCGACAAGGCCACCTCCGACCTGCAGGACACGCAAGACGAATCCGCACGCACCACGCAGCTGCTCGCCGACGCGACCCGCAAGGCCGCAGAAACGCAGACCGCGTACGAGCAGGCGAAATCCGCCGACGAGCAGGCGCAGGCCAGCCTCACCACCGCCGAAACCGACCGCCAGACCAAGCAGACCGCGTACGACCAGGCGAAATCCGCCGACGAGCAGGCGCAGACGCGTCTCACCCAAGCCCAGGCCGCGCTCGACAAGGCCAACACGGACGTCAAGCAGGCCGAACAGGACAAGACCGCCGCCGACACGCGTCTCGACGTGCTGACCGACGCGAAGAACGCCCTCGCCAAGGCCCAGACCGCATACGACCAGGCCAAGAGCGAAGCCGACCAGGCCCAGCAGGCCAAGCAGACCGCGCAGGCCGAACTCGCCCAAGCCCAGACCGCGTACGAGCAGGCCAAGAAGGAAAGCGACAAGGCCGCCCAACAGGTCAAGGACCTCGAAAACGCCAAGACGGACCTCGCGGCCAGGACCCAGGCCCTCGCCGCCGCGCAGGCCGACCTGGACGCGAAGACCCAGGCATACGACGCCGCCAGGAACGAGGCCGACAAGGCCAAGCAGGCCGAAACGGACGCCGAAACCGCGGTCAGGAACGCGCAGCAGGCGTTGACCGACGCGCAGGCACGCCTCGCCAAGGCCAAGAGCGACGCGAAGGACACGGAAGCCGTCAAGACCGCGCAGGCCAAGGTCAAGGAAGCACAGGACGCGCTCGACCAGGCCAAGACGATCCTCGCCAAGGCGCAGGCCGACCTCAAGCAGGCCCAGACGGTCGAAGCCCAGGCCAAGAGCGACTACGAGACCGCGAAGGCAGCGCTCAAGACGGCCCAGCAGGCCGCCAACCCGAAGCATGACGACAATGCCGGCCAGACCAGTCTGAACGCCGCCCAGCAGGCCACGGTCGAAGCGGCCGCCAAGGCCGACAAGGTCATGGCATCCACCGGCGCGGACACGAACGGCATCATCCTCGCCGTCGTCGCGTTCGCCGGCATGGGCGCCGCCACGCTCGACCTGAAACGCCGCCGCATGGACGTGACCGCACGCCACGGCATGCGCTGACCCAATTCCCCCTCCAAACAAACAGGCGGCCGGAACAGGACGACGGAAAACCACATGACGGTTTCCCGACCCTGTTCCGGCCGTTTCTCTCTCAGGACCCAGATCCACCACGGTTCGGTAAAATAAGCCAAAGAAGGAGAAACCATGCCCAACACGCAACTGCGTCAACATATCGACGACATGCCCGGCATCCTCGCCAAACTTGAACGGATTCCGGAAATCACCACCCGACTGGACCTCATCGACACCCTGCGCGCCCACGCCCTCTCACTGGAACCGTTGGATGGCGTCGAAACCATGGCATTATCCGATTACGACCGCGACTGGCTCGTGAGATACACCTACAATTCAAACGCCATCGAAGGATCGACCCTGACTCTTCAGGACACATCCCTCGTATTGGAAGGCGAATTCGTGCCCTCGGATTCCCCGGCACGTTTCGTGTTCGCGGCGCGCGGCGTCGCTGACGGCATGGCCTACGTCCGCGAATACGCCTCCGAAAGACGTGAACTCGACCCGGAACTGATCCAAAGGATCCACGAGGTGACCGCATTGGACCTGCAGCCGTTCGCACGCGGCACGTTCCGTCCTTACGGATATCTGGCGAGAATCACCGCGACCCGCGTCAAGACCGCCGACCCGTTGGAGATCCATGACGACCTGCAAGCCCTGATCGACGGGCTGAACGGAAGCGACGCGCACCCGTTGCTCAAGGCCGCGGCGTTCCATACGATGTTCGAAAACATCCATCCATTCATGGACGGCAACGGCAGGACCGGCCGGCAACTGCTCAACCTCATGCTGTTGGAGAACGGATACCGTCCCGTGGCGATCAAGCATGACGCCGGACGTGTTTACGCCCGGGGTCTCGAATCCTGGCAGGTCGACGGTGATCCCGAACCGTTCTGCTCCATCCTGTTCGACTGCGTGGAACAGGAGGAACGCACGTTCATCGACCTTGTCGAACGGCTCCGTCATGATCCGAAAACCACGGACGGCTCCATCGCCATGGATGCTCCGGGCCAGGATGTCCAGCCGCCGGATCCGGCCGATGTTCCGGACGATGCACGGCCGGACGATCCCGGCATCGGCCTGGTCTGACCCTCTTCGCAGGTCTTGACGGCTTCCAGCATGATCAAGCCAGCGAGACCGCATCCCGAACATAACCGAACATCCGATACCATCCTACAGACGGCCGGAACAGGACGACGGAAACCCATATAAGGGTTTCCCGAACCTGTTCCGGCCGTCCGTTTCCCCTGGAACGTCCACATGAACGAAGGACATCCACGTTGCTACCATGGGAAACGGGAAGCAATGAATCCATCCACCATAATCGCGGGGTCCGATGCTATTTGAAATGAACCGTGTACTGATGTGCCGGAACCATCCGGTACTGGAATTCGCGTACTCATCGAACGCGGGTCTCATCCTCGAAGTGGGTGACGTGTTCGATCCGAGCCGCGTACCGGTCGGCATGTACGTGGATGGACAGCCCCGACCCGACAGTGATTCGGTGACCGCATGGTGGCGGTCCCGGGGAATCCCCGCCACAAGGGACGGCCTGCGCACGCTGCTCATGGCCACGGGCATCCCCTCCGGAAAAGAACTGCTCGACCGTTCCATGGGATTGAGCCTGTCCGACCAGTACTGGATCCGTCCCGCCGGCATGGACGCGCTACGTTGGGAGGACCTCAACTTCTTCCACAACGATTTCGACGAACGGCTCGGCAAGGCGTTGTTCACCGGCGACTCATCCCGTATCGGCGACGTGAACACGCCGGACGTGACCAGCGCCGGAGACCTGCCCAAACGGTGGATCATCCGTGACGACGGCGTCAGGACCCTCATCAAGGCGGGACGGTCCGGCCAGGAGCCCGACAACGAGCGGATAGCGTGGAAAACGGCCCGCCTGCTTGGCATCGACCATGTCGAATACCGTGTGGGCAAGGTCAACGGGGCCAGGGTGTCGGCATGCGATGAAATGCTTTCGGATACGGAGGAGCTCATTCCCGCCGGACAGATCATGCGGATCTTCCGGAAGGGAGGATACCGGGAACGGCGCGACATCTGGGTGGAGGCCTGCCAACGGCTCGGCGTCGACCGTGACGCGATCATGCACGCCACGGATGATTTCCTGTTCCTCGACTTCCTGCTACGCAACACGGACCGGCATTACAACAATTTCGGTCTGATCAGGGACGTGGAATCCTTCGCCATCCGTCCCGCCCCGATCTACGACAGCGGAGCGAGCCTGTGGAACGGCATGGATCCCGACGCCATGGGCAACGGGGACTACCGGACGAAACCGTTCTGGACCGACCAATGGGGAGAGGAGGACAACGCGTACTGGCAATTGTCCCTCATCGATGATTGGGACAGGTACGATCTCAGTGTTTTGGACGACGTGCCCGACATCGTCCACGAACAGCTTTCCACCAACCAGCGCCTCTCCCCCATGCTCATCGACCGGATCACGGGCCTGCTGCGTGGCCGGCTCCCGATCATCAGACATCAAAGGGACGTCGCCGCGCCCCACATGATCGGCATGACTCCCATTCATGGATTGGACGATCCGTCCCCAGGACTCCAACCGCCGGACCCGGCCGATATTCCGGACGATCCCGGCATCGGCCTGGTCTGACCCTCTTCGCAGGTCTTGACGGCTTCCAGCATGATCAAGCCAGCGAGACCGCATCCCGAACATAACCGAACATCCGATACCATCCTACAGACGGCCGGAACAGGACGACGGAAACCCATACAAGGGTTTCCCGAACCTGTTCCGGCCGTTTTTTCCTCCCTTTGCGCTCCTCATATCCCTGCGGCCCTCATGCCTCCCGTCCGACGACGTTCGGAAACGAAAAAGGAAAACCGGCTCCACACGCCACACGCCCTCACAATCACCCCGTAACGGTATCGGACGTGGTGCATGTGGAAAGAACGGCACAGGGAACGAGAATCCCCGATGCAAGGAGGGAACACGATGGGCGTAATCATCATCATCGCCGTCTTCTGGCTCCTCGGCCTGCTGATGGCATGGAGCATGTGCGTCGTCGCGGCACGCGCCGACCGGCGTATGGAAGAAATCCGCCATACCCACACGGACACGGATATCAGCCGGCCCGCCGACACCGGCCACGTGGACTAGCGGGGACGCCTCCCCGGCCGACAAGGACCGTCGCAACCCCCGCTCCCAAAACCCAAGAAAGGATATCCAATGGAGAACACGAACCTGAAACGTCTCGCCGCGATGTGCGCGGCGGCCGCGAGCCTGTCCACACTCGGACTGGCCGGCACGGCCATGGCAGTGGAAACACCCACCACCGCCGACACCGCCACCGCCTCCATCACGTTGAACGCCGCCCAAGGCAACACCCTCACGGGCCACACGTTCACGTTCTACCGTCTCGGCTCCTACGGCGACATCACCGCGAACGGCGACAAGGACGTGAAATCCCTGACCGTGAACAAAATCGACGACGCGTCCGACAAGTGGATCGCCGCCGCCAACACCAAGGCCGGCATCACCGACCTGCAGGGCTTCGACGCGGCCGGCGACCTGGCCCACGTCGGCAAGGACGGCGAGCCGACCGGCACCGTGCAGGGACAGCTGCGCGAGGCCGCCAAACAGCTCGCCGCATCCGCGTCCGCCAGCAAGATCACGGCCGTGAAATCCGTGCCCGGCACGGGCGACACCATGACCGTGTCCGACCTGCCGAACGGCCTGTACCTGATCGTCGACTCCGACGGCGTGCCCATGATCGTCGGCACCCCGGTCCAGGGCACCAAGACCCTGAACGGCGTGACCCTCGGCACCCTGACCGTGAAGTCCAAGACCACCAAGATCGACAAGACCGTATCCAAGGACCGCAACAACAAGGGCACGTTCATCGACTCGAAGGCCGGCGACACGGAGGACTCCGCCTCGTTCACCGTGGGCGAGACCGTGGACTTCAAATACGTGCTCACCCTGCCGAACATGCAGGCCGCCACCCAGACCGTCGTCAAGGACACCATGAACGGCCTGACACTCGCCGGCGACCCCGCGTTCTCCATCGACGGCAAGACCGTGACCCCATCCGTCGCCAAGGGCGAGAACGGCGACGGGTTCACCGCCACGTTCGACCAGGCGTTCATCAAGGCCAACAGCGCCAAGAAGGTGACCGTCACCTACCAGGCGGTCGTGGCCAACGCGAAGCGCGCCGCCCAGGCGTCCAACACCGCGGCCATCTCGACCACGTTCTACGACGGCACGGCCGCCTCCAAGACCACCGTCGACTCGAACGACACCGCCACCGTGAGCGCCTACGACGTGAACATCAAAAAGACCAACTGGAACGGCAAGCAGGCATTGCAGGGCGCCGGCTTCAAGATCCAGAACAAGGACACCGGCAAGTGGATGAAGCAGGATCCCAAGACCGGCTCCTGGACCTACGTCGACACGCAGGGCGAAGCCTCGCAGTTCCTTACCGGCGAGAACGGTCAGCTGAACATCGCGGGCCTCGGCGCGGGCAACTACCACGTCGTCGAATCCAAGGTCCCGGACAACATGACCAGCCTCGTGACCGTCGAGTTCGACATGACCATCACCGACGGCGGCAAGGTGTCCACCAGCGCCGACACGAACAAGCTCATCACCGGCCAGCCCACCAACGACAACAAGTGGACCATCACCGTGAGGAACATCGACGCCCTGACCGAACTGCCGCAGACCGGCGGCCTGCTCGGCAACACCATGATCGGAGTGGTCGTCATCGCCATGGCCGGCGGCGTCGCCTACCTCACCGTCCAGTCCAAGCGCCGCCGCGAGGCCCACACCCTCTGACGGGAAGGCATTGACTCATGACGCGGGAAGACGACTACTGGACCATCGTGTCGGGCGGACGCACCGAGCAACGGCGCCGCCGGCTCGAACACCGGGACCGGATCGTCTCCCGCGTCTACACGCTGCTCGCCGTGCAGCTCCTCCTCGGCGGACTCGCCATCATCTGCACTCCCCCACTGAACCAATGGGTGACGGACGGCAGGCTCACGGCCACCGCACAGGCCGCCCAGGTATCGGCCGCCACGGCCACGGACCCGGCCGCGCGGCTCGAAGCCGCCGACGAGTACAACCGCCGGCTCGCCGCCCAACAGGTGCAGATCGGCGAGATCATCCGTGCGGACGGCACACGCGACGCGGACTTCCATGACGACGCGGAATACCAGAGCCTGCTGCGGTTGGACGCCACGGGCACCATGGGCGTGCTGTCCATCCCCGCGATCGGCGTGGAACTGCCCATCCGGCACGGCACCGGCGCGGACGTCCTGGACGACGGGCTCGGCCACGTGCACGGCACGTCACTGCCTGTAGGAGGGGAAAATACGCGCACCGTGATCAGCGGGCACACGAACATGGAAGGCAGGACCCTGTTCACCCGGCTCGACGAGCTCGGGAAAGGCCAGACGTTCACAATCGGCGTGTACGGCCGGGTCCTGCACTACCGCATCACCAGCATCCGGATCACCGGTCCGAAAGACACGGACGCCCTGCGCATCCAACCGGGCAGGGACCTCGCCACACTCGTGACCTGCACGGACACCGGCAACAGCCGCCGACTGCTCGTCACCGGCGAACGATACACGCCAACCCCAAGCGAAACCCGGGAAACGGACTCGAAAACCATACGGGACGGAGCCCTGGCATGCTGCGGCATCACATTCCTGGCCGGCCTGGCCGTGACGCGACGCGACACGGAACGCCTCTGCCGGCACACCGATGATGCTTTCCGCCCGAAGGAGCATAGGAGCTGAAATGAAACGTCTCATAAGCCTGCTGGCCGCCCTGGCATGCCTGCTGGGCGCGTTCGTCGCGCCGTTCGCGTCGGCGGACGATACGGCGGCCGACGCCACGCAACTGCCCGACCACATCGTCAATGGGGACTTCGAATACCAGCATGACTGGTTCAGGGAGCATGCCGCATATGGTTGGACGGCGGTGATCCCCTCCACCGGTCTGAACTGGAACGCCCGCACGAAAAGCTATCAGCCCGGCCCGGATGATTGGAATGAGGCGAGATTCGGCTGGCACAGCACGCAGGTCGACGGCACGAACGGCGAACCCGGCGAGCAGAAGGCCGGCGCCGTCGAACTGCAGGGACTCACCCGCGTCAACACCTTGGCCGAGATCGTCGCCGCCCAGCCCGACACGAGCATCTACCAGGACATCCGCGTGACCCCCGGCAACACCTACCACTGGAGCCTGAAGCATCAGAGCGGGTACGCCCGCCACGTCGACCGGATGCAGGTGCTCATCGGCAAGCCCGGCAGGGAGACGCCCCAACAGGCGACGCGCACCAAGACGAACGGCGGAACCGACGGGACCGGCGACGTGGGAACCGACATCGCCACCGCCAACATCACCGACAAGGATTCGCGCAACTGGGAGACCTACGAGGGCGACTGGACCTGCCCCGAGGGCGTGACCGTGGCGCGGTTCACTTTCAAGGACATCGACTCGGCCTTATCCAACGTCGGCAATCTGGTCGACGACATCGGCTTCAGCCAATCCACGACATTGCGCTACGACCCGAACGGCGGAACCGGCATGATGGCGGACCAGACGGTCGGCGTCAACACGCCCGCCTACACGGCCACGGATGGCTGCACGTTCGCAGGCCATGGCCTCGCCTCATGGAACACCAAACCCGACGGCACGGGCGACTCCTACAAGCCGGGCGACATGATCGCCATCGACAGACCGACGACTCTGTACGCGCAATGGGCCGACACCACGCAGACGGCGATGCCGGAGACGGGAGGAACATTGACCAATCGGAACCTGACTACGATCCTGGGGGGGCTTGCCTTTTGGCCCTCATGCCAATCCTGTCGGCAAGACGGCGTCCGCGCCGGTAGGACAATCCCGGAAGGCGGTGTGACATGCTGAGACGCATCACCCGCCTTATCACCGGCCTGCTCGCCGCCGGCCTTTTGCTGGCATTGGCGCCATCCGCGTCGGCGGCCGCCACGTATGACATCACGCAGGTCGGTGACGCCAACTGGGTCGGCGTCACTTCGAACGGCAGGGAACTGTCGGGCCAGACCGTCGCGTCGAACACCGTGCCGGTGACCGCTTCCATCCATATCGGTATTGACGATATGGCGGCGCTCAAAGAAGGCGATGCCGTGACGGTCGAGGCATCGGTTATATCCGGTAGCCACTTCTGGCCGAATCTCTTTGGCTCGTCGAATCTGCCTACGTATCTTGCGGATGGCTCAGGGAGGAAGCTGCTCACCGTATCCGTCGTTGGCGACCGCGTCATACGGCTTATCCGTACGGGAGAGGTGGCCCAGGGAACGTTCTCCTGTGATCTTCAGGTGTCGAACACATTATGGAGTAGCAATAATGCGACCTCCAGTGAATGGCATATCGGCAAAAGCTCCGTCTACACATTCTCTAACCAAGCAACCGTTTCCAAGCCATGCACATGGAACAGCGAGCATCCGAATCTGGCGGCGGGCGTGAGCAATGCTCAAATCGGACTGAACGGGTTCGTGCAGAACTGTCGGACGATGACCGATCTTGCCAAAGGCTCCGACACGTCCTATGTCAGCACGGACAGTCTGGTTATGTGGGCGCATGTGACCCCTGAGGGCGGAAGCATCACGGGGATCCAGACATGGGGGAACCAAATCTGGGTCCAAAGGGCCTACGACGAGAACACTCCGGGCGCGACATACGACGACCGTTCCAACGCGAGGTATTTTCCAGCCATGAATGCGGACGTGTCCACGTTGGACAAGGCGAAAGCGAATCTGAAGCCTGGCGCCTACGCTTCCCAGACATTGGCCGACGGGTCGTGGGTGATCGCGACCAATTTAGGATCCCAACTGCCGGGGTTAGACAACAGCCTGCAGGTTCTAGACAAGGGTGATGCCGCCACGCTGAAGCTATTGGCGAAGACCGGTCATATCTGGCAGAACGCGCAATTCATAATAAGAGTCCGTTTCGCCGACGAGTCCATCCCGAACCGTGTCAAGGTCGAGACGCAATCCACCGAATCCGCCTATCGGACGACGACCCTGACCACCAAGCCCCTTGACCCCGTCATCGGCCAGGGCCAGTCCGCCATCCGATACGATCCGAACGGCGGTGACGGCGACGCGTTCAAAAAGGTGGGGGACCCCGGCACCACCGTCACAGCCGCCGAGGCCGGCATCTTCCTGCGCAAGGGCCACACGTTCGCCGGCTGGAACACCAAGGCCGACGGCACCGGCACCGCCTACCAGGCCGGCGCCGATGTAGCGTACCCGGCCGAGGGCGACACCCTGACCCTGTATGCCCAGTGGGAGGCGAACACATATAAGACGGAGTTCAGGGATTGGCGGGGCCGGACCATCACGTCCGGCACGGCCAAGTACGGGAGCACGCCGACCGTGCCCGCGTTGGCCGACACGACGTGGCTGGCCGATCCGGACATGAACTTCGACAACGTGGACGGATGGCGCGACGATTGGTGGCATGGTTCGCCCACATTCACCAAGGACGGCCTGACGGTCAATAGCCGCGACACCAGGGCGAACGGCAAGACCGTCGGTGCGAATGCGGCCATCCATGTCGAGGCGGATGCCGACTATTCGGAGGCGAATGCCACGAATGCCGCCAAGAGCTCGGGAATCGGCTTCAACATCAACAACGGAAGCAATTCCTATCTGGGATGGGACACCTGTCCGAATGGGCGGCAATGCGAAGTGGACGCCGTTCTCACGGCCGGACTCGCCTCTTCCCAGACGATCGAGCCCTGGGTGCAGATAGCCAATGACCGATTCAACGGCTACGGCACCGCCACCGTCCACCACATGCAGCTGACCCAGGTGGACCCGGTCACGCACAACGGTCTCGCCCGCGACGGATTCGTGTTCACCGGCTGGGACAAGGACGCATCGAAGCCGGTCGAGGGCGACACCGTGTACACGGCCCAATACAGGCCCGCCGTCTACAAGGTCCGGTTCGACGCGAACGGTGGCACCGGCGCCATGGCCGACCAAAGCCACACGTACGACCGGAGACGGACATTGACAGCCAGCGCGTTCACGCGCGAGGGCTACCGCTTCACCGGTTGGAACACGCGCGGGGACGGCAAGGGCAAGGCGTTCGCGGACAAGCAGGCCGTATCGAACCTACTGGTCCACGACGGCGCGACCGGCGTCCTGTACGCGCAATGGCAGCGTCTACCCGAGACCGCGCTACCTTGGAGTGGAGGAACCATGACCCATAATCTGACAACAATCCTGGGGGGGGTCTTCTTATCCTCGCCATCCCATTCACCCTCTCGCTCCGCCGCAAGCGGGGCTGACCCGCGCAAGGCGGGTGATGTGACATGCTGAAGCGCATCACCCGCAAACTGGCCATCCTTGCCGTTCTGGCCGGCATGCTGTCCGGGCTTGCCCCGTCCATGCTCGCGGTGCGCACCGCCCACGCCGACGAGGCATCGCAGTCCGGAGCATCCACGGCATTGGACAGGTCGTCGGCGCCCGCCCCGAAACGGTCCGAGGCCGCGAAGCCTGAACCGTTGACTTCGGCTGACGTACAGGTCCGGTCGGCCGTCGTGCCGTCGGACGCGTTGGCGTCGGGCACGGCTGGCACCTGCCTGTTCTACATCACCTCCGACATGCGGCTGACGGTCACGCCGGCCGACGGGACGTCGGGCACGCTGCCCACGGGCGTGAACGCGTCCGACTGGCCGTGGTACCGGTACGCCGCCTACATCAGGTCCGTGTCGTTCGATCCGGGCGTCAAAACCTCATCGACGCTGAAGAACGCGTTCTCCTCCGCGAGCACCACCGATCCCGAGTACAGCCAGCTGAAGTCCATCGACCTGGCGAATCTGGACATGGCCGATTTGAGGAGCGTGTACACGGCGTTCGCCAACGACACGAGACTGGGAAGCGTGTCGTTCAAGGGCGCCCTGAACGCCGATGGGATCACGGATTGGACCAGCGTGTTCTTCCAGTCGGGCATCGAGTCGATCGACCTGACGGATGTGGGTGACGCGGCCACCACCGTGCATGGCCTGTTCCAAGGCTGCAGATCCCTCAAGACGGCCGTCATCCCATGGGCCATGGCGCATGTGGCGAACGCGGGCGGCATGTTCGACGGCTGCGCGGGCCTCACGTCCCTGGACACATCCGCATGGCGGTTCGGCTCCATGACGAACGCGGGCCGCATGTTCCGCAACTGCTCGAACGTGGCCGCATTGGACGTGTCCGGCTGGGATGTGTCGCATGTGGCCACGTTCGAATCGACGTTCGACGGCTGCTCGGGGCTCACGTCCCTGGACACGTCCTCCTGGAACACGGCCAATGCCATGCATACGGGCTGCATGTTCCGCAACTGCTCGAACCTGGCCGTACTGGACGTGTCCGGCTGGAGCATGGGCAGGGTCTGGTTCGCCAACGGCATGTTCTGCAAATGCGCGAGACTGACGGTGCTCGACGTGTCCGAATGGGACGTGCATGCCCTGCAGCAGGCCGCCAACATGTTCCAAGGCTGCTCGGAACTGGCCGTGTTGGACGTGTCCGCCTGGAACACGGCCAGCCTCGTCTACGCGTCCGCCACATTCCAAAACTGTGCGAAGCTGACCACACTCGACGTGGCCGACTGGCGTATGGGCAAGGTCCGGACCATAAGCAACATGTTCGGCGGCTGCACGGGCCTGACCAGGCTCGACGTGTCCAAGTGGAAAACCGGCGGGATCAGAGACATGCAGGGCACGTTCACCTCCTGCACGGGCCTGACCGTATTGGACGTGTCCAAGTGGGACGTGTCGAACGCGACCAACATGTACGCCATGTTCCAGAACTGCACGGGCCTCACGGAGCTTGACGTGGCCGCCTGGGACGTGTCCAATGTGGCGACGTTCGGCTACATGTTCTTCTGGTGTCCCAAGCTCGCCGGACTGGACGTGTCCAAGTGGGATACGTCCAATGCGACCGGCATGTACGAGATGTTCCATTACGACGCGAAACTGACCGTGTTGGACGTGTCCAAGTGGAAGACCGGCAAAGTGCGGAGCTTCTCCAACATGTTCTCCGGCTGCAGCGGCCTGACCGGACTCGACGTGGCCGACTGGGACACATCCAACGCGACCGGCATCGCCGCCATGTTCTACGGATGCACGGGCCTGACCAGGCTCGACGTGTCCAAGTGGAAGACCGGCGGGATCAGAGACATGCAGGGCACGTTCGCCTACTGCACCAATCTCGCCATGTTGGATTTGTCCTCTTGGGACACTTCCAACACGATCCATCTGAACCAGATGTTCGACAACTGCCGCAACCTCACAGACGTGGGCGACCTGTCCGCCTGGGACACGTCGAACGTGACGGGCATGACGTGGATGTTCTCCAACGACCGGAGACTCAGCCGGTTGGACGTGTCCAAGTGGAACGTGCGCAACGTGCTGAATATGACGGGCATGTTCGCCGACTGCGTCGGCCTGTCCACGCTCGACCTGTCAGGCTGGAACACCGGCAGCCTGACCACCACGCCGTCGATGTTCCGCAACCTCACCGTGACCCGCATCTATGTGGGTGACAACTGGACCGTCGACAACGTCACCGGCTCCGACCTGATGTTCACCGGCTGTACCCGGCTCGTCGGCGACGACGGCAAGGGCCTCGCCTACGACGCGTCGAAGCTCACCGCCGCGTACGCGCGCGCGGATGGCGGCTATATGACCTTCAAAGGCGAGAGGACCGTATACCACAAGGTCACGTTCGCCGCCCTCGACGGCAAGACGATCACCACCATGCGCGTCAAGGACGGCGGCATGGCCACCGCGCCGAGTCTCGCCGACACGACGTGGCTGGCCGACCCGGACATGGACTTCAACACGGACGGTTGGGGCGGCGCCATCACCGCGCAAGGCAAGAGACAGACCGGCCGCGACGACTATTCCACTTCGGCCAAGCGCCATGTGGACGCCAACAGCACGATCCGGGTCGACGCGGACGCCGACTACCGGAACGTCGTCGCGGGCGGCGCCCTGGGCTACCATCTGAAACGCGACCTGGACGGGCAGAGCGGCTGGTCCGGTTACGGATGTGCCAAGGGGACCGTCTGCACGGATGCGGTCTGGTATTCGACCATCGGATACTCCGGCACGGTCCAAGGATTCACCCAGATCAGCGCATGGTCCGATTTCGGAGCGGCCGTCGTCCACCACCTGCAATTGACCCAGGTGGATCCGGTCACGCACAACGGCATCGCCCGTGACGGCTACGTGTTCACCGGCTGGGACAAGGACGTGACGAAGCCGATAACCGGCGACACCGTGTACACCGCCCGGTACAGGCCCGCCGTCTACAGGATCCGGTTCGACGGCAACGGCTCCACCAGCGGCGCGATGTCGGACCAGTCGTTCACCTACGGCACGCCCCAGGCGCTGACCGCGGCCACGTTCCAACGAGACGGCTACAGCCTCACCGGCTGGAACACGCGCCCCGACGGCACGGGCAAATCGTTCACCGACAAGCAGACCGTGGCGGACCTGCTCACCCATGAGAACGCGGTGGGGACCCTGTACGCGCAGTGGACGCCCACCCCGCCCGTCATCACCGTCGTCTTCCACTCCAACGACGGAGGCGCCGACGAGACCGTCAAACGCGTGTGGGCGTCGAACAACCTCGACATGAAGGCCATCGGCCTGCCCGACGGCTGGACGAAGAAGGGCTTCGTGTTCCACGGCTGGAACCTCGCCGCGGATGGTTCGGGCGTGGAATACAAGGCCGGCGAATCACTGTACGGCAGGATGACCACCGCCACTGTCGACCTGTACGCCGACTGGGCCGGACTGCAATCCACACTCCCGCAGGCCGGTGGCATCCTCCACGCGGCACCGGTCGCCGGCCTTTCCATCATGATGCTGGGAGTGCCATTGCTGATACTGGCCCGGCGGCACCGGCATGGGCACGCCAATCCCCCTGTCTGATATCGTCCGCGTGTCATGTGGATTGTGCGGAACCGTACGGTCGCATGGCCGGCCGATTCCGGGACATGTCCTAACTAGGGAGGAATCCATATGGCTGCAACCCTTTGCATCCTGGTCCTGATGGTCGTCGCCGCCTCATGCCTGTATGAGGCGTTCGTGTACATGGCCGTCAAACAGAAAAGCACCTTCGTTGGCCGCAAGACCAAGGAAAAGGTTCTCGCCATGAGCCGTAAGACCCGTCAAGGCAAGGCCGTCCTGTTCATCGTGCTCGCCGTCGTCTGCTTCGTGCTGATGGTCGTGGCGGGCATGCTGATGGCCCATGCCGGATACAACGTGTGACGTCGGACCGGCTCACATCCATGATGGGTGGGATGGTTCCGTATCCACGGGATTCCTCCCGCCCATCTTCCGTCTTTTCAAAAGAGGTGGGAATGTCCGTCGACGATGAAGACGAATACGACGGTTCGGAAGCAGATGGCATGGAACCGGACGGCGATGGGGCCGATCCGTTCGTGCCGATGTTGGAGGACGATGGGCACAGGCTCGGCCGTCCCGCGCGGCGTGGCGTCGGCGTGGTGGGTTTCGTTCCCGCGCCGACCAGACTGTCCATTCCCGAACTCGACTGGCTCATGCGCGTGCGTGACGGCGCCGGCCGGTCGGTGCGTGTGCCGGAACACCGGTATTCGCGTTCCGACCGCGGCGCGGTCGAATCGGCTCGCGGACGCCTGTATTCGATGGTGTCGAAGCAGGTCAGCCAGACGAAGAGCCTGTACAAGGCGCGGCAGCGTGACGAGGAAGGCATGCTCCCGTTGGGTTCCGCGAGCCCGTTGGACATGATCACCCGCGATTTCAACGAACGTCCCCTGATCCCATGGCATCAGACCAGCACGGGACGGGCGGGAGTGCTCACCACTTTCGTGGCCGGTTCCGGCGCGCAGCTGATCCCGGGTCCGCCGATCGGCATCGACGCGCTTTCCCGCGAACTGTTCCAATTCGACTGCTGGGGTACGTACGACGCGCACATGACCACCAGTCCCGACCTGTTCTTCAGCGGCCTGCGCGGCCAGGGCAAAAGCTATTGCGCGAAGACGATCGCCGTGCGCGAGATCGGGTTCGGACGCAACGTCATCGTCCAATCGGACCGGCAGGGCGAATGGAAGGCCATCGCGCGGGCCATTCCCGGCGGGCAGGTCGTCTCCCCCGGCAAAGGTAACTATCTGAACCCGTTCGCCATGCCCGACATGTCCCACCTCAAATCCGAGGAGGACAAGCGCGCGTTGCGCCAGGAGGTCCTGGCCGGCAGGAAAAGCGCCATGATGGCGTTGGCGGAGGCGGTGAGGGAACCGGACCGTCCATTCCCGTTGGACAAGGACATGCTGTCCCTGATCGACCAGCTCATTGCCTCGTACGGTATCGGTCCGATGACGTTGCAGGCCGCGGTCAAACGACTGTCCGACTGGGATTGGGTGGATTCCATATACTCGCATATCCACGGCTTCGAGCATTACCGTGATCTGGCGCGTGAGAAGGCCAGCGAGGCGGCCCGCGTGTTCTCCCCCATGGTCGAGGGCGGAACCATGAGCGGCATGTTCGACAAGGAGTCGACCATCACGTTGGATCCGGCCGCGCCGATCATCGTGTTCGACACGTCCGGTCCCGTGTTCCAGGATCCCACGTTGAAACGCGTGTACACCGCGGCGGTCAGCTCGTGGATTGACCGCCTGCTGCAGGCGCGTGACGGACTGCGTCGCATCATCGTGTGCGAGGAGGCGTGGGACCTGCTGAGCAACCCGCAATTGGTCGACTCGTTGCAGACCCGGCAGCGTTCCGCGGGCCATTGGGGTTGCGCGACCTGGCTGATCGTGCACGGCGTCGCGGACATGACCCAGGTGTTCACGGCCGGCAGTGGCCTGCGCGGCAAGGTCGAACAGTTGATGAATCTGATGGAGACGAAGATCATCTACCGGCAGGGTGGCGAGAACATCCCCCTGCTGAACCGTCTCATCCCCGACTTGAGCGAGGACGAACTCGACCAGATACCACGTTTGGCGCAAGGCTATGGCATCTGGCGTATCGGACACGAGCATCCACGCATGATCCTTCCCATCGCCGGACCCATGTGGGCGCGCGTGTTCGACACGTCAAGCCTGCGCAGGGCGTCATAGGAGAATCGCCATGAAGTATCGGATCCTATTTCACTCCCATGTCTTTGTTCACAAGGCTCATGCAGTCTTTTTTCGCTTGTCTGAACCCCGAAAGGTCCTCATAATGGCGGATTACCCTTTGATCGGGATGCAGTTCTTTCGCGGGCCATGTTTTTCCAGAAGCGCTGTACACCGTCAGATTGCCGGTGACTTCGAAACTTTCGCTCCGGTATTCCTCGCCCTTGTCCGTTTGGCCGGTCAGGATCACGCTGGTTCGCGGGGCGACCGCGAACAGGAGTTTCGACTCACCTGGAGCAAGACCGAAGCTTCCCTTATCGTTGAGGACCGCGGAACCAGCCTTGTATCCTCCTTTCCTGTCGAATTCCGGCATACATATTCTCATGCTTTCAGCATGTTTCGTATCCCTGCTCAGGGAAATGACGGTGTCCTCCGTCCTACCGCTGTTGGCCAGAACCATCGCGAATGTGGACTGAGTGGACATGACATCCGCCTTGATTCTCACATTGGGTTCCATCCTGTCGAGCATGAACCATGTATAGTCTGGGCCGGACCGGTCAAACTGCCAGTTGCCAACGACGATCTGATAGCCCGTCAGCACTATGGCGACGATTGTAGCCACGTTCGCAAACAGGCCTATCACCTCTGTCGCGCATTTCCACCGTTTCATCCACTCCGTCCTCGGGCTTCCGCCGATGCTCTTCGCCGTATCGGCGTGATTCGTCGCTTTGGATCCGTCGGAGGGTTCCCTTTCCTCGGTGGAGTTCCTTTTCTTCGGGGGTTTCCGTCTTTTTTGGACCATTCTCTTTCATTCCCTTTCCCTATTCTGGAGGTTTTCCATGGATCTTATAAGCAATTTTATGTGTGCTGACGCCGGCCAGCGGCTGACGGTGGCCGTGCTGTTCATCGCCCTCGTGCTGAACCTGCTCTCCTTCGCGTTGAAGCTGTTCGATTTGTTCCTCCGTTCGTCTGGCCAAGATGAGGAAGACGACTTCTCCCAGCAAGGCTGGTCCAATGATGCGGAAGACAACCGGAAGGGATTGGCGTCATGACGGGACATCGGATCACGGCACGCCGCGGCTACGACCGTGAGGAATTGAACTCGGACAACCGCCGCAAGGTCATGGACGCGTGGAAACGGTTCGAATCATCGAAGCCGGGCGTATGGCTGAGCCGGCACACGGACCTGCTGGAACGTCTCTCGGACGAGGAAAGCCATCTCGTGGCGCGTGTCGGCTCGATGGTGTGCGTGTTCGCGTTGATCCTCTCGATGGTCTTGTTCCTCGCCGTCCAAGGCAACATGCTCGCCTGGACGCTGTTGACGCTGCCCGTGTTCGCGGGCGCGTTCATGGTTGTCATGGCCTTGTGGATCTTCTGGGACGCGTACCGTGATTCCGAGGAACGCGCGGCGGACTGGCTGTCCACGCGTCCCGGCGTGGCCACGTGGCGTCAGCTCGCCGCGGACTATGGGCCGCGGGCCATCAACCGTGACGTGGTCCCGTCCGTACTGCCGCGCATGCTGGCGGATTTCCGCGACCGGAAGCCGGGCGCCATCCGCCCCCGACCCTGGCATGCCGCATGGTATGTGGGCGATTCGTGGAACATGGAGGTGTGGCTGGGTTCCGAACGGC